>Ga0126371_10006974_pt1 | contig 10084 bp, 8 predicted proteins | sample PanSoiMetaPlot_4_FD_110145 | JGI IMG/M metagenome (GOLD analysis project Ga0126371, IMG submission 110145) | Tropical forest soil microbial communities from Panama - MetaG Plot_4 | ecosystem: Environmental > Terrestrial > Soil > Tropical forest > Bulk soil | place: Panama | collected 2016-02-17
AGCACCGAAGGTCTTGGTTTGCTAAGTACTAAATACTAAGAACTAACTACTGGTTTTTCTTCGCTCTTTCCGCCGCTTTCATCACCGTTTTCTTCATGCGATTTTCCCCCGCCCAATACAGGCTGATCTCATGGCCGTCCGGATCATTGAGATAAGCGTGGCGCCAGCCCCAGGGCATCATGCGCGGCATTTGCGTGATGTAGAAGCCTTTTTTCTGCAGACCGGCGCAAAAATTGTCCAGTTCGCGCACCTCCAGATACAGACGCACTCCCTCGCTGGCCAGCGAGGCCCCCGGACCCGCCTGATGCAGGGCAATAGTGCCATCGCCACCTGGAGCGTGCAGCCGCGCATACACCGGCGTGCCTTCGTAGCGGAAATCCTCAATCAGCTTGAAGCCCAGCAGGTCGCGATAAAAACCAAGCCCGCGCTTTACGTCCTTCACGTAGATCATGGCGTGGTTAAACGTGAGCTTTCCGCCGGAATCGTGAGCAGCGGCCGGGCCCTTTCGTGGGCTCGCCTTTTTTGCCGCGTTGCGCTTTGCTGCCGGTTTACTGCCAGCCGGCTTCTTTGAACCTGTCTTCCTTTTCTTCATACGCTCCCCTGAGGTGCCCTTGTCCACAATTATACGAGCCAAAACACGCCTGTTTTTGAAAGGTAGCAGGGTCAGTTTCACCAACTGACCCGTTACCAGTGTCACCGTCTAGCGATTTCCGCCGCGGCGGACGAATCGCGGGCCTGCGCGGGGTCCCCAACGCGCCCGGTTTTGGCACGGTGGGGTGCCGTCTCCGGCGCGAAACGCCGCAGGATACACCAACTAATCTAGTGCAACATGTTTCTATATTGGCGACAGAAAAACCCGAAAAATTAAAAACCCTTAATGAAAATATTCACAAAATATTTCTGAAAAAGCATTAGACATTAAATGTAAGATGTGTGTCTCAATTTTGGACTATCGTTCAATGGTGCGATTCCCACCTCGGAAATGACGCACCAAGACCCTGGAGCCAGGATAGCCCTTCGAATGCCGAACGGAGGTTTTATGGCAGACGAAAAAAAGGGTCCTCAGGAAGATCCAATCCTTTCCCGTTTGAAGGCCAACCCCGATCAGCCTCCCTCAGGTGTGACCAGCTTCACAGGTCTACTCGGTCGCAGCTCCAGGGAGGGCCACTGGCTCCTGTATCTCGGCCTTGACATGAGTTCCCATGTCGAGATCAACGAAAAAGATATTGTTCACAGTGAACAGCTCCCTCCTGACCAATCTCCATTCGGAAGCCTGGGCGGCACGCGCGTTTGGGTCAGGCGGGACGCGCAAATTACCGTTACACAATGTTCGTCGCAAACTCAGGACGCAAGCGCGGCTGCGGACGAATTTGACCTTGACATCCGGCTGGGTGCAACCGCCGCCCGCCAGCGTCCCATCCTGCCGAACACCAAAATCGGAGCACTGGGAACTTGTGAAACCTGTCGTACGCAATGCGACACCTGTCCCAACACCCTGTGCGATACACTTTGTAATCAGGCTACCTGCCAGACCTGCCGCACCCAATGCGGCCAGAATACCTGCGGAGCAACCTGTGCGGGCACGTGCCAGACCTGCAACACCTGCTTCACGTGTCGGAATACCTGTAACACCTGCCTGACTTGCGGCAACACCTGTCAGAACACTTGCTTCACCTGTAATACATGCCAGGTCACGCAATGCAACACCTGTAACCCAACTTGCGCCCCAACCTGCCCGGACACGTGCAGGACGGTGTGTGACACCTGTCAACTGCAAACCTGTCAGCGCGGCTGCGACACGCTGCTTTCGCCCACCTGCGATCCTCGCCGTTGCCCGGTGGGGTTCTGAAATTTTTTGTTGATCGCGCAGTTCGCTGCGCACGTTGAATACAAGCTTGGTTTTAGATCGCGCTGGTTTCCCACGAATAGCGCGAAGTTAGAAAAACGAGCCCTTCACCAATGCCAAAGGAGGTTCTATGGCAGATGACAAAAAGGGGCCCGGTCCCCAGGAAGAAAAGATTTTTGCCCGCCTGCAGGCTGCTGCCGGCCAGGGTCCTACCGGCCTGGTCAGCTTTACCGGACTGCTGGGCAGCAGTTCCAAAGCAGGCTTCTGGCGTTTGTATCTCGGCCTGGACATGAGCAAGTACGTCGAGATCAAGGAAACGGATATTGTTCACACCGAGCAGCTTCCGGCAGATCGGTCGCCGTTTGGGAGTCTTGGAGGAACCCAGGTATTCGTCAAACAAGATGCCCAGGTCACGGTGACCCAGTGTTCCTCAAACACGCAGGATGCCGGTGCAGCTTCTGATGAGTTTGACCTGGACATCCGCTTAGGGGCTGGAGCGAGAAAAGTCGCTCTTCTCCCGGGCACCAGGATCGGCGGCGGGGCAGGCGGTACCTGCGACACCTGCTTCACCCAATGCGACGATACGTGTCCCAGAACACAGTGTGAGACTTGCGTGAGGACGCAATGCATCACCTGTCCGCTCACACAATGCCAGACCAGATGCAACCAGAATACATGTCAGGCCACCTGTCAGCAGACCTGTACGTGTCAAACGTGTGCCAATCAGAATACGTGCCAGCAGACCTGCACGTGCCAAACACAGTGCAATCAACAAACGTGCGCCACCTGCAATCAGCAAACGTGTGTGACGTGCAATACGTGTAGAACGCGGTGTAATCAGCCGACTTGCCCGCGGACTCAGTGCGATAACACCTGTGACGACACGTGTTTCCGCACCTGCGCCACGTGCCAGCGCCCATGCCCTCTGCCTTTCTGAGGGCGTTGGCTGAGCTGTCTAACTTAAGTGGCCCGCTGCTCTAGCGGGCCACGTTTACTGGCACGGACCGCATTTGCCACGGATGGAAGGCTGCAGTGTCTCGGCCCTGGAGGTTTGGGTGGTGGATGTGGTAGAACAAGCGCCTGACCTGGGCTGAGGTTTTGTTTTGGGAGTGAGCCAGCGAGTAGGATGGCAACCCGTCTTAAGCGGAGAACTCGCCACCGCCGCCGTGGCGAGCGCCCGTGATGTGTCCAACCGGCTCACCTCTCTAAAATTGATTGAAGAAGCCGTTGCCGCATCCGCCACTCAGACTGCTTTCCCGAGGTCTACGCACTGGGTTCCTTACACCATTTCCCAGGGCTATTCTGGACTTGCGCTTCTTTGGGCCTATCTTGACGCCTGTTTCCCCCAACAACGCTGGGACCTTACAGGACGCCAGCATCTGGAACTTGCTGCGCGGGGCGCCGAAGCTGCCTCCGGCATTCCTCCGGGACTGTTCTCCGGGCTAAGCGGGCTGGCGTTGAGCGCCTGGCAGTTGTCTCGTAACGGAACTCGCTACCAGCGTCTGCTCAACAACCTGGACCAGGAAATTACGGCTCAGGCAAATGTTCTGGCTCAAGGCATGCTCCAGCCCCAGGATGGAATCGGTGTGGGAGACTTCGACGTGATTTCCGGATTGAGCGGAGTCGGCGCGTACCTGCTGTGCCGCCGCGAGAAACCGGAAGGCGCCGCCGCGCTTGCCTGCGTAACGGAAGCCCTGGTGCAGTTAATGGAGAATGATCAGGAATTGCCCCACTGGCACACCCCGGTACATTTACTGTGGGACAACGAGATCATGCAGATGTATCCCCACGGCAACTTGAATTGTGGTCTGGCGCACGGTGTTCCCGGAGTTCTTGCGTTTCTGTCTTTAGCATTTCAAAATGGATCGCAAGTTCCCGGATTGAAACGGGCAATTACGCGAACTGCAGACTGGCTTTGCCAGAGTCGCTGCGACGACCAGGCGGGCGTCAACTGGCCCACCGCTGTTCCACTCGAAGAAGTGCAAACGCCAAACGGCACTGTGTTGCTACCTGGCAGTCCGCAGTCCGACGGTCCGAGCCGTGCAGCATGGTGCTATGGAAGCCCGGGAATCGCGCGCTCTCTCTGGCTGGCAGGAGAGGCGGTTGAGTGCGATAAATACTGTGAGCTGGCGGTGTCCGCCATGGAAGCTATCTTTCGACGGCCAGTGGCGGATCGCCGCATCGATTCTCCAACCTTCTGCCATGGAGTGGCAGGTCTCCTGCAGATTGCTTTGCGGTTCGCCAACGATACCGGCAAAAGCGTCTTCGTGGATGAGAGTTGCACGCTTGTCCGGCAGATTCTTGAACATTACCGGCCGGAGTCGCTATTGGGGTTTAGAAATCTTGAAACTGCCGACCATGAAATCGATCAGCCAGGGTTGCTCGATGGCGCTCCCGGAGTGGCACTGGTGCTGTTGGCCGCAGCTACAAACGTTGAACCAACATGGGACAGGCTGTTCCTATTGTCTTGAGGGGCATAAATCCAATGAATCCGGTTGCCGCGGTCGAGTCTACGAGGTCGGCGAAGAAAAAGGAATCGTCGAAAGCGGAGGACCCTCTTTACCGGGCGCTGGATTTCGTCATGGTTCGTGCGCCGCTCTTGCCGGTCAAATCCTACTTTGATCTTGCCGATCATGAACGCCAGTTATCGCTTCTTGCTGACGCCAGGGTGCGGCGAGCTTTGGCCGTCGGTAGTCCTTCACTTCTGGATGCTCTGGAGCGGTATACGCGCTCCGGACTCAGCAAGCGCGATGCCGATCGCATGCGCGCCAAGATTCTCCGCTACCTGATCCGCATGTCCACGAGACCCACTCCGTTTGGATTGTTTGCCGGAGTTGCTCTCAGCACTTGGGGGCCGGCCACAGACCTGAGCGTTCTCTCCACCTGCTCGCGCATGCGGACCCGCCCGGACATGGCGTGGCTCATGGATCTGGTGGTTTCTACTGAAGCCAATCCGGCGGTGCGAAAACAGCTAAAGCTGGTTGCAAACCCGCTGGCAATGGTGGAAGCAGGCCGCGTTTTTCTTGCTCAGCAGGCGCCGAAAGGCAAGAATGCTATGGCGGCGCCTGTATCGGTTCGAGCCACCGGCGTAGTCAAACAGGCATTACTTCTTGCGCGGCAGCCGATCGCTCATGCCGAACTGGTGGCTGAACTCTGTAAGCGCAGTTCATCCGCAACTCCCGCAAAGGTTGAGAAATTATTGACTGAGCTTTGGGAGCAGACTTTTCTGCTGACCGACCTCAGGCCACCACTCACCACAGATAGTCCGGCGCGTTATGTCGAGGAGCGTCTTTCATCCATTCCTGAAGCCGCCGATTCGCTCAAAAAGCTAAAGGAGTTTCTGGAAGCCGCAATCTCCTGGGACGCCCTGGAAGCCAAAGAAAGCGACCAGGTCTTCCGCCGATTACTGGAAGAGGCAGGATCTGAGGTAGATGGTCCGGAGCAGACGCCGGTCCAAGTAGACATGGCGATCGCGCTGGAAGGACGCCTGGGAAAAGCAGTAGCAGAAGAAGCAGTTCGGGCGGCTGAACTCCTCTTGCGGCTATCCCCATTCCCCCACGGACTGGCCTCGTTGGCAGGTTATCGCCAGGCCTTCATGAACCGCTACGGTCCTGATCGCGAGGTTGCACTGCTGGAATTACTCGATCCTAACCGAGGGCTCGGTCCCATGTTCGGTCACGGACACGCGCCCGTGGGACCGGATCCCGCGCAGGCCGCCCGGCGATCCCAGACTTTAATGCATCTGGCATGCACTGCAATGCATGAGCGCCAGCGGGTTGTCACCTTGGACGAGAATTGCCTGAAACGGCTGGAAACATGTACTCCCAAAACAGATTTTGCGCCACTTTCGCTGGACATAAATTTTCTGGTTGGGGCGCGTTCTGCAGTGGCCATCGACTCGGGCGACTTCACCTTTGTCATTGGCCCGAATCTTGGGGCACAGGCTGCCGGACGCAACCTTGGGCGTTTCAGTGATTTGTTGCCGGAAGGCCCCGTGGCTTTGAAGCAGGCCGCGCTCGCTGATGAGCAGCACACGCCGAATCAGATCTGGGCGGAATTTGTGTACCTTCCCGGAAATATCCGGTCCGCGAATGTTGTAATTCGTCCCTCGGTACGGTCCTACGAGATAGCGGTCGGGATCTCTGCCGGCGTACCGCCTGCGAATATCATCCCACTCGATGAGTTGATGGTGGGAATCCAGCATGGCAGCTTCTACGTAAGATGGACGAAGCTGGATAAACGCGTGATCTTTTCGTCGGGACACATGCTGAATTATCGTCATGCCCCGCCGGTTGGACAGTTTCTGATGGATTTGATGTTCGACGGGAAAATTGTTTTTAGCTCTTTTGACTGGGGGCCGGCGGAAGGCTTCCCCTATCTGCCCCGCGTTCAGGTTGGCCGCATCGTCCTGCGCCCCGCCGAATGGCGAATCCACAAGAATGACTTCCTGGCAAAGAAGCCCGAAGACTATCGTCGCGCTCTTACTGAATGGCGTGCGCGCTGGGACGTACCACAGCACGTTTGCGTTAGTTTTGGGGACAACCGCCTCGTTCTTGATCTGGAGCAGGACGCGCAAGTCGCGGAACTCGCGGCCGAACTGCGGAAGCTTCCTGAGAATGGAGCAATCGTCGTGCAGGAAGTCGTGCCAGTCCTGGAAGACTCGTGGCTGGCCGGAACTGAAGGACAGTATTACACTGAGTTCATTGCCTCGCTTAGCTTGTCGCCGACCAAAATCCCCCCACAATCCGATGACAACAAAGCAGAGCGAGATGGTGCTCCTTCATTGACTGCGGCGCCGGTCACAGTCATGCAGCCAACTGTCACAGATCAGGTTCCGCGGCGCCAGCCGCCGGGCAGCGAGTGGCTCTTCGTGAAGCTCTATTGTGCGCGGGACCTTGAGGACGATGTGATCTCCGAATCCATGCGCCTTTTTGCCGAAAATGTTGTAGCTTCCGGGATTGCAGATTCATGGTTCTTCATCCGCTACGCCGACCCCGAAAGCCACATCAGGCTGCGTTTCCATGGATCTCCCAGGCGGCTCACCACCCAGCTCTTTGGCCATGTGTGCGATTGGGCGGCCAATCTCATGTCGAGTGGTCTTTGCCTTAAGCTTGCATTTGATACCTACGAGCAGGAGATAGAGCGCTTTGGAGGTCCCTCCGGAATGGCCGTGGCCGAAAAAATATTTTTTGCCGACAGCCGCAGCGCGGCCGCTCTTTTGCAGTGCTTGCGCACCAAGCTCTGGCCGCACGATCAAACTGCCTTGTTGATCCTGAGCATAGATGATCTGCTCAGCGCGCTGGGTTTTGACGAGAATGAACGGCTGAGCTGGTATGAAAAACAAACCACCACGGGCGGCCCCGATGTCGGTTCCGAATACAGGCAGCGCAAGACACTGTTGCGTTCCCTGCTGGGACAGGGTATCCAATTCCTTCAGAGCCAGCCGGGTGGCCCCGAGATCGCATCCGTTCTTGCTGCCCGGCGCGAGGCATTGTCGCCGGTGGCGACGGAGCTGCGTGAATTAGGCACGAACAAAGCTGTTAGTCAATCGCCTGAGGTGCTGGCTGCGTCCTTTGTGCATTTGCACCTCAACCGCATGGCGAGTCTCGATCCCTCAATTGAGCAACGCTTCCTCAGTCTCCTGTTGCGGGCTCGCGAGAGCCTGAAGAAAGCACCAATGGTATAGAGGCGTGCCGTTTCCTTGTTTTACAATGCTGAAGACAAGAAAAAGGAGCTGAACCAAATGGGTGCATTTACCAAACGGTGGGTGATCGACAAACGGCGCGGACGACGGCAGAAGATCAGCCGGCTCAGGCAGCGCTATCAGGCGGCCAAATCTGATGGCGACCGGGCTGCCATTCTTAAGAAAGCCCACAAAGTTTCGCCGCAGATGAGTGTGGAGCAATTCCTCTCTCCCACCAAGCAGGAGAGCGCCGGCTCAACCGCGTAAATTCAAAGGCTTATTCGGGAATCCTGAGGATGTGTCCGGGCAGGGAGCTGGCATTGGGAACCTGCGCCGGGCAGTCTCCTGTCCAGTTGATGCGCGTGCGGTTGGCGAGCCGCAACTCCGCCGGCAGGACTTTCCACTCCATCCCACGCTGCTCGCGGATGCGGATCTGATAGCCAAGCTGATCGTCTGCAGGCTCAGATTGCTTCCACTCGAGCAGAGAGCCTTCGAGTTCCTCAGCCACCGATTCTGTAGGCAGAAGACAGAAGATCCAGTCATGGCGCGCATCCTGGACGTAGCCGCCATGGTCCACGCCATTCACGCCATGAACGATCCGCGCTCCGTGCTCGCGCGCCGTCTTCAGAATCTCCTCGCACGCACCGTGCTCCACTACAACAATCTCATCGCATGGCCGCAATGATTCCAGTGCACGACCAAGATGATGGTCGTTCGCGGAGATGTGGACCATGGCACTGATCTTTGGCATATAGGTGAGATGCAGAATAAAAAATAAGCGCCGTCTCCATGAAGGAGACGGCGCTTTTTAGCGAACAATGTTGGGATTATTCTATCCCTCTCCGGCTGGTGCCGGGAGTTACAGTCAGTGAGTTCTGCAGCGTGAAGTTGATCACGGCTTCAGGGCGCAGAATAATCTGCTGGCCTTTGCCGATGGCCGAACCGGCAGTACCTGCGCCGGCGCCCGCAGCGGCGCCGATGGCTGCGCCCTTGCCGCCGCCAAAGATTCCGCCCAGAACCGCGCCTACCGCAGCTCCGCCGCCGACCTTAGCGGCTGTGCCTTTGCCTTTACCGGTGCCCGTCTTGGACCACTGGTCGGTAGAGATGCTGTACGACTTTCCGTTCATGACCAGCCGGGTTAACTGCAGCGTGAGCAGTGAGCCTCCGGCAAAACGTCCGGCAGACTTCACGTCCACCACGCGGCCTTCAACGTCGGCTGTCGTCGGAATCACCGTCTGATCGTCAACCGTAATCGGCGCGGAGATCGAACCATGGAACACATCTCCGACCTGTGCCTTCTCCGAATCCACTTCGTCCGTCATGCGAATGCTGAGCTGCGTCCCCGACGGAATTGTGACTTTGGCCGGTGGAGGCGGCGGTGGCGGAGGCGTAGGAGGTGCGTTGCTGACTGCGGTGTTGTTATTGGGCGGCACAGTAGTGCGCAGACCGTTATCACCGCTGTTGTCCCCGCGCGGGCTGCTCCTGCGCGGCTTGGTGGTGGTTGCGCGCGTCGACTCCGGAGGCGCTGGCTGAGCCGGCGGCGGGGCCTGCGGCTGCAGTGTCGAAGCTGGGGGAATGTTCGATGCCGTGGTGGAAGCCACCTCAAGGTTGTTCACCACGGTCTTTACGCCATCCACCTGCGCCGCGTCACTGGCGGCGGCGCTGCGCGCTGCGTCATTGCTGACGCTTCCCGTGAGTGTCACCACGCCTTTATTGGAGTTGATGGTGATCTGCTTATCGGGAACGCTGTTGTCATTGAAGATCTTGTTCTGGACGTCAGAGGCAATCTGGGAGTCTGAGCGTCCGGCCGCTGTGCGATTGCACCCCACGGCGGTTAGCGCCAGGGAGAGCAGTCCTAACCAGATGTATCTCCTCATATTTCTCATATATGCTCCTGTACCAGTGGCTTATGCATTTAGATGCAGAGCTGCTGCTTTTGACTGCATGGAATTTGTAAAGCCCTGGTAATGAACTATTTATCGGGTGCGCCTCAACAATTCGGGCCTTTTCTGCCTGCCCTTATATTAACGCTTTACCAGCCTGGCAGTTGCACTGTGGAGATTATTTTGCCAGACCGGGGCCGAGGTACTTACTTAGTCCTTGGCGAAAGCCCTCAGGCTCGATTCCAAATAATTGCCTCATGGGGCCGATGTCGCAGGTTGAGCCTTCCTTGAGCATACGCAACTGCCCGATAGTGACAGGCGGGTGAGGCAGGAAGGTTTGCGCCACCGCCGCGCCTGCGTACATGGCAAACAGGGGAATGTGGATTGCCGGCTTTCTGATCCCAGCGCACTGGGCAATTTCCGACAGAATCTCGTTCAGCGAAAGTTCCTCCGTTCCGCCCAGTTCCACGGTTTTTCCGGTGACCGCCTGATTGGCCAGCGCCTGGGCAAAGCACTCGGCTACATCTCCAACAAAAATCGGACGGAAAAGCCATTTGCCGCTGCCGGGCACAGGACGAAACAGCGGCGCTTTGCGCATGATGCCTAGCATCTCCCTGACGAAGCCGCTGCCGGGGCCGAAGATGAGCGATGGCCGCAGGATGCAGAAGGGAA
>Ga0126371_10006977_pt1 | contig 10083 bp, 5 predicted proteins | sample PanSoiMetaPlot_4_FD_110145 | JGI IMG/M metagenome (GOLD analysis project Ga0126371, IMG submission 110145) | Tropical forest soil microbial communities from Panama - MetaG Plot_4 | ecosystem: Environmental > Terrestrial > Soil > Tropical forest > Bulk soil | place: Panama | collected 2016-02-17
AGCATGGCGTGAATGCGCGCATGGTGATTGGTTGTCGCCCCGCGCCGTTCTTTGCTCACGCGTGGGTGGAGGTCGAGGGTCGCGTTGTATATGGATCGCCGGCGTATCAGAAGAGGTTGCGGCCGATCTACGTCGGCTAGGCAACAGGCAATAGGGAACAGGCAACAGCAGAAAAGGCAAAAACTTTTGGCCGCGAATTAACGCCAATAAACGCGAATTGAAAAGAAACAGGAGTCAGGAGTCAGAAGAGAACAGTCATGAACACACAAGCACAACATAGGCCACAGGCAACGGATAGGCAACAGGCAATAGGCAACAGGCAACAGCAGAAAAGGCAAAAACTTTTAGCCGCGAACAGGCAACAGGAAAGAGCACAGCTAAGCCGGCTGGATGGCACGAACCAGCACCATCAGAGGATCGAGATTCTCTCCTTTGATGGGAGGCTCGATAATCGCGGGGATTTGCTTTTGCTGCTGGCGGATTCACTGCGGGGCGAAACCAGCAAGTCGGCCCTGGCGCGCGCCTCCTACGAACGTTGGGGAACTGATGGTCTTGTCAAGCTGATCGGCGATTGGAGTCTTGTCATTCAAGATCATGTGAATCGCGCCATCATCCTGGCCAGCGATTTTGCCGGTGTGCGTCCTCTTTATTATTGCGTGCAGCCGGGCGGAGTCTGCTGGTCGAGCCGCTTGCAATCGCTGGTTGACGCGACGCAGATCTCCGAGCTGGATGAGCAGTACGTCCGGGGATTTTTGTTGTTCGGCGGATGCCCCAACCGCACTCCTTATAAAGGCATTTACTCCGTTCCTGCCGGTCACGCAGTATGCGTGTCGTCTCAAGGTACAAAGCTCCATCGCTTCTGGTCATTGCCGGTCGGCGATGAGGTCCGTTATCGCGACCAGCGCCGGTACGAGGAAGAACTTCGCGCGCTGTTTCGCGAGGCGGTCGCGGTGCGGCTGCAGACAGAATCGCCGGTTCTGGCGGAACTCAGCGGCGGCCTGGATTCATCGTCTGTGGTTTCGATGGCCAACCATCTCATGCGCAGTGGAGAAGCCCACGCCGCGCGTCTTAGTAGCGTCGGCTTTGTGTGGCGGAACTCGCTGGATGAGCCGTTCATTCGCGAGATGGAATCGTTCTGCGGAATAGAGGGAGTCCATATTTCCACTCATGATGTTCCCGTCATCTCCGAAACACAACCGGGCGATGGGATGCCGGAGGTCCTTTATCCGCTGCGGGCGTCTACGGCGGCAGTAGCTGACTCGCTCGGCGTGACCACTGTTCTAACCGGACAAGGCGGCGACCTGATGATGGGCAACTGGTTCGACGATAGCCTTCAGGTTGCGGCCTCCCTGCGCCGCCTTCGCATGGGTAAGGCGTGGAAAGAATCGCTCGCCTGGAGCAAGATTCTCCGGCGTCCTGTCTTTTCGATTCTCTGGCAGGGGTTTAACGCGGTCCTTCCGCCATCATTGGCATCCGCTGCAGTCTACTCCGCGCCTGATGGTTCGTACACGCCTAAAAGCACTGAGACCTCTCTTCCTGGCCTGGATGAAGACGAATCAGAGAGCTTCTTCTCCAATGCCTGGATGCAGGCCCCGCCGGAGCGTCGGAAGTACTTGCGGTGTCTCTCCACGATTATCGAACTGCGCCAACTGCAAGCGCCGGAACCCTTGCAGCACCTGGACTATACGCACCCGTTTGCACACCGTCCGCTGGTCGAATTTCTCATGGCCGTGCCGGCAGAGATTCTCTGCCGCCCAGGCGAGCCGAGGAGATTGATGCGCTCCGCGTTCTCCGATTTGTGGCCGCTCAAGTTGCGCACACGGCGTTCCAAGGGGTTGTTTAATGCCCCGTGGCAGGAGGCGCTGCGTCCCCTGGGCCGTGCCCTTCTTCAGTCCAGACAATTGCATTCAGTGGAGCGGCGATTTGTGGACGGCGCCAGCGTGCTTTCACGCCTGCAACGGCTCTCTGCTGGACTGGACTGCAATGAGTCCCAGTTGCGGCAGATCATTCTGCTCGAACTCTGGCTGCGGAATCGCGCCGCGAAGATGTCTCGGGCAGCATGAGCAAAAGATTTTGAAAAACCAAAACAGAAAGGAGGTGAATGAGATGCAGAACAAATTTGAAGCTCCCGCACTAACCGTGATCGGTGAAGCAGGCGAGGTTGTCATGGGCTCCGGTCTGTTTGGCCCTGACGCTCCCCAGCAAACCGCTCCGGATTTCGAATTCGAGCAGGACAACCTGTAAATGAGAAGGAGAAGGGGTGGGCTTCCTGCCCAGGTAAGGCCCGCCCCAGTTTTTTGCAATGCCATTGGTCACCACGACTCCAAAACGCGCAAAGACAAAAACCGCGCGCTTTGGGGCCCGGGCTCGTCGGGAAACGACGACAATCTACCCTTCGCGTCCCGATTTCCAATTCCTGACTTCCCCTATCATCTTCCGAACCGCTCTGAGTCGTTGACCTCACCTACAATTGGCCAGAAGCATGCTCGTTCGATTCCCATAATGGGAAAGTGAGTAGGCGCAGCTCATTTGGAGTCACTGACTGATGTCCGGCATCATGGTTCGTGGTGGCCATCGGGTCACCACCACGCCAGCAAGCGCAACACCGGCGCTCGCCGGGGGCCCTGGGTCATCGGGAACGTCAAAACCAGGCTCAGGTCGCGAGGTCGCGCAAGCTATTGAATTTAAATGGCTTAAGTGGTCGCGACCCAATTTTTGCGGTCGCGACCGGTCGCGATCCGTTGGTAAGCTGCTGTTCATCCCACAGGTGGAATGCCACCGAGGAAGGATTCAATGGCGTTGAAGCCCTGAAGCGTTTTTGGTGATTGCTGATTTGCCATTGCTTACACCCTTACTCCAGCATTTTCACTTTTTGTTCGCTACAATATTGGCATGCGGTTATAGCGGTTGTCAAGCCAAAAGATGTTGGAGTTGTGGAGTAATGGACAAAGTGGGCGAGGTGGCCCATTGAGGACATAGCAACTTTGGACATGCTCTAGTTTAGAACTGAAGTTTAAGCGCCAACTGGATGGAGCGCGGGCCGCCGATCTGGTAAAGAGGGCTGAGGCCGCCGCTCTGCCCGCCGCTGCCCAGCGAGCCGGCCAGCATCTGTGCCGGCTGGCCGAATTGCGGCGAGCTGAGGAAGTTGACGGGGCTGCCGAAATTGGGGTGGTTGAAGATATTGAAGAAGTCGGCGCGCGCCTGAAGAGCCAGCCGCTCGGCGAGGTGGAACTGTCGGCGCAACGTCATATCGAACTGGATGGCGTCGCATCCGCGCAGCGCGTTGCGGCCCAGGTCTCCCTGTCCTGACGCTGGGATTGTGAACGCCGCCGCATTGATAACCCTTCCGCATGGCCCCGCAGCCGGCAGGAAGAACGGCACTCCAGGAACCACATTGGGCCGCTGCGCACCGTTCGCGCCCGACAGGACAGTAAAAGGAAAAGGATTCTTCCCCGTGACCACATTCACGGGGGGAGCGCTACGCGCGTAAATAATGGAATCTGTGGACCAACTCCCAAAGACCTGCTTCATGACTCCCTCGCGCGGCCCGGGGACGTCGTAAGAGACAGCGCCGGAAAAGGTATGCCGGATATCGTAGTCGGAAGGGCCACGCTCCGCCGAGGAAGGCGACGCATTCAGCGGCGCGTTCTGGAAATTGCCATCGGAGGAAACGTCGTCAATGGAGTGCGCCCAGGTATAGGAGAGGAGCGTTTGCAGACCATGCGACAGGCGATGGCGATATTGCGCCTGCAACGCGTTATAGCTGGAGGTCCCGGCATTGCTTAGCAAATCGAATTCACCGGTGAAAATCGGGCTGGGCGCGTTGAAAACATCCCTCCGCATCAGCTTGCGGCCCGCCGCGCCCAGATAGGTGAGAGTCAGCACGTCCGCCCTGCCCATGCTGCGCTCCATGGCTGTGTTCCATTCATAGGTCCGCGGCAGCACGTGGTTGGGATTGACGACAATCATAACTGGCGCGGGAGGGCTGGTAGAGAACGGTGGAGGAGAGGCAGCGCTGGGGTTCAGCGGGAATGCGGTCCCGAAGATCAGCTTTTCCTGAACGTAGGGGAAGCTGATCATGGCATCGGTGATATTGGAGTATCCGAGATCGTAGAAAATACCGGCGCCGGCCCTGAACGCGATATTTGGAAACGCCTGCCAGGCCAGACCAAGCCGCGGCGCGAAATCGTCTTTCTGTGGATGCCAAAGAGGAGTCCCTGCCGGCGCCAGGGTTGCCGTGGCAAGGTTCTGCACCTGATTCACGGTAAACGGAGGAGTGCCATTGGGCGACGACGGAGCGGTGTTGTAATCCCAGCGCAGTCCATAGGTGACCGTTAAGTTACGGCTGACTTTCCATGTGTCCTGCGCGAACAAGCTCCAGTTGGAGATGACCATTTGCACATCGGCCGTCCGGGAAGCTACGAATGCTTCAGGAACTGAGTTCGCCAAAACGGTCGCCAACGATCCGAAAATGTATTCCAGTTGATAGGTAAGTGATCCCTCCTCTGGACGCAGTCGCCGGTAATCCAGGCCGAACTTCAGCTGGTGGACGCCTGCGACCCAGGAAACATTGTCGGTCACATTGATCTGATGCTGGGTGTCGTCGGCGATCTTGCCCACATCAAAGTTGAGCCCGAAGGGATTGAAGTCACCAAAAAAGCCAAGAAAAGAGTTGCTGGAGGTTTGAGGCGACGGCAGCAGCACCGAATCCGGCGGGGGCGCAGCGCCAGCGAAGTTGTCCAGAGTGAGAAAACTCTGCCCCCGGCTCAGGCTGTAGTTGAAGCGCAGCTCATTGATCAGATGCGGCGTGATGGTTGCATCTGCTCCCACGGTCGCAGTCTGGGTCCGCGCTTTGGTGTGGTTAAGGTTGCTATAAGCCGTGTGGAACCTGCCGCCGCCACGCTGAACCGCGCTGGACGGGGCATCACTGTATCGGCCAAACACAGTCACTCGTTGCGACAGTAAATAGTCGACTCTCCCGCTGTACGAGTCCAACGCTGAGGGATCGGAGTAGCCGGCAGAAAATGCAGCAGTGCCGTTGCCCAACTCCGCGCCCGTCGGTTTGGGAAAGGCATTGAGCAGCGGCTGCACGGCTGCGGGCGCATTCTGGCGGGAAGCGAGGTCTGGGACGTAAGTATTGGCAACCTGGGGCTGGCGCACTCTCACGCCTTCGTAAGAGCCAAAGAAAAAGAGCTTGTCTTTGATGATGGGGCCGCCGAGAACGCCGCCAAAATCGTTCTGCCGCAACTCCGGTTGCGGCAGACCACTGTGGTTGGCGAACCAGTCGTTGGCATCCAGCACATTGTTGCGCAGGTACTCAAAGGCCGTGCCGTGAAAAGTATTGGTGCCGCTCCTGGTGACAACCGCTACCTGGGCCCCCGGAGTGCGGCCGAACTCCGGAGCAAAGGTCGAGGTCTGGATGCGAAACTCCTCGAGCGCATCGAGTGAAACCAGGTTGCTCACCCCGCCAAAGGCGCTGGTCGCGGGAAGCTGGCCACTCCCGCCCTGGCCAAAACTGGAAACCGGCGCTCCCAGGTTCGCGCTCACGCCATCCACGGTGAAGTAATTGGCGTCCGGGCGCTGGCCATTCACGCTGAACTGGCCCTGCTCAAAGAAATTGTTAGGCGCCAGCACCACTCCCGGCGTCAGGTCGATCAGGGCGCTGAAGCTGCGGCCATTCAGCGGCATGTTCTCGACGAAACGGTTGTCGATGAGAGTGCTTACTGATGCATCCGAGGTGTTGAGCAGAGGCGCGCCGGCTTCTACGCTGATGGTCTCAGATACTGAACCTACTTTCATTTCAAAGTTGATTTCCAGAGCGTCCTGAACGTGAAGCACCACATCCGGCTTCACCAACTTATTGAAGCCCGGCTTTTCAACTTCCATGCGATATGGCCCGGGCGGAAGATTTGCCAGATGATATTCGCCCGCGCCATTGCTGCTTGCCTGGTAACGGAGATCGGTGCCGGCATTGATGGCGGTGACCCTGGCGCCGGCGATCAGGGCTTTGGAGGGATCGGTTATGCGGCCGCTGAGCGAGGCACTTGTGGATTGAGCGTGAAGAACGAAACTAAATGACAGCAAAAAGACGAATGAGACGGCGGGGAAACGTCGCATTGATTCACCCCTGGGCTTGTGCGGAGGCTAATAATGATCCCGCAGCCCCGCCGTTTTGGCAAGCACCTTGGGGTTATTAATCTGCTCTTTCGAGTCTTAGTCCCACTCTTTAGGGCACAAGGGAAGGTGAAGGAAGATAATGCGATAAGATGTGGCGCAATGAGGGGACGATGGGCTCTAACGCTGGCTCTTGTGCTGGCAGGTGTGCTGCTGGCGTTACGCCCTCGTGCGTTCGCGCTGGATCCCAGGTTGGACGTGAATCAGTATTCACACACGGCATGGAAGATCCGCGAGGGCTTTAGCAAAGGCCAGATCAGCTCCATTGCTCAGACGCCGGATGGCTATCTCTGGCTGGGTACGGAGTTCGGCCTGCTACGCTTCGATGGTGTCAAACCTGTCCCTTGGCAGCCGCCAGGGAACCAGCATCTCCCCTCAAACTATATTTTCAGCTTGCTCGTGGCGCGCGACGGGACACTTTGGATTGGCACCGCCAAAGGGCTGGCAAGCTGGAAGGAAAGCAAGCTAACGCAGTATGCGGAACTCGCCGGACAGTGGATTTTTGAGCTCCTTGAGAACCATGAAGGAACCATCTGGGCCGGTGGCTATTCGAGTTCTCCTCAGGGTGGGAGGCTCTGCGCGATTCGGAACAGCAGAGTCCAGTGCTACGGAGAGGACGGAACTCTGGGGCGAGGAGCGTTCAATTTGTATGAGGACCGCAAGGGCAACCTGTGGGCGGGAGTGCAGGACGGGCTATGGAGATGGAGACCAGGACTTCCAAAATTCTACTCGCTGCCGGGCGAGGCAAATGGCATTCAGGCGATCGGCGAAGACAATGACGGCATACTCCTCGTGGGATGGAAGGGCGGAATCTACCGATTTGTTGACGGCAAAACCGAAGCTTATCTACTCCCAGGGTTCGCGCGGCAGTTGCGGGCTGAAAGAATACTCCGCGATCGTGACGGCGGTCTGTGGATCGGAACTCTTGACCATGGCCTTCTGCACGTACACCAGGGAAGGACTGATGTGTTCTCTTCGGCCGATGGACTCTCAGGCGATAACGTTTACGCTCTTTTTGAGGACCGTGAAGGGAGTATCTGGGCAGCTACAATTAATGGCCTTGACCGCTTTCGCGACTTTACCGTGGCCACGTTTTCTGCCAGCCAGGGTTTGTCGAATTCCCTAGTTACCTCCGTTTTAGCCGACAGAGATGGAAGCGTCTGGCTCACCACTCATGGTGGCTTGAGCCAATGGAACGGCGGGCAAATCAAGACTCATCGCATCAGCCACGGCAGACTAGATGATCTTCCCGAATCTCTGTTTCAGGACTCTCGCGGGCGAATCTGGGTTTCCGCGGTCCGCGGGTTTGGCTACCTGGAGAACGGCAGCTTTATTCCGGTGAGCGGCGTTCCCGGCGGAAATATTATTTCAATATCCCAGGATACTGCTGGGAATTTTTGGCTGGCCAACGAGACTCTCGGTCTTTTTCGTATTTCACCGCAAGGCGAAGTTCAACAGATTCCATGGACTGAGTTGGGTAGCAAGGATCATGCGAGTGTTCTCGCCGCTGATCCTGTACAGGGTGGATTATGGATTGGATATTTTCAGGGCGGCATTGCTTATCTCGTTGATGGCCAAGTCCGCGCAACGTACACCGCCACCGATGGGCTGGGGGAGGGACGGGTCGGCGGCTTTCAATTCGACCCGGACGGTGCGCTCTGGATCTCCACAGCCGGTGGGCTCAGCCGCTTACAAAATGGCCATGTGGCCACGCTAACCAGCAAGAACGGGTTGCCCTGCGATACGGTTCACTGGGTGATTCAAGACAACGACCATTCGTTCTGGCTGTACATGGCCTGCGGCTTAGTTCGCGTTACGCGGCCCGAGTTGGATGCCTGGGTGGCCGATCCGGGGCGGACCATTCAGACGACAGTTTTCGACAGTTCCGACGGCGTAAGGAGCCTCGCCAGTCCCGGCCACTACAACCCCCAGGTCGCCAGGACATCGGATGGACGAATATGGTTCCTGCCCTGGGACGGCGTCAGCGTCTTCGACCCGCACAACCTTCATCTCAACAAGCTTCCGCCACCGGTGCACATTGAGCAAGTCACAGCCGATCGCAAGAGCTATGACGCGACGTTGTCCGGGAATGAGCAGGTGCGCTTGCCTCCGCTGGTTCGCGACCTGGAGATTGATTACACGGCGCTCAGCCTGGTGGCGCCGGAGAAAATACTTTTCCGCTACAAGCTGGAAAACTTCGATCACGAGTGGCAGGATGCGGGCAACCGGCGGCAGGCCTTCTACACCAATCTCTCCCCCGGCAAGTACCGCTTCCGCGTGATGGCTTGCAACAACAGCGGCGTGTGGAACGAAGCCGGAACGTTTCTCAAATTCTCTGTGGCCCCGGCCTACTATCAGACGCTTTGGTTCCGTTTGTCCTGGGTGTTCATCTTCCTGGCGTTGCTGGCCGGCCTCTATCGCTTGCGCGTACGGCAGTTGGCCGGGAAGTTCAACTTACGCCTGGAAGAGCGCGTGAATGAGCGAACACGCATCGCACGCGACCTGCACGACACGCTGCTGCAGAGTTTTCAGGGGCTCATGCTGAAGTTCCGCGTTCTGGCCTTCCTGCTGGATCGTCCAGCGGAAGCGCGGAAGATGCTGGAGGAGGTGATTGAGCAGGCCAGGGCAGCGATCACCGAGGGCCGGGATGCAGTGCACGGGTTGCGCTCCTCCATGGCGGCCACGAACGACCTGGCCCAGGCCATCAGCACGCTGGGAGAACAACTCAATGCCGCTCAGGCCAGCCGGCAACCTTCCGACTTTCACGTGCACGTGGAAGGGGCGCCACGAGAGCTGGTTGGGCTGCTGCGGGACGATGTCTACCGCATTGCCGGCGAGGCAATGCGCAACGCATTCCACCACGCGCGCCCCAGGCATGTTGAAGTGGAACTCCGGTATGACCAGCGCGAGTTTCGCCTGCGCGTCCGTGACGATGGAAAAGGAATTGACGCCAGGGTCCTGGCCGGAGAGGGCAAGGGCGGACATTACGGCCTGCCCGGCATGCACGAACGGGCCAAATTGATAGGCGGAACCCTGGAAGTGTGGAGCGAACTCGATTCCGGCACAGAGATCGAGCTGACCATTCCCGCTTCTCTTGCCTATGCTGAGCCGCCGGCGAGGCGAGGGTTCAGGTTTTGGAGGAACGGAGGCTGAGTTGTGCAGACTGGAAACACGAATTTCGGCGACGTTGCTCTGCGAGCGGAATGTATTCATTTGGTAATTGGGTAATTTAGTAAGTTGGTAATTGGGTAATTGAAAAACAAGAGAAGCAGCGAAATCTCTTAGCCGCGAATTAACGCGAAAAACGCGAATCAGAGAATTGGGGAAATTTGGTAATTGAGTAATTGAGTAATTGAAAACCAAGATTTGAAAAGTTGGTAAGTTGGTGAGTTGGTGAGTTGGTAATTTTGAAGACGAGCCACAACCAAAAAACTTACCGCTGATAACGCTGATGGACGGATCAACGCTGATTTTTATAGGCGGATAACAGCTAAGAAAAAGCAAGAAATTAAACATAGACACAGGTGAGCTGAGGACACTGAGAACAACGCAAAAGACAAAGCAAAGAAAAACTGCATTCAGTAGTAGGGTAAATTGAAATCAAAGATGAGATGCGCGTTTGCGGTCATGGTGCTGGCAGGCATGCTGCTGGCGTGGTGTCCTTTTGCGTCGGCACTAGATCCCAGACTGGACGTAAATCAGTACGCGCACACATCATGGAAGATCCGGGAGGGCTTTAGCAAAAGCCGCGTTAACACAATTGTCCAGACGCCCGACGGCTATATCTGGCTGGGGACGGAGCTTGGCCTGCTTCGCTTCGATGGCGTGAGGAACGTTCTGTGGGAGCCGCCGCCTAATCAGCATCTCCCCTCTAACGTTATTCTGCGCCTGCTGGTGACGCGGGATGGG
>Ga0126371_10006978_pt1 | contig 10083 bp, 10 predicted proteins | sample PanSoiMetaPlot_4_FD_110145 | JGI IMG/M metagenome (GOLD analysis project Ga0126371, IMG submission 110145) | Tropical forest soil microbial communities from Panama - MetaG Plot_4 | ecosystem: Environmental > Terrestrial > Soil > Tropical forest > Bulk soil | place: Panama | collected 2016-02-17
CTACCCCAACTACCCGCTCGCACCTGACTTCCAGGGCTGCGGCTACAGCGACCCTGACCACAGCTGGGAGGGCTGGCTGATCCAGCACAACTTCGGCAAGATGGACGGGTTCTTGCAGCGGCCGACGGCCCCTGGGAACCTGCCTGGAGTGACGCTGGCCAAGGCGAACACGTTCCCGATCGGCTTCTACACCAACCGGCACCACGACGGAGGACCGAAGAACGATCCCGACCTCCCCGTGATCGGCGCGCTGGCCGAGCACTATACGGTGCTTGACCGTTATTTCTGCTCCTTCGCCGGCGAGACATTCCCGAACCGGTTCTACCAGCACGCGGCGCGGACCGACCGCGACCACAACAACGTCGTCACCAGCAAGCTGCCGACGATCTGGGACCAGCTGTCCCCGATCCCGAACACCCAGGGCATCCCGACCGGCGGTTACTTCTTCCGCGACCTGCCGTTCCTTGGCCTGTGGGGCGCCAAGTACTTCGCGTTCTGGCACATGTTCGCTGACAGCGACGTCGACGCCGTCGGCATCCCGCTGAAGACCAAGTCGTTCATCGACACGGTCGCTGCCGGCGACCTGCCCAACGTCAGCTTCCTCGACCCCGCGTTCGACACCGAGGGCAACGGCACGTCGGGCGACGACCATCCGCTCGGCGACGTTCGCATCGGCGAGAGGTTCATCGCCGACGCTTACCACGCGCTCGCTAACGCCGGCTACCTGGACAACACGGTGTTCCTGATTAACTTCGACGAGTGGGGCGGGTTCTACGACCACGTGCCGCCGCCGAAGGTCATCGACGACACCAACCCAGCCAACGTCGACCACTCCGGCGACGGCACGACGCCGACCGACGGCCAGCTCATCCCCGACTACACCCAACTCGGCTTCCGGGTACCCGCGATCGTGGTATCGAACCTGGCCCGCCGCCGGGTCGTGCACGATGGCCCGTTCGAGCACACCTCCGCGCTGGCCCTCATCGAGTCGACGTTCGGTCTGCACCCGCTGTCCGCCAGGGACGCCAACGCGCGCAACCTCGGCGAGGTGCTCGACGACCGTCCGCACCACCACCCCGCGAATCCGGCTGACATCCCGACGAGCGACCAGGTGCCAGGTCCGGCGACCGGCGCCGCCGCGGTCTGCAACGCGGCAAGCGTCCAGTCGGTGTCGCCCGCCCCGGTCCGCAAGCACCACGGCGACCACAGCGCGCTTGTGCACCCGCTCGCCAGGTCCGGCTGGCCGACTGGCTCGGGAATGGCCGGGTTCGGCAAGGAGGTTAAGAAGCGCAACAGCTGACTATGCGCATAAGGCTCCAGGCTGTCTGCGTCTGCGCAGCCTGGAGCCTTACGCTGTCAGGCGCTTCACGAACTCGATGGTGCCGCCCTTGCGGCGTGCGCCGAGACCGCGGAGCAACGTGAGCGAGGCCGTATTCGCGTCGTCGATCTCGAAGGTGACCTCGGCCTGCCCGCGCTCGTGCAGCACGGCGAACGCGCGCCCGAGCAACGCCCTGGCCACGCCGCGCCGCCGGTACGGAGGCAGCACCGCGATCAGCCCGAGCCTGGGAGTCCCTGGCCCGATCCAGATCCTGGCAAGGCCGATGTAGCCGCCGCCGCTGGTGTTAGCGGCGACCAGGTACGTGGCCGGGTCGAAGTCGTCGCAGAACGTCTCTGTGTGGAAGTCACCGGGGTCCCAGGCCCATCCGTCGGTGCCTGGCACGTCCTGGCGCAGAGCGTCGTCAAGCAGGCGGAGGTCGTCCTCGTCGGCGCTGGCAGCCGAGATGATCACGGTGTCGTCAGGAACGGCGACGTCAGCCAGGCCGGTACGAGCTGGGTCGGTTGGCATGAGGTAGATGCCCTCGCGCCTGCTTTGCGTGAAGCCGAGATCGATGAGCCTGGCGGCGGCCTCCGCGTCAGCCTCGTCGACATTCGCATACAGGTCCCCGCCGACGTTGGCGGCGACGGCTGCGAGCAGCGGCAGGTAGGCGTCGTCGCGGCAGGTGTCGAACCATGCGAACCAGCGATTGTCCGGGCGCAGGAACGCGGTGATCGCGCCAACCGCGCTGGCGCCGTCAAGCGCCCGCCAGGTCAGCCCCGGCGACACCCGCACCACCCGCAGCGATGAGCTCACGGCGAGGAACTTAACACCATCAGGGCGATTCGCGGGCGCCACGCCAGGTTGCCGCCGCGATCCCGGCCGCGAAGACCGCAGCAGCGCACAGCGCCGCACCGAGGTCGTGCGGCGGGCGGGCAGGCCATATCCACGGCGAGGTGAGCGTCGGCGGGTGCCAGTCGGTGTAGAGCCCGTAGGCTCCGACGAGCATGTAGACAACAGGTCCTGTCCAGGCAAGGCTGCCGCCTAGCAGCAGGGCGCACAGCAGGCCGATTCCGACCAGACCCGCTATGTTGCGCACTACCTCCGCGATTCCCCCGGCAAGGTGAGCGCCGATGCTGGCGAGGGCTAGCGCGGCGACCGCCGTTGCCGTCATAGCGATCGCGCTGCCGAGCCTGAGCAGCGGTAGCCATCGGCCGGTCGCCCGTTCCGGCTCGCCGAACGGACTTCCCATCGTGATGCCGATGGCCGCGGCGCAGCCTACTTCGAGTATTAGCGGAAGCTGCAGCGCGCCGTAGGTGTCCCATGACCATTGCAGCGCGATGTGCAACGTCAGCGCGCAGGCAGCGACCGTCGCCAGGGCAGCGGTCACCCGGCGGCTCGCGAGGTGGAGCCGCACCAGGCGCAGCGCCGGCACCGCGGCTGGCCTCATGGTGCCCGACACCGGGCTGATCGTCGGCGCGGTCACGGCAGCTGCGCCAGGGTGATCCGGCCAGCCCGCAACGCGGTCAGGTGGGTGGCGAGCCAGGTGCGCCTGACCGACGCCGGCAGCGCGGCGAATCGCTGGGCCGCCGCGCCGACGGCCGAGTCCGCAGGCGGAGTGATGACCCCTCGAGAAGAGACTGCCGCTCCGGCATCGAGGGTGAGCGCGGCGACCACCGCCCGCTGAGCCTGGGTCTCCCCGCCGGGACCACCGCCGACGACAACTCCGCTGAGCAGATCGGTCGCGGCGCCCTGCCTGATCTGACGGACGAACTGCCCGACGGACGTCCCGACGCCCGGCTCGCCAGGAAGCTGAGAAGGCAGCACGAAGTCGAATTGCCCTGGTCCGCCGCCGTGCGGCCCGTCGTTGATCACGACACCGGTACCGCTCGGTCCCGAAGTCTGCGGGCCCGCGTACAACGGCGCGACCTGACCCACGCTCCGGGGCGCCCCCGGCAGCCCGGCAAGCTCTCCGAGCAGTGGAGTGAGCGCCTGTCGAACATCGGCGAGGTACGCCGCGTAAGCCGGGTTGAGGCAGATCGGTATCGAGGCCTGGTCGCAGACCGGCGTATAGCTGATCGGCCGGTTGTTGGCGGCGTCGTGCAGCGCGGGGATCACAAGCATGCCGTGTGGATCGAGCCGGCCGGTGCCAGCCAGGCCGGCAGCGGTGGCAACGGCCGCGATGCCGACCACGATCATGCTCGAGGCGATACCTCGCAGCCAACGCCCGCTCCCGCGGTCGAGCAAGCCGAACGCGCCGAGCGCCGTAGCGGCGACGCCGACCAGGCAGATCACCTGCGCGATCGCCAGATCAGGCAGGTAATGGTAGAAGGTTCCCATGCCCGCGTCGGGTCCGATGAACGACGAGTCTGCGATCGTCGGTGAGACCTGCCATTGCGGTGGCCGCGGTTGCGCGCTGAACCCGAGAGCGAAGAACGCACCGACGGTGACAACCGGTACCGTGAACCGGCTAGGGAACCACGCTCCGGCGGCGAAGCCCACCGCTGACAGCGCCGGGATCCCGGCCGCCCCGACAATGGCTGGCCACCAAATCGGACCGCCCCAGTGCGCTTGCCGCGCGGTTTCCGCATACAGGACGCCTACGCAGCAGCAATACGCGACTAGCGCCCAGCAGGTCACGGCGGCCCAGGTGGCAAGTTGCGTCACCCACCGTGGCCTGGGCACCGTAGCGATCAGGTCAAGCAGGTGCCGCCTGCCATCGCGCGAGCCCATCCAGGCAGCCGCGCCGACGACCGGCGGCGCGAAGTCGAGCAGGACGCCGTGCTGCATAGTCATCGCGCGCAGGTTCCACAACGCAGGCTCGGCCATGCTCTCACGGAACGCGTTGTACCAGAACAGGGCGGCGGCCACTGGGATCATCCACAGCATCGCGCTGCGGCGCAGTTCAAGCCTGAGCAGGCGACCCGCCGCGGCCAGTCGCGGCGGCAAGGCCAGCCATTGGCCGCTGGTTCGCCCGGCGACGCGGCCTGAGTGCGCCGTCATGACCGCGCCGCCGCGAGCACCGCGCTGTAACCACGCTCCAGCGGGGCATCGCCGACCGAGTGTCCGACGCCCCGAGACGTCAGCTCGTCCGGCGTACCGTGGAACACCAGCCTTCCGGCATCCATCAGCGCGACCTCGCCGCAGGCCGCGCCAACGTCCTCGACCAGGTGCGTGCTGACCACAACGGTGGCGAGGACACCAAGCTCGCGCAGCAGCGAGCGGAACTCGACGCGCTGCTCAGGATCGAGGCCAGCGGTCGGCTCATCGAGCAGCAAGAGCTCAGGCTCGTTGACGATCGCCTGGGCGATGCCGACCCGGCGCAGCATTCCGCCCGAGAGCGTGCGGAGTTTCGCCCGCGCCTTGCTGCCCATGTCTACCCGCTCGATCGCGGTCGCCACGGCGCCGGGAACCTGCCTCGACGGCATCTCCTTGAGCAGCGCGAAGTATTCGACGAACTCAGCCACCGTGAACCCCGGGTAGTAGCCCAGGCTCTGCGGAAGATAGCCCAGCCTGCGCCTTATCTCCCGGCGGGCCGCGTGCGAGCCAGGATCGCGGTCGAGCAGCCGCATGCTGCCTGAACTCGGCGAGATCACGGTGGCCATCATCCGCAGCAGCGTTGTCTTGCCCGCGCCGTTCGGCCCAAGCAGCCCGAATACTCCCGATCCCGTGCGCAGGCTCACGCCAGCGACGGCGCGCGTCCGGCCGAACTGGCGAGTCACATCAGCGATGTCGATGTTCACGAGGTTCCTTTCCGCACGCGCGGCGCGCACAGCACGGTGATGCCGCACAAAGCGGCGAGTACCAGATAGACAGTGGCGCGCGGGGCCGTGTACGTGATGGCCGCGGTAAATCGTCCGTCCGCCGCGCGCCAGGCCAGCACCATGATCGTCCAGCCGCTCAGCCCAGCGGCGACGCCGACGTTCGCCGACCTCGCCACCGTCGCGGCGGCCAGCGCCAGCCCCGACACCACGGTCATCGGGATTAGCCAGCCGAAGGTGAGCGCGGCGGCGATGCCTGACGCCGCCGACGCCGCCAGGCCGAGAACGGCATAGACGGCGAACACGACGAGCGCACGCACGAGCAGCACCATCCGGTCGCTGATCGGCATGCTGGCTGAAAGCTCCCAGGCCGGGTCGATACCGGGACCGTAGGCGTAGCCGATCCCCGCGGCTGCCACGGCCGGCGCCAGCATGGTCACGATCGGCTCGCCGGTGCTGAACGTCGCCGCCGCTCCGACCCCGAGCACGGCGATGCTCGCGAGCAGCCAGGGCACAAGCAGTGACGGGGTGGTCAGCAAGGCTCTGGCCAGGCCGGGTGAGCGCAGCAGCGCCGCGGCTGACCGCTCGAGCCTCCCCGGCCGGCGGCGCCAGACCTGACCGGCCACTCCGATCCACACCCGGTTGAGGTCCACGTCAGGCGGGCCAGCGGGCGGTAGGTCCGCGTCAGTCATCCGGCGCCTCCCTTCATCACCTGGCTGCCTATCTCCGCCGCCGCACCGTCCGCTCTGAGCGCTGTCCGCAGCCGTTGCCTAGCCCGGTGAGCACGGCTCTTCACGGTGCCGGGCGAAACACCGGTCAGCTCCGCTACCTCGGCGACCGGCCTGTCCTCGACGTAGAGCAACTGCCACACCTCACGCTCGGTACCATCAGGCGGGCCAAGTGCCGCTACCGCTCGGTCGAGGTCCGCGCGGGCCAGCGCTACATCGGCAGGGTCACCGGCGTCCTGGTACTCCGACGGCACCTGGCCAGGCAGGACCACGATCACGGGCCCGCGGCGGCGCAACAGCAGAGCGGCCTGGCGCCTGGCAATCCCCCACAGCCATCCCCCGGCAGCACCATCTGGCCGGTAGCCAGCCGCACCCCGCCACACCCCGATGAAGGTCTCCTGCAGGACGTCCTCTACGTCGGCGGCGGGCAAGATCGCGCGCAGCCGGGTCGCCAGCCAGGGCGCATGCCTGGAGAACAGCGCCCGCAGTGCGCTGTCATCTCCTGCTGCCACGGCAGCGATGAGTCCGTCGTCGTCCATCGCATCTCTATTGCAACCCGGCGGGGATCGGTTCACGGCGCGGACAGACTATGCGGAGTGGACAATGTGGTGTGGAATCGCACCAGCCCGGCATCAGCTACGCCGACGCGGGCGTTGCGCGGCGGTTCGCCGAGCAGTTCGGTGCCGGTCCGGCAGGCATCTGGCGAGCACCCGGCCGGGTGAACCTGATCGGCGAGCACACCGACTACAACGACGGCTTCGCGCTGCCTTTCGCTATTGGGGCGGCAGTCAGCGCGGCGGTGTCCCGCAGGGACGACGAGCTGATGGTGCTGACGTCGTGTCAGGAGCCCGGCGGTCCTGTCACGGTCGCGCTGGCCGATCTCGCGCCAGGGTCGGTCGGAGGCTGGGCGGCCTACCCGGCGGGGGTAGCGTGGGCGCTCCGCGCCGCTGATCTTCCAGTTGGCGGTGTCAGTCTCGCGGTCGACGCCGACCTCGCGGTCGGCTCCGGGCTGTCCTCGTCGGCGGCGCTTGAGTGCGCGACGGCGCTAGCCATCCTCGATCTGCACGAGATCGCCGTGCCGAGGACCGAACTCGCCAGGCTGGCCAGGCTCGCCGAGAACGACTTCGTCGGGGCGCCCACAGGGATCATGGACCAGACGGCCGTGCTGTGCGGCGAGGCTGGTCACGTGCTGCTGCTCGACTGCCGGACCCGTTCGACCACGCAGATAGCCTGCGATCTCGGTGGTTCTGGGCTGACGATCATGATCATCGATACCCGGGCCAGGCACGAGCTGACCGACGGCGGTTACGCGAGCAGACGAGCCGCGTGCGAGCAGGCCGCCTACCTGCTCGGCGTTCCCGCGCTGCGCGACATCGCCGACCCGGGAGCGCTCGACCGGCTCGCCGACCCGCTGCTCAAGCGCCGAGCCCGGCACGTGGTGACCGAGAACGACCGGGTGCTGCGGGCCGTTGAGCTGCTGCGGGCCGGTCAGCTCGGCGGTATCGGCCCGCTGCTGACCGCTTCCCACGCCTCGCTGCGCGATGACTTCGATGTGTCCTGGCCAGAAGCCGACGCCGCCGTCGAGACGGCCATCGGCGCCGGCGCACTTGGAGCGCGCATGACCGGCGGCGGTTTCGGCGGCTCGCTGATCGCGCTCGCGGCAGCCGCCCAGGTCGACGTCATCACCGAAGCCGTGACCCGAGAGTTCGCCGCGCGCGCCTGGCGCCCGCCCGCATTCAGCACGGCCGTCCCTTCTGCTCCCGCACGCCGAATCCGCTAACCCCGGACAGCCACCGCCAACCCCACCCATGGCACACCGCTGGGGCTTCTGGCCGAAGCTCGAACCCCAGCGCTGGCACACGGGAGGGCCAATAGCCCCAGCAAGGGCACACAGCTGGGCTTGGTCGACGGCCGCAGGGCCAGCCAGCCGATGGGGCCTGTGACCAGGTCCGGCCCTCGCAGGGGGACATCACCAGCCGGTTAGGCCAAGTCGCGTAGGCGCTGGGCGGCGGCCTCTGGCGTGACGTCGTTGGCGAACGCGCCCATACCCGACTCCGAGCCCGCCAGGTACTTGAGCTTTCCAGGCGCTCGCATGATCGTGAACAGCTCTAGGTGCAGCGCGAAATGCTCGCGGCCGGCGCGTACTGGAGCCTGGTGCCAGCCGGACACATAAGGCGCGGGCGCGCCGAACAGCCGGTCGAATCTGCGCAGCAGGTCAAGATACAAGTCGCCGAACTCCGACCTTGCCTCGTCGGTCAGGGCGGCTAGATCTGGCACCCGGCGGTGCGGATACATGTGCACCTCGTAAGGCCAGTGCGCGGCGTAGGGCACAAACGCGGTCCAGTGCGAGCCCTCAAGAACGACCCGGCAGGCCTGCTTGCGCTCGGCCGCGACCACGTCATCGAACAGGTTGCGGCCGGTCGCCTGCCAGTGATCGGCAGCTGTGCGCAGCATCCGCGCGGTGCGCGGCGTGACGTAGGGATAGGCGTAGATCTGGCCGTGCGGATGAGCCAGCGTGGCGCCGATCTCCTGGCCGCGGTTCTCGAAGCAGTAGACCTGTTCAACACCGGGCAGGCGGGCGAGCTCCGCCGAGCGATCCAGCCATGCGGCCATCACAGTCGCCGCGTGCGCTGGGGTCAGGTCGGCGAACGAGGCGTTGTGGTCCTGGCTGAAGCAGATGATTTCGCAGCGCCCGGCGCGGAGTCGCGGATCGCTCCCCGCGGCGGATCCGTCGATTGTGGCTGGCAGCGTAGGGAAACGGTTCTCGAAAACGACGACCTCATACTCCGGTGCGGGGATCTCGGTCAGCCGGCCGGCAACGGACGGGCAGAACGGGCACTGGTCATCAGCGGGCCGGAAGGTCCTGTCCTGCCGGTGGCTCGCGATGACCACCCACTCGTCGAGCAGGCGGTCGCTGCGTGCCTGCGAGTCGACCTGCACCGGCGCCAGGGAGCGCCGGTCCGGGTAGTCGGCCGGCCTTGCTGGCATCGCGCCGAAGTAGCTGAGTTCGCGCCCGTCGGCCAGCGTGATCGTCGTCTTGCGCACGAGCGGATCCTCGCCCCCCTGTGGTTAGCCAGCACCGTGGTTAGCCAGCCCTGTGGTTAGCCAGCCCTGTGGTTAGCCGACACTGCGCGTTAGGCCGATTCGACCTGAGTTTCCAGCAATTGTTTCAGGCCGCGGTAGGCCAGGGCGATGTTGCGGCGCACCAGTGCCCGCATCGGCGCCTGAGCCAGCGCGAAGAACCCGCCAGGCTCTCCCCCGGCGGTCTCCTTGACCAGGCAGCGGCGATCGCCGATCGGTTCGACTTCGCGGGTGATCGTGAGCGGGAACGACGAGCCGGGCAGCGATGTGATCGTGATCAGGCTCCCGTCGTCGAGCGCTGTCACCTCGAACGAGGTACGCACGTCCTTGCCGAGGAACCGCGCCACCTGGTCGTAGCGAGAGCCGGTCCGGATCGGCGGGTCGGTGATCCATGTGCACGACCGCATGTTGGGCAGCCACTCCGGGTTGTGCTCCGCGTTCACCATGTATTCCCACGCGAGATGCGGCGGGCAGTTGATCTCGATCTGGACCGTGACCGGCTTCATGGCGTGCCTTTCTCTGGGTAAGCGGGCGAGTCCTCGCCAGCGGCGGCAGCCCTCAGCCGGGCGAGGAAGAGTTCCCATCCCTCGTCGTGAATCGCCCGCAGGTCACCGGGCAGCCGGTCGTGAACCAGGCGAACACGGCTGCCACCCCCTATCGGCGTGATCGCGACCGATACCAGGGACTCACCGGGCGGCAGGTGCCATTCCGGCGCGGTCCATCCCCAGGTGAATGAGACGAAGGTCGGCGGCACCACGTCGACGTAGCTGCCCTCGCAGAACTGGCCCGGCTGGATCTCGAACCGGAACCGGCCGCCGGGCACCGGCGCCAGGGAAGCGGAAAGGCCGATCCACCGCACCAGCCGCTCAGCGTCGGTGAAGAAGTCGAATACCTCCTGCGGCGGCAGCCCGAGGTCGACTTCGTGTACCACGCGGCCGTCCGGGTCGATCACCGCGACCGCCTGATCTCGTCTTCGAGCACGGCGAGTCGCGCCATCCAGAAGTCGTCGAGGAAGGCACGCAGTTCGGCGAGCCCTTCCCTCCTCGCCCGGTACAGCCGGTGGTTGCCTTCGGTCCTGACGTCCACCAGGCCCGCCTCGCGCAGCACCTTGAGTTGTTGCGAGGCCGCCGGCTTGGTCCAGCCGCACTCGTGGGCGAGTGACCCAGATGTTCGTTCTCCCCCGGCCAGGATTTCGAGC
>Ga0126371_10006979_pt1 | contig 10081 bp, 6 predicted proteins | sample PanSoiMetaPlot_4_FD_110145 | JGI IMG/M metagenome (GOLD analysis project Ga0126371, IMG submission 110145) | Tropical forest soil microbial communities from Panama - MetaG Plot_4 | ecosystem: Environmental > Terrestrial > Soil > Tropical forest > Bulk soil | place: Panama | collected 2016-02-17
AGTCGAGTGCGGAGTCGCCGCCGCCGACGATCAGAAGATTCTTGTCGCGGAACTGTTCTATCTTGCGCACCGCGTAGAACACCGAGGTGCCCTCATAGGCCTCGATGCCCGGCACCGGTGGGCGCTTCGGCTGGAACGAGCCGCCGCCGGCGGCGATGACCACGATCTTGGCCTCGAATTCCTTGCCCTGGTCGGTGCGCACGCGAAACAGCGGATCGCCGATTTTTTCCACGCTCTCGACCATCTCATTGAGATGATATTGGGCGTTGAACGGCTTGATCTGCTCGAGCAGTGAATCGACCAGTCCCTGCGCGCTGGTAAACGGCACGCCGGGAATGTCGTAGATCGGCTTCTCCGGATAAAGCTCGGCGCATTGGCCGCCGATCTTGTCGAGAATGTCGACCAGATGCGTCTTCATGTCGAGCAATCCGAGCTCGAAGACCGCGAACAGGCCGATCGGCCCGGCACCGATAATGAGAACGTCGGTTTTGATAGGTTCACTCATGTCGTGTCGTGCTCGTGTACGTTAACAACAATGGATACGGTCCTGATGAGATGGCGAGTGTCTAGCGTGCGCGCTACCGCAGGGAAAGAGCATTAGCGGCAGCGCCGCGCGCAGAAATGTTCCAGCAGCGCTGGATTTGTTCTGTTCGATCGCGAGGGCCCACTCCAACTTTCAGGCTTGGCGCTCCGGCGTGCGCACTGTGAGGCCGTCGAAGTCCTGGCGCACCTTGATCTGACAGGACAGGCGCGAGTTGGGCTTAACCTCGAAGGCGAAATCGAGCATGTCCTCTTCCATCGGCGACGGCTCGCCGACCTTCTCGCGCCACTCCTCCTCGATATAGACGTGACAGGTCGAGCAGGCGCAGGCGCCGCCGCACTCGGCCTCGATGCCGGGCACGCCGTGCTTGATCGCCGTTTCCATGACGGTTGCGCCGACCTCGCCTTCGGTGGTACGCGGCGTGCCCTCGTTGTCGATGAAGGTGATTTTGACCATTAGCCGAACGATGAATGTGTTGAGCCGGCCTGGCGCAACGGAGCGAAGCCCGCTGCAGCCGCGGCCGGCGCGGTTTCTTCTATAGGCTTGAGCCGGAGAGCGCCAGTACGGGGGCGCAGAACAGATCAACGCCCGGCGGGCGTTTGATTGGAATAACTTTCCAAGCGCGTGTCGATCGCGGCGCGGGCCTCGAGCGTGGCCGCCTGCAACTCGGCAAGCGACGCGGCGCGGTCCGCTTCGGCGCCGGCGTGCTCGAGCCGCTCCGCTGCCCGCGCCACGCGCCAGGCGCCGATGCCGCGCGCCGAGCCTTTGAGCGTATGGACGGCGGCAGACGCGGCGCCGGACTCCACGCCGCCGATGCGGCTGAGCATGATCGCAGCCTGGCGGCGAAAGATTTCCAACACCTCACGCTCCAGCCCGCGGTCGCCGAACGTCATCTGGGCCAGATGCTCGGCGTCGATCGGACCGGCGCAATGGACCTCGGCGGCCGCCCGTATGCCGACTGCACTCATGACGCTCTCCGTACCCGGGTATGGGCCCGAGCTCGTTTGCCGCTTGCCGTTAGGTCGCAAGCCTTTGCTTTACGGGCGAGTTTTGGCGCCCTGCCGGTAAGATCGGGTAAAGTTCCGAGCGCCGTGGGCCGCCGCAGCGGCCTTCTTTCATTCGACTGGTGAGCGAATTGCTACGTCGCCGCTCGCGAAGCGCTCCGGCGCCACTTATCCACACGCCTCCAGTCGGAAATCGAACACAATTGAGCCGTTCTGCCGGCCGGGCCGCACGCTGGCCGCATTGTGGGCGTCACTATGGCGCCGGCTTGCCCATCCGGCGGCCATCAAAGTTATGGTAAGCAAACCGTTAACGATGATTGGAAGGATGATTAAGGGAACCTTACCGGCCGGTTTCCTCCAATCTCCCAACCCGATAGGATGGGCTACTGGAGTGTGAGATGAGGGCGGGGGAGCCCTCGGCACGGGAAAATTGAGCACTGCAACGATCACGCGCTCGTGGCGCGGTCCGGCTTGTCCGGGCCGCCCTAGTCCGGCGTAACACGCGAGGCGACGACCGACATGGCGAATAGTCCGAAAAAGACGATCGATCCGACCGAGGCGGCCCTGTCGGCGATCCAGGAAGCGCTCAATATTCACGATGACGAGGAGCCGGCACCGCATGCGCCAGAGCCGGCGAGCGATCCGCATCCCGTCGAGCGCAAAGCTCCGGTTGCAGCCGCTCCGCTTTTCCACGAGCACCACGAACACTTCGAATCCGAACCGGTCGCCCCGCGCAATCTCGAAGTCCAGGCGCCCGGCGCCGCCAATGACGACCGCCAGTCGATCGGCCAAATCCTCCAAGCCTTGCAGCGCCGGCCGGCACGGACGTCTTATTTCATCGCCGCGATCTTCTCGGCGGCCTGGGTGGTCGGCTGCCTCGCTCTGTCCTGGGCGTATCTGCCCGACTTTTTGGCCGCGGTCGGCCCCGGCCATTCGACGGCCGGAATAGCGCTCGGTCTCGGCGTCGCGGCGCTGTTGCCGCTCATCTTCTTTTTCGGCGTCGCCCATATGGCGTGGCGCGGCCAGGAATTGCGGCTGATCGCGCAGGCCATGGCCGGCGTCGCCATGCGGCTCGCCGAGCCGGAAAGCGTGGCGCAGGATTCCGTCGTCACCGTCGGTCAGGCGATCCGCCGCGAGGTCGCGGCGATGGGCGATGGCGTCGAGCGCGCGCTCGCGCGCGCCAGCGAACTCGAAACCCTGGTGCAGAACGAAGTCGCGGCGCTGGCGCGCACCTATGGCGACAACGAAGCGCGCATCCGCGGCCTCATTCAGGATCTCGCCAATCAGCGCGACACGCTGGTCAGCCAGGCCGAGCAGGTGCGCTCGGCGATCAACAACGTGCATATCGACCTGACGCAGGATCTCTCGACCATCAGCGATCTGGTCGGCCAGCAGGTCAACGAGGCGGCGCAGCGCATCACGCTTTCGCTTGCCGAAAAGGGCGAGCACATCACGCTGTCGCTCGGCCAGGTCGGCGACAACATGATCCAGCAGCTCTCCGTGCGCGGCGGCGACCTGCTCGATCGGCTCGAAACCACCAGCACCGAAACCTCGCGCGCGATCGCCACGGCGAGCGACCGGCTGACTTCGAGCCTGAGCTTCAAGACCGATCACATCAGCGAAGAGTTCGCCGAGATCGCCCAGGGCCTCGAAGACATGATGACGGCGCGGCTCGACCGCGTCACCGATACGTTCTCCGAAAAGGCGCTGGCCACCGTCGACATGATGGTCGGGCGTTCCCAGGAACTGACCGATCTGGTCAGCGGCCGCTCGCAGGAGCTCGCCGATACCATCGTCGAGAGCTCGAGCCAGCTTGCCGAAAAAATCGCGGCCAGCGCCGAGGAGGTCAACTCGACCTTGCGCACTTCGGGCGAGTCGCTGCTGCTCGACCTCAACCTGCGCGGCGGCGAAGTGGCGAGCAAGCTCGAACAGGCCGGCAGCCGCATCACCGATGCGCTGGTGTCGCACAGCGCCAAGATGACCGACTCGGTGCGCGACAGCGCCGAACAGCTCGTCTCCGTCATTACCTCGCGCAGCGACGCCATGAAAGACGTGCTGACGGCGCGGCTCGCCGCCTACGAGGAGATGTTCAACCATTCGGGCGTCGAGCTCGGCGAACGAATCTCGCGCGACTCAGCGACCTTGGGCAATCTGATCACCCGGCACCTCAGCGAATTCGACCGCACCGTGAAGACCTACGGGTCGGAGCTGGTCGAGCGGCTTGGTGCCCGCACCCAGGACGTTTCGGAGTCGATGCGCAGCTACATCGACTCGTTCGACAATCGCGTCACCGCCAAGGCCAACGAGGTCACCACCTCGCTCGACCAGCGGCTGTCGCGTTTCCAGGAGACCCTCGACAGCCGCACCGAGGCGCTGACCGAAGCGCTGTCGACGCGCGTCATGGACATCGCCAAGACCCTGGCGGAGGGCGGCAAGGAAGTCGTCGCCGCCGTCGACAACCGCGTCAGCGACGTCGCCAACGTGATCGACAGCCGCGGCCAGAAGCTGGCCGACATGGTCAGCGAGCGCGTCGCCACGATCGACCAGACACTCGGCGCCAACGCCCAGCAGGTCGCCGGCACGCTGGATAGCCGCATCGCCCACCTCGAGCAGCTTCTGATCGGGCGCGCCGAGAGCGTGACCCGCGAGCTCGACGTGCGCAGCCGCGCCGCGGCCGATCTGCTCAATTCGCGCCTGGTCGCGCTGTCGGACACGGTGAAATCGAGCTCGGCCGAAGCCGAGCGCACGCTGACCCAGCTTCTTGCCACCACCACCGACTCGCTGGGCAAGAGCGTCACCGCAACGGCAGCGGCGACCGAAGCGTTGAACCGCAGCGCCGCGGAAGCGACCGCCGCGCTCGATCGCAGCGCCACGTCGCTCAGCAGCACGATCACCAAGAGCGCGACGGCCGCGAGCGTCGCCATCGACAAGACCACGGCGACGCACAGCGACGCGCTCGGCAAGAGCGCGACGGCTCTGGCCCAGACCATCAGTCAGACGGCGGCCGCGGCAAGCCACATCCTCGACAAGAGCGCGGCAACTGTGACCGACACGATCGGCAAGAGCGCTTCGTCGGCGAGCCAGGTGCTCGAACGGAGCGCGGCTTCGGCCAGCGACGCGATCGGCAAGAGCGCCGCCTCTGCCAGCCAGAACCTCGGCAGCACGGCGGCGAGCACGACCGAACTCATGCACCAGACCGCGCGCGCCAGCGCCGACGCGATCAACCGCTCCGCCGGCGAGGCCGAGCGCACGCTGGTCAGCATGAGCGCCGAAGTGGTCCGCAACGTCTCGGATCGCGCCGACGAGTTCCACACCGTAGTGACCCAGCGCGTCGGCGAGATGAACCGCCTGTTCGACGAGAGGACCGGCGAGATCGGCCGCGTGCTCGATCAGAAATCGGGCGAGCTGGTGGCGACGCTGGCCGGCAAGGGCGATCAGTTCGCCGCTCAGGTCGGCCGTGTCACCGATCAGGCGGTGCAGGCGATCGAGGCCAAGGGTTTCGTCTTCACCCAGTCGATGATGGACAACAGCGAGGAGATCGCGCGCCTGATCAACGAGGCCGGCGAGAACGCCACCACGTCGGTGACGCGCACGCTCGGCCAGTTCCAGGAAGGCACCCAGGGCGTCGCCGAAGCCGCCAAGAATGCGATCACCCGGACACTGCAGGACCTGCACGACGCCAGCCGAACGGCAATCGAAGAGTCGAAAAAGACCGCCGCGGCGACCGTGTCCGACATGCTGCAGACCCACGGCATGCTGCGCACGGATTCGACCGCACTGTTCGAGCGGCTGCGCGAAGCCAACATCCTGCTGCAGGAAGTGCTCAGCGGCGCCCATGAGAACATGAACGCGATCGAGCACACCATGGTGTCGCGCGTGTCCGAGTTCGTCACCGCCATGAACGACCTCAACACCCGGAGCAGCGCCGCGACCAGCAAGGTCGAAGAGCATCTCGGCTCCTTCAACCGCACCACGGTCAGCGTGCTCAGCGACCTGAGCGCGCTTGCCACCCAGTTCAGCACGCACGGCCGCTCGCTGGCCGAGGCGGTCGAGCTTCTGGAGAAGAGCAACCGGCGCAGCGAGGATTCGATCGCCAGCCGCCACGCCTCGATCAACACGCTGGTCACCACGCTCGACGCCCGCACCGACGACTTCGAGCAGCGGCTGCGCCGTTTCTCCGGCCTGCTCGACGAGTCGCTCGATTCGGCGACGGCGCGCGCGCGCGAAATCGCCAGCATCGTCGCCGAGACCAGCAACGAAAGCGTGCACACGATCGAGCAGCAGTTCGAGATCGTGACCGCCGGCGCCGAGGAGCAGCGCAAGCGCACCAGCGCCACGCTCAACGCGGTCTACGCCGAGGCCTCTGGCGAGGTGAACGCCATGTTCACCCAGGCCGCCGAACGCTTCACCGACATCATGCAGGGCATGAAGCAGATGGCTGCGGAAATGCAGCATGAGCTCGAGACGACGCGCGCCGAGCTGCGCCGCGGCGTGCTCGAACTGCCGCAGGAGACCGCGGAAAGCGCGGCGCAGATGCGGCGCGTCATCGTCGACCAGATCGAGGCGCTGGCCGAGCTCAACCGCATCGTCGCCCGCCATGGCCGCGCGCTCGACGCGGTCGAGCCGGTGCGGCGCGAGGCCGAGCCGGCCTATGCGGCGGGCGGCGGCCGCGCCCAGCCACGGCCGGTCCGCTCGGATATCGGCGGCGCTCCGCCGCCGCGTCCGCCGCGCGACATTACGGGCGCGCCGACGCGGCGCTCGGAGGCGCCGTCGCTCAGCCCGATCCAGGGCGGCAAGGAGACCGGCAACGGCCGCGGCGGCGGCTGGCTCAGCGATCTGTTGACCCGCGCCTCGCGCGACCGCGACGACGCGCCGCCGGTCTCGCCGTCCGGCGAACGCGGCCGCGACAGCGTCAGCTCGCTGGAATCGCTCTCGGTCGATATCGCCCGCATGATCGACCACGACGCCACCGCGGAGCTGTGGGAGCGCTATCAGCGCGGCGAACGCGGCCTCGGCGGCCGCAAGCTCTACACCGCGCAAGGCCAGCGGGCGTTCGAGGAGATCCGCAACAAATACCGCGGCGATCCGGAATTCCGGCAGACCGTCGAGCACTACATCCACGAGTTCGAACGGTTGCTCGACGACGTGTCGCGCGGCGACCGCGGGCCGACGGTGGCGCGCAACTATCTGACCTCCGACACCGGCAAGGTCTACACCATGCTGGCGCACGCGGCCGGACGGTTCGAGTAAGCCGCTGCCTTTTTCCAGAACAAGCGGCGGCCAAGTGGCCGCCGCTTTTTTGTGTCCGAGCGGGCGCCTGCCCTCCCCTTGCCCATGCCGCAATCGCGGCGCTACGCTTGCCGCCATGGACGCGCCGCTGCACCTGCCGACGCCCGCCGACGTGGACGAGGCCGCGCGCCGGCTTGCCGGCATTGCGTTGCGGACGCCGCTCCTGACCTCGCCGGCGCTCGATGCCGCGACCGGCGGCCGCGTGTTTCTCAAAGCCGAGACCTTGCAGCGCACCGGATCGTTCAAATTTCGCGGCGCCTACAACAAGCTCGCGTCGATCCCTGCCGAGCGGCACGCCGCCGGCGTTGTGGCGTATTCGTCGGGTAATCACGCCCAAGGCGTCGCAGCGGCGGCGCGGCTCCTCGGCATGCCCTGCGTGATCGTGATGCCGAGCGACGCGCCGCGCGCAAAGCGCGAGCGCACCGCTGCGTTCGGCGCCGAGATCGTGCTGTACGACCGCGCCCGCGACGACCGCGAAGCCATTGCCGACGGCATTGCGCGCGAGCGCGGCGCGACCTTGGTGCCGCCCTACGACGATGCGCTGATCATCGCCGGCCAGGGCACCGCCGGCCGCGAGATCGTCGAAGATTTGCAGGCGCTCGGGCTCAAGCCCGACGTCGTGGTGGTGACCGCCTCGGGCGGCGGACTGACCGCCGGCATCGCGCTCGCCGTCAAGGCGCGCGTGCCGACGGCCGCGCTCTATACCGCGGAACCCGCCGGCTTCGACGACCACGCGCGCTCATTCAAGAGCGGCGAGCGCGAGCAGAACGCGGCGCTGACCGGCACCATCTGCGATGCGCTGATGGCGCGCATGCCGGGCAAGCTCACGTTCGCCATCAACCGTTCGCTGGTCGGCGCCGGCGTATCGGCGAGCGATGACGAAGTTGCCGCGGCGGTGGCGTTTGCATTCGCCGAGCTCAAGCTCGTGGTCGAACCGGGCGGCGCCGTGGCGCTCGCCGCCTTGTTGAGCGGCAAGATCGACGTCAAAGGCAAAGTCGCCGTCGCGGTGCTGTCCGGCGGCAACGTCGACCCGGACGTGTTCTCACGGCTGGTGGCCTGACGCCGACTGCAGCACGCCGTGCAACGAAAGGCGTCGCCCCGCCATCACGAGGTTCGCCAGTTCTCACAGCGTCGCTTGGATCCCCCCGCTTACGCTGTAGCCCCGCCACGCAAAGATTTTAGGCACCCGATCCCGGAATAAAGCACCGGATCTGAGTCGCACCGGTGGCGTCCTGATACGGCCACACCACCGCCGGGCCGAATTTGTTCGGCTCTGTCACCAGCGCGTTGTCGGGAACGATGATCCACTGTCCATTGAGCCGCACGCGATAGCGGCCATTCTGGGTGTCCCAATCGACGTCCTCGACCTTGACGCCGTCGGCGAACGAGCAGCACAAACCCTTGCCGCTGGCGAGCTTGTCGAACCACGGCTTGAGCTGCGAGTTGGCGAAACGGCCGTCGTCACGCGTCAACGCTGGAGTGGCAACGAACGCGCTTGAGCACAACGCAATGCCCGCCACGGCGAGCCTGATCAGTCTGTGCATGTGGCCTCCAGTGCATCGTCATTTGCGGACCAAGAACGAGGCCCTTCCGACCTGGAGCACGCTTTCGCACTTTGTTAGATGTCGTTGTCGATCCGCATCGGAGAGATCAAAGCAAGTCTCGTGCCGCCTCACGCGAATCACTTCCGGCAAGCATAGCAGATTGAAACTTGCCCTGCGGCTTTTGTTCGCAGGTCGATACGGCGCAAGTGTGACCGCGACCGGCGCTGACAACTATACGTTGGTCTCAGTCCGTTAGCTGAACAGCGCGATCAGCTCTTCCTCGCTGAGCGCCCGGATCGGCGCCAGCGGATCGTTGGCCGCCGGCCGCGATGCGGCGTGGGCCGGCGCGCTCGCGGCAGCGCGCGGCGATGGCGGCGCGAGGCTTGCGGCGGGCGGGGATGCAGTTTCTTGGGTCGCGGCGACAGGCACAGGCGCATCCGCCGTGGGCCGCATGTCGGACATCGGCTCGAACAAGTCGCCCGGGTCTTCGTCGGGATCGATTGATCGATTCATGTCGACCGACGGCGCGGCGATGGCTTCGACGGACGACGCGAGGCCTGCAACGGCCGCCGGATCAGACGAGGGAACCGCAACGCTCGCCGCAGTAACACATTGGCCCGTCTCGTGCTCCCCTGCCCCGCTCATGGCCTCTGCCGCCTGCGCCGCGACACTTTGAGAGCTTTCTTCCGGTACGGATACATCATCGGAACGCAGCAACGCCCCAGACGCCGCACCACTATCCGCCGGCAGCTCCTGAAACCCCGCCGGCGCGGGGTCGGAAGGTCGAGGAAGCGATTCCGCAAGCGCAGCGACCGCCTGAGCAAATGCGCCATCTGCAGGAACATCTGCATCGAACAAGCGGGCCGGAGCCGGAAATTCATCGGCGCATTCGAGCTCCGCACCGGCGGCTGGCCGCGCCGCCTCGGCCTGCGCCTGCGTTGCGATCATCGCATCGAGGCGGTGCGCCAGCGCCCGCAACAGCTCGACGGCTTCATTGGCTCGCTGCACGCTCGCACGGTTGCGCGTATTGGCATCGCTGATCTGGCGCATGGCGGCATCGAGCGCGTCGCATAGCGACGGTTCGACCTCGCGCTCATGCAGCACAAAGGCGATGTCAGCGATGCGTTCGAGCGCCGCGGCGGCATCCGGGCTGGCATCGGGGCCGGCTGTGACCAGCGCCTCAACCTGCGCCAGTGCCGATGCCAGTTCCGCAAGGTCGCAGGCCGGCGCATCGGCGGGCCGCCGATCCGCGTCGGCAACCTCGTCGAGCCGTTCAAAGGCGATCGCAGATCGGTCGCTGGCCATTCCTCGTCAGCCACCCCGGCGCGAATCGAGCGGAGGAACGCAACGCATAAGCAACGCTACGCAAAGGTAAGCGGGCAAGCCGAACACGCGACGCTCCCCTGAGGATAGCACAGCCCGCCCGCCGCTGCCGAGCCGCGCGCGCTGCAGCGGTGCGCGCGGCGGAAAACTCAGTCGACCCGCGCGCCGGCGAGCTTCACGATCGCGCCCCATTTCTGCATCTGGTCGGCGAGGAAGCGCTTGAAATCGTCCGGCGTGCCGGTGTCGGCAATGGCGGAGAATTTCGCCAGGCTGGCTTTCGCGGCTTCCGTCTTCAGCCCGGCATTGATCGCGGCATTGAGCTTGTCGATGATCGGCGCGGGCGTGCCTGACGGCGCCACCACGCCGGTCCAGGCGTCGAG
>Ga0126371_10006980_pt1 | contig 10078 bp, 8 predicted proteins | sample PanSoiMetaPlot_4_FD_110145 | JGI IMG/M metagenome (GOLD analysis project Ga0126371, IMG submission 110145) | Tropical forest soil microbial communities from Panama - MetaG Plot_4 | ecosystem: Environmental > Terrestrial > Soil > Tropical forest > Bulk soil | place: Panama | collected 2016-02-17
CCGCTCCAACATCCAGTTCCACTGATTCTCGGTGGGCTGCGTGAATATTGGGTTGGTGCCGAAGCCTGGCCACTCGTCCACCCGCTGATCGGCGAGCTGTAGGATCCACAACGGAACCGCGGTGAGCACGCGGTTCACGCCGCGGATGACCATGTGTTGGTCCGAACGCCACTGCTGGTCGTCGATGCGCCGGTAGTCGATCGCGAAGTAACGCCCGTAGCGACCGGTATCGATCTGCGCAGGAACGATCGTGCGGTTCCATTCGAGCGCTGCGAACGCCGCGGGCTGATCGATCACACCGTCACTAAGGTCGACCAGCGACTGAGCGCATACGACATCGCGGGCGATGTCCTCAGGCGTGTACTGCTGATCGTCGATCTGTATTGGGAAGACGTTCGGATCGTCGCTCCACTCCTGCTCGAAGGTTCGAAGTAGAGCGGCGAGGGGCGCCCAGCCGTCGGGATGATTGGTCAACGGTGGAGCGATCGGCAGCTGTCCTTGTGCCAGGAGGTGACACACCACTCCGGTATCCGTCGCATTGCGAGTCAACATAAAGATCCAGCGAACCACGTTTGCACAGGCGAGCAGCCTGCACTCCCAGGCGTCGAATGGATAGACGATATAGACCTCGGTCCATGGCGGGAATCGGCCGGGTTTGAACACTGGACCGAAATCCTCGCGCGAGGGCGGCACCTCGGCGTCGAGAAGCGAAAGCTGCGCCGCGTCGAACTCGATGACCTGTCGGCCGCGCAGGAAATCGTCGTGCTCACAGAGGTAGTCGAAGATCTCACGCTCGCGTCGGCACCATTCAGAGTCCTCGTAGTGCGGCGACGGGATGCGAACGAGCCCAGGAACGGCGCTGAATAGACCCCACACAGTGCCGACATTCGACTCCCAGTGCGGTACGAACAAGGCGTCGATGGAGTAGCGGAAGTTGCCCCACGCCTTCAACTGCATCAGCGCATCCTTGACGTCTTTGCTGCGATGGCTCAGCGCTAGCAGCCGGCGCGGCCAGTGCGGCCGCAGCGCGCTGAACGCGAACGACGCAAGGTCCTGAACGCGAACGTCCGCGAACTCCTGGTCTAGCGCCTGTTCGAACCAGGCCATGACCTGCAGCTGCAGCGTCAGTCGCCGCAGGATCGCCAGCCCCATCAGGCGATCGAGCGGTGTGATTCCATCGCGTCCTCCCTGGACCATCGTCTTCAGGAACACCAGCACTGGGGGGCAGATCATGAGGCGGGCGGCCATTTGCACAGCGGCGCGCGCGGGTTCGGGACCGATATCGCCCGCCAACCACCGCCACGACCGTTGCCATGACCAGGGCTGACCCTGCTGTGCCGGCTGGAACTTGTATCCGTGACTGTCCGGCTCGGCGCCGTAGAAGACGTCGAGCTTGAACTGTAGCAGTTCGGGGCCGCTCATCGTGTCTTCGAAGACGTCCCGTTCATCCAACACTTTGCGCCAGCGCTGCTTCATCGCCGCCAGCGATAATTCGAGATCCCATCCAGGCTGCAGGACAACTCCGCCGAACAGCAGACCGAGGCCCAGGTTGAACCACGCCATCGTGTGGTGAAACTGCGCCGCCGCTCGATCGCTCAGCGAGCGGCTCTGCGAGTGCAGCTCGTGGAATGCGTCCAGCACCATCGGTCCGGCGAAGGTCGTCGCGGTGCGCTCGAAGATTTCTCCCAGGTCGGTATTGCACCGCGTTTGCCTCACGGCGATGCCGGGGCGATCGGCAAGATAGCCGGTCTGGATGTCGATGTCCAAGGTCGGGAACGCATAAAACTCGGTCGGCGGGAGGTACCAAGCCCGAGTTCCGGCCTCGAACTCGGCTCCGTATTTGGCGAGCAGCCAATCCTGCTCCCATCCTTCGGCGCGAATGCGAATCGTCTCGTTCGACTCGCGGAGCAGCGCGCACAACGCGTCCCACAGTTCGCGTAACAGCTTCATGTCGCTTCCGAAGAACTGGCCCAGGAGCCGAAGCGCCTGAAACGATGCGTTGGAGTCGGCGTAGGACATGGAGACGAAGGAATACTACAGAACTAATGGACACGACGCCACATAGGCGCATGGCGAACGTGATCAGGAATGAGCAAATGGGCGGGCGTGTAGTTCAGGTGGGAGAGCACCTGGTTTGCAAGCGGAAAACCGCATTTGCTAAATCTTGCCGGAGCCGACGCAAACCGCTAAAAAGCAGCAAGTTGTAACAAAAACCAGCAACCGTTTTTTCTCCCTTTTGTTCGTTTTCCATTCGAAATTTACGGTGATTTGTCGCGACTTGTACTACGTTTTTATACGCTGGGGCTCCAGGGTCGTGCACGACGGACGCGCCCTCTGGAACTGATCGAATCGGGAAGTGTGAATCCGCTTCGCTTGCCAGCAAGAAGCCCGAATTTGAACTCGTGTTTCTGATTGACGGGCCAGGAGTCCACATGGGTCCCATGGACTACTCATTGGGTGTCTTCGAGTCCGATGTTGTCGTTCACGCTATGTTCCCACAGCGCGGCGTCGGGGGAGCGTGCAGGGGCCCCGATCCCCTCAATCCTCGTTCAGCTCAGTCCATCTCCTCGAAGGAACCAACAGAGCGGTTGAACAGGAAGACATCAAGGTGCTGGTAACTTCGGAAAAAGCAACGCCGTGGGGTGCGCCGGAGCTGCAACGCCGGTTGAAATTATTGTGCCGTGCCATCATTCGATTGGGTTGCCCCGGCTTGTTTCGCAGCGTCGACCCTTCCTGCGATCGCCGGTTTAAGATTCGAAAGCTGACGAAGGGCATTGAACCAGAACGGCGCCCCGAGACTCAAGAGCAATACGCTAACTAGGACGCCGAGCACGTGGTGTGGTTCACGATATGCTTTCAACCAGTCGGAAGGGCTGTCGAGCACTGTTGCCGGAATTATCTTCAAGTTGGTTTTCTCCAAGTCAGCGCGGAGCCCACGGATTTCATCGTATGCGTTGCCCATGGCTTGTCTCGTTCTGTCCTTACAGGCGCTGTCGAACTCTTTCAGAAGAGCCTCTGCGTTGGCGAGTTGTTGGGTCTTTTCGATCAGAGCGTTTTTGCCGTCCACGCAGCGAGTCAAATGCGCCGGTACTTGGGCGAGAGCGGTTACGGTTTGGGCGTTGTCGCTGGCGTGGTTTTTCCTAACGTCTGCCAATGCAGCTGCTGCGCGCTCACCGTTGTCGAAGAGTCTGTCGCCTTGCGTGAGCTCGTTTTCGGACATCGCGGTCAACTTCGCGCGCAATTCCGGTGAACGTACAATTTGCCGTAAGATGTCGCCGGAATCGATCTGCAGCGCGGCTACAAGCAGCACGGATACAACGACGGTAATGACGCGCGTCTTACGCGTAAAGATGTCTGACAAACGATCCATGATTGTGTTGAACCACTGACTGACCTGGTCCTCGAGTTTGGATATGGTCAAGAAGGTGGCGTCCACGGCGGCTTTCACTTGCGCTTCTTGTGCCGGCAATGCGGTGGCCAATCGTTCCGCGACGGCTCTGGCTTCAGCCACCTTTTCCGTCCCGCCGGGAACGCGCGCCTCGAGTACGTTTTTGAGTTTCTCTTTGGCGGCAGGAACTAGCACGGCAGCAGGGTGATCCGAGCACAGATCTCGCAATACGCGGATAAGATCAGACTGGCTGACGGCTTTGGCGCGCGTGCCAGCGTGGGCGATCGCTGGATGTCGAACAACAATCTGGGCGATGTGCTGCGCAATTGTCGGCCCCTGGTCTTGTGTGTTTTCTGGCCCCGTCTGGGTCTGCTGCGTAGTCAGGGGCTTTTGGTGTAGCGGGTTACGGAACTCCGGTTCGATCTGCCGCAGGAGATTTTCGAGACCTGAGGCAAGATTCCGACCGCGGAGGTCGGTCAGCGCCGAGACCATTTGGACGATGGCCATCACAATCAGACTCAACATGAGAATGACCACCGTGAAGGCGATCGCGGTATCGATCTGTTGCAACATGATATGCTCCTTATTTGACAGAACCGCCTGGACCGCAAGCGCTACTTGTCGGCCCGCCTTCGGCGCTGTTCCTCAACTACTTTGGCCCAAAGCAAGGATTCGCGACGGCGCGCGCTTCGCGAATCAAACGAAGGTTGCGAGCCGTTGTCTCGACTTCACTGCGTTCGCGAACACAGGTAGCTAAGATAGCGCTTGGGCAGCTGCGTCGGCTGCGGCCTGTTCCTCTTCGGCCGAAACGGCTAATTCCAGCGGCGTGGCATAGCCCCAGCAGTCGGGTTGTCCAGTCGCGATGCGGCGCGCCACCCCGTAAGGAACGATTGGGAGAATCTGTAAGCGCCACGGGTGCGATGGCTCGCGCCACTTCCATGAGCGTTACTGAGAACGAAGCACAGTTCGCGCAGCGTTACGCACCTCTTCTGAAAATTTCCTGTAGACGATCGGCTGCCGCTTCGTCTCCCACAAGACTGGCGACGCGGACCGCCTGCTGAAACATGGAGTCGAGCTGCCTCGGCTTGGGATTGCAGGTCACGGCTGCACGATAGCCGCTCATCGCCGAGTCGATATCGCCCAACAGGAGATGGGCCTCGCCCTCGGTGGCGAGTCGCCACATATTCAGCTTGGCGGCCTGGCAGTGCTCCAGAACTTTTTTGGCGGTTTGTTGCGCAGCAGACTCTTGGTTGCGGTAGGCCAACTGCATAAACGCCACGTTGATGCCGTGATAGAACGCTTGATCGTGTCGCGCAGACTTCTCCGCTTGCTCGAATCCGCGCTGGTAAAGTTGAGACGCGTTTTCCGCATCGTCGCTTCTTCGCTCGACCAACCATCGGCGTTTGAGTCGACCGGCTAGCACCCCCATGGCATCGGTGGAGTCAGGTTGGGCCTTCCAGTTCCGCAACGTGTTGATGGCATCTTCCCGCCGGCCCAGGGATTCCAAGGCGAGGGCAAGTTGCACCACGCCTCCTTCGTCCAGACTCTCCGGATGAGACTCTAGGGTCTTGATGGCGTCGTAAAACTCCCGCATTTCGACGGCCACACGCGCGCTGTCGCCCGGCCCAGACGGCGCCGCTTTGCCAACCAAACTTTCTATTACAACCTGTACGCTCGAATCGCTCGCGTCCACCGGCTTCACGATCGAGAGATGGTCGCCGCGTACGACCCTGCGCTGGTCAGCATCAAAAGGAAGGACTGAGGACTCGGGTGGCACGAATTGGTCTTCATCTCCCGCGGTTGCGTAAAGCTTAAACGTGGGACGGTCGACGATCTCCCGTGTCCAGCGGGTACGGAGATCTTTGATGAAGTCACCGTCATCGGCCATGTCTTTTAGTTGTGGTTTCCAGAACTTGAAAAACGACGCCTTTTTCAGACCCGCACTGGGCGTGCCGAAGAGCAGAACGTAACCAACCCGCGACCGTAGGGCAGAGTCGTCCACAATCGCCCGTTGCACGACCAGTCCCCCCATGCTGTGTGCGATGACCGCAAGACCGGCATATCGTTTCAGAGGTTCAAGTCCAGCTCGGGTCACCAAAAGTTCTGCCAGCGATGCCAGGCCGGGATCGGCTCGCCAGATCCCGACGATATCCAAGCTCAATCCCGTGTGGTATCCCAAGCTGAGGACGTCCCAACCACTCAGTCGCTTGTCTCCCATCAGCAGGGTTGGAAAATTGCCCCACGTTTTTGTCGGGTCACCGGAAAACCCGTGAACGAACAGGACAGCAACGGGATTTTTCTCGCTTATTCGATGACTAACGAGTTCGGGACCTCTTGCACCCATAGGGTCCTCCAAGAATCAGTGCGTCTGAAAAGGAGGGTTCCGACCGCAAACTTTGCCAAAATACCCAGCATTGAACACAGGCACAAGTGCGGAGCGTGATTCGAATTTTCGCAAAAACTGACAGTTTGTCGTTGTTCCTCGCGAACCGGAAGCCGGTTCATGTTTTGGCGTGGCTGGCTGTTCAATCATTCGTTGTGCCGCACTTAGAAATGTCGCAGACTTAGGCTACGGGCCGCCGCATTTATGGGTTTAACCGTCAAGGTCGCTATATTAGCATTATGGTCAAAAGACTCCGGATAGTTTAATTTAATCAGAGAAAGTCTCGTGCATGGAACTAGGGACCTCGCGTACCCGCTCCGTTAGCCGCTTCTCTTTGCAAGATAGTTAGTGATTGGACGATGATGACAGGATGCAGCCTGCAACATATCACTACATTCCGGCTAGCAAGTGCCGTTCGTTACGTAATACACGCGAGCCCGGCTTTTAAGAATGGAATGGACTACCTTGAGAAAGGGTTTAACATGAGTCGCTCGAAGAGACCTTTAGCCGAGTATTGGAACGCGTAAGGTTACGGAGCGACCCTATGCCACGTCCTATCTGCTTCATGGTCATGCCATACAGCACGAAATCCACTGGTACTCCGTCACCTGCGGGGGCGCCAGACAAGATCAATTTCGATCGTCTTTGGGACGCAGCACTACGGCCTGCAATCGATGCTGCTGGCTATGAGCCAGTCCGAGCCAATGAGGATATTGGCGTGTTGATCATCAATGAAATGATCGAGCGTCTTGCAATCTCAGACCTCGTCCTGGCTGACGTTTCCATCCCAAACGGAAATGTTTACTACGAGGTGGGCATTCGCCATGCCGCCCAGCCGCAGGGTTGCATCATGACCGCTGCGGATTGGGCGAAGCCGTTGTTCGATATCGACCAGATGCGACAGATCCGGTACCCGCTGCGGGAGGAATTCATTTCGGATGGTACTGCCCAGGAAATCATCAGCAAACTTCAGGCTACGATACCAGCCATGGCAGCAGGAAGTTCACCCTTTTACCAAGTCTTTCCAAACTATCCGCAGTACGACTCGGCTCGGAGTATGGCTTTCAAGAAGAGCCTTGAGGAGCTGTCTCAGTTTCAGGCTGAAATCATCGCGACTCGCACATGTCCCCGTGACCAGTGTCGCGACCGAGCTTTGGAACTGCGCAAGCGTTACTACAGCGGTGGGCCGATTCAAAAAGCCGTTGCCATTGAACTGATGTATACATTACGAGACTGTACCGACTGGGCCACGATCATAGAATTCATCGACAGTCTCCCTGCCGACTTGCGTAACTCTCCTTTGATCAAAGAGCAACGCGCACTTGCTCTTTCGAATTCTGGCGATCACGACAGTGCGATTGGGGCACTGCTCGAACTTATCAAGACAAGCGGCGATACGTCGGAACGTCGTGGTCTTCTGGGCGGCCGTTACAAGAAGAAGTGGGCAAAATCTGGAGATCCTAATGACCTCAGTCGCTCCATCGCCCAGTATGAAGCGGGTATGACACTCGATCTCAATGATTACTATCCCTCGTCAAATCTTGCGCGTCTGTATCGCACGCGTAATCGCAAGGGTGATGATGACAAAGCCCGGATATCCGCAGCGGTTACGTTGACAGCATGCGAGCGCGCTCGAGCGCGCAAGTCGAGTGATGAGTGGCTGAATCCTACTCTGCTCGGAGCGGCATTCGATGCCGGAGACATCGAAAAAGCCAGAGAACTTGCTGACAGGGTGGCCGAAGATGGACCGTCCGCCTGGAAACTTGAATCCAGCCTAGCTGACTTCCGGACCGCTGCCAAATTGCATCAGGAGCCACATCGAAGCGAGCTCCTCAGCATTGTTACCGATTTGGAAAAACTCGTGAACCCAGAGGCAGGCACAACGGGTTAAGAAGCGCAGCGGAAGTGCATAAAAAGCACCGCTGAAAAACCGAGGAGGAGAGTGTCGTCTTGCAGCAATATCGAAAGAGAAAGCAAAACTCAGTCACCGCGGTTCAGTTGGCTCTCGACACAGAGGGATTTGAGTATAAGAAATGGGGTGGCGTACAGCGTTGCAAACGTGGCGACTGGCTAGTAAACAACCAAGGTGACGTCTATACCATTGATGCTGAGACCTTTCAAGGTACCTATCGGCAGGTAAGTCCCGGCGTGTATGAGAAGAGTGCACGTGTTTGGGCGGAACAGGCCGATAGGGGAGGTGTAATCCAAACGAAAGAAGGATCGACGGCCTATGAGGCGGGCGACTATTTGGTGTACAACGATCCGGCTCGAAAGGACGGCTATGCGGTTAAGAGCACTGCCTTTCACTCCATGTATGAACCGTTTGAAGGATGATGTTGATGTTGCAGAGGTGTCAGAACGCGGGTGAGAAGTCCGCTTGTAGTCCACTTGCTCAGATTCACCGCTGAACTCGGATCAGACCTGTGCAAACGCCCGAGTCAAGCCATCAAACTTAGGTTCTCGACTACAGTTTCAATCTCGCCTCTGGTCGTAGTTCGGCCCAGACTAAACCGAATCGCGCCCATTCCAATCTCCGGTGCTACTCCCATCGCGCGCAGGACAGGGGACAATTCCACCGAGCCGGCGTGGCATGCGGAACCGGTAGACGCGGCCACTCCGGGCAAGCGCCCCAGTATCTCCGCCCCAACCTGTGCTACGAAGCTAACATTGAGAGTGTTGGCCAACCGTTCGGTCGGATGGCCGTTCAGGGCCACTCGACCTCCAAACTTGTTTTGAAGCAGGCCCCAGAATAGATCGCGAAGTTCACAAACTGAGTCCATGCCTTTCCACCTGCAGGCCAAGTCGCAAGCTGCTCCCAAAGCCACATCTAACAGCACACTTTCTGTCCCAGCTCTCCGACCGGATTCGTGGCTCGCACCGTGAATCAACGGCTCAAGAGAAACACCGTCGCGGACATAGAGTGCACCCACACCCTTGGGCGCGTAAAGCTTGTGACCTGCAACAGATAACAAATCGACTCCGAGCCCCTGAACTGTGAAAGCGATCTTGCCGACCGATTGCGCCGCGTCGCTATGGAAAAGGACCCCGGCCTCGTGGGCGATATTTCCAATCTCCTCGAGTGCCTGAATGGTGCCAACTTCGTTGTTGGCGTGCATTATGGAAATGAGGATTGTGCTCTCTCGCAGGGCCCGGCGGACATCGTCAGGATCCACGCGTCCAAATCGATCAACTCGCAGGTACGTCACCGTGGCGCCGAGCTGTTCGAGGAACCGAGAGGGATTGATGACTGCTGGATGTTCCACTTGGGTGGTAATGATGTGAGCATCTGCTCTTCTTTTTGCAAAGAAAACGCCCTTGAGGGCGTGATTGTTGGCTTCGCTTCCGCCACTCGTGAACACGATCTCATTTGCTTCGCAGCCGAGCAGACCAGCAACCTGCATTCGCGCTTTGTCGACCGCTTCCCTCGCCGGGCTACCAGCCCAGTGGCCGCTCGAAGGATTACCGTACGGCTCTTCGAGCACGGCCCTCATGGCATCGATGACCTCCGGCGCTAGGGGAGTGCTAGCATTAAAATCCAGGTAGATACGTCGATCCGTTCCACGCATGGAGCTATATACCTTGTCCGCACGCAGCGCAGGGAGTCCTGGAGCGGTCAATCCTAAGTGCGCCAACACGGGTTCTACTGGCCGGGGAAACCTTGCAAGACCATCGGGAAGATACTACATGACATCCATTCAATGTAATGTCCCGATTCTGTGAAACTGTTGGAAAAACTGCCGAGCAGCCATTGAGTGTCGAAATACAGACCGTTCGCCAAACCTAGACATGAGGGGTCGCCAATGCGACCGGCGGCATGAGGAGTGTCGTAACTGATAAACACTCGAATCGATAAACCGTTAATGGGATTGTTTGGTTCCATTGCGTCAAGTAGTACTTTACGCGATCTGAAAACAGCCAGAATCGCTGCAGGAGTTTAGGACACCTTTTCAAATTAGCGCGGGACCGAGATCGCAGAGAATTCAATCGTTCGGTACGACGTCCGGATCCCGGGCCATAAAGTCCGCTTCTGGGAGGTGGATGAACCTCCGGCTCTTCGCGGATAAGTCCCTTATAATAACGCCGTAGTGACTACCAAAGGCTAGCCTGCGGGTTTTCGACATTGACATCCGGCCAGCATGATGATTAGGATGGCCTTCGCTTCGCCCGCGACGGCCGCCTTCAGACCAATTTTGAGTTGAGATCGTTTCCAGTGAGTTCCCAGCGATGGAAACCATATTTGTCATCACCGCTAATCGCTTCTTTCGAGAATCCTTGATTCGCCTTTTCCGCAGCGAAAAGGGAATCCG
>Ga0126371_10006981_pt1 | contig 10077 bp, 5 predicted proteins | sample PanSoiMetaPlot_4_FD_110145 | JGI IMG/M metagenome (GOLD analysis project Ga0126371, IMG submission 110145) | Tropical forest soil microbial communities from Panama - MetaG Plot_4 | ecosystem: Environmental > Terrestrial > Soil > Tropical forest > Bulk soil | place: Panama | collected 2016-02-17
TCCGGCCTCGATGCGGTGCGAAAGCGGCTCGTCGAATCCTATCCGGACGCCGATCTGACCAGCGTTTCTCTTCGCGGCGTCCATCCACGCTCGTTCGAGACCGCGATCGCCCGATCCGAGAAGGACGATCTGCGTCTTCTTGTCGAGCACGCCCGGCAATGCTCGCATGACCAGATCGAGTCCCTTTTGCGTCGTCAGCCTCGACACGCTGCCGATGAGGAACGCGTCGTCGCGTTCTTCGAGTCTGAACTCGCGCTGCAGCGCCGCCTTGCACGACTTCTTGTCATCGAGCGAGAGCGAGTCGTAACGCGCCGCGATATGCGGGTCGCTCGTCGGATTCCAACGGACGTAGTCGGCGCCGTTGAGGATGCCGCTGAGGTGCGCCGAACGCTCGGAGAGCAATCCATCGAGTCCCGCGCCGAAATCACGGGTCTGGATCTCGCGCGCGTACGTCGGGCTGACGGTCGTGATGCGATCCGCGTACGTTACGCCCGCTTTCATGAGCGAGACGTCACCGTAGAACTCGACGCCGTGGATCCCGAACGCCTGCGCGGGAAGCCCGAGTGCGCTGAACGCCGATCGCGGAAGCAATCCTAAGAACGTCAGGTTGTGTATGGTGAAGACCGAAGGCGGGCGGCCTTCGCGTCGCGTCGCCAACAACGCGACCGCCAAACCTGTCTGCCAGTCATTCGCGTGGAGCAGCTGGGGCGACCAGCCGATCGGGCTCGATGCGCTCGCGACGATCGACGCCACCTTCGAGAGCATTGCGAAGCGGATCGAATTATCCGGCCAGTCGGCTCCCGATTCATCGACGTAGAGGCTGCCGTCACGATCGAACAACGTCGGGCTGTCGACGAGGAGCACGGGCACGTCGGTGTCGGGAGTGCGAGCGGTGACGATGCTGACATCATCGGTGCCCGGCACGGCGACCGGTCGACCTTTCTTGACCGCGCGTTCTCTGACCGACCGATACATAGGGAGCACGACCCGCACGTCGGCGCCGAGTTCGCGTAATGCTGCGGGCAACGCGGCGGACACATCGCCGAGCCCGCCCGTATGCGCCAGCGGGTACATCTCACTCGTGACGAAGAGGACGCGCGGCGTCGCCATCCGCTATACGAAGCGTTCGGGGATCAGGATGACGCCGCCGAGCGGAGGCGCGAGCACGTAGAGCGAGTGCGAACGCCCGAGATGCGGCTCGTCCACCGCCTCGACGGCGCCGCCGTTCCCGAGATTCGATCCGCCGTAAAGCGCCGAGTCTCCGTTGAAGATCTCGAGGTAGCGACCGCCTTCCGGCACGCCGACGCGATATGCGTAGCGCGGCACCGGCGTGAAGTTGAGCACGACGACGACGAACTGCCCGCCGCCATGGCGGATGAACGTCAACACGGACGAGTCGGCGTCGTTGCAGTCGATCCAGTCGAAGCCCGAATGTTCGAAATCACGCGCGTGCAGCGCGGGCAACGTGGCATACAACCGGTTTAGATCCTTCACCGTGCTGAGAATCCCGCCGTGCCACGGCACGTCGAGAAGCGACCACGTGAGCTCGCGAGTCGCCCGCCACTCCTCGCCTTGGCCGAACTCGCCGCCCATGAAGAGCAGCTTTTTGCCCGGATGCGTCGTCTGGTACGTGAGCAGCAATCGAAGGTTCGCGAACTTGCGCCACGGATCGCCTGGCATCTTGTCGAGCAGCGATCGCTTGCCGTGCACGACCTCGTCGTGAGACAAAGGAAGGACGAAGTTCTCCGTGTACGCGTAGAGCTGGCTGAACGTGAGCATGTCGTGATGGTAGCGCCGATGGATCGGGTCGTCTTCCATGTAGCGCAGCGTGTCGTTCATCCAACCCATGTTCCACTTGAGCGAGAAGCCGAGTCCGCCGAGGTACGTCGGCCGCGATACCATCGGCCATGCGGTCGACTCCTCAGCGATCGTCAATGCGCCGGGGTGCCGTTCGTGGACTAGCACGTTGAGCTCGCGCAGGAACTCGATGGCGTCGAGATTCTCGCGACCACCGTGCCGGTTCGGGACCCATTCGCCTTCCTTGCGCGAGTAGTCGAGGTAGAGCATCGAAGCGACCGCATCGACGCGAAGCCCATCGACGTGGAACTCGTCGAGCCAGCACAGTGCGCTCGACAAAAGGAAACCGCGCACCTCATTTCGGCCGTAGTTGAAGATGAGCGTGCCCCAATCGGGGTGCGATCCGAGCCGTGGGTCTTCGTGTTCGAAGAGCGGCGTGCCGTCGTAGCGTGCGAGCGCCCAATCGTCGCGCGGGAAATGCGCCGGCACCCAGTCGACGATGACGCCTATCCCCTCGGCGTGCATGCGATCGACGAACGCGCGGAAATCATCTGGCCGGCCGAAACGCGTCGTCGGCGCGAAGTAACCCGTCGTCTGATAACCCCACGACTCATCGAGTGGGTGCTCGCTGACAGGCATCAACTCGACATGCGTGAAGTGGAGATCGCGGGCGTAGTTCGCGAGCACGCCCGCCGTCTCACGATACCCATAATACGATCCATCGCCGTGGCGGCGCCACGAACCGAGATGGACTTCGTAGCACGAGATCGGTCTGTGCTGCCAGTCCCAGTGAAGGCGCTTACCCATCCATGCGGCATCGGTCCAGCGATGCGTGCTCGAACCGACGACGACCGACGCGGTGCCCGGACGGTGTTCGTATGCGCGGGCGAACGGATCCGCCTTGACGAGAACGGCGCCGCTCTGCCGATTCCGGAACTCGAATTTGTAAAGCGCGCCGGCAGAGACGCCAGGAACGAACAATTCCCAAACGCCGGATGAACCGCGGCCGCGCATAGGATGGCGTCGTCCATCCCAACCATTGAAATCGGCGACGACGCTCGCGCGTTCCGCGTTCGGCGCCCACGTCGTGAACGCGACCCCGTCGACGCCGTCGACCGTCGTCACCTGCGCGCCGAAGACGCGATACGCCTCGCGCAATTTCCCTTCGCTGAAGAGATGAAGATCGAAGTCGGAGATGATCGGGCCGAAGAAGTATGGATCGAACTCGTCGTGGCGGACGCCGTCGCGCTCCCACAGTATGCGATATGGACCGGGAACGCGGGTCTCGGAATGAAGCGTGAAGAGCGCCGTCGCACCGACGCGCTCCATCGTGCGCAGACCGTCTGGCGTCTCAACCGCCGCGCGCTGCGCTTCCGGCAGAAAAGCGCGGATCTCCCAGCCGCCATTCTCCGGATGCTGACCGAGAATCCCGAACGGGTCGTGACTGCGCGACTCGATGAGCGCGGCGACCCGCGCGTCTTGCAAGTGCTCCATGCGCGTAGGCGATTTCTCCGCGGAATCGCGCCCTACCCGCGCGGTCTAGCAGCCGCAAGGGCCGACCGCACCAGTCGACCATAAAGGTCGACCGCTCCATCCATCCATAATTACAACGTCGCGATGCTGTCGGCACCGGAGCAATCCCGCTACGTCAGCCTGCTGACGAAGAGCACGCTGGCACTCATCCTCGCCGGCGGCAGAGGCGCACGCCTGCGTCAGCTCACCGACTGGCGCGCAAAGCCGGCGGTGCCGTTCGGGGGCAAGTTCCGGCTCATTGATTTCCCGCTTTCGAATTGTTTCAACTCGGGCATCCGCCGCATCGGCGTCGTGACGCAATACAAGGCGCACAGCCTCATGCGGCACATCCAACGCGGCTGGGGTTTTCTCCGGGGCGAATTCAACGAATTCGTGGAGCTGCTGCCCGCTTCGCAGCGCGTCGAGGAGACGCTCTGGTATCAGGGCACGGCCGATTCGATCTATCAAAACCTCGACATCATCCGCGCGCATTCGCCCGAACGCGTGCTCGTGCTCGCCGGCGACCAAGTCTACAAGATGGACTACGGCCAGATGCTCGCACAGCATGCCGCGCATGGCTCCGACGTGACCGTTGGATGCATCGAGGTCCCGCTCGATCGCGCGTCCGCATTCGGCGTCATGGCCGTCGATGTGGAAGACCGGATCATCGCCTTCGCGGAAAAACCCGCGCAGCCGGCACCGATACCCGGCGATCCCGGGCGCGCGCTCGCGAGCATGGGCATCTACGTCTTCGACACGGAGTTTCTCATCGAGCAGCTCGTCCGCGACGCGGACGACCCCGCATCGACGCACGATTTCGGCCGCGACATCATCCCGCACATCGTCGCGCATCACCGAGCGCACGCGCATCGGCTGTCCGCGAGCTGCATCCGCGATTCCGAAGACACCGAACCGTATTGGCGCGACGTCGGCACCGTCGACGCATATTGGGAAGCGAACCTCGAGCTGACGAAAGTGACGCCGGCGCTCAACCTCTACGACGCCGATTGGCCGATATGGACGTATCAGGAACAAGTGCCGCCGGCGAAGTTCGTCTTCGACGATCCCGACAGGCGCGGCTACGCGATCGACTCGCTCGTCTCAGGCGGCACGATCATCTCCGGTGCGACGGTCGAGCGATCGATGCTCTTCACGAACATCTTCGTCCACTCGTATTCCTCGATCCAGGATTCCGTGATCTTGCCCGACGTCAACATCGGACGGCGTTGCCGCTTGAAGCGCGCGGTCATCGACGAGGGCTGCATGCTTCCGGAGGGTCTCGTCGTCGGCGAAGATCCGGAAGCCGACGCGCATCGTTTCCATAGGACCGAGGGGGGCGTCACGCTCGTGACGCCGGACATGCTTGGCCAACCGCTCCACCACGGCCGCTCGTGAGCGGCGTGTGAGCGAAGCCAGACCTCTCGACGTCGTCCTCTGCTGGCACATGCATCAGCCGCAATATCGCCGTGCGTCGACGGGCGAGTTCCAATTGCCGTGGACGTATCTCCACGCGATCAAAGATTACGCCGACATGGCGTGGCATCTCGAACAAAATCGCGATGCGCGGGCAGTCGTCAATCTCACACCGATCCTGCTCGATCAGATCGACGATTACGCCGATCAATTCGCCAAGCGGTCTTTTCGCGATCCGCTCCTCCGCGCGCTCGCCGATCCCGAGCAAGTGCGGGCAGAAGACCTACCCGGGCTCATCGAGGCGTGCTTTCGCGCGAATGCGTCGCGGATGATCCGTCGTCACGAGCCCTACCAGCGCCTTCGCGACGCATACGAATCGGCGCGCGCGGGCAGCTTCCACGGGTACCTTTCGACGCGCTTTCTCATCGACGTTTGCGTCTGGTATCACCTCGCATGGCTTGGCGAATCGATCGCACGCGAAGATCCGCGTGCGATTCGTTTGCGAGATAAAGGCGCGGATTTCGAGGCTGCCGACCGCGAAGCGTTGCTCGACCTCATGGGCGAGATCGTCCAGGGCATCATCCCGCGCTACACCGCGCTTACGAAAAGCGGACGCGTCGAGCTTTCGACAACGCCGTATACCCATCCGATCTTGCCGCTGCTCATCGACTTCAACGCCGCGCACGAAAGCATGCCCGATGCGCCGCTTCCAAACGCGCCGCGTTATCCCGGCGGCATATCGCGCGCACAAACCCAGTTGACGTCGGCGATCGATAGTCACAACAGCCGATTCGGCAAGCCGCCCGCGGGTTGTTGGCCCTCCGAAGGCGCGGTCTCCAAAGAAGCGCTCGGGCTCCTAGCGGCCAGCGGTTTCGCGTGGACCGCATCGTGCGAGACGGTCTTGACGCGTTCACCGGGATCCGCCGGCGCGGCGATGCCTCCACGTGAAGCGATCTTGTATCATCCTTATATGGTCGACGCGGACGAGGGCGGCAACATCGCGCTGTTCTTCCGCGACGTGCGGCTTTCGGACCTCATCGGCTTCCGTTACGCCGACTGGCACGCCGACGATGCAGTCGCCAATCTCGTCGGCGAGCTCGAAGGCATCGCAGCTGCGGTCGCGAGCCAGCACGCTCCGGTCGTCTCGATCATCCTCGACGGCGAGAACGCGTGGGAGCACTACCCGGAGAACGCGTTCTATTTCTTATCAGCGCTCTATCGATCGCTCTCCGCGCATCCGGGGATACGTCTGACGACGTACAGCGAATATCTGATGCGCAATGTCCCGACCGCAAAGCTCGATGCGCTCGTCGCAGGGAGCTGGGTATACGGAACGCTATCCACGTGGATCGGCGAGCCGGCAAAAAACCGCGCCTGGGATATTCTCGCTGCAGCGAAATCAGATTTCGATAGGGCAGCGTCATCCGGATCGCTGACCGGCGATCGGCTCGTTGCCGCTGAGGCGCAGCTGAAGGTCTGCGAAGGCTCCGACTGGTTCTGGTGGTTCGGCGACGACAATCCGGCGGAGACGGTCAGCGACTACGATCGCCTCTTCCGCGACCATATCGCCGACTTGTACGCGTTGATCGGCGTTCGTGTTCCTGAATCGATCGGTGCGGTCATCGGCGTCGGGCATGGCGCACCAGAGCACGGCGGCACGATGCGCTCGAATCCGGAGTCGGTTGCCGACGGCGGCCATCCATGAGCGAAGCCGTCAAGCTGCTCTTCGGCGTCCATGCGCACCAACCGGCGGGAAATTTTCCGAAAGTCGTGCGCGACGCACGCGAACGTTGTTACGGACCGTTCCTCGAAGTGCTCGAGCGCCATCCGGAATTCAAGTTCGCGATACACGTCAGCGGCTGGCTGCTCGAGTTTCTCGCCCGCGAATTTCCCGGCGACATCCGCCGCTTGCGCTCGATGATCGAACGCGGACAGCTGGAGATATTCGGCGGCGGCGATACCGAGCCGATCCTCGCGTCGCTGTCGGAAGTGGACCGGCGCGGCCAGATCGGCGCGATGAACGAGCGCGTGAAACAGACCTTCGGCGTCCGCCCGCATGGTGCGTGGCTTGCCGAGCGCGTGTGGGAAGCGACGGTCGTACCGTCGCTCTCCGGCCGCGGCATCCGCTACGTCGCCGTCGATGACTTCCATTTCTTATGCGCTGGGCAAGAGCTCGAGACGCTCCACGGATACTTCGCAACCGAAGAAAGCGGCAAGCGGCTCGACCTTTTCCCGATCTCGGAGACACTGCGCTATAAGATCCCGTTCGCGCCAGTGAGCGACACGATCGGCTATATCGAAAGCCTCCCGGTGACTGGCGCCGCGATCTATTTCGATGACATCGAGAAGTTCGGCATCTGGCCCGAAACGCACGAGTGGGTGTACGGGCGGCGGTGGCTCGAGGATTTCATCGAAGCGGTCACGCGCTCGCCGAAGATCGAGACGCTTCGGTATTCCGACTTTCATGACGGCTTCACGAGTCGCGGGGTCGTCTATCTGCCGGCGGTGTCGTACGCCGAGATGGGCGAGTGGACGTTGCCGCCGCGGGGCGCCGAGCGATTCGCGCAGCTCGTCGATCGCGCCAACCGAGAGGGGACGATCGGGTCCGATAAGCCGCTCATCCGCGGCGGCCACTGGCGCAACTTCCTCAGCCGTTACCCCGAGTCGAACTGGATGCACAAGCGGGTGTCGGAGGCATCGCGCCGCTTCCACTCGCTCCCATCCTCGAAAAAGCGCGACGCGATGCGACACGACCTCCACCTCGCGCAGGCGAACGACGCATACTGGCACGGTCTGTTCGGCGGCATCTATCTGCCGCATCTGCGCCGGCAGGTCTACTCGTCGCTGGCCCGATTGGAAGGTAAGCTCGATAAGGCAGCTCCGCGCGAAGCCCACGAGGTCGTCGACATCGACCTCGACGGGCGCGACGAGATCATGCTCGCGAGCCGGACGATGGTCGCCGTCGTGCGTCCGCACGATGGCGGCTGCATCTGCGAGCTGACGCACTACGCGCTCGCGCAAAATTTCGCGGACACGTTCGCGAGGCGTGCCGAACATTATCACGATCGGATGCGGTCGAGCGATGTCCGTGCCTCATCTGACGCGCCGGCATCGATACACGACCGCGTTTCCTTCCGCTCACAGATACTGGAAGACGATTTGGCGGTCGACGTCGATAGGCGAGCGATGTTCGTCGATCAGTGGACGCCCGCCGGCGGCGTCGCCGCACAAGCGGCATATTCTGCGTCCGATCCGCGCGGAGCGATGCTCGACCTGACGGGGCATGCCGGGGGTGTGACCGTAGATAAGCGGATCGCATTGCGAGGCAGCGATCTACTCGTCGATTATCGGTTGTCGCGACCGCCGGATTCTGCGGATCCCGGACGCGGCGTGTGGTCCGTGTCGATCGACGTCGCGATGCCGAGCTGCGACGGACCCGGCGGCGCCTACGTCGTGGACGGCGCGCAGCATGGCGCCTTCGACAAGGTCGTCAGAACTGAGGGGACGACGATCGAGTTGCGCGACTCCGAGTTAGGCGGCCAACTCGACGTCGAGGCGCATCCCCTAGCAGGCATCGATGCGCGCCCGCTGTACACTGCATCTCAGTCGGAGGCGGGCTTCGAGAAGATCATGCAGGCCGCGGTCGTGCGTTTGTCGTGGCTGGTCGAGATACCGGACGGAGGCAGCGTGGCGCTCGGCGTCAAGCTGAGGGTGAAGAAATGGTAGGACGAGTGTTCGGCTCGCTGCTCTTCACTTGTGTTTTCGCGCTAACGTTTGCGATGCCGGCCGGCGCGTCCCCGATGGCGATGCCGCCGCACTACTCGTTCGTGCACCACCCGGTGTCGACGACGAGCACGAGCGCGCAGGCGTCGTTCGACGAAGGTTTGACGCTGCTCTACAGCTTCAATCGCCTCGCAGCGCGCAACGCGTTCATGCGCGCCGCGAGCGCCGATCCCAATCTTGCGATGGCGTATTGGGGCATCGCCGAGTCGTATGGGCCGAACGTCAACGTCCCCATCGACGAAGCCGGTGAAAAGGCCGCATCCGACGCGATCGCGCACGCGAAGTCGCTCCTCGGCAATGCGTCCGAAGAAGAAGCCGCGTACATCTCGGCGCTCTCGGTGCGCTACACGACGGCGCCGCATCCGAACTATAACGCGCTCGCGCGGGCGTACGAACGCGCGATGTCGGATCTTTCGCACAAATATCCCGACGATCTCGACGCCGCAACGCTCTTCGCCGAGAGCGAGATGGACCTCCACGCCTGGGCGTGGTTCTCGACATCCGGACAACCGGCTGAGGGGACGAACGAGATCATCGCGACGCTCGAGAGCGTGCTCGCGCGCGATCCGATGCACATCGGCGCCAATCACTACTACATCCATGCGACCGAAGAATCGAAGAACCCGGAACGCGCGTTGCTCTCGGCGCAACGCCTCGGCACGTTCACCTTCGAGCCCGCGGCCGCACACCTCGTCCACATGCCCGCGCACACGTTCATGCGCACGGGATACTACGATCAAGCTTCGGCGGTGAACGTCCGCGCGACGGAGCACGATCGGATGTATCTCGCGACCGAGATGGACCCCGAAGCGTCGGGCTACTACGACCACAACTTGTTTTTCCTCGCGAGCGCCGATCAGATGGAGGGCAACTTCGCCGGAGCGCGGGCGGCTGCGGCACAGGCGGATGGCAAAGATGTCGGAACGATCACCCTCTTCGCGCTGTGCAGATTCGCGCGCTGGCACGACATCTTGAATCTCCCTGTGCCGAGAAGCTCGCCGCCTCCGTACGATCCGCTTCGCCCGGCGATCTGGCAATTCGCGCGCGGCATGGCGTATGCGGGCACGGGCGACGGCGCAGCGGCCCAAAAAGAACTCCAGTTGCTCGGCGATCTCAACCGCTCGATGTCGATACCGACCGTCACCGGTTTCAACAACAGTTCGAGGCAGATACTCGGGCTCGCCGTCGACGTGCTCGGGGCGAAGATCGATCGTGGCGCCGGACGATACACGGATGCGGCTGCGTTGCTCGTCCGAGCCGTCCGGATCCAAGACGGGCTTATCTACGTCGAGCCGCCCGATTGGTACTTCCCCGTACGCGAGTCGCTCGGAGCGGCGCTGCTGAAGGCGGGCGACGCGAAAGGCGCAGAGCGGACGTTCCGCGAGGATCTCGCGCGCAACCCGCGCAATCCGCGGTCGCTGTTCGGTCTCCAGAAGGCGCTCGAGGCCGAAGGCGACACGACCGACGCCGCGTGGGCTCAAGCCGAATTCGAGACGGCGTGGCGCAACGCGGACACGCAGCTCTCGATCGACGACCTATAAGGATAGCGCGTGCCCGATTTCACCTTCGTCA
>Ga0126371_10006982_pt1 | contig 10076 bp, 9 predicted proteins | sample PanSoiMetaPlot_4_FD_110145 | JGI IMG/M metagenome (GOLD analysis project Ga0126371, IMG submission 110145) | Tropical forest soil microbial communities from Panama - MetaG Plot_4 | ecosystem: Environmental > Terrestrial > Soil > Tropical forest > Bulk soil | place: Panama | collected 2016-02-17
CGGGTAAGCCGGGGCCGGGGATGATTCTGTTGCACCAGTGCAATATGGACCGGCATGCATGGGACGGGTTGGCACAGGACCTGGCGGGCGCGGGATTCCACGTGCTGACGCTGGATTTCCGCGGGTTCGGCGAGAGCGGCGGGAAGACGAACGATGCCGCGGAGCGGCGGACGATGATGCAGCAGAAGTGGCCGGGCGACGCGGACACGGCGTTCGCGTTTCTGACCAGCCAGAAGGGCGTGGACAAAACGCGGCTGGCGGCCGGCGGAGCGAGCTGCGGTGTGACGCAATCTTCGGATCTGGCGGCGCGGCATCACGAGATCAAAGCGTTGATGCTGCTCTCGGGACAGGCAACCGACGCAACCCGGGCGTACCTTACGTCGAACGCGGCGCTTCCGGTGTTCGGGGCGGCGAGCGAAGGGGACACCAACGCGGCGAAAGGGATTCAGGAAGCCGTGGGAGCTTCGAAGAACCCTCACTCGACGCTGAAGATTTACAGCGGTACGGAACACGGTGTACCCATGTTCGCGAAGAACGCAGAGCTGGAGCCGATGATTGTGGCGTGGTTGAAGGCACAAGTGATGGTGCCGGCCGGTAAGCTCGGCCACGTCGGGAATTAGGTGCCTGGGACCTGCCCAACCAAATGACACAAGATTGGGCGCAGTGGGAAGGGGAAACCGTCGACGGCGTGTTCCGCCTGGACCGGTATTTGGGCGGAAGCGAGCACAGCGGCGTCTTTGCGACGGAGTTCCGAGGCCAGAAGGCGGCCATCAAGGTCCGCGCCGGCGAACCGCGAAGCGAGCCAGGGGCTGACCTGTCGCACCCACATTTATTGAAGATCTTGCGGACGGGACGGTGGGAGCGGGAGGGCACGCCGCTCGGCTACGTGGTGATGGAGTATGCCGACGAAGTGCTCGCGAACTTCATTCCAGGGCGCTCGCTGGAGGCCGAGGAAGCGCGCGAGACACTGGCGCCGGTTGTGGAGGCCCTGGCGTATCTTCACGGCCGGGGGTTCGTGCACGGCCGAATCAAGCCGAGCAACATTATGTCGATTGGGGAGAAGCTGAAAATCTCGAGCGACGGGCTACGGCGAATTGGCGAAGCGAGCCGGGGGCCCGAGGCCAGGGGTCGGTATGACGCTCCGGAGGCTACCGAGGGACAGTCCACGCCGGCGATGGATGCGTGGTCTGTGGGAGTAACAGCAGTCGAGATCATGACGCAGCAGATGCCCGCCTGGGATGGGGCGGGGAATCCGGTATTGCCGGCGATGGAAGAACCCTTCCGGGACATTGCGAGCCATTGTTTGCTGCCGGATCCGCGGGAGCGGTGGAGCGTCACGCAGATCGCGGACCGGTTAGCGGGGCGGACGCTTTTCACGCGGCCGGTGACGACGGAGCCGGTGCGGCTGCCAGGAAAGCCGAAGACGATGGCCGTGGTGGTGGGCCTCGCGGCGGTGGCACTGGTGGCAGCAGCGGCGTTCTTCCTGAGATCGAGGCCGACAGCGGAAGCACCGGCGCCGCCACCGGCGGTCGCGTCGCGGCAAGAGCCAGCGCCGGCTGTTCCCGCGGCTCCTCCAGAGGAGAAGAAGCCGGCGGCGCGGGCAAAGCGCGTTGGGGGAAAGGTCGAACACGCGGTGGAGCCGGATGTGTCCCGGAAGGCGTTGGGGACGATTCAGGGACGCGTGAAGGTGAGGATTCGGGTCCGGGTGGATTCGTCGGGGAAGGTGGTGGAGACGAAGCTGGACACGCCGCGGGTGAGCCGGTATTTCGCGACTGCGGCGCTACAGGCGGCGCGCCGTTGGCGCTTTGCGCCGCCGACCGAGGAAGGCAGTGCGGTGGCCAGTTCCTGGGTGATCGAGTTCGACTTCGGACGAGGTGGGACGCAGACGCACTCGAGGCAGGTATCGTAAGCGGCGGCAATTGCCGATCGCGGTTGCGTGTGCAACCCGCGCCGTCACCGGCGCGGCTGAATTCCTACAGCGTCGACTGGACAAACCAACCCGTCATTTACCGCGCAGGTGGAAAGTCAGGCCGACGGCGGCGGTGAGCGGGTAGCCGGGCGTGCCATGAATGCGGGCGATGGGCAGCGCATCGGGTGAGATGCGTGATTCAAAGTAGTTCTGGGTTTCGTAGTAGTCGCGATTCGTCAGATTGTCGAGGCTGAGCCGGAACTCAATGCCGCGGCGGAGTTGGCGCACGACGCCGAGATCGAAGACGGTGTGGCCGGACGCCAGGATCGACGGGTTGTCGCCATCCAAGCGGTAGTGGTTGATGGCGCGCATGCGGAGCGAACCGCTCCAACCGCGCCAGGCGGAGAGTGTCAACGCAGCATTGGCGACGAAGTGCGGCGCGCTGTCGACGTAGACGCGGTGATCGCCGCCGCGGAAGAAGGCGTTGCTGATCTTCGTCAGTCCGCCATTCAGCGAGACATGACGAGTGAAGGCCACGGAAAATTTGGCTTCATATCCATAGGCACGGCTGCGCCCCTTAAATTCGAAGCTGCCATCATCGGGAATGTAGACCTGCTCATTGGAGTGATCGATGAGGAAAGCATCCGTCGCGAGGGAGAGGCGCCCGAGGTTGGTGGAGGTGCCGGCCTGGTAGAAATCGGTGGCGGCGACACGCGGCTGGTTCGGCATCTGTACGACTGCGCGAGCGTCGCTGCTGTTGATCCCACGGCCATAGTTCCAATGCAGGGTGAGCGGGACGGAACGTGACGGGATGAATGCCAGATTGCCTTTCCCTTGCCAACGTCCGGCGGACTGAATGCCGCTCTGCGCGGGGTTAACGCGGCCGGCAACGTCGAAGCGGAATTCATCGAAACGCAGGCCGCCCCCGAGGAGGAAGCGGCCGTGCCAGAAGCTCAGACTCTCCTGAGCGTAGCCGGCGCCATTGGTGACGTGGGCGTTGGCGCGGGTGGTCACGCCGGTGGGAACCCGTCCGTCGCGAGGATAGAGACCGACGTTGATCTGGTTGTCGTGAAAGTTGGAGCCGGTCACGAGCACAGCCGTCGCCGAGGCGAGGTGGTGAATGTGCGTGTATTGCAGGTTGGCACCTTGCTGGAGGCGCGAATCGTGCTGTTGGAAGGCATCACCATGGATCGGGTCATTCAGGAAGTAGGTGAAGTCGGAATAGAGATCGAAGAGAGAGCGGGCCAGAAATCCATCGGCTTTGAACGTGTCGCCATTCTTGAGGGACTTGCTGAAATAGGAAGAGGCGGTGCCGAGTTGGACGCGGCCGCCATCGGTTGGATCGATAAAACCGAAGCGGTTGAGGCTGCCGGCGCTGACGAGATCGAGGGGGATCTGTCCCGAGGAATAGAAGTTGTTGCGTCCGTAGAGCATGCGGAAGCCGAGCTTCTCTGTATCGCTGAAGGCGCGCGTGAAATTGCCGTTGAGATTATCGCGACGGTAGCGTAGCGGATTTTGAAACGGGCCGTCGGTGTAGGAGCCTTCATAGGCGAGGTAGGCATCGTTGTGCGGCAATTCCGGGCAATAAGCGAGGAAGCCGCGGCCGGTGCCGAAGTTGCCGCCTTCGAGCCGCACCGTCAACTCATCGGGCAGCGATTCGCGCTGCCGAATATGAACGACGCCGAGGCCGCTGAAGTCACCGTATTCCGCGCTGAAGGGACCGTTGGTAATGGTGACGTCCTGGATGAGCTCGGGGCTGAGGGATTTCAGAGAACCCAGGTAGCCTTGGCCGTGGCCTTGCGTGGTCTGGTTCTGCGGCAGGTCGTCTACGAGGACTTTGAGGCCGCCATTGACGCCGCCGTGGTCGAGGTTAAAGCCGAAGCGGCGAATCTCAAGGGATTTGCCGCCGCCTTCGTGCTGGCCGGCGTCGATACCGGCATCGAGCTGCTGGAAGACCTGGTCGTCCCTCGTGAAGAGCGTGCGGTTGAAGACTTCCGAATTGCGCAGGTCGAGCTGAGGCTCGGCGGTGGTGCCGGTGATCACTAGGTTCTGGTGCTGCAAGGCGAGTTGGGCGAGCGTGATATCGTGGAGCGCCACTTGGCCGGCGACGGTGAGCGTCTCGGCGGTTTCGGCGAAGCCCGGCGCTTGCGCGGTGAGGGAGCACGCGCCGTCCGGCACGGAGCGGAATTGGTAGCGGCCCTCGGCGTCGGAGGTGGTGGCGCTCTGCTGGACACCGCTCGCCGGAGTGAGGTGGATCACAGCGCCAGGGACAGCGCCACCTTGCGGGTCGAGAATTCGGCCCGAAATGGCGCTGTCGGCAGAAGCCCCTGCGACGGAAAGCAGCAGGGCTAGCGTAGCGTAGCGAAGAACGCGCATGGAATTCCTTATGGTTCTTGCTACCGCACCGCGATGAGGCGTGCGTGATCCAGGAGCTTTGGATCCTTCACGCCGAGGGCGAGGGCCTGGTGCAGTTCGGCATTGGCTTCGGCCGGGTCGCCAGCCGCGGCGAGAGACCAGGCGTGGGCGTCGACGGTGTAGACGTCGTGACGACGGGAGAGTTCCTGCTCGGCGAGACGGAGCGCTTTGGCAGGATCCTTGGCGTGATCGACGTAAAACGCGATGAGCTCGTGATTGGCGTTGTCGGCTAGCGCGGACTCAGCGAGGGCCTTTTCCTCGAAAGTGCGGAAAGCGGCATCGGCCTCGGTGTGACGTCCGGCGCGCTCCAGCGCTTCGGCGAGGGAGTACAGGTTTTCGGCGTGGGGCGCGGCGGCGTATCGCTTTTCGAAGAACCCGGCCGCTTCGTCAAACCGGGACTGGGCCATGCGGATTTGTCCGAGGACGCCGAGAGCGTAGTGGTAATTCGGGAACAGGTCAAGCGCGCCGCGGGCGGACGTTTCTGCTTTTTCGAGATTGCCGGCGAGGAAATGGAGGTGCGCCATCTGGGTGATCAGCCAGGCGCGGTCTTCGAACTCCTGGAAGGGCGTGGCGTCGTAGGCCATTTGCATGAGGTCGAGCGCGCCGGAGAGATCGCCGTGCAATTCGCGTTGATACGCGGCGCGGGTGAGGCCGGCGACGTTGCCGGGGCGAAGGTCAAGCATCCACTGGATAGCGGCGACGGCATCGGCGTAGTTGCCGAGCTCGGTGTTGGCGTCGGCGAGGTAGCCATAGACGGTGACGTCATCGGGCGCGCGGTGGTTGAGATCTTTTCCAATGTCCAAGGCCTTGGCGAATTCGTGGCGGCCCAGGAGCAGCCAGGTCTTCACCTTGAGGCCTTCGTAGTTGTCGGGGGCAATGGTGAACGAACGCTTGAGGGTGTCTTCGGCTTTGCCATAGAAAGCGACATCGGAGGTTTCGCGGGCGCGGCGCGCATACGCCATGGCGAGGGCGTTGTAGTAGGGATAGTGATCGGGCTGGCGGGCGATGTCCTGCTCGGCTTTGCGAATGCTGATCTCGGCGGGAGTGAGCGCGTGCGCACTGAGTGCGGCGCAGAAAAGTACGAATGCATAGGGTCTCATCGGGAGTCTCCTTTGTAAAAAATGGGGCAGGCCGAGGCCTGCCCTATGGAATCAGTTGACGGGGCAGTTGCCTTGGACGCAGCCGGGCTGACCGGGGCCGGCGTGTGCGCTGTCACGGCCACTGTAAGCGGGAGCCAGGAAGGGGAAGCTGCCGGAGATGGGCGCGGCGCCAATGTTCACACCATCGCCCAGGCGAGTGCCGAACTTGGTGCCGTCGGCCAGGATCCCGGCGACGGCGCGCTCGGCGATGTCCACGACATCGTCGGTGGGCCGGCGGCCGTTCGGAAATCCAGCATTGTCGCCGGCCAAGAACCCGAGACGCTTGGCTTGCTCGAAGGCGGTTGCGGCGATCCCGGTGTTAAGGCGCAACAGGTCAGCGATCGGGCCGGCGTCCGCGGCCGTGCAGCCCGGACAGATCGGCGCCATGTATTGGACGAGCGGGAGCAGATCGGTTCGCGGGGGCGGCGGAACCGGGATGTTGATCGATGCGAAGATCTGGGCCAGGAGCGGCGAGAGAAAGAAGCTGGCGAACTGACCGTCATGGACGGGATCGTCCATGCTGAACCGATCCTTGGAGCCAGTCCCGATGATGAGTTCATTGATCAACGGATTGCCCATGCGCTGGACCTGGGCCCAACCGCCGCGCTCCGTATCTTCGTCTTCGCGCAGAACGCGCAACCGCCGGCGCGAGGTGGTGCCATAGGTGCCAATCACAGCGGCTTTGTCGGATGCCAGATGCGTCTTGCCGTCGCGGGTCAGCATGGTGATCGGTACTTCGAGGACGATGGTGTTCACGTTGAAGCCAGCCAGGGAGTTCGGCGCATAGTTGTGGCCATCGTCGGCATCCACGGACGGAGTGAGAACGCCGCCGCCCGCTGCCATACGAAAGTTGAGCGAGTCGAAGGTGGCGCCGAGATCGATGAAGAACGGATCGGCCACGGTTCCGGCGAAGACTCGAACGTTGTTGGCGATGCTGTAGATGCCTTGCTGGCGCAGAGCCGGGTAATTGGGCATGGTTCGGGGGCCGACGTTGGTGGGCACGGCAAACAGGGTCTGGCCGTTAGTGAGTTCTTCGCGCGTCGTCTTGGTGACCATGGTCACGGTGTACGACTGGCGGAGGTTGAGGCCTTGAGAGCCTGGTCCGTCCAACGCGGTGATCGGCGGAATGTTCGCGATACCGCCAACGAGCCCGACGGGCACGGTGGGCACGCGGATTTCGGTCTTGAATCGGACTTGGAACGTGACGTCCTCCACGCCATCGTTGTTGTTGTCGACCTTGAACTCGTACAGGATGTTCGGGTCGAAGGGGAAGTAGTTCGGGCCGTTGGAAGGTTCCAGGAAGGGGTCGACATTAAGGATCAGGATCACCTTGTCGGGATGTTCGGGGCTGACGAAGGTATACCAGTCCGTGATGTCGGCCTTCTGGTCCAGGGCCGTGATTGGCGCTTCGCGATGGCTGGCGGCGAAGCCAGGCGATTGGACCGCCAGGCCGGCCAGCACGCAGAGCGCGGGCGGCAAAATGTTTCGTGCAAATCTCATTGAGAGTGTCTCCGAAGTAAAGAATGTCTTTCACCGGGAGAGTACGCGCGGCTCTTCGGATCGGATGTGAAAGCGCGAAAAACTTTTTGAAGTTTACAACTGGACCGCTATGACGGGAGTGGAGGTGGGAGCATCCACACCAGCGGCGATCTCTAGCGTGACGGCGACGGTGTCGGTGGCGAGTACGAAATCTGTCGGAGTATAGACATGAAGCGCCGTGCCTTGAGCCGTGGAAGCAAACAGACCGGCGGGTGTGGGTCTGCCGCCACGAATGATCCACATCTCGTAGGCTTTGCCCGCCGGAGGCGCGGGCAGGTTCGAAGCGATGAGCAAAATGGAAGCCGGATTGAAGAAGATGCGGCCGCGGGGAGGCGCGGGCGCGCCCTGGCCGAAAGTTACTTCGCGCGTTTCGGGGGTTTGCAATAAGGCCAGGGCCGAGCGCAACGAGGCGGCTTCCAGATTGCTTTGCTTCAACTGCTGGCGGGCTTCGGCGATGGCGGCGGTGGTTTCTTGATTTTGGTAGACGATGACGCCAATAGCGAGCAAGGCGACGACGGCGGCCGCCTGCCAGGCGGTGCGCCAGTGCCAATTCGGCTGACTCACGGTGCCTGCCACGGCCAGCACACGGTTGCGGAGTTGGCGGGAGGGTTCGGGGCCATCGGCGGAAGCGCCGACAGAGGAACTGAACTCCCGCGCTTCGCGAATGCCGGCGACGCAAGTTTCACAGCCACGGTCAAGGTGGGCGCGCAACTCGGTCTTTTCGGGATCTTCGAGTACGCCCATGGCATAGAGTACGTAATCGGGGCGGAGTTCGTCGCAGGTCATGCGGGCACGCCTCCTCCCAATTCCTCGCGCATCTGAAGCAAAGCGCGGCGCATCCAGCTTTTGACCGTACCAAGCGGCTGGCGGAGGCGCTCGGCGATTTCGGTTTGAGACATGCCTTCGAAATAAGCGAGTTCGATCGCCTCACGCTGCGGGGCGGGGAGCTTCTCGAGGGCTGTTTTCACCTGGCGGACAGTGTCGAAGCGCAGGGGATCGCTTTTGAGGTCGGCAAAGAGGGCGGGGTTCTCGCTTTCGTTCAGTTCGAGCGCGGCTTCAGGGCGGCGGCCGCGATAGCGCAGATAGTCGATCGCGCGGTTACGCGCCACGGCCAGGAGCCAAGGACCGACAGCGCCATGTTCGGCATCGAATCCGCCGACACGATTCCAGACCCGCAGGAAGGTTTCTTGCACCAGATCCTCCGCGGTGCCGCGGTCCTGAACCATGCGTAGTATCAATCCGAAAACCATGCGTCCGTACCGGTCATAGAGCTCCGCCAGCGCCTGCGGATCGCGCCTTTGCAGCCGGACCAGCAGGTCGCCGTCGCCTTTCGTCAGGATTGCGAGAATCAGCGGGAGCATGCAAAGACGGTCAGGACTGCTCCAAGAATTATAGACACAGATCCTCGAAGGAGATATACGTCTCCGGCGGCAAGTTGGATGACTCAGGAATAGACTATGAATTCCAACAAGTTACCGTCGGGATCGCGGATTGTAAACACTGGAGCCGGCCTTCTTGCGGCCACCTTGGCGGGAAACGGGGCCTTCGATGATTTTGGCGCCGGCGCGATCGAGCAGGGCCTTGAGGGATTCGGGACTACCTTCCCAGACGAAGCAGAGGTCGCCGCAGGGGGGCCGGGCGGCGGGAGCGCGCAGGGTGAAGCTTTCCCGCTGCCAGGTTGCCGGGCGATGAAAGTTGATCATATTGTCGCCAAAGTAGACGGAACAAGCCGCGGCAGTTTCGGTGACATCGCAGCCGAGGCCGCGGTAGAAGGCGAGCATGGGCTCGGTGTTCTGTATGGGAAGGGCGACGTGATCGAAACCGCGAATACGGCCGGCAGGCTGCGCGGCCCCGTGGGCGCCGGCGGCGACAGCGGCAGCCTGGAAAAAACGGCGGCGGGAGGTTTTCTGTTTCATTTTTACACCTCCTTTCTAATGTAGATTAAGGCCTGCTCTCAGCGGTTCGGCGGATGGGCAGGAAGCGATCGCGCAGCTAGATTGGAAGCTGTAGGGATTCTACTCTGCGAGTCATGAAGGAGGGCGGATGAAGCTCTACATCAGCAAGTTCTGGAAGGATCAGCAAGGGCAAGACCTGATAGAGTATGCCCTGGGAGTCGGCATGGTGGCAGTGGCTGCGGTGGCGGCGATGCCGAGTCTCAGCGGGTCGGTGAACACGATCTTTTCGAAGATCGCGTCGATCGTCAACAGCGCGATAGGATAGAACGCCGGGCGCTCAGTCACGGTCGAGTTCGGCCCCCACGGAGCGCTCGGCGCAGTTGCGGCAGAGTAGGCCGCTGGGGCGCATTTCGTGCGCCGTCTGGTGGCCGCAGGTCTTACAGAAGCGGAGAGTTTTCGGATAGGGTCCGGCTTGGGCGGCAGGAGAGTGGTGCGGCGCCGCGGCGAGTCGTATGCTCGGGGCGCCCCAGCGCTCGAGGGCGCTGGTGGCGTGGGCCCGCTCGTAGTTCCGCACGAACGAGGCCATCATGCGATCAGTGACGCTGGTGTGATCGGTGAGCCAACCGGCGAGAAACTCCAGGAACGCTTCGATGGCCTCGATGTTTCCTTCTTCGACCAGCGGAACAAATAGCTTGAGGCGGCGGCGCGCGGTGTCGTGCTGCTGCCGATGCCAGCCGTGGGACGGGTAGCTCACCGACTGCATGAGCCACTCCTCATGAGAAAAGTGCTCCTCGGCATGAGCAGCGAGGGCATGCAGGTGTTCCCGAATCTCGGCGGGCGGCGCTTGGGTTTCGATGGCGCGCTCGAGTCCCTCGGCCAGCTGAAATATATCGCGATGCTCAGCGTCGATCTGCGCAATGAAGACCTCGTTTTCGGTGCTCCATTCAAAGTGCCCCATGGTTTTATGCTAACGCAATTTCGGACAATTGCGACTGATTTTACCAGGGCGTTCCGGTCTGATATCGTGCGATTAGATGAACAAGATCCAGCGTGTACTTCTGAGCGTGACGAACAAGACCGGTTTGGTCGACTTTGCACGTGAATTGAGCGGGATGGGCGCGGAACTGATCTCGACGGGCGGCACGGCCCGGCTGATCCGAGACGCCGGAATTGCGGTGC
>Ga0126371_10006985_pt1 | contig 10075 bp, 9 predicted proteins | sample PanSoiMetaPlot_4_FD_110145 | JGI IMG/M metagenome (GOLD analysis project Ga0126371, IMG submission 110145) | Tropical forest soil microbial communities from Panama - MetaG Plot_4 | ecosystem: Environmental > Terrestrial > Soil > Tropical forest > Bulk soil | place: Panama | collected 2016-02-17
CGGCATGGGCTGGGCGGGGGGGTACACCGGGCACGGCGTTGCCGCCGCGAACCTGGCCGGCCGTACGCTCGCCGACCTCGTGCTCGGGGTGAGCTCGGACCGGACGTCGCTGCCCTGGGTGGGGCACCGCAGCCGGACCTGGGAGCCGGAGCCCGCGCGGTGGGCGGGCGTGCACGGCCTCTACGCGCTCTACCGGCTCGCCGACCGGCTTGAGACGCCTGCCGCGGACGGGTCGGGGGCCGCCGCGCGGGTCGCGCTTGGTGAGGTCCTTGGTCGTGTCGGCGACTCCATTTCCGGCTTCCCTCACTAGAGTTCCGACGCGCCCGTTGGCTCGCTGGAGGTGCCACGGGTGCAACACTGGTGGTGTGGCTGGGATCAGCGACGATGACGTGAAGCCCGTGCCGCATGACGGCGACGCGGCGCAGCCGGGCAGCGCGCACGTCACCGACGGGATCAAGTCGCTGCACGGCCGACTCGACGACCTGGAGCGGCTGGTCGTGCAGCGGCTGGCGACCGAGGGCAAGCGTGAGGCGGGGTGGCTGCACGAGCACGCCGACGTCCGCCAGGAGCTGCCGGCGTGGCGCCGCCGGACAGAGGGCGAGACGCGCTGGACGGCGGCGATCGTCACCGCGATCGGGATCGGGCTGCAGATCGCGGTGCCCGACCGGCTGGTCCTGCTGCGCCCGGTCTGGGTGGCGCCCGTGGTACAGGCAGCGTTCCTGGTGGCGCTGGTGCTAGCCAACCCGCACCGGATGAACAAGGAATCGCCGCTACTGCGGATGCTGAGCATCACCCTGGCCGCGATCCTCAGCCTGGCAAACGCCTGGTCCGTGGCGTTGCTTGCGGTCGGCATCACCGATGGCACCCTAGCTAAGACCGGCGCCAAGTCCCTGCTCGTCACTGGCGCGGCGATCTGGCTAACCAACGTGATCGCCTTTGCCCTGTGGTACTGGGAGTTCGACCGCGGCGGGCCCGTCGCCCGTGCGCTGGCCACCCACCCGTATCCCGACTTCCAGTTCCCGCAGATGACGGCGCCCGACATGGCGCCGCCGCACTGGGAACCAAAGTTCGCCGATTATCTGTACCTCGCGTTCACCAACGCCGCCGCGTTCAGCCCGACCGATGTGATGCCGCTGTCCCGCTGGGCGAAGTTGCTGATGACTGTCCAGTCGATACTTTCCATCGTGACCGTTGCACTGGTGGTGGCCCGCGCGGTCAACATCCTGCCGTGAGCGGACACCTGTCCGATAGGCGTATACACAACGAACCTCAGGGCGTAACGTGCATGACATGCTTTTGCCCACGTCACTTGTTGGAAGCTATCCGCAGCCTGACTGGCTGATCGACCGCGCCCGGCTGGCCGGCCGGTTTCCGCCCCGGGTGCGCGCTCGCGAGCTGTGGCGCGTCGCGCCGGAGTTCCTGGACCAGGCGCAGCGGGACGCCACGCTGCTTGCGATCCGCGCTCAGGAGGACGCCGGCCTTGACATCATCACGGACGGCGAGATCTGCCGTGAGAGCTACTCGAACCGGTTCGCGACGGCGCTCGAGGGCGTCGACATAGACAATCCGGGCACGGCGCTTGACCGCAGCGGCCACCCGAACCCGGTGCCCCGCGTCACCGGCCCGGTCCGGCGCAAGCACCCGGTCGAGGTTGAGGACCTGAAGTTCCTCCGTTCACATACCGGACGGACCGTCAAGATCACCGTGCCAGGCCCGTTCACGATGGCGCAGCAGGCGCAAGACGACTACTACGGAAGCAAGGAGGCGCTCGCGTTCGGCTACGCCGAGGCGGTGAACGAGGAAATTCGCGACCTGTTCGCGGCGGGCGCGGACATCGTCCAGCTCGACGAGCCGTACCTGCAGGCCCGCCCCGCCGAGGCGCAGCAGTACGGCGTCAAGGTGATCAACCGGGCGCTTGACGGCGTAACGGGGACGACCGCGCTGCACCTGTGCTTCGGCTACGCGGCGATCATCCACGAGCGCCCAGAAGGGTACTCGTTCCTGCCCGAGCTCGCGGCCTGCGACTGCGACCAGATCTCCATCGAGACGGCGCAGTCGCACCTGGACTGCTCGGTGCTCACGGCGCTGGACGGCAAGACCATCATTCTCGGCGTGATCGACCTGAACGATCCCGCAGTGGAGACCGCCGACATCGTGGTAGACCGAGTCCGCCGTGCGCTGCCGTACGTGCCCGCGTCCCGGCTCGTGCTCGCGCCCGACTGCGGCATGAAGTACATCCCGCGTGAGACGGCGTTCGGGAAGCTGACCGCGATGGCAGTTGCCGCCGTACGACTGCGGGCTGAGCTGGGCAGCTGACCGCGCGGCCGCCGTCGACATTCGCTCTGAGCCGGCCGGCTGAGCCGAGAGGTGCTATCGGGAGTGCCGAGTCAGGCTCGGGATCAGGACTTCGTCGACCAGCGCGCTCAGGGTCTCCTTGTGCACCGGCCGCTTGTGCTGAAGTAGGCGGAACGTGATGTATGCGGGCATTACATCCCAGATGTCGTCGCTGATGGCATCGGGCGCGATCTCGCCCCGTGCCTCGGCGCGGTGCAAAACGCTGTGCATCTGCTCCTTGCGATCGCCGTAGAGGTCCTCGACCAGCAGCTCCCGTAGCTGAGGGTTGCGATCCTCCGCTGCGAGAATCCCGGCGATGGTCCGGCCGTAGTCCTCCGCGTCCTGAGCGATTATCTCCCCGAGCGCGAGCAGATCGCCTCGAAGCGTGCCGGTGTCGGGCGCCAGCCGGCGCTCGCCGCGGATGCGGTGGGCGAACGCGGCGCAGACGAGCTCGGCCTTAGACGGCCAGCGCCGGTAAACCGTCGCCTTGCTCGCGTGTGCCCTAGCGACGACCTCATCGACCGTGAGCTTGTCGTATCCCGTCTCGCGAAGCACCTGCAGCGTAATGCTGAGTAGCTCGGCCTCCCGAGGCGTCAGGGAAGAGCCGAGCAGGCCCTGTCTCACCCGCGGCTGTTTGTCAGCGCGGGAGGGGGAAGTCATAGCAGCACCCTATCCGGCTTGACAAGGGTACGGTCCCGTACCGTACCCTTCCGAAAGGGGGAACAGCATGGAGCAGCGGGCCATTATCGGACTCGGCGCCTTGGCCGTGGCCGGGCTGCTTTTCGCGGTGGCCAGCCACGCGTCGCGCAAGAAGACCCGTCGCGGCCTCAGGGTCGCCTGCTACCTGGTCTCGTCCTTGGCGTTTATCGCGGCGCTTGCCATCAGCCCGCATATCACCTAGTCCGGGCGCGTCCCAGTGACATCGTGCGGCTGAGCGCAGGAATCCGGAGATATGCTGCACGGAGGGGAAGCAGACAACAGCGCTGCGTGAGGGGTTACAGACATTTCGGTTTCGCCGCCGCGCCGGGGCACTCCGCCCTACGGGCTCACCGTATTGGGAGAACTAATCGCGAGCCTGCCTGCGGCCGTGGCTTACCTGTCGGGACCAGACCTGGTGATCGACTTCGCCAACGACGCGTGCTTTGAACTGGTGGGCGACCGGCAGCTCGTTGGCCGGCGACTGGGCGATGCCTTGCCGGAACTGGCTGAGCAGGGCGAGGTGGAGATACTCACCGGCATCATGCAAACCGGCGAGCCTGTCCGCGGCAGCGAGGCTTCGGTGCGGATCCATCGTGATGGCCGTGCCGAGCAGCGCTTCGTGGACTACGTCTACCAGCCGGTTCCGGCCGCCGACGGCGGTTTCGCGGGGGTATTGCTCTATGCCGCTGACGTAACCGCGCATGTCCGGGACCGGCATGAGCTGGAAGAACTGGCGTCCCAGCTGGCGGCCGCGGAAGGACGGCTCAGGGCCCTGTTCGAGAGCATGCCAACGGGCGTTATCCATTACAGCGCCGACGGGACTGTACTAGAGACGAACCCGGCCGCGCGGCGGCTGCTCGGCCTGTCGGAATCCGAGATGACCAGGTGGCCGCTGCGCACAGTCCGGCAGGCGGTGCATGAGGACGGGACGCGTTTCGGCACGGACGAACTCCCGATGCGCCGGGCACTGCGCACCGGTCAGATGGTCACCGACGTGACGATCGGGGTGCCGCACGGGCGGACGGGTGAACTCCGCTGGCTGCTGGCCACCGCGGTGCCCGATACCCGGGACAGCCAGGGGCGGCCGGAGCGGGCATACGTGATTTTCACCGACCTGACCGAGCGGCGGCAGATGGAGCGCGCCGAGCGAGAACGCGCCGAACTTCTGGCGCGCGAGCACGCCGCTCGCGAGGAGGCCAGCAGCGCCAGGGAACGGCTCTTGTTCCTGCTGCGCGCTGGGGCACTGGTTGCCGCGACTCGCGACCAAGACGAACTGCTTGATCAAGTTACCCAGCTTGTGGTGCCGAGCCTGGCGGACTATTGCGTCGTGTTCTTGCCGACGGGCGACGGCGATCTGCGCGCCAGCGCGCTCACGCACGCCGATCCCGCCCAGGCCAGAAAGCTCGCCGCCCTCCGGGAGCACCTGATTCCCGAGGTTGGCCCGCTGCTGGCGCAGGTCGCGTATTCCACGGGTACCACCCAACTTGCCCGCGACGTCGTCAGCGAGCTGCCGGCCTGGGCCGCCGCGGCCCCGGAGTTCGCCGAGATCGTGGCGAGCATCCAGCCAGACAGCGCCATGGCGGCACCGCTGCTGGCCGGCCAGCAGATGCTGGGCGTGATGGTCTTTGGTCGCGGCCAGGGCCGGGGCCGTCCACGGTTCGTCAGCACGGACGTCGAGGTAGTGGAGGAGATCGCCCGGCGGCTGGCCATCGGCCTGGCGAACGCGGGCACCTTCGCCCGTGAGCACGCCATCGCGGAGACGCTGCAGCGCTCCATCCTCCCGGACAACTTGCCGCAGATTCCCGGACTTGATCTTGCGGTGCGCTACCTGCCCGCCACCGAGGGGGCCGACGTCGGTGGCGACTGGTACGACGCGTTCGACGTCGGGGATAACCGGATCGCCTTGGTGACCGGCGATGTCGCGGGCCACAGCATCGGCTCGGCGTCGGTCATGGGCCAGCTGCGAAGCATGCTGCGCGCGTACGCGATCGACAACCCCGACCCAGTCCGCGTGCTGCAGCGGACGAACACCGCGCTGGCCCGGCTGCTACCACAGGCACTTGCCAGCGTGGTCTACGTCGTTCTCGATCTGAGCACCGGCCAGCTGGTCTATGCCAGCGCAGGACACCCGCCGCCGGTCCTCGTCAACGGCGACGGGCAGGCCGAATATCTCGACGACACCGCCGGGATCATGCTGGGCGCCAGCACAGACGCCGACTTCACCAAGGGCAGCCGCTGGCTGTCACCTGGCAGCGCGCTGCTCTGCTATACCGACGGGCTCATTGAGCACAGGCACCGCGACGTCTCCGAGGGTCTGGCCCTGCTGGCCGAGGCACTACAGCGATCCGCGCCCCTTTCTGCCGAGAAGATCTGCGCGACCGCTCAGGCTTCGATGCTCGGCACGGCAGAACGCTCCGACGATGTGTGTCTGCTGGCGGCTCGCCTCACCGCGAGGTAGTCACCACCACTCGTTCGGCATCGATATCGCGCTCTCTGACGGCGAGCTTGAGCCGCTCCTGCGCCAGTGCGGCGAATTGAGCGTCCATCTCCGCCACATAGGCCCTGCGCCCAAGAGCCACCGCGGCCACCGACGCCGACGCTAGGCCGCCGAACGGCTCCCAAACGACGTCACCGGGCGCTGTCACCGCGTAGATGACTCGCTCCATGAATTCCAGCGGCTTCTGGTTCAGGTGCGCGGCGCTAGCACCCGTCGGCTTGTACACGCGCGGCGCCGCCCTGCGCATCGTCCCCTTGAGGCGCTCACCGTCGTGCAACGGCGGCCTGCTCCACACATTCGTCACGCCGTGCGCGTGGTTCCACGGGTAACGGAGCGCGTCCCACGCCTTGGCCGTCACCGGATGCTCGCCGTCGAGTGAGAAGTACGGCCAGCCCGATTCGGCTCCGTGGTCGCAGGCATATGCGGCCAGGCGCTCCATCATCAGCCCGGGCGGCCAGTACCAGAGCCAATCACGGGTCAGGTACTTCCTGGTAGCGGCGTTCTTGACGCCGCACGCCACGTTGGCCAGGTGGAGCGGAAGACCTGACCTCAGCCATTCGTGGCGCAGCCACCGCTGCACTGGCAGCGGACCGTCCGGCCCGTCCAGCTCCAGCCGGCGCTGGTACAGCACGCATACCTCGCTGACGACCGGGAAGCGCCGGATGGTCTGGCCGTTGACGTTGCCCGCTATGTGCGCGACACCCTTGTCCCAGGTGACCGTCTGCACGTAGTCCCAGCCGCTGGCGGCGAGCAGCGGGTGCACGGACGCCCAGCCGACTTCTGTGTTCCAGAACCACAACGTCGTGGCGGGGTGCGCGGCGCTGCTCCACTCCGCGACGTGTCGCCGGTACCAGTCCACGAGCCCGTCCGGCCCGGTCGTGTCGCCGTGGAAGCCACGGACGCCATAGGCGCCATCGCTGACGATGGTAGCCGGGGCCGGCCAGCGGCGGTACGCGTCGAGGACGTCACCGCGGTGCAGCACGTACGACTCGTCTGCACCCCGTCCGTCCATGACCACGACGGTACCGCGTTGACCGGCCGCGGGCCGCTATCGTCGGCGCGTCGAATTCGCGGGATCGAGGGGTGCTGGTCTAGGCGTCGCGGCCCTGCTCACGCTCCAGTAGGTCGATCGCCAGGCCGAGCGCTTCGACGATCTTCGTGGCCGCCGCCATCGTCTTCGGCGTGCCCACGATCGGCGCGACGGCGACAAGCACGTCCTGTGCCTGCTCGACGGTCACGCCGACGTCCGCCGCCGGGCCGATGTGCATCAGGTACGACGAAGGCGGGGCATCCACGGCGGCCAGGGCCGCGAGCCGTACGAGGATCAGCGTCGCTGGATCCAGCTCGGTCCGCTCGAGCGAGACGGCGTTGATGTCGGCCAGTGTCTCAAGCACCGGCGATTCTCCTTTGGCCATGGCGTGACTCCTCTTCTGTTGGGTGATCCGCTGAGCCATCACCGTTCATTCGACGCAGCCTGGCTGATCTCCGCATCGCCCGGATCGGATGATCCAGCGGCGCCTGGGGGCGGTTGGTTACGCTTTCAGGCAGCGCGAAAACGGCGGCCAGCCTTTGCGACCGCGTGCTCGCGCCCGTCAGCCCTTGACCACTCCGGACATCAGGCCGCGGATGTAGAAGCGCTGCAAGCCGATGTACAGCAGTACGCACGGCACCATGGCGATCACCGCGCCGGCCTCAAGGAAGCCGAAGTTCACCTGTCCCACGCTGCCGTACTCCATGTTGAGCAGCGCGAGCGGCAGCGTGTACAGGCCCTGCGTCGTGAGGAACGTCAGCGCGCCGACGAACTCGGTCCAGGAGAACAAGAACGCGTACAGCACGGTGGTGGCGATGCCGGGCACCACGAGCGGGCGCAGCACCGAGACCAGGGTCCGGGTTGTCGATGCGCCGTCGACCGCCGCCGCCTCGGACAGCTCCCAGGGGATCTGCAGGAACGTATTCCGCATCACGAACACGCCGAACGGGAGGTTGAACGTCGTGTAGAACAGCGCCAGGCCGAGCAGGCTGTTGGTCAGCCGCAGCGAGTGCATCTCGAGGAACAGCGGGGTCAGCAGCGCCTGGAACGGGACCATCAGCGTGGCGAGCACCAGCGCGAACACGACACCAGAACCGCGGAACCTGAACCGCGCGAACCCGTACCCGGCCATCGTCGCGACGATCGCGGTCAGCAGTCCGGTGCCGCAGGCGACGAGCAGGCTGTTCAGGGTGTAATGCAGGATGTCGTTCCCCGTGATCAGGCCCGAATAGTTGGCCGTGGTGAGGTGTGAGAAGTCCGCTCCAGACGGAGCCTGGGTCACCAGGTTCTCCGGCATGAATGACCTGAGCACGGCCCAGGCGAGCGGCAGCAGGAACAGCAGGCTGGCCAGCGTGCCTGCAGTCAGGTACAGGTAGAACCCGGAGCGGTGCTTGCCCCCGGTGGACCGACCCTTAGCACGGGGGGATCCCGCCCGCTGTCCCTGCTGGCCCCCGGTGACCCCCCGCACGGGGGTGCTCAGCGCCCCCCCATACCCGCCGCGGCTCACCGCCGCACCGGCTTATCGTCGCGGAGCAGGTAGAACTGGGCGGCGCTGATGATGCCGACGACGATGACCAGCGCGATCGCGCCCGCCGTCGCGTAGCCCAGGTGGTACTGCACGAAGGCCTCCTCGTAGATCCACATCACGACGGGCTGCGTCGAGGTGCCCGGCCCGCCTTCGGTAAGGATGTAGAACTGGTTGAACGCCAGGAAAGAGCCGATCACCGAGATGATGAGCGCGAGTGCGATGTTCCTGCGCAGCAGCGGGAGGGTGATGCGCCGTTCCTTCTGCCACCAGGTGGCACCGTCTACCTCGGAAGCCTCATAGAGCTCGCGAGGGATGCCCTGCATGCCCGCCATCAAGATCATCATCGTCAGCCCGGACGCGAACCAGACCACGAACACGCAGATCGCGGTCAGTGCGAGGTTGTACTGCACGGTCCACGTGGCGTTCGCGCGTGCCAGATGCAGATGCGAAAGCACGTAGTCAGCCGCTCCCGAGTCCGGCTGCAACTCGAGCAGCAGCATGAACGACTCGGTGGCCAGCCCGACGATGAACGGCAGGAAGAACGCGGTACGGAAGAACACCGAGCCGCGCCGGTTCGACCGGACCAGGACCGCCATCGCGTAGCCGACGACGAGGATCGGGCCCGTCACGATCGCCGTGTACAGCAGGGTGAACAGCACCGAGTGCACGAATCCGGGATCGTGGATCAGCTCGCTGTAGTTCTTCCCGCCGATGAAGTGGTACGACCCGATCAGCGGCCAGTCGGTCAGCGATATGTAGACCGCGAACGCGAGCGGAAACAATACGAAGACTGCCACCAGCGCGAACGCCGGCGAGACCAGGACCATCCCGGTCCGCGACCGCCTCGCTCGCAGCGTGTTCCAGCGTGCGAGAATACCGCCCGCCCGCGGACCGATGACGGACCGCGGGCGGGACAGCAGATCGCTGCGATTGATCACTGAGTGGCCTGCTGGATCAGGCGGGTCAGCCCCGACTGACCCTGTTGCAGGGCGAGGGTCATATTGCCGTCATACACCGCAGTGGTGAACATCTGGAACCACGGTCCGCCGGCCTGGTTGAACATCTGGTCGTAGACCAGCGTCGGCGGCGCGTAGCCCTTGGCGAGCGCCTTCAGCGCCACCGCGTCGTACGGGTGCGCGGCGGAGAACGCCGGGGTGAGCACGTCAGTGCGGATTGGCGTGGCGCCAAGGTCCGGGAACTGATCCTGCTGCTGGGTCTGCATCACCCACTGGACGAACTCCCAGGCACCGGACGCATTCTTGGCCGCGGCCGGGATCACGAAGTCGTCGCCGCCGTCGAACGTGCTGTAGCTACCGTTCGCGCCGGGCAGCGGGGCGTCCATGAACTCGGTGCCGAGCTGGCTCGGCTTGGCCAGGTTGACGACCTGGCCGTAACCGCCAGGCATGATGCCGATCTTGCCGGCCACGAAGTCCTGGCCCCACGTCGGGCCGTTGTCGGTCCGGTCGTTGTCGGGGGCAAGGTGCTGGGTCCAGATTTGGTGGTACAGCGTCAGCGCGTTGACCAGTGCGGTGTTTCCGGTGATGTTCGCGGTCTGGTTGGTGACGTCGCCGTTCATCAGGTGGCTGCCGTCGGCCCAGATGCCTGGCTGGACGGTGAAGCCCAGGCAGCCCTGGCAGTCGCCGGCGAACGTGAAGCCGTTGATGCCGTTGCCCAGCTTGTTGATGGCCTGCGCGTCGGACAGGATCTCGGCGTAGTTGGTCGGCGGCTTGTTGGGATCCAGGCCGGCCTGCTGGAACAGCTGCTTGTTGTACCAGAGGACGGACAGGTCACCCCAGTACGGCACGCCGTATTGCTTGCCCTGGAGGGCGGCGAGCCCCATGTGCCCGGGCGACAGGGCGGCCTTGTACGGCAGCTTGTTGATCGCCGCGGTCAGGTCCAGGAACGAGCCGTTGCGGGTGAACGCGGGAACGTCAATGTCGTTCAGCCCGACGACGTCCGGCGGGTCGCCGGCCCTGATCGAGGTGGC
>Ga0126371_10006987_pt1 | contig 10075 bp, 8 predicted proteins | sample PanSoiMetaPlot_4_FD_110145 | JGI IMG/M metagenome (GOLD analysis project Ga0126371, IMG submission 110145) | Tropical forest soil microbial communities from Panama - MetaG Plot_4 | ecosystem: Environmental > Terrestrial > Soil > Tropical forest > Bulk soil | place: Panama | collected 2016-02-17
GATGATCGTCCGGCCGGATTGGCTCCGGTTGCGGACTCTGGTCCGCGCGATGGCCGTCGAACCCTTGCTGCGATCGCTGTTCATCGCGATCTGGACCGCTGGGGTTCTGGGCTGGCTGGCTGACGATTCGGGTGTCAGCGTCACCGCCGCGCTGCTGCCGCTGGCGCTTCCACTGGCCATCGTGATCGTCACGATGGCCGCGGAGCGAGATGGCTCGGATGCTCTTGCCGCCCAGCCTGCCGCAGGCTGGAACCCTAGCGAAGGACGAGTTCAGGCACCGGGCAGGCAGGGCTAATCTGTGACATGCCAGGCGACCGGAACTGGCATCCAGCCCAGGCAGCACAGAAGGAGGCCGAGTGCAGTATCGGTTGTCGAGGCTGGTGGCCGGGCCGTTCTTGCGACTGCTGGCGCCCACTAAGGTCATTGGCGCCGAGAACATCCCTGCCACCGGGCCGGCCATTCTGGCTTCCAATCACTTGTCCGTGGTGGATTCGATCTTCCTTCCGCTCATGGTCGAGCGGCCGGTGACATTCGCGGCCAAGTCCGAGTACTTCACAGGGACGAGGTTGCGCGATCGGGCCGTAGGGGCCTACCTGCGCTCGACAAACCAGCTTTCCACCGACCGGACCGGTGCCCGGGCAGCTCAGGTGATGCTCGAGGCGGCCGTTGACCGGCTGGAGTCAGGCCAGCTGTTTGGCATTTATCCAGAGGGAACGAGGTCGCCCGACGGACGGTTGTACCGCGGCCGGACAGGAGTTGGTTATCTAGCGCTTCACTCGCGCGCCCCCGTCATCCCGGTCGCGATGATTGGTACCGACCACATTCTGCCGCCGGGTCAGCGAATGCCGCGACCAGGAAGAATCGAGATACGGATTGGCGAGCCGCTGACCTTCGAGGAATATCTCGGGCAGCCTGCGGGAGCTCGGCAGCGCCGCGCCATTACCGACGAAGTGGTGCGCGCGATCCAGAAGCTATCGGGTCAGGAGTTCGTGCCGATGTACGCGTCGGTTCGCAAGGACGAACTCGCCAGTCAGCTGTCTGCAGGTCATAGCTGACTGCGGCTTAGGTCCGTACAGCTATTGACGCCCACCCCAGCGGGGTCTCTGCGGCCGCCAGTCGGCCTGTTCCTCGGCTAACTCGGCCGGTCTGGCCGGGTAGCTGTCCGTCGCGTCGTCCGGGTTCCAGACATAGATCGGCCGGCCGCTGCTGTCCCGGGCCTCGCCCTGCGGCGCCGGAGGTTCGGTTGCCTTCTCCCACAGCGAGCCGCTCGGTGACGGCGGCGCGGACGAGGTCGCGTGCCGCGGCTGCCGGACCGGCAACGGGTCGCCAGGCCGCTGGAGCGCACTGGGCGGTGCGTACCCCTCCCGTGCGGCGGCAGCGGCAATATCGGTGGCCTCGCTGGCCGAGTTCCTGCTCCAGTCGAGCCGGCCAGCGGCACTCGGGCCGGCGGGGCCGGTGCCGGAGGGTCGGCCCGGCCACGTGATGTCCGGGGCCTCCCCGCCGCGGGGCGACTGCCAGTCCGGCTGCCAGGGCGTACCGGCTCCTGGCTCGGATTGCGGCCGCTCGGGAGCGCGAAATGCCGGCTGCGGCGAAGTTTCCCAGGGTGGCCTGGCCGGGCGCCCTGGTTGCGGCTGCCAGGGCGATTGAGTTTCTGCCGGCTGGGCCTGCCTGGCCCTGGCCGGCTGCGCGGCGGCGTGAGCGCCTGCCGCGGCCTCCGCGGCCTGCTCTGCCACCGAAGCGGCGGGATTGGCCCTCCGGGCAGCAAGCTCAGCTCGAGCCGCGGAAACGGCTTCGACTGCGGCGAAGGCGCCCCTGGCGGCCGGGGCAGCACCGCTCGCAGCAGTGGATCCGGGTGCGGCGGGAGCGCCGCCGGAGACCGAACCGGCTCCGGCGAGCCGAGCGGCTCTGGCCTGCGCGGCGCCGTTCGGCGCAACTGGGGTAGTTCCAGCCCAGCTGTCCGCCGGGCCCTGGCTTGCCGCGTTAGCCCACGGCAAGTCGCCGCTCGGTTGCGAGGCCGGTTCCCACGGCGGCGCACCTGAGACAGCGGGTCGTCTGCTTACCTCACGTGAGGCTGGCCCAAGCCTCGGCCGGGCACCGGCATCGGCTGCACCCCAGGCCGAAGCGCCAGGCTCGCCACCCACGGCCCGGCGCGGGAGCGGGCCGGTCCCAGCCGGCGTTCCCACGGCCTGGCGATTGGGATCGGCGAAAACGCCCGATCCGGTCGATGGCGGCGCAGCCGTAGTCGCCGCCTGCGGTGGTTGCAGTGCCGGAGCAGCGAAGAACTCGAGCATCCGCTCGGGATCGCCGGCCGCAGCATTCGGATAGCGCAAGAGCGTCTTCCTGCCGGTCCACTCGGCAGCCACAGCTTCCTGCCTGCGGATTCTGCGCCGACGGGTGGCTATTGCATAGAGCAGGACGAGAAGCAGCAGGAGGACGAGCAGGACGCCCGAGATGATGCCGTCTCTGATGAGCGTCTTTGAAAGGCCCTGCTGCTGCGCAGGCGTTGGGGCACCCTGAGTCGCCAGGGGCAGGGCGCCGGCGCCGGCCTTCGGTCCGGCTGGCGCCTCAGCGGCTGCCGCGCTGAGTGCGCGGGCCGCATTCACCGTGCCGTGGCCAGATCCGGGTGTGGCGCTGCGGCGGACGGTGCTCGTGGTCAGCGCCTTGGTCACCTGGCGCACTGTCAGGCTCGGATACCTGGCGCGGATCAAGGCCACCATGCCGGACACGACTGCGCTGGCCGCGCTCGTTCCGTTTATCGTCTGGTATCCGCCTCCGGGCGCTGCCGCCTCGACATTGACACCCGCCGCGGTAACTGCCACGTAGCTCTGATGACTGGTCCACGAGGGCTTGGCGAAGCTCTGGTCGAATGCGCCAACCGCGATCACGCCTGGGTACGCCGCCGGGTAGTTGGCAGCGTCCGATGCACCGCCGTCGTCACCGGCCGGCGCCACCAGCACGACCCCGCGGCCCAGTGCGTACTTGACCGCTGCCGCTTCGGCCGCGCTGCCTCCCGCCGCTCCAGCGGCTCCGCCGGTCCCCGACGTACCTGGCTGACCTGGGTCTATCGGCAGATCGATGACCTTGGCGCCGTGGGCAACGGCGAACTTGATCCCCGCTGCGATCGCATTAGGCAGCGCGCTCGCGGTCGTGGTCGCCGATAGGAGCGGATCGTTGGCGGGGAGCGTGACCCGGACAGAGAGAATCTTGGCTTGCGGCGCCACGCCGAGCATGCCGGTGGAAGAACCAGAGCCATGACCGTGACCGGCAATGATGCTGGCAATGCCGGTGCCGAGCTGGCCGAAATACGGGCCGCGGGATTGAGAGCTAGCGGCACCGGTGAGGTCAGGGCCTGTTGTCACCGATCCGGACAGGTCGGCCTGGCTCGCGTCGACCCCGTCGCTCAGGACCGCTATCGTGATGCCGGTGCCCTGACTGGTCGTCCATGCCTGCCGGACTCCAAGGGTGGATAGCCACCACTCGTCTTCGCGGACCGTGCTAGCTGACGCGGGCAGGCTGCTCAGGGCTAGGGTGCACGCCGCTGCGCCGGTGGCAATGAGTGCCATGACAGCGCGGGAGGACCTCAGTGGCACGCGTCCTTGCCTTCCGTGGGAGTACCGCACATTGTGCCATGTTCAAGCTATTTGCGTGCTATCTGAGGGAACTCCGTCAGCGGGGCATGGCCTTGACCGGATGGGCCAGTGACAACCGGACGTGAGCACCGGGCGGCAGCCCGAGCTGCTGGGCTGCGTCGCCAGAGTTGATTGCCAGCGAGATGAGTCCGGCACTGTCGGTGAAGGCGACTATCTCGCCTGGGGCGCCCGCCGCGAATGTGTCGAGATAGGGGACCGTCAGCTGCCGTCGGCCGCAGCGGACCACCACCGGAGAACCGATACCGATACCGAGCAATCCAGCGTCCGCAGCCGGAATGGACAGCTGCACATTCCCGAAACGGTCCACCGACATTACTTCGCCCTCGGCCTCGCCGTCTTGGACCCGGCTAGTCGGAGCGGGCAACTCGACCAGGTCGGCGACGTCGACTAGCTCACCGGCCCCGGTCAGCTCCGTGCCAGCCGCGATGTGCGCCGCCACCGGCATGAAGATGTCGCGGCCATGAAACGTGGACGAGACCGGATGCAACCATAGGTCGCCGTTCGTGAGCTGGACTGCTTCTTGCGCTCCGCCGAGGGCGGCGATGGCCCAGGACAGCACGCCATTGTCGGGACCGACCACAACGCTGTCCCCGGCGGCCACCGCAATCGCCCGGCGCACCGTCCCAACGCCAGGGTCCACCACAGCGACGTGCACCGCGGGCGGCAGGTACCCGACGGTCTGGGCGAGCACGGCCGCCCCGCGGCGAACATCTCCGGGTGGCACGAGGTGGGTGATGTCGATGATCCGCGCCGATGGCGCAATCCGAGCCGCCACTCCGTGACAGGCGGCGACGAATCCGTCTTCCAGCCCGTAGTCGGTAAGGAAGCTCATGTAGTTGTAGACGGTCACGAATGGTGAGCGTACGGCGCGAATGGCTTCGCGCATAGGGTCACTGCGGCGTGCCACCAATACGATGGAGGCTTTAGCGCAGTTTGCCGGGAGGCCTGGTGGCGGCATTATCGGAGCGCGATATGCGCATCCTGGCCTTCGAGCGGAGCTGGTGGCGGCTGGCGGGCGCCAAGGAGCGGGACATTCTCGACGTGTTCGGCATGCAGGTAACCAGGTACTACCAGTTGCTCAATGAGCTCATCGACAGGCCCGAGGCAGCCGAGTTCGATCCGGTGCTGGTGACCAGGCTTCGCCGACAGCGCAGCCGGCGGCAGCGGATCCGCTCGGCTCGGTCAGACTGAGCTGGTGCTGCAAACCAGTGACGGCGGGAACGGGGCTTCCTTCGCCCTGCCAGTCCCGCAGACCGCTGCGGGCCGCTCGGGCATGGCTGCGCTCATCGCGACGCCCGCTAGATCGCTAATCGGGCTCGACTTCGACGGAACCCTCGCTCCGATAGTCGATGACCCGGCGGCCGCGAGGGCTGACCCGGCCGCCGTGGCGGCCCTGGCCCTGCTGGCGCCGGTGGCTGGCACAGTTGCGATCATCACGGGACGGCCAGCGGCCGAAGCCGCAGAGTTCGCAGGACTGGCGGCGGTACCTGGCGTCATCGTGCTCGGGCACTACGGAAGCGAGCGGTGGGAACATGGCAGGCTTTCCAGCCCGCCGGCGCCGCCAGGGCTAGCGGCCGCCAAAGCCGAGCTGCCGCGCGTGCTAGCCGACACCGGCGCTGATCCTGGCACATTCATCGAGCACAAGGGTTACTCGGTCGCCGTGCACACGCGTCGGGCGGCCAGTCCGGACACCGAGCTAGCGAGACTGACGGGGCCGCTGGCGGCCCTAGCCGAGCGGAGCGGCCTGACGGTGGAACCGGGTCGGCTTGTCGTCGAGCTACGCCCGCCCGGCTCGGACAAGGGGCAGGCGCTGCGCCTGCTCGCCGCCGAACGAGCTGCAAGCGCGGTTATGTTCTGCGGTGATGACCTCGGTGACGTGCCCGCCTTCCGCACGGTCCGCGAGCTCCGCGACGCCGGCACCCCTGGCCTGGCGGTCTGCAGCGGATCGGCTGAAGTGCCTGAGCTTCAGGCAGAAGCCGACCTCGTGGTCGACGGACCGGTGGGAGTCGCGCGGCTGCTCGCCGGGCTGGCGGCCGCCATGGCCAGCGGAGACCCCAGCTAGGGCCGCGATGGCTGCTGGTCCAGCGCCAGCAGCTGATCGGTGAACCACCGGGCCGGCGGCATCGCCGCGGCCGCGACCGCGAGAGCCGCCCCTCGCTCGGACCGCTCCTGCTCGCTGATGGACAGCGCGCGGTGCAGGGCATCGGCCGTTTGCGTCACGTCATAAGGGTTGACCAATAGCGCCATCTCGCCGAGTTCAGCTGCCGCGCCCGCTTCGGTGGACAGCACCAGCGCACAACCGTGGTCAGACAGGATCGGTCCTTCCTTCGCCACGAGGTTCATGCCGTCCCTGATCGGATTGATCAGCAGCACATCGGCGAGCCTCAGCGCGGCCAGGGAGCGCGGGTAGTCGTCGTAGACCTCGAGGATCAGCGGCTCCCAGCCGGGAGTGCTGAATTCGTCGGTGATCTCGGCCGCCAGCCGCTCGATCTCTGCGGTGTACGCGCGGTATTCGGGCAGGTCGAAGCGGGATGGGTAGGCGAACGCGAGTTTCGTCACCCGGCCGTGCCACTCCGGATGGGAGCGCAGCAATTCACGGTAGGCCTCAAGACCTCGCACGATGTTCTTCGAGAGCTCGGTCCGGTCCACCCGGACGATCAGCTTTCGCCCGGCCGTCTGCTCAGCCAGCGCCACGAGCCGGTCCTGGACGTCAGCTGCCGCGGCCCGTTCCCGCAACTGGCCAGCGTCCACGCCGAGCGGATGAACTCCGATCGTCGTGATGCGACCCTCGTAGCTGACCAGACCGCGTGCCTTGTCCACCGTGCAGTCGAGAAATGCCTCGCAGCAGTCCATGAAGGCGCCGGCCCAGCGGCGGCTGAGGAAGCCTGCATGATCGGCGCCGAGGATGCCGGCCAGTACCTCGCGGCCAATACCGTCGGGCAGCATCCGGTAATAGTCAGGCGGCGCCCACGGCGTGTGGGAGAAGTGCGCGATCTGGATGTCGCCAGCCCGGCTGGCCAGCATCCGCGGCGCCAGGCATAGGTGATAGTCCTGGATGAGCGCTCGCGGATGGGGTGCCTCCTTCGCTGCCTCCGCGAGAGCGCCCGCGAACGCCTCGTTATAACTGCGGAACGCCTCCCAGTCTGGCGCGAAGTCCGCTCCGAAGCTCGGTCGGTTCGGCGTGTCGAAGAGCATGTGGTGGACGAACCAGAGCGTGGAGTTAGCTACCGCGTTGTAAGCGAGGTCGAGCACCATGGGTGGCAGGTCGAGCATCTTGACCGCCGACCCACTGGTGTCGCCGAGCGCGAGCAGACCGTCGCCTGAGGCCCTGGCCGCAGCCCGGTCGTCATCACTGAGTGCAGCGCAAACCCAGAGCATGTCCTCGGTCTCGGCGACAGCGGAGAGGCCCGACACCATGCCGCCGCCACCGCGTTTGGCCGTAAGTTGCCCGTCGTCGCCTCGCGTGAAAGAAAGCGGCCCCCGGTTGGACGCGACGAGCACACGTCTGCCAGCTGCTGATTCACCCATGTGGGAGCAAGATTATCTGTTGTCCGTCAGCTGATCAGGCGGGGGTCTCTGGCTGTGTCGCCGCCCCGCGCAGTGGCACGATCGAGGCGAGCCCGGCGATCACGATGATGACGCCGGCGGCGCCGAAGATGGTGTCGTAGGTGCCGAACCTCACGCCGGCGATGTCGGCGTGCAGATGAGCCAGCACGGTGGTGGCCAGGAAGCTGGCCAGGGCCAGCGACAGGATCCCGGCCAGGTACTGCACTGGCGCGACGACGGCAATGACCCGCCCGAGCATGTGCTGCGGCGTAGCGCCGAGCAGCAGCGGCTGAATCGCCGCGTTGATCGCGCCGATCATGATCCCGGCCACTCCGAGGGCGACGATCGCAAGAGCGAGCGTGCCGGTGCGGGAGAACCAGACGATACCCAGGCCAGCGAGCACCAGGCCGGCCCAGAACACGCGGGTCGCGCCAACCCTGGCGGCGATCCAGCCGGCTGCCAGTGCGCCGAGGATGGCACCGAATCCCTCGGCGCCATCTAGCGTGCCGAGCCACTTGGGCAGCGTGTGCAGATTGTGGATCAGGAAGAAGACCGCAAGGCCACTGATGCACCCGGCGCCTAGCGTGGCCACGACGGCACCGACGGCGATCGTTACCAGTACTGGGCTGCGACGGAAGAACTGCAGCCCGGCGCCGAACTCCGCGCGGAACCCGGCCACTTCTTGCTCGTCCGGTGCTTCCTGCGGTGGCACCTTCATCGCATAGATCAGCAGGAATGAGAAGACAAATGATGCCGCATTAATCAGCAGCGCCCACTGCACGCCTGCAACGAAGAGCAGCGGCGCGGCGAGCGGTGGCCCGATGATGGCCGCGAAGCTCATAGTCGCCTGAAATAGCCCGCTCGCCTTGGGCTGGTCCTCCGGAGCAACGACCAGCCCGAGAATCGCGAGCCTTGATGGGTTGAAGAACTGCGCGAACCCACTCGCTGCCATCACGACCGCGTAGATGATCGCTACGCTTGCGATTGGCGGCAGCCCATGAGCGACGGACGGTATGGTGAGCACGAGCAGCGCCGCGATCAGTACCGCCCTGCTCGCGTCGGCCGCCAGCATCGTCCGGCGCCTGTTCCACCGGTCGACAAACACGCCGGCCACCGGCCCGACGACTAGTGCGGGCACCGACGCCGCGATCACCGCGCCTGCTCCGGCCGCAGGGGCCCAGTGCAGGCCCTTGGCGATCCTGATCGTGATCCAGAGCATGACCGTGACGTCGAACACATAGTCGCCAGTCAGCGAGACTGCCTGGCCCAGCCACAGCCGTTTCCAGTTGCTGTTGCGGCGCAGGCGGGCCGGTGCGGCCGCCACCTCCGAGGTCATAGCTCAACTCTCGAGGCTGTCCGCGCTCGCCGTAATCGGGACTCGGCGAGCGCGGACACCCGTGCGTCCTAGCTGGTGTGCGCCACGAGCAGCGGCAGGAGCGCTGCCGCGTTCGGCGTGCCGAGTCCGGTCACCGGATCCCACCGGGGGCCGGCGTTGAAGCCTGCCCCGCCGAGCTCTGCAACGTCGTTGTCGCCCGTAGTGATGTCGTGCACGGCTGCGGCGTACTGCCGCCTTGCCTGCGCGATCGAGTACAGCGCCGGGTTGATGTTGCCCATCCGGTGCCCGCCGAGCTGGTCGGCGTCCGCGGTCAGGCCGGCCCACTGCGGCGACCCAGCGCTCGTGCCGCCCGCGATGAAGAACGCGGTCGGCGGCGCCCCGAAGGCCGTGTCGAGCGTCGCGCTGTAGATCAGCACGCCGCCGGCGACGCCCGCGTTGTAGGCGACGTCCGGGACGCCTCGGGTCCGGTTCTTCTGTACCGCGGACTGGTAGCCCGGCCGCGCGTAGACACTGCTGAACCCGCCGCCGCTGCAGTTCACGTCGCTCGGTGCTACCGCAGGTGGGTTGCAGCCGAAGGGCTCGGTCCACGCTGTCTCACTCTGGTAGGCACCGGTGCTGGGGTCGGCCGTGAGCGTGGTGCCGCCAACGCCGGTCACGTTCGGGTCCGAGGCCGGAGTGCTCGCGGCAAGCTGCGCCGCCGTGCTGTTCGGGTCACAGCTCGGCTGCGAGGCGCCGCTGTCACCTGACGAGGCGAAGAGCGTGATTCCCTTCTTGACCGCCTCCGCGAACAGCGCGTGCTGCTCCTTGAGCAGGGTGGGGTCCATGCACGCCTCGGCCTCGCCGAAGCTCTGCGAGATGACGTCTCCGACGTTGTGGTCGACCACGTACTTGGTCGTGTTGTAGATGTCGGAGTCGTTGTTGCTCGGCGCTATGGCGAGCACGATCTTCGCACCGGGTGCGGTCACGTGCGCCCACTCGACGTCGAGCGTCGTCTCACCCGCCCAGCCGACCTGGTTGCCGTCGGTGATGTCGAACGGCGGCGGCGAACCCGCCGGAGTTATCTGCGTGAGCGAGGGGTCGGACAACCCCATCGTCGCGTCGAACTTCTGTAGGTCGGAGGCGATCGTCGGACTGCCGTAAGCGTCGACGATGACGATCGTGCGACCCGAGCCGTTGATGCCGCGGTTGAGCAGCGGGGTGATGTTGTACGCGTTCTGGATCTGGGCTGGCTGGTAGCAGCGCGGGCCCGCAGAGCCATCCATCGGGCGGCTCTGGCAACCGAAGGTGGCGTTCGGCCCCTCCTTGCCGGCCCTGACGAGCTCCGGGTGGACCGTGATCCGGTGAGCGGTTGGCGCCGCTGTAGCCGCGGCAGGTCCTGCGCTGATCAAGCCGCTGAGTATTAAGCCTCCGGTGCCGAGCAGGGCCGCGCCGATCGAAGCAAGGCCTGCTCGAGATCTGCTGATGGTGCGCACACTTCACTCCCTTGGACCAAGAAAATGGGTGAACCAGTGGAAGAGCACCGGAAGCCTCTCATCAAGCACGC
>Ga0126371_10006988_pt1 | contig 10074 bp, 9 predicted proteins | sample PanSoiMetaPlot_4_FD_110145 | JGI IMG/M metagenome (GOLD analysis project Ga0126371, IMG submission 110145) | Tropical forest soil microbial communities from Panama - MetaG Plot_4 | ecosystem: Environmental > Terrestrial > Soil > Tropical forest > Bulk soil | place: Panama | collected 2016-02-17
GAAAGGATCCATCCCCTGGGCAGCGCCTTTTTGGCGCGCGCCGGCCTTCTCCCTAACGGGCTGGATGGAAACATCGGCGGCTGGTCGGGCCGGCTGGTGGATCTGCTGGCGCCTTATGTTGATAAGCTCGATCAGCTGCCTGATCGTGCCGGCATTATCTTCCGTTTCGATGCTCGTCAAGCACTGTCCGCGCCGGAAAACGCCGAAGTACTCTCGACGCCCAGTTCCAGGCTGGTCATCGCGAGTTTTGCGCGGCGCGCGGCCACTGAGTCTCCGCTGACCGTGGAGCGCTTCAACGCCATTATGAATGAGATCAAGGCGGAGACCGCAGCCAAGGGCAAGGACTTGTTTCACCCAGTGCGGGTGGTGCTGATCGGCGCGCACTCTGGGCCGGCATTTGACAAGCTGATTCCCGTGATCGAAGAGGGCAGCCGGCTCGAGCTTCCAGTTCATGTAAAGAACGTCAGCGAGCGCGTGCGGGAATTTATGGAAGCAATGGAGCCCGGTAGTTGATCCGGGCAATATGCTGGGTATACGTGCCGAAGTGCGGGAGGTCTGTTGGGGTCTCAGGAAACCGGCCTGGTGTAGTTGGGTGGCCTGAAGTTGGTTCCTGGGAAGGCTAAGGGTAGCAGCTCGCAGCCGCAACGCATCAGGCCTCGACCATTGCTCGAATGTTCCGATGACTCAACTGCTAAAACTTGATTTCACCTTTCCACATAGCTACGAAGTCAAGGTACTGACGACCGCTCCTCCAGTCCAGCCCGTCGAAAAGCTGCATCACTTTCCGGTGGAACTCGAAGAGGGCGATCGATCCGGCGTCTATCTTCGGGTCACACCTCGGCAAGGGAAACCATGGACCGGCTTCTTTGTCCTGGGCTTCGAGTCCGAGCTGGTGGTCAACTCAGTCTGCTCCTGCCCCGATCCTGACACAGTCTGTGCCATCGTGGGCGGTTACTCCTATGTGGTGAAAGCGGCTGATCCAACAGATTGGTTTCAGCTCAAGCAGCGTCCGGTCGTAGACGTGCGAGCAGTTCCTGATCTCGGCCTCCTACTGTTCGTGGGTTTTACCGAGATCGCCGCTCTCGATGTCGAAGGTGTCCGCTGGTCTAGCGACCGGCTCTCCTGGGAAGGCATTTCTATTACTGCGATCAAGGGAGAGAAGCTGCTCGGGCTTGGCTGGGACGCGATTGCCGACCAGGAAGTTCCCTTCGATCTGGATTTACTGACGGGCAAGCATAGCGGCGGGGCGCGCCCTGGGATCACGCCGGCGGCGCGAAAGGAATTATGAATGTAGGCAAAAAACTCCACGACCGTCTCTTCGAGCTGGAAACTTCTCTACACAAGAGGCGCGTGCGCCACTCTCCGGAAGCGGTGTCCAAGCTCCTCGCGGATGAATTCACGGAGTTTGGAAGCTCAGGCAGGGTTTTTGATAAGCGTGCCATCATCGAATCTCTCAGGCACGAAGCCGGTGATCACGAGATCGCGGTCGAAGAATTTACTGTGCGGAAACTTGTGCCAAGTGTGGTTCTCGTAACCTACAGGTCCCAGCTGGCCGGTTCGCAAGTGCCCCATACCTTGCGGTCATCGATCTGGAAGCTGATTGGCGGCAGATGGCAAATGGTGTTTCATCAGGGGACCAGAATTCCCTATTCCTGAGCGTTTCAGATCGATTGCTTCCGTCGCCAGCCATCGGGTCGACTGCCTGAATCCCGCCTGGTTTCAAGCGTATAATTGAACATGGCGACAAACGCGCAACCGGTCGCGCCCAAGCTGCTCAATAGTAAGTTTCAGCAGTTGCTAGGGAAGGTCGCCGAAAACCGTCCCCAAGACGATCTGGAGATCATCCGAAAAGCCTTCGATTTTTCCCTGCTTCACCACCAGGGACAAGTGCGGGCGTCGGGTGAGCCCTATCTTATCCATCCTCTGGAAGTCTCTCTGGTGCTGGCCGACATGAAGCTTGACTCCACAGCGATCGCCGCCGGCCTGCTCCACGATGCCATCGAAGATACGCCGGTAACCCACGAAGACGTCCGCCGCGAATTCGGTAATCAGGTGGTGCACATCGTCGAGGGCGTCACCAAGATCGACAAGATTGATTTTGCCAGCCGCGAGGAGCGCCAAGCGGAAAACGTCCGCAAGATGGTGCTGGCCATGGTCAATGACATCCGCGTGGTTTTGATCAAACTGGCTGACCGCCTGCACAACATGCGCACACTGCAACACCTGCCGGAAGAACGACGCCAGGCCATCGCCCGCGAGACGCTCGAGATCTACGCGCCGCTGGCTCATCGCCTGGGCATGGGCAAGGTACGCGGTGAGCTCGAAGATCTTTCGTTTCGCTACGTTGATCCCATTGGCTACCAGCAGGTCCACCATGCCGTGGAATCGCGACGCAAGTCGGGAGAAGCCTTTCTGGCAAGGATGGTGAAGTTCCTGCAGCAGAAGCTGAAGGAAAACGGAGTGGAGGCTCGCGTCGAAAGCCGTATCAAGCGCCTCTACAGTATCCATCAAAAACTGTTGCGCCAGCGGATTACCGTGGACCAGGTCTACGACCTGCTGGCGGTGCGCATCGTCACCAAGTCGGTGAAGGATTGCTACACCGTGCTTGGGGCCATCCACCAGATGTGGCGCCCGGTTCCAGGACGGATCAAGGATTTCATCGCCATGCCCCGGCCGAATCTCTACCAGTCACTGCATACCACGGTCATCACCGAAGAAGGCCATCAGTTCGAGGTGCAGATTCGGACCGAAGAGATGCACAAGATGGCGGAAGAGGGCATCGCCGCACACTGGAAATACAAGGACGGCGCCCCGGTTACCGCAAGGGATGAACAGCGCTTGGCCTGGCTGCGCCAGGTGGTGGAATGGCAGCAGGACGTGAATGATCCCAGTGAGTTTTTGTCCACGCTGAAAGTCGATCTCTATCCGGAGGAGGTGTACACCTTCACTCCCAAGGGCAAAGTAGTGATCCTCCCCAGCGACGCGACGGCAGTCGATTTTGCCTACGCGATTCACACCGAGGTCGGCCACACCTGCATCGGGGCCAAGGCGAACGGGCGAATAGTGCCCCTGCGCTACAAGCTGCGCAACGGCGATGTGGTCGAGATTATGACCCAGCCGGGACACAATCCCTCGCGCGACTGGCTGGGCTTTGCCAAATCCTCGCGCGCCCGCAACAAGATCCGTCACTGGCTTAATATCCATCAGCGCGAGCGGGCCATCGAGATAGGCCGCAAGCTGATGGAGAAGCAGGCGCGCAAGTACCGCTTGGCGCTCAAGGATTTTGACGACAAACAGATGGATCGGATCGCCAAAGACTACGGCTTGGGCGCCGGCCAGGACTTGATGGCCGGCATTGGTTATGGAAAGTTTTCGGCGCGCCAGGTGCTGGCCAAGCTTTCACCAGGACTCTCCGACCAACCTGCCGCGCCGGAAGAGAACACCCCGGCCAAGGAAACGAGCACGCTGGGCACGGTGATTCGTCGCGTCTTCGGTCAAAGCGCCGATGTCGGCGCTATTAAGGTGAAAGGCTACAATGATCTTCTGGTCTATCGCGCGCGTTGCTGTAACCCCATCCGCGGGGAAGCCATCGTCGGCTACGTGACCCGCGGTAAGGGTGTGGCGGTGCATGCTGTGAGTTGTCCTAACGTCAACAATCTGATGTATGAGGCCGACCGCCGCATCGCGGTGGAATGGTCCAAGCCACCAAAGGCCGCTACGCCCAACGGAAAGGCCACCTATCCCGTGAAGCTCACCGTTTTCTGCGATGACCGTGCCGGAATGCTCAAGCAGCTTACGGCCGTGATCAGCGACGATGACACCAACATCCGCAACATCGAGGCCCGCACCGCAGACAGCCGGGCCACCATCGACATCGTGATCGACATCGAGGACGTGAAGCACCTGGAGCGCGTCATGACTGGATTGAGGAAGATCCCCGGAATTCACGATGTACAAAGACTCAACAAAATCTGACCGCCCTGAGCGCGGGTGAGAATCGTGCGCGGTGGCTTGCTCGACCCGCTTTCATCAGTGTCGTCGATACAAACAGTGGTAAGGTTATCGTGGAGGCACACGATGAGCGGCTTCACCCGCGAAGCAGTTTCCACCACCAGCGCGCCCAAAGCCATCGGGCCGTATTCGCAGGCCATCAAGGCCCATGGTTTTGTATTCGTCTCCGGACAGGTGGCCTTTGATCCGGCCACGGGCAATCTCATTACTGGCGGCATTGAGGCCCAGACCGAAAGAGTGCTGAATAATCTGACGGCCATACTTCAGGCCGCCGGCAGTAGTTGGGAGAAAGTGGTGAAAACAACTGTCTTTCTGAAGAATATGGGCGAATTCGCCCAGATGAATGAAGTCTACGCAAGATTCTGCAAGGGAGCGCCTCCGGCGCGTTCGACGGTGGAAGTAGCTCGTCTTCCGAAAGACGTTTCTGTTGAGATAGACGTGATCGCGCTCCTGTAGCTTGGGTTCGCGCGGTCATCTTGCCATTTGCCTGCTTGGTCTGAGCACCCCCGCCGTGCCGGAAAAAGTCTTCGTGATCTTCACATCAGCTCAGATGGCCCACACCGTTGCTGCCGGCTCGCAACCAACGAGCCGAACTTTGGCTTCAGTTTTCCCGGGGTCATCAGCAACAACCAGAGCGTGCTGCACCGTCACCATGTATTGGCCGGAGGCGCTTGGTGTTTGTGTTCTAGCCGGGACCAAACAAAAAGGCCTCCTGCCGGGGAGGCCTTGGATGATCCGTTGACTCGGCTTAAGACGCCTTCTTGACCTTGCCCGACTTCAGGCAGACGGTACAGACGCGCACCCGCTTGCTGGCCCCGTTAACCAGGGCGCGCACGGGGCGCAAATTGACGTTCCAGCGCCGCCGGGTCACGTTGTGAGCGTGGCTGATCTTGTTACCGTAACGCGGCCCACGGCCGCAGATGTCGCAAACTTGTGCCATGTTCAGGTAGCTCCAGATTCGACTCATAAGGGCTTCACAAGCTTTCAGAGCGTGTGATTAAAGGTTGATTTTACAAAAAGATAGCGCTTTTGAGCAAATTGGGAGCTCTAACCTTAATCCTTCAGCGTATCGTATCAGGCCTAAAGTCTGGCGGACCACCGCGATAGCTCGAAACGGTCGCTCTGCCATTCAGTAAACCCCATTCTCTGTTTGAAACGAAGGTCCCAGGGGATAATGGACACATCTTGCCATGACCGAAGCCCTTCTGTTCGACGTTTTCGGAACCGTCGTCGATTGGCGCGCCAGCCTGATCCGGCAGCTGGAGAGATTCGGCCGCGACAACGGCCTCAGAGCCGACTGGGTAGGGCTGGCCGACGACTGGCGCGCCCAATATGAGCCGGCGATGAATGCGGTCCGCGCCGGTCAGCGACCCTGGACCACGCTGGAGGTCTTGCATCGGGAGTCCCTAGACAATCTGCTACCGGGCCACGGTTTGGGTGCCTTGAGCGAAACCCAGAGGCAACAGATAGTCCTCGGCTGGCACTTCCTCGATCCCTGGCCCGATTCCGTTGCCGGGCTAACGCGGCTTAGGCGGACACGCATCGTCGGCACGCTCTCCAACGGCGGCGTGCGCCTGCTCACGGACATGGCCCGGTACGCCGGCCTGCCCTGGGACGTGATCCTGTCCTCCGACCTGTTTCGCCAGTACAAGCCCGACCCCAGCGTCTACCAGGGAGCCGCCACACTGCTGGACACAGCGCCGGAGAACATCATGCTGGTGGCAGCGCACAACTACGATCTTGCCGCAGCCCGCAGCCACGGCTTCAGGACTGCCTTCCTAGCGCGGCCTACCGAGTATGGACCCCGGCAATCAAAGGACTTCAAAGCAGAGTCGGATTGGGATTTGGTGGTGGCGGATCTTGAGGAGCTAGCTGCGAGGCTGGGGGAGTAAAGCCTGGCATTTTAACCTGAGCGAGATCGACTTGAATCAACGAAAATGACAAGGCTTTATACTGGAATTACATGGCCGTCAGCAATCCCAAGTCCGTCAAGGTGAACATCACCACAGGAACCGGTGTGGATATCGAGTGGGACGACGGGCATCGCACCCTCTACACCTTTCAGTGGCTGCGCGATGCTTGCCCTTGTGCCACCTGCACCGAGGACCGCAACGGCCACAATCGCAAGCCGGGCGAGCCAGTGAGGGTCCCACCCTCGATCTTGCCGATGTATAAGGAGCCGATCAAACCCAAGGAGGTAAAGCCGGTCGGCCGTTATGCGCTGAACTTCAACTGGAATGACGGCCACTCCACAGGCATTTACTCCTGGGATTATCTTCGTGAGATGTGTCAGTGCGAAGAGTGTAAAAAATCAGGCGATCGGGTGGTCCGTTGAGCGAAGATTGCCGGAACTCGATGGAATCGTGAGAGCACGCGTGATCGGAAAACCGCTTCTGTAATGAACCTTCTCGACCAACTCAATCCCCGGCAGCGCGAGGCAGTAGAGGCTGTCGAGGGACCAGTGTTGATCCTGGCCGGTGCGGGCAGTGGCAAGACTCGGGTGATTACCTACCGCATCGCGCACCTGATTGAAGACCTGGGGGTGGACCCGGACTCGATTCTGGCCGTTACCTTCACCAACAAAGCGGCGGCGGAGATGGCGGAACGTGTGGACCAGCTTCTCGGCGGGCGCTCGTTGCGCAGGCCGATGATCTCCACCTTCCATTCTTTCTGTGTGCGCGTCCTGCGCCGGGACATCGAGCAGATGCGCATCGGCAATGCCGGTTACAAAAAGGACTTCGCGATCTACGATGAGTCCGACCAGCAGTCAGTGGTGAAAACCGTGATGCGACGTCTCGGCATCGACGATAAGCAGCTCAAGCCAAGCGCCGCGCTGGGGAGTATCTCATGGGCCAAGAATCATACGCTCGATCCACAGGAGATGTACTTGCAGTCGGCCGACCCGTTCTCCGAAAAAGTAGCCCACATTTTTGAGGCCTACCGCCAGGAGCTGCGCAAAGCCAACGCTCTCGACTTCGACGATCTCCTCTTGGAGACTGTTCGCCTGTTCAAGTCGTCGTCCCAAGTCCGGGAACGCTACCAACGACGCTACTCGTACCTGCTGATCGACGAGTACCAGGACACCAACCGACCGCAGTACGAACTGATCAAGCTGCTGGCGGACCCACGCCATAACGTGTGCGTCGTTGGCGATGAAGACCAGTCGATCTACTCCTGGCGCGGGGCCGACATCCGCAACATCCTGGAGTTTGAAAAGGATTTCCCCGAGGCTCGCGTGATCCGGCTGGAACAGAATTACCGTTCGACCCGGTTCATTCTCGAGGCCGCCTCGGCGGTGGTGGCCAACAACAAAAAGCGCAAAGGCAAAACCTTGTGGACGACACGCGAAGGGGGACTACGGATTGGTTACTATGAAGCTCCTGACGGCGAGAACGAAGCCCTGTTCGTCGCCGACTCGGTTTCGCGCTATCTCCGCAAGGCCGGCGAAGACGGCGTGGACAACCCGCGCGTGGCCGTTCTTTACCGCATCAACTCGCAATCGCGCTTGCTCGAAGAAGCCATGCGCCGCTACCAGCTTCCCTACCAGGTAGTGGGCGGATTTTCCTTCTACGAGCGTGCAGAGATCAAAGACATGATCAGCTACCTGAAGCTGATCAATAATCACAACGACTCGGTAGCGCTGCTGCGAGTCATCAACACGCCGCCACGCGGGATCGGCAGGAACACAGTTGAGACCCTGGAACGGCTGGCGCTGGAAACAGGCATATCGTTGTGGTCCGCGGTCACCGAGGCCCTTCAGAGAAGGCTCCTTCCCCAACGGGCGCTGATGGCGTTGAGGGATTTCCGCGAGTTGATTGGCGATGCGCGAGCCATGCTGGCGGGGACCTTCGTGGAACAGGTGGGCGAAACCGCGGAAGAATACCACGATCCAGACGCAAAGGCACAGAAGGAAAAAGAAGCAGGGATCAGTTCTCAGCACTCCGTAGAAGACCCAAACGGCGAAACGTCTTTCAGTCCAGAAGAGTTCGGCGAAAACATCACCTTCGACTTCGGCGCCAATACCGCTGATGTTGCGCCCGACGGGGAGAACGGTGAGCAACCGGTCCAAGGCTTCCGCGTCGCGGGCGGCCCGGCTACGATCCCTGAAATCCTCAAGTTTCTGATCGACCGCACCGGCTACATCAAGCAGCTAGAAGAGGAGGCCACGCCGGATTCCCTCGCCCGCATCGAGAACCTGCGCGAGCTGGTGAACGCCGCCATGGATTCGCGCGATCGCGGCGAAACTCTGGCGGAATTTCTCGACCACGCCGCCCTGGTTAGCGACGCGGACAGCTACGACCCGAGGGGCCGCGTCACGCTGATGACTCTCCATTCGGCCAAGGGCCTCGAGTTCCACCAGGTCTTCCTGGTCGGCATGGAGGAGGGCCTGTTCCCGCACTCGCGCACATTCAATGATCCTGACCAGATGGAGGAGGAACGCCGGCTTTGTTACGTGGGCATGACCCGCGCCATGGATCAGCTGGTGCTGACCCAGGCGCGATTCCGTCGCCGCTACGGAACGGATATGCCCGATGCCAGCCTGAGTTCGCGTTTTCTGGAAGAGGTCCCGCCCGAACTGCTCCACGATCTAGGCTCGCCCCGGCCTAGCCAGGCGAGCGCCTATGCGGATTCGGAGAGCGAAGGCGGGCACTACAACTACGAAGATGAAGACCAGAGCGTTAGTTCCCGGCCCAATGCCGCCCGCAAAAAACAGCATAGCGGCGGATACTCCGGGCCCAAGTACAATTCCATCGAGAACATCGCTGAGTTTTTCGCCTCGCGGGGCAAGAAGTTTCCCCTCGCCAAGATCGCGGCTACAGCCGACAAAGCCCACGCGGGAAAGACCGGCTTCCGTCCCGGCCAGCGCGTGCGTCATCCCAAGTACGGTGAAGGGGTGGTCTATCGGAGGGAAGGCGACGGAGAAACCGCCAAGATTACGGTACAATTTCCACGGTTCGGGCTGAAGAAGCTGATGGAAAAGTACGCGCAGTTGGAAAGAGCGTAGACACTCATTTCTTAGGATAGGATTCAATGGCAAATACCAAAGCACTGAGCAGAGAAGAGCGGAAAAAATCCAAGCGTGCGGCACGCAAGAAGCAGGCGCCGAAAAAGCCACGCACGTATCCGCGGGGATCGAAAAAGGCCAAGGTCAAGAAGATGGCCCGCGGACAAGCCAAGCGGTAAACCGAAGACTGCGGCTCGAGGCGCATCAATCCTCGGGCCGGTTCAGTCCTGGGCCGATCATTTATTGAACCAAGGAGGCCTTTCTGGCCAGCCAACTTTTTGCCAAGAAGTCCATCGACAAACTGATCGCCGACTCGGAGCGCCCGGAAACACGGTTGAAGAAGACCTTGGGGCCCTGGTCGCTGACCGCGCTGGGGATCGGGGCGATTATCGGCTCCGGAATCTTCGTGCTCACCGGCACCGCAGCGGCCGGAGAATTCTCCACGCCGTCGCTGCTTCACGCTCAAGTGCTGGATGTCTTTGAAAACCTCTTCGCACACGGCAACCTTTCCGGCGTGCTGATGCACGGCCGCCCGCCAGCCGGGCCGGCCATCGCCGTTTCATTTCTTCTGGTAGCCATCGCCTGCGGTTTTGCCGGCCTGTGTTATGCAGAGCTGGCTTCGATGATACCGATCGCAGGCAGCGCCTACACATATTCGTACGCAACCCTCGGCGAGCTGATTGCATGGATCATCGGCTGGGACCTCATCCTGGAATACGCCGTCAGCAACGTGGCCGTCGCCATCGGGTTCGGCGGTTATCTAAAAGCCCAATTGGGTTCTTTTGGATTCATGATTCCTGATAGGTGGTCAACGCCGGTGATCGACAACGGCTGGACCGGCTCGTATTTCAATTTTCCGGCCTTCCTGGTGGTTTTCATTCTGACCGTGCTTCTGATCTGGGGGATCAAGGAGTCGGCAGAGGCCAACAACGTCATGGTAGTGGTCAAGATCGGTGCTATCGTGACGTTTCTCATCGTTGGCGGGATTCTCATCAACCCCGGCAACTGGCATCCTTTCGCACCCTCAGGCTTCGCCGGAGTTCTGTCCGGCGGCGCGA
>Ga0126371_10006989_pt1 | contig 10074 bp, 30 predicted proteins | sample PanSoiMetaPlot_4_FD_110145 | JGI IMG/M metagenome (GOLD analysis project Ga0126371, IMG submission 110145) | Tropical forest soil microbial communities from Panama - MetaG Plot_4 | ecosystem: Environmental > Terrestrial > Soil > Tropical forest > Bulk soil | place: Panama | collected 2016-02-17
ACGGGAGGCGCAAGCCTGCGAGAAAGACGCCCGCAACGCGGAGCAGGCACGGCGGAAGCGTCTTCAGGGCAAGAAGTTCATGGAACGCAACTAACAACACACGTACGGCCCCGGAGCGGGGAATGCTCCGGGGCCGTACATGTGTCTCGGTCAGTCCTGGGAAACGTCCACGGTGAGGCCAACGCCCTGTGCCCGCTCCCCAGCCTGAATCTTCTCATGGGCCTGGGAATTGACAACGGTAGGAGCGTACTGCACTTCCGGCGCAGGGTCGCTCTCCGGCTCGCTGACAGGCTCCGGCGCGGAGCCTGCGGCCGGCGCTTCCGGCTGCTCCGGCGTGCTGTCCGGTGCCGGCGACTCCGGCGCGGGCGTGGGCGCGGCTTCCGGTGCCGTGGTGTCGTCGTGCTCCGGCGCGGGCTCGAATGGGTCGCTCATGGTTACCTCCTTGATCAGGTGTTCGGAGTCTACACAGGGGCTCCGACCAGCGCAGAGCAAAGGAGTTGACACTCCGGGCGTGGTCGGGTAGAGTTCTCCTTGTCAGCACAACCGGCCCACCAAGGAGGCCACATGGCCGGAAAGCCGTTCCCCAACGGAACCGGGATCCGCTTCAAGGGAAGCCAGTACGGCGTCACCCAGCCCATCGGAGAAATCACCGGCTACGACGCCGAAACCGGCTACTACCAGTGCGTGTTCTACGTGCAACGACGGCCCTGGCGTCCTGAGCTGCTCCCCACCGAATTCACCGTTCTCAAGAAAGGTGAGCAGTGAGCTACGCCCAACAACTTCGTGGCGAAATCCGCATCGAACCCCCACTCACGTGGGAGGAATACAAGGACGGCCCATTCGTACGGCCGCCCGGCGGATGGGGATACCACGATTCCCTCGCACTCAAGATGGAACGCGCCATCCCCGTCAACGGTGCGCCGGAACTGTCCTGTGGCGGCCCCGAATTCGTCGCCGTCGCACTCCAGGTCACCGGCTCCGAATACTACGATGACGCCATGGACAACGTGTTCTCCGATTTCATTCGGAAGCACGTGGCCACGCACCGTTTCACCGGCCACATCATCCTCATTGGTGAGGAACAGGGCGACCTGACCCGCTACACGGTCAACGGGACCGACATCGTCACCGACGAAGCACGGCTCGTGTGGTCCGACGGAACCGAAATCGATCACGACGACTACTGCCTGTAGGAGGCTCGCATGGTAATCACGTGCCGTGCCGCTCGCACCGTTGCGGACTGGCCGGTGGGCACCCGATTCCGGGTGAACAACGTCATGTACACCAAGCTGGGCGACAGCGAGAACCTGAACAGCTTCCGCGTGAAAACGTTCAGGGACGGCAAGGAAAAGGACGTGGAACTGACGGTGTACAAGTCCGACTCCATCACGCTGGTGAGGTTGCCGTCATGAAATGGAAGATCCTTTTCAACGGCAAGGAAATCGGTCAGGTGGATCACGCCACACTGACCGTCGGGATGCCGCAATGGTGCAACCGCGTGTGCTACCTGGTCGAATCGATCGACTACAAGAAGCGCGCCGTCACCGTGAAGGAGCATCCGGCCAATGCCGGAAAGTAGAAAAGTCGCTATCGTGTACGCCCATTCCAACGGGACATTGGACGAATTTCTGGTCACCGTTCCGTTGGGATGGGACGACATGAACCACGCCCAAAAACGCTACTGGGCTAGCGGGTGGTTGCGGCGCAAGAATTCGGCACTCACCTACAAGTATTTCGAAAGGAAGAAGTGATGCGCGGTAAGCCTACGCGGGTGTACATCCAATTCACCAAGACGGACGGCACCACGGCGCACACGTGGGAGTCGGCCCCGAACAGGTGGGCGCGCATGTCCCCGAAGGAACGGGAGTCCTGGGCCAACCAAGCGGCACGCGGCCGGCACCCCGGGGCGAAGGACGCCACCGTTCAGAAGGTGGAGCACCCGGACAAGCAACGGTGAGCGACGCGGAGAAGCTTCACATCGCGTACTACCCGCAAGGCTCGTTCACGAGCCAGTTCTACACGGTGTCGGCTCCGTACCGGTGGGAGGACATGACCCGGGCGGAGCGTGTGAAATGGGCTAAGGCCGCGCTGAAGCGCAAGAATTCCACGTGGGAGTACATCCAGATCAACGGGTACGAGTACTGACGTTGGGCCGAACGGTTCACCCGTTCGGCCCAACTTTGTTCAAGGAGTTGACATCCCGCCGTCAGTCGACTAGTGTCATAAGTGTCAGAAACACCAAGGAGGACACACCACATGCCGGCACCGAACATCGCACAGGGCGACAAGGTTCGATTCACCTACACCCTCCCCGGCAACACGCGGCCCAGCACCCTCGAAGGCAAGATCACCGCGTTCATGTTCAAGTCCCAGAAGGCCGTCATCGAAACCGCCAAGAACGGCACCCTCACCGTGCCGATCGGCCAAATCATCCGCAAGCTCGGCTAGACTTCCCGCAACTCCGACCAGAACCATGGGGGTGACGCGAATGGGGCGCAAGCCTTTCACCTAGTCCCATCGGACTAGGTAAGGACAATTCCATGATCCGTCGCCGCATCGTGACCGCCGACGAACAGGACGCCTACACCTGTTGGCGTCGATACCTGTGCTGCTACCAGCGCGCCGGCAAGGTCCGCAAGGTGAAGGTGGCGACCCACCGCCGCGAACGCCGCGAAGGCAAGGCGGACATCGCCGCACAGCTCCGCGACCGGTGACCAGAACAGCCCCCGAGGACACCTCGGGGGCTGTTCGCTGTTCGGTGCTGACCGAACACCGATCACGCGCCCTGAGCTGTCCACCACCAGCCTTGAACGCGTCCCGCCAACTCGTGTCGGCCGTCGACCGTCAGGGACCGCACGGTGACAGTCACGTCCCGTTCGTCCACCGGTCCGTTATCCCGGGTGAGCTCACCTGAGGGGGCCACGGTGAGCAGTCCGGCACGGTGGCCCTGGACGCGGATCGTCACGTCTGTCATGCCGGCAACGTAAAACGGCCCCCACCCGATCGGGTAGGGGCCGTTCTCGTACCTGTTCGTCAGAGCGCGTCCGGATGGACGCACACGCAATCCGGGCCGTGCATCCGCATCACCTCGACACCGGACAGCACGTCCCGCACGGTGTCCGAGAAGCACACGGCCGGCACTGCCCACTTGGCGTCCATGCGGCGGTGGTCCGCGTGGTAGTCCAAGACCGCGCCCGGGTCGGTGTCCGACGGCGGGAGCACGATCACGCGCCGGGTGCCCAGGTTGAGCACGGCCGCGTGTCCGAGGTAGCCGCCGGCTGTGGTCCGGGACTGCGTCTTGAAGCCCAGGGCGCGAAGTTCGGACAGGAACGCGCCGTGGTGGTGGTGGATGCGGCCGGTGATGGTGGTCATGGTGTCCTCCGTGGCGGTTGTGCTGACAGGAACCACCCTAGCCGCTCAGACCAGGGATGTCAACTCTTTTGCTTGCGGAGTGCCGACGGCAACACCACACGCACCCACGGCACACTGTCCACCAAAAACTCCACCCGCACACGCCCCTTGGCCGCCGCCGCCTTCACCACACCCGGAATACCCACCGGAATACCATCATGATTCGCATAGGCCGACACCTTGTCACCCACCCGAAACACAGTGCCATCACAATCAAAAAACGCCACTGCCATTCCCTTTTCATGGGAATACCCCCGAACCTGTCGGGGGTATTCCATCACTTGCCGTAGGTCTTCCGGATCAAATCCAGTGACACCCAGTGGCCTTTACCTGGGCCGGTTTCCAACCATGCCTGTTGCGTCATCGGTTTGATCACCGTCATTGTGCCCGTGATCTTCTGGCCAGCAGCGGTGACCACAGTCACCTTATCTCCCATGTCAGGGAAAGCCATCAGCGACCATCCCACCACTTCTGAACGCGCCCGGCCATCTCAGACAGGCCGTTCAGGATGAACGCGGACTTGACCACAGCGATATCACTGCTGAGCACCGCCGCGCCGGACTTGTCGCTGACCACGCCACCGGACGTCACCTCGAACACGACGGTACGGCGGCCCTTGTGCCGGATCGTGTAATTGCCGTTCTGGGCAATGACGGTCGTGGTGGCCTTGCTGACGTTACCCATTCTGGTTGGCCGCCTTTTTGTGTCCACGTGCGCACGAGTTGCACACCTTAGCCTCTACGGTGGTGCCGATGTTGCTGGCCGCGTCGTTGACATTGGCGAATTCCCGGCGAATGATCCACACTTCGGCCTTGTTGCTACAAGCCTTGATGTAGCAACTTTTCTTCGCGGGCCGCCTGATATTTGCCACGTTTTCCCTCAGTAGTAGCTGAACAAGACATAGAGGCACCCGACGAGGATAGCGAGGCTTGTGCCGAACACGATTCGTGTCGGGATGCTTCTGTTGCGTTCGAGCGTGAGTCCCACCGTTGCGCCGAATAGCGCGAATGTGCTTCCGAGTACGGCGGAGACCAGGATGATTGCGATCACGCTTTCCAACCTTGCGATGCAAGTCTAACCGTTGAGTCCTGGTGTGTCAAACCCTTGGGTGGTGGTGCTGGTCACAACACCACCACCCGTCGGTCACCAGTCCGACGAAGGCGCGTCGTAGCTCACCGAAGCGTCATAGGACGGCGACGGGTCCACGTCCACGTAGACGCCACCACCCACATTCATCTCCAGGTCGCCCGTGCGGACATCCACACCCAGACCACCACCCAGGTTCAGCACCGCGTCACCCGTGGCGACATCCACACCGACGGCCGGCGTGTCGTCGAAATAGCCGTGGTGGTGATGGTTGTCGACCACCACGACCGCCGGAGCCGGACGCACATAGCGCACACGCGCGCTGTTGTGCGTCACACAGCCATCGTAACCAGCGTTACGCGCATTCGCGCACGCCACACAGCGAGGATGAAACACGGTCACTCCTTCACGAGTTGCTTGGTCGGAACCTGGTAGTAATAGGTTTTCGTCTTGCCCATCCGGGTCTCCACAACCGCCACGCTGGTCGTGGTCGGGTCGATTCCGCCCCGGGGACGCTCCCCCGGTCCGTGCACAACCCCGTAATTGAACGAACCCTCGAATGGGCCAGGGAACTTGACCTTGTCGCCCTTTTTCGGGGTGTAAGCCATCACTCCCTCTCCTTGGCGGACTCTCCGCGCGGGCCGTGAGGGAATCGAACCCCCTGAACCATTCGGCCCTGCCCAGGCTCACGCTGGGCGGCTGATCACAGTCATGTCGTCCGGTTCGACCCGGAATCCTTGATTGCTTGAACCCATCACGGTCAACGTCCCATCATCGGACTTGCCGACCACGCGACCGCGCCTTTCCATGCCGTCATCCTCGAACGTCACCACATCCCACATGCGGGGGGTTTCCGGTCCGCTCACGGTGCCATCCTCTCTGTGTCGTCACAGAGAGGATGGCACACGGGCGCGGCTACTCCTTGCCGAGCGGGATTTCCGTGACCACGAACGCCTTGCCCTTGCCGGGGCCCTTCTGTGCCTTGGCGCGTGCCTCATCCACGGTGGACGCGGTCACGGTGCCCAACAGACGGCCCTGCGTCTTGCCCTGGCCCGGTTCGCGTACCTCGAACTTCCCGGATCCGGGCAACGGGTCGCGGCCGAAATCGATTTCCCTACCCATTCGCTACCTCTTTCGTTTCCGGGGTTTCCGCTCCGGTGGCGGAGTCCAGGGGCCGATCACGGCCCGTTCGGTGAGCACCATGGCGCAGTGTTCGCGGTTCATCGCGGCGGCGAACACGGCGTCACGGTCGGGGCTGCTGGTCGCGATGGCGTTGGCCTTGTGCCAGCCGTTGGCGAGTTCTCGGGTGCCGGCCGCTTGGTGGCCGGGGGAGCGGACGCTGTGCGCCCGCTCAACCCCGGCCGTGAGGGTGGCTTCCCGTTGTTCGGGGGTCACCACTGGCCCAGGGCGTGGCCGTCGTAGGAGACCTGCCACTGGGCGACTCCCAGGGCCGCGCGGAGCGACCGCGTGCGGGTGATCTCCATGGGGGCCTCACCGTAGGTGACGTGCTGGTCGACAACCCACTGAAGCGTGTCCTTGTCGAACCACACCATGGCGGCTGTGGTGGCGGAGCCGTGGAACTTGCCGCGCCGGGCGGAGACGTTGAAGTACTTGTCAGCGGTCCGCGTGATGGCGACGTGGCACCCGACGAATTCGACGTCCATAGCGATGGTCGTCATGCCGACTCGGCCGGGGGTGACGGCGGCGAAGGCGGCGTCGTCGCGGACCGGGAGGGAGATCGTGGTGTTCATCGGGTGCTCCTTGGTGGGTGGGTTGCTGTGTTGTGTCTAAAGAATAACCGACGGAACGGGGGATGTCAACTCCTTGGCATCCCCCGTTCGAGTGAACGTCAGTCGATCAGCTTCCCCTTGGGGAACTCCATGTGGAGCCGGTACTCCCGCGTGTGGATGCCGGCATCGGATCCGTCCCGGTTGTACGCCTTGACCCGGAACTTGACCTTCTCCTTGCCCTTGACGCCGGACAGGGGGTCCGTGCGGTACACGTAGCCCAACTTCGCGTCCAACACCTCGAAGTAGTCGTTGAACACCAACACGGTGCCCCTGGTCAGCTTCTCGCCGCTGATGTGCTTCACGTACTCCGCGCGTGCCATGTTCAGCCCTTCCTGACGGACCCGGGGTATGCCCGGGTGATCTCCCCAGAGTCCACGTTGCGCGTCGCCGCGCCCGTGTTCCTGACTTCGATGTAGTCGCGGCCGGTCGCATCCTTGCGGATGGTTCCGTTCACGACTCCGGGGTTCCACTTACCCCCGCCTTTCCACTGGACCGGGAGACCGTGCAGGAAGGCCCGGCGCTCAGCGGCCGTGAAGCCTTTCTGCGCGGCTTTGCCTGCCTGGTAACTGCGTCGGTCCCTGGGTGCCATGGGTAGAACAGTACCCACGTAGCCACGGGATGTCAAACCATTGGGTTGTGACCTAGGCCACTCCGCTCAAACAGTTGACATCCCATGCCGTGACGGCTAGTGTTAGTCCCATCAGCACGGCACACACCACCAAGGAGCACACAGTGACCACCACGACCCGCCGCCGCGACGTCCACGCCCCGTCTTCCGACCGCTTCGACCCGGAGCTGTACACCTGCTACGGCGTCTTCGACTTCACCCCCGAATTCGACGGATACGAGATTCAGCGCCGAATCGAACTCGTCAACGAAATGCTTGCCAAGGGCTACCGATTCGGCGGATCCACCACCGGCGGTTGCGGCCACTGCGGCACGAACATTCGCTACGGCGCACTCATGGCCCGTGACGACGTCATGGAAATGATTTGGGTCGGCGAAACCTGCCTTGACGGCCGATTCGAACTCACCAAGGGCGAGTTTCAGAAGCTCCGCAAGAACGCCTCACTCAACCGTGAGCGCATCGCACGGGCCGCCCGATTCGAAAAGCTGTGCGACGAAAACCCCGACCTCGCTTACGCCACCTACCACGAGAACATTTACAACGTGGTCGTGACCGACGACGGCGGCCGATTCGGAAACGTCGCTGACTGCTCATGGGAACTCATCACCATGGGTGACATCGTGGACAAGGCGTACCGCTACGGCGACCCCTCCCCCCGACAGCTGGCGTTCATTTCCAAGCTGGTCCGCAAGGTCACCGACAAGGGCGACGCCTACGCCGCTCGAATCGCCGCCAAGGCCACGGAAACCCCCGCCGCGCCGGTCCCCACCGGAAAGGGTATCCAGGTCACCGGAACCGTTATCAAGGTTGATTGGAAGGAAAACGCCTACGGCGGCCGTCTGGTCATGACCGTGAAGCACACCGACGGGTGGCTGGTCTGGGGCACCGTGCCGCAATCCCTTGTGGCCGATGAGCGCGGCTACATTTCCGGTGACTCCGCCGTCAAGGTTGGTGAGACCGTTTCTTTCACCGCCACCATTGAGGCCAGTGACCGCCCCGAATTCGGATTCTTCAAGCGTCCCACCAAGGCCCGTCGAATTGCCAACTGAAATATCCGCTCCCCCGGCCAAAATGGTCGGGGGAGCCTTTGTGTCACGAGTGCGGGTGTCAGTGACCGCCGTCAAGAGTGGCGCGCGACGGGCGACGGGGCGCGGGTGGAGAGGGTCACTCGAACGGACTACATCAAACAGTTGACATCCCGTGTCGGACCGACTAGTGTTCTAGTCATCAGGGAGAACCCACTCCCACCAACCACCGGAGGTAGCAATGAACGTCAACCCCGCCAACCTGGTGAACCTCGAAATCGGCGCGACGCGGACCTTCGGTTACGACCGATTCTCGATCCTGGGCAAGCGAGTTGCCCCGACCGAGTGGTCGTTCACCATCCTCACGGTGGACATGGAGGAGTCGGACTACTTCTCGCAGGTGTTCAGCCGCGACGGTGGCCGGACGTTCGTCTCTCACGCGAACTACGCCTACGGTGATTCGTTCACCTCCGACGCGGAGCACCAGTCCGCGCGGTCCGCGATCGTGGATGCCCTGATCATCCTGGTGATCGGCTGATTCACCCGATCGGGGGGTGTCAAACAGTTGACATCCCCCGATCTCTCGATTAGTGTCATAGACACACCGACCAAGGAGGCACCCAGTGAACACCAACGCTCGCACCGCCCGCGCCACGGTTCGCACCCTGCGCAGAGACAACCACGCCGTCCGTGTGGCGACCAAGGCCGTGGCCGCCGGTCCCGCGTCGGCTAAGCACCACCTGATCGCGGCTGGGTTCCCCGTGGCGACCGCTGAGCGCTTCTCTGCGGCGTTTTCCCGGGGCATGGTGGCCCAGGACAAGGCCACGACGGTGATCAAGCTCAAGGGCCGTCGTACCAAGCGTGTGGACGTCAAGCTGTACGACCGGGAAACGTTCGTGGCGCGGCTGTGCGTGTACCGGCCGCGTAAGAATGTGGCGGAGTGGGAGGCGTCGCTGTTCGCCGCAATGGTCGCCTGATGTGACCTACGCCACATGGGGTGTCAAAGAGTTGACATCCCATGTGGCACCGATTAGTGTCTTACCTGTCAGCACGGAACGAACCGAAACCCCGGAGGACACCATGGCCCGCACCGGCACCCCCGCCAACCTGCGCCCGACCGCCGCTCAGCTGGTCCTGTTGGCCCGGTTGTACGACAACCACGGTCACACCACGTTCGCGGCCGGCAAGGGCCAGACGGCTACCCAGCTGAGCCGCCTGGTCACCAAGGGTCTGGTGATCGAGGACAACGGCACGTACCGACTCGCGGTGTCCGGCGCGGTGACCGCGTCCATGCGTCCCGGTCAGCCCAACCACGACATTGCCGGCATGGGTGGCTACGGCACCATTGACACGTTGAACCGCGAGGAGTCGCGGTGTGACTACCACATCAAGGCGGCCCGGTACGGTGCGGCCACGATCGAGCTGACGGAGCAGTTGAAGGCGAACGCGTGGCACGCGCGGGTGCGTCGCGCGGCGATCAGCCGGGCGCGTCGCGGCTACTGATCGGGTTTCCTGGGATGTCACTCTTTCGGCCTACATCAAAGAGTTGACATCCCAGGGACCATCGACTAATGTAGTTCATGTCAGCACGGAACGAACCCAAGGAGCCACCGCGATGCTTCCCTACACCCCCGCTCAGTTCGTCGCCCGCTCGCTCCGCGTGACCGAAGGTCACTGCGTCCACTGCAACGCTCCGACCGAGCGAGACAGCGAGCCGGGCCGATTCTCCGGCGGCTACTCCTCCACGTGCCTGGGATGCTTCGACTTGGGGCACAAGGCGTTCATGTTGGAGCACAGCCACATGTTCCAGCACCCGGAGGGCTACATCCAGGCGTCCGGCGCGGAGCGCAACGCGTGGCCGACCTCGGTCCGGATGTCCCCGGCGTTCGTGAACGGTGAGCACGTGGGCTGGTACTGCCCGGGTGGGCATGGTTCGGAGCCGTGCGGGTGGGCTCCGACGCATGAGGAGGTGGCGCACATCTTCGCGGCGTTCCCGCGCTACCCGGGTCGCTAGTCCGTTGGGGTGACCCGGGGTGTCAAAGAGTTGACATCCCGGGTCGCTTCGATTAGTGTTTCTCTTGTCAGCACGGAACAAACCCCAGGAGCGCACCATGGACCTCTACACCCGTACCGA
>Ga0126371_10006990_pt1 | contig 10073 bp, 7 predicted proteins | sample PanSoiMetaPlot_4_FD_110145 | JGI IMG/M metagenome (GOLD analysis project Ga0126371, IMG submission 110145) | Tropical forest soil microbial communities from Panama - MetaG Plot_4 | ecosystem: Environmental > Terrestrial > Soil > Tropical forest > Bulk soil | place: Panama | collected 2016-02-17
GCGCCGACTGGTCCGGCGGCTCGTGCGCACCGAGACAGTTGCCGTGCTGGTCATCGCGTGGCTGGCTGGCGCGCTCGGGCTTGGGCTGGCCACCGGCGCGGGCGCGGTGCCGACAGTGGCACTGATGGCGCTGGGGCCGCTGCTTGGCGGCCTGCTCCTGCTGATCAGGCACAGCCTCGAGCTGGCCAGCCGGATCGGCAACCTGGCCGGTGAAAGCACCCGCACCCTCAACACGGTCCGTGCGGTCAGAACCGATCTGCAGCACACATTCCGCCAGCTGGAAGCGCTGCAGAACCTCAGTGCCGTGCTGCCGGCCAGCGACTTGCTGCCCACCACCCGAGGCTGGGCGGCCTCGCCGGACCTGCTCGTGGTGCTGGCCGACATGGTTATCACCGAACGGCCCTCGCTCGTGGTGGAGTGTGGCAGCGGCACGTCCACGCTGCTGCTCGCACTAACGATGCGGCGGTTCGAGATCGATGGCCGGGTGATCGCGCTCGAGCACGACACATTTTTGGGCGGCAAGACCCGCGACTTCCTGGCCAGGCACAACGTCGGCGATATCGCCGAGGTACGCGACGCCCCGCTGGAGAGCTTCAGCCTTGATGGCGATACCCGCTCGTGGTACGCGAGGCGGGCGTGGGCGGATCTGACGGGGATCGATCTCCTCTTCGTTGACGGACCACCGTTGGCCACCTGTCACCAGGCTCGCTATCCGGCGCTGCCGTTGCTGAGCGCGTCGCTGAGCCCGGCTGTCACCGTCGTCCTAGACGACCTCGCGGTGCCGGACATGCAGAAGGTACTGGAGCTCTGGCTTGACGCATACCCGGATTTCCGCTCCGAGATCCTTCCGCTTGAGAAGCAGGCCGCGGTGCTGCGCAGAGGCTAGCGGGCAGTTTCGGCCCCGCATTTCGGCGGCCCCTTGCGGCGACTCGACGGTGACGTCATGATCTTTCCAGACATCTTCTGGAACGACAGACGTCCGCCCGGACCTGCGGTGCCAAAAGGGGCAAAGGTATCAGTGGTGCCTGCGAGCGAGCCAGCGATTCCTGTCGGCCGGTCGGCGCGGCCGGGCGGCCCGCGACGCCGCGCGATCATCACCGCGCTTTCCGCGGCCGCGATGCTCGGCGCCAGCGGCTGTACGGCACCGGCCGGCCGCCCGGCTGCTGGCCGGTTCTTCACCAGCCATGAGGCCGCGGTCGTCGAGGCCGCGACCGCGCGGATAGCCCCCGGCCCGGCGGACGACCCGGCCGAGGCAGGCCACCCCGGCGCGCGCGAGGCCGGCGTGACCGGATACGTCGACATGATGCTCGGCGCGCTCGGCGCGCTCACCGGACCCTCGCCGATGGTTTTCGCAGGCGGGCCGTGGAGTAACCGCCACACCTCCGGACCCGACCCGATGGCGCGCTTCATCGCGCTCGACCCAGTCACGATCATCGCGTGGCGCAAGCGCCTGGACGGCTGGCGGAACGCGTACCGCGATGGCATCGCGACCCTGGACAGGCTAGCGGGCGGGGACTTCACCGCGGCAGCGCCCGGGGAACAGGACAAGATCCTCGCCCGCCAGGACGTGAGCGAGTTCACGTCGCTGTTGTTCGAGCACACAATCGAGGGCCTGTACGCGAACCCCGAGTATGGCGGCAACCGCGGACTGGCCGGCTGGACCGATATCGGATTTCCCGGGGACATCCAGCCGCTCGGCTACACGCCCGGTGAGGTTGAGCGCTCCGACGGCCGCGATCCGATGGCCAACGCCGGCATCGTGGCCGACGTGCTGAAGTTCCTCGGCGCGGTGTGACCATGGTCGCGGTCTAGCCATGGGCAAGGCGGTCGTGATTGGCAGCGGCGCCGGCGGGTCTATCGCCGCCATGGAGCTCGCGCGGGCGGGGTGGGAGGTCGTCGTCTTCGAGAAGGGCCCCAACCGCTTCTCTAACATCGACGGCGAGGGGCCGATCGGAACCACATTCTCCAACGACGACCTCAAGATGGGAACGCGTAACTTCGCCGGTCCGGATCCGCTGGTGTTCCCGCGCACCTGGCGGCCGAACGCGACAGTACCCGCCCAGTACACCGGCGCCGTGAACGAACTGCCCCAGCTCGTCGGCGGCGGGACCGTGCACTGGGACGCGAAAGTGCCGAGGTTCTGGGACATCGACTTTCAGCAGCTTTCCGCTCTCGGGCCGGTGCCGCGCGCCGACATGGCCGACTGGCCGTTCGGCTACGCGGACATCGCGCCCTTCTACGACGAGGTGGAAAAGCTCATCGGCGTGCAGGGCGACGTGCATGCGATGCCCGCCGTCGTGCTCAGGCACGCGCCGCGCACCGGTCAGTTCCCGATGCCGCCAGGCCCGCAGCAGCGCGCGTCCGTCGCGGTGGCCGCGGGCGCCGCCGCGGTCGGCCTGCACGCGTTCCCGTTCCCGATGGCGATCAATTCACAGCCGTACAACGGGCAGCGCGCGTGCAACGACTGCGGGTTCTGCAGCGGGTACGGCTGCCCGGTCATGGCGAGGCCAGCGGCGCTGATACCGCTGCGGCTCGCGCTGCGCACCGGGCGGGTGCGGCTCGTTCCCGAGACGATGGTCACCAAGGTGCAGCTGACCGGCTCGGGCGCGGCGGCCAGGGCCACCGGGGTGAGCTGGGTACGGATGACCTCCGGCGGGCCTGTCACCGGTGCGGAGGGCGCCGACCTGGTCGTGCTGGCGGCTTCCGCCATCGAAACGGTGCGGCTCGCGCTGCTCTCGTCGTTCCCCGACGCCAGCGGCAAGCTCGGCAGCAGGCTGATGATGCACTCGTTCGTCGACGGCACCGCGATCTTCCTCGACGAGCGGATGCACGCCTACCGCGGCAGGTCGACGACCCAGTGCGCGGAAGACGCCGCCGATCCGGACTTCCCCGGCGCCAGGGCCTTCGCCAAGGCCAACGGGCTGCCGTACATCCGGGGCGGGATCATGGAACTCGGCGGCAGCCAGGACGTGCTCAGCGAGGCGCAGGCCTATCAGACCCTGCTCCGCTTCACGCGCTCCGGCAAACCGTTCGGCACGGATTTCAAGCAGCTCATGCGGTCCTCCATACTGCGTGACAGGCTGGCAGGCTGCTCGCTCGTGGGCGACGACCTCCCGTACCTGGGCCACACGGTGACGCTCGACCCAACGGTCAAGGACGTCTTCGGACTGCCCGTCGCCCGGATCACCTGGAGCGCGGGAAAGTACGAGCAGGTGTCCGCCCAGTTCTGGATCCCGCGGATCAAGCAGATGATGGCAAAGGCCGGCGCGGCCGTGGCGTTCGCCGTGCCAGAAACGATCAACAGCGGGGGGCTGCCAACAGGGAGCCACATCATGGGCGGCATGATGATGGGCGCCAACCAGGCCACCAGTGTGACCGACAGCCACGGCCGTGTCCACGGCCTGGACAACGTTTACGTCTGCGACGGCTCGGTCTTCGTCACCTCAGGCGCGCACAACCCGACGAACACCATCATGGCCGTCGCCCTCCGTAACATGCGCCACCTGCTGCCCATGTAATGTAGTGACGCCCCCGCAGCAACTGCTTGCGCAGAGTGATGTCGACGAGAGCGGGAGGTGTCATGACGAATGACATGGAAAGCCAGAAGAATCGCAAGGTCGCGGTGCTGGGACCGATCCCTCACGACCAGATCGTCAGCCACGACGGCGCGCGGTTCGAGAAATACGGATGCGTCTCGTATACGGCGGTTGCCCTCTCCGCGCTCCTGGATGCTGGCGACACGATTGTCCCGATATCACACGTTCGCCGGAAGGACGAGGGCCCGATCAAGGAGCTCTTCGCGCCCTTCCCGAATATCAACACCTCCGGCATTACCTCGTCGGCCGACCACGGGGACGGGGTCGAGTTGCGGTATCTCGAGCACAACCGTCGCGTCGAGCGGCAGACGAGCTTCATGAATCCGATCCTGCCGGACGACATCGCCACGGTGCTTGACGCGGACATGTTCGTCTGTGTCCCGATCACGGACTATGAGGTGGGGCAGGCGACGCTGCGACACATCAAGGAGCACAGCAGTGCGACCGTGGTGCTAGATGCCCATGGCCCGACCACGACGCTGACCCGCAGCGGCGAACGCCAGCTGCGGATATGGGCCGACCAGGAGACCTGGCTTCCGTACGTTGACATACTGAAGATGAACCTCGAGGAGGCGGGCTCGACATGGCTCGGTGAGTCCGTGGAGCTGACGGCCGATCCGCCGAAGCAGCTGACCGAAGAACTGCGCGACCTGGCACACCATTGCCTCGACCACGGGGTAGGGGCGGTATGCGTGACCCTTGACGAGCGCGGCTGCGTGATTTTCTTCCGGGACGGCTCTGGCGGGGTCACCGAGGAGCACGTTGATCCTGTTCCGATCGAGCACCTCGTGGATACCACCGGTGCCGGGGACTCCTTCGCCGCCGGACTTGCCTACGGCTACCTCGCGTACTCCGATTACATCGTGGCCTGCCAGTACGGGAATGCGATGGGTGCGCAGCGCTGTACCGGACCCGGCACCGAACTGAACGTTTACCTGCCGCGACAGGAGACGGAGCGGCAGATCCTCGCGACCTACGGCCCGCGGTCTTAGGGATCGGGTAGGCCAATCCGACGGGAGGTTCCGTGGACGGTTTCTTGCTCGTTTATGACAGCTTTGACCCGGGGGCCGAGGGACTGCGGGAGGCGCTGACATCCACAGGCAACGGTTACTTCTGCACGCGTGGTGCGGCGGAGTGGGAGGACGCAGACGGCGTGCACTATCCGGGCACGTACGCGCACGGGGGCTACAACCGCGAGACGACGATGATGGGTGGCCTGCCGGTCCTCAACGAGGATCTGGTCAACCTGCCCAACTGGCTGGTCCTCGAGCTGCGTATCGAAGGCGAGGATGCGATCAGGCTCGGTGACGTCGATTTGCTTGACTACCGTCACGAATACGACATCAGGAACGTTACCGTCCTTCGGCACCTGCGCTTCCGGGACCGCGCCGACAGGGAGACGACGCTGACAAGCCGCCGGTTCGTCAGCATGGCAGACCCGCATCACGCCGGCATCGAGTGGACCCTGGTCCCGCAGAACTGGTCCGGGCACGTGGAGATCATCTCAGCGCTCGACGCACGGGTGAGCAACAACGGCGTGGCCCGCTATCGCCAGCTCGAAGGCCGCCACCTGAACCCCGTTTCGCCGCGGACGTTCGGGCCGGAGGTCATCGCGCTGAAGGCCGAGACCAGGCAGTCGAATCTGTACATCAGCGAGGCGACGCGTACGCGCGTGTTTCGCGGCGGCGAGCCGCTGCCGGTGGCGCGGACGCTGCACCAGATGGAGGACTACATCCAGCAGGTCCTGGCATTCGATGTGCGCCAGGGCGAGGCGACGCGGGTCGAGAAGATGATCGCCTTCTATACCTCACGCGACCCGGCGGTCAGTGACACGCTGGTACGGGCCGCCAGGTCGGCCGAACGCCACAGCGACTTCGCCGCGGCGTTCGAGCGCCATAGCGCGGCATGGGACGAATTGTGGCGGACGTGCGATGGGCGCGTGACCGGAAACGAGCAGGTCCAGATGCTGCTCCGGTTGCATTCCGCGCACCTTCTCCAGGTCTGCTCCCCGCACACCGCCGACCTTGACGCCGGGATGCCCGCGCGCGGTCTGAACGGCGAGGCCTACCGCGGGCACGTGTTCTGGGACGAGATGTATGCGTTCCCGTTCTTCAACGTCCGGATGCCCGAGGTCGCGCGGGGGCTGCTGATGTACCGGTACCGCCGCATCGGGGAGGCACGGGCCGCCGCCAGGGAGGCCGGGTTCCGTGGCGCGATGTTCCCGTGGCAGAGCGGGAGCGAGGGCGTCGAGGAGACCCAGCGCGTCCACCTCAACCCGCTCTCGGGCCGCTGGGAGCCCGATCTCAGCCACAATCAGCGGCACGTTAACGCCGCGATCTTCTTCAACGTCTGGAACTACTTCCAGGCCACCCACGACTACGCGTTCCTGGAAAACTACGGCGCCGAGATGATGCTGGAGATCGCGCGGTTCTGGGCGTCTATCGCGCACTTCGAGCCCGCGCGGGAGCGCTACGAGATCCATGGCGTGATGGGCCCGGACGAGTTCCACGAGAAGTACCCGGGAGCACCGCAGGGTGGGCTGGCCAACAACGCGTACACCAATGTCATGGTGGCGTGGCTGTGCCACATCGCAGGGAAGCTGCCAGCCCTGCTTTCCGCGAGCAGCCTGGAAGGATTGCGCGCCCGGCTCGGTATCGGTGACGACGAGTTCGCGCTGTGGGAAGACATGAGCCGCCGAATGTTTGTCCCGTTCCATGAGGACGGCCTGATCAGCCAGTTCGAAGGCTGGGGTGACCTGGAAGAACTCGACTGGGACGCCTACCGCGCCAAGTACGGGAACATCCAGCGCCTCGACCGGATCCTGCGTGCGGAGGGCGACGACCCCGACCGCTACAAGATCGCCAAACAGGCCGATACGGTGATGCTCTTTTACCTCTTCTCAGGCGACGAACTCCGCGAGATCTTCGAGCGGCTGGGGTACGACTACCGTCCTGACACCGCCGCGCGTAACGTCGCGTACTACGATCAGCGGACCTCGCACGGCTCGACGCTGAGCTTCGTCACCTATGCGGGAGTACTCGCCGCCATTGACCCGGAGAGCTCGTGGCAGCGTTTCCTCGTCGCGCTGCGCAGCGATGTCGACGACATCCAGGGCGGCACGACAAAGGAAGGGATCCACCTCGGTGTCATGGCCGGGACACTTGACCTGGTGCAGCGGTACTACGCGGGCGCCCAGATTCGTGACGGTGATCTGTACTTCGACCCCAGGCTCCCGAGCGCGCTCGGTGGCCTTTCATTCCAGATGCACTTCCGCGGGACCCCGATCCTGGTAACGCTCGGCGATGGCCGGCTGTCGCTGGCCCTTCACCCGGAGGGCGCGAGCCACCCGATACGGGCCGGGATACCCGGTGACCTCCGCGAGCTGTGCCCGGGGGACCGGACCGTGTTCGAGCTCAGCCGCGGCCTGGCCCTATAGCGGGACTTCAGGCCGATCGGGGGCATCTGACGGCTGGCCGGCGCGGAGCAGCGGCAGCGCCACGTCGTCCACTATCTCGGCGAGTACCTGGCCGGGGACCGGCGTGCCGTGGGTCAGGTAGTAGTGCAGCAAGAGTGCGTTGGCGGCCCGGCCCGCGCACGGACCGGTCGCCGGGCCACCGATCTCGCCGCGCGCGATCGCCCGGTCCACGATGGCAGCCATCAGCGCATCGCCCAGCGCGGTCATCCGGCTGCGCGCCGCCGCCGTTCGCGACGGGTCGGCTAGCGTCTCCGCGAGAACTCCGCGCAATGCCTCGCCGAACGGGCCGTCCAGCCGGTCGGCCATCCGCTGCAGCAGGCTGAGCAGGTCGCCGCGTAGCGATCCGGTGTCCGGCGGCTCGATGGGCTCCGGGCCGCAGTGCACGATGGCCTCAGCCACGAGGTCGGCGCGGCTCGGCCAGCGCCGGTACAGGGACGCTTTGCTGGTGCGCGCCCGCGCCGCCACCCGCTCCATTGCGATGCCCGCATACCCGATCTCCGCAAGCTCTGCCATGGTTGCGGCGAAGATCGCCTGGAACAGCGCATCGCCGCGGCGGCGCGGCCCGCAGCGGTGATCAGCCGGCCGGTGACCGGTCGGGCCCGGATCGGACATCAATTGACCTTAGGGTCCGGTGCGTTCTCTAAAACAGGAATCGCAATAGAGAACACGCCGTTCTCAAATACGGGGGTTGCTCGCTTCATTGTCGCGCCAATCCACCCGGTGCGGTAGCGGGCGGCCCGACGGGACTAGCGGGCGTAGGGCGGTGCGGCGGTCATGCTGACGATAGCGCTGACCTGGCAGCAAGCCGGGACGGTGTCAGCAGGCCTGTTCGGCGCGGCGGCGGCCGCGACAGCCGTGACCAAGGCGGGCCGGCTACCCAGCCGGGCGAGTCGGCGGCTGACCGTTGCGGCCGCGTTCGCGCGGGAGGCCGGAATCCTATTCGGCCTGTACGCGCTCTGGCAGCTGTCCGGGTACGTCGCCAAGGCCTCGCCGTCGGTGGCGGTGCAGCGCGGAGAGTGGATCTGGCACTTCGAGCGGGTCGTCGGCCTGCCAAATGAGGCAGCGCTGCAGCGAGCATTCCTGCCGCACCCGCTGCTGGTGCAGGCGCTCAATTTCTACTATGACCTGCTGCATTTCCCGGTGCTCCTCGGCTGCCTGGTCTGGCTGTTCGCATGGCACCGCGACTGGTACCGGCCGGTGCGCACCACCGTCGCGCTGTTCACCGCGGCTTCGCTGCTCGTCGCGCTGATCTCGGTCGCGCCGCCCCGGCTGCTGCCAGGCGTCGGGATGACCGACACCGCGCTCGCCTACGGGCAATCGGTCTACGGGCAGCACGTCGTGGCCGACCCGAATCAACTGTCGGCCATGCCGTCTGTGCATGTCGGCTGGGCACTGCTGGTCGCCGTGGCGATTATCAGCGCCGCGCGCAGCCGCTGGCGATGGCTCGCGCTGGCCTACCCGGCGCTCACCACGCTGGCCGTGGTCGTCACGGCCAACCACTACTGGCTTGACGGCATCGTGGCCGGCGCACTGCTGGCGCTCGTGATCGCTGCCCAGCGCGCCATCCGCGTCCTGGGCCGGGCGCTGCAGCGCCGCGCGCTCGCCCGCCGCGGCGCGGCGGCCGCGCCCGTGCACGTTCCTGCGAAAGCGGCAGCGGCCACCGACGACGAGGATGCCGCGGCGGCGTAGGCTTTCGTGGCAGCCCGAGATCCGCAAAGCGGTGCTCCGGGCTAGGAACTTATGCCTCGAGCGTCGGCTCATCGGGGGCGGACAGGCTCAGCACGGCGCCGGCCACCGCGGCCGACGCGCTGATCTTCGCCTCAAGCGCTCGCAGCCGGACGGCCAGGTGTGACTCGGTGTCGTCGCCGGTGAGATCGACGTCGCCGACCACGAAGACCATCCGCGGCCCGACGATTTCCAGCCGCAGATAGGTCACCCGCGCGACCTCCGGCATGTCGAGCAGCGCCCGCAGCGCCGCCGCGCGTACCCGGGGGTCGGCTTCCTGACCAACCAGGAACCGCCGGTTGAGGTTGATCAAGACGAACGCGACGACGGCGAGCAGCACGCCGACCAGGATCGATCCCACGGCGTCCGGCACCGGGGAACCGGTCAGCTGATGGGCGCCCAGCCCTGCTGCCGCGATGACCAGGCCGATCAGGGCAGCGGAGTCCTCGCCGAACACCGCCCGCAGCGTGGGATCGGAGGTTGCGAGCACGTGCTCAATCAGGTCGCGCTGCATCGACTCAGCCTCGGGTTTGGCTTGCCGGACCGACTGCAGGAACGAGGCTCCTTCCAGCACGAAAGACACGCCAAGCACGAGGTATCCGATGGCGAAGTGGCTGGCCGGCTCCGGATGAATGAGTTCCTGCACTCCGTGCGTGACCGATACGGCCGAGCCGGCCACGAATACCCCGATCGCGGCGAACAACGACCACACGTAGGCCTCCCGGCCGTGACCAAGCGGATGAGCCGGATCGGGCGGGCGGCGGGACCGCCGGTCCGCGATCAGCAGGAAGATCTCGTTACCGGTGTCGGCCCACGAATGCGCCGCCTCGGCGACAAGCGATGCCGAGCCGGTCACGGCCGCGGCGGCCGTCTTCGCCGCCGCTATCAGGAAGTTAGCGGTGAAGGCCACCAGGACGGTCGTGAGACTCTCGGACTCCGATGCACCGGAACGCAGCAACGGCACGGATTTGAACAGGTCAGTTGACCTGCGGTCAGCCCCCGTGGCCGCAACCGGTGCCTGAGCCTGCTCGCCGCCATGCTCGCCCGCCATCCAACCAGTCTTAACACAGTGCGACTGCGCCCGCCGCGCTCATCCCGCCCCGCCACGACATCGTCCCATGCGGGTGATGACCGAAGGCGGCCCGGCCCAAACGATGGAGTAGCACAGACAACCCCAACCACCCAATCCAATCTGCGGACGGAGGTTCCACAATGGAAACCGCAGAACCAACCTGGCAGCCTCATGAAAGGCACGGTCGTCTCACCACGCAAAGCGA
>Ga0126371_10006991_pt1 | contig 10073 bp, 10 predicted proteins | sample PanSoiMetaPlot_4_FD_110145 | JGI IMG/M metagenome (GOLD analysis project Ga0126371, IMG submission 110145) | Tropical forest soil microbial communities from Panama - MetaG Plot_4 | ecosystem: Environmental > Terrestrial > Soil > Tropical forest > Bulk soil | place: Panama | collected 2016-02-17
CACAACCGCATGCGTCGCGGCGATATTTATCATCGCGAAAAGATTGAGCAATCCCTGCGCAATTTCTTCCGTCGAGGCAATTTGATCGCGCTACGCGAGCTTGCGCTCCGCCAAGTAGCCGAACAAGTGGACCGCAGCCTTTCGAATTATCTTGAAGAGAAAGAGATTCAGCAAAATTGGGGCGTGCGGGAGCGGCTCGCCGTCTGCATCAGCGCCAACCCGCGTGCACAATACTTGCTGGCGCGCGCGGCGCGAATGGCTCGGCGAATGGATGCCGAGCTTTACGCGTTGCACGTTGAGGCCAATGGAATGCCGAGTGCGAGCGATGAAAAGTCGCTCGAAGCGAACATGCGTTTCGCCGAGAGCCTGGGCGCCAAGACAGTCCGTGTGAAGGGTAAGAGCGTGGCTGAAGGCGCAGCGGTATTCGTGCGCGACAAAAAAGTGACGCAGGTGATCTTCGGCCGGTCTGCGCAGGAAGGCTGGCGCAGTCTGCTTTACATGCACGCGATCAATCGCTTCCTGGCCGACGCGCCGGCGGTGGACGTGCACATCGTGACACAAGATTCCGCGGATTAGAGACTGTACAGTCCTTCGCCTCGGAGAACTACCTGCTTTTCCCGCTAGTTTGCGACGCTTTGCCTCAATGCCTTTCTGACCGTCCAAGCGTAATCTCGCGATGGAGGTTTTCGATGAATAAATGCGCAGGAGTTTTGCTCGCTTTCGCACTTATCCTTTACACAATTCCCCTATCTGCACAGGACAACCGCGATCAACGCGGCAGTGCCACGCCTGAACAGCACGCACCCGAACAACACGCTCCGGCCTCGCATACGCCGGAGCATCCCGCCCCGGCGCGGGGCCCTCAACCGTATCGCGGGCACACCGGAAACACACCGGTCGAACGCAGCAATACGCCAGTCGAGCACGGCAATGCGCCGGTGGAACATAACAACAACGCGGAACAGCACGGGCAGCCAGAGCGAGGCGTTGCGCCGCACGTCGACGCGAGAGGCAACTGGGTTGGTCACGATTCAGGGCCCAGCGACGCGCACTATCACGTGGCGCACCCCTTCGAGCACGGCCACTTCAGTGGCGGCTTCGGCCCGAGTCACGTATGGCGGCTCCAAGGTGGCAATCCGTCACGTTTCTGGTTCAACGGATTTTATTTCAGCGTCGCGCCTTACGATGTGCAGTTTTGCGATGGCTGGAACTGGAACGGCGACGATATCGTGATCTACGAAGATCCGGATCATCCCGGCTACTATCTCGCTTACAACGAACGGACTGGCACGTACGTCCACGTTCAATTTCTGGGCTGAATCTCTCGGATCCAGCTTAACTGTTGGTCCGAACACGCGGCGCGCGTTGAGACCACCAAGGCTTCGGCGCAAGGGAGACTCAAACGGCGTCGACGCGCGTTTTCGCTTTGCGCCGCTGCATATTTTCCGTAAAATCTTATGCACCGCACGGTGCCGAGGTAGCTCACCGGTAGAGCGCGGCCCTGAAAAGGCCGGCGTAGGCAGTTCAACTCTGCCCCTCGGCACCATTAGTTTTCTGTTTGTTTTCAATATGTTGTAAATCCCAAAAACTTGCTTTGTACATTTTTTGTACACGTCTCCTGCGTAATGCTATGCACAGGGAGGACTTGCGGGATTTCGTATATATGGTTGTATATAGGTAGTTCTCTGAAAATTCTGTAAGACAAAATAAACCTAAATAATATGAAACGAATACTCTCAAAGGAGGAGTGGCTATTTATTGCGGAAAACTATGAGAAACTCGGGCCAACGAAATTAAGCCTGAAATTTGGAGTTGCGTACAGCACGATCATGTTTGTGAGAAAGAAACTAATAGAAGTTGGTGTGAAGATTGCACCGTTGAAAGTGAGTAGAGCGGAAGTAATCGAGTTTGTAAAAAAGAATGTTGGAAAAAAGTCGAGCTAAATAAAAAATCGTCTTACAGAGTTCTCAGGGAATCGAGTTCGGGGGCCGCCGGTAAAGGTCGGCCCCTTAACGCTGGAGAGTTCCAACGGCAATGTTTGCCAGCAAGCCCTTTTCGCAGGAATCGTTCCCACTTCTTTGGGTGCGTGCGCTCGTTCGGCACGACAAGATAGCGATTGCTCTTGCGTTGCGAGAGCGGAGATCCCGTGCTATCTGCGCTGCTGACGTCGGGACTCGTTCAAGAGTGCCTTCACGGCTACACCTCCCGAGCGAAGTCTCGCTCGCGGGAGATAATATCATTAGGCGACGAAAACGCGAATAGATTTTTTGTGCATGATTTTGTACACTAGGGCTGCTAAATCTGAGAAAGGAGCATGTACTGCGGGATTAAAAATCAATAAGTTGTGTCGCATCAATTGCAAGAAATAAACCAACTCTGCCCCTCGGCACCATTTTCCCGAAAATCCAAGCTCCGCCTGTCACGTCTCTGTCTAGCGAGCGCCTGCCTGCATATATCCGGCTTCGGTAAACATTGGGTGAGTTTTGAGGGCGCTGGCTAGCAACGAAGGCGGGACACAGCCATCGCCGTATGAGAATATTTTCTCAGCGGGCAAGTTATTCTGCTCGGCGACAAATTGAAATACGAACACCACAAACTGCGAACAGAAAAACGGGTGATTTTTTCCAGCGATCAATTGCCCGAATGCGGCGTCCATGGCGTCGCGCGAAGGCGCTACGCCAGGTCCCTTAAAAATAGAGCCGACGGCGCCCGAGATGCTGTAAGGCATCGCTTTCGTACGGCCGTGAATATCAAAAAACACCTTGGCGCACGTCGCCGCTCCGGCGGCCATCGCGGGATTCCTGGGACGGAATACCGAATAGGAGTATCCCTTATCCTGCAGGTAGATATCCGCGGCGGAGATTCCATCCTTATCGGATTCGATGAGGTAGCGATTGTCAAAAAGAATGCCGGCGTGAATCACTTCCTCCGAGCCCCGGCCCATTAATTTTTGGCCAAAGCGGATCGCCTGGTGGACAACCGTGCCGGCATTCCATTGGAGCAGAATATCTCCGCTGCGAAGATCGCGGCCAAGTAGCTGAGCCACAAGTTTCTCCTTTGAGTATGTGTACGCGCTCTGTTGCGTAAGTGTGGCGCACCCTCGAAAGCCTACTCAATTATCCACGGAACTTAACGCTAATTGCTTCGGCGTACCTTACCGTCAATGGGAGCCTGCAACTACTGCACACGGACGAATTATATTGAGGCTATATAAAACGAGCACCAGATCGAATTTTTGTATCATCGGTACGCATCGATGCGGATATAGTTCGGATCGTGGGAACGACGAAATTCGATTGGGACGGCGGCAGAGATGACGGGGATCGCGATTGCGTTTGGCTTTCTAGTTCTACTCAGCGTTGGTGTGTGCGCGCAATTCGCGAGCGGCGGGAAGACAGGTCTATCGAGGCGTAGAAGACGACAGACGCCGAATCACCGTAGGCGAGTGAACATCCGTCCAGGGATCAGCGCGCGACAGCAAATGCAAGGCCGTGGCTTGCTTCAATTTGAGTTTGACGATGGCGGCAGAAAAGCGGCTGGATATAAAGGTAAGACAGGCGACTGTGTGGTTCGCTCAATCGCAATCGCGACTGAACTTCCCTACCAGGAAGTCTATGACAAAGTAAACGCACTCGCGACACGCGAGCGCACGGGAACGCGCAAGCGTGGTAAAAGCAATGCGAGAACCGGCGTCTACAAAGGCACCACGCACAAGCTGCTCGAATCTCTCGGATGGCGCTGGACTCCAACCATGGAAATCGGCTCTGGATGCAAGGTTCATCTCCGTGCTGACGAACTGCCTGCTGGCCGGCTGCTTGTTTCAGTCTCCGGACATATGACCGCGGTGGTTGATGGCGTGATTCGCGACACGCACGATCCTTCGCGGCGAGGCACTCGCTGCGTTTACGGATACTGGCAGCCCGGCAATCGATAACGCGTCAGACAACCTGCCGGTCAAGCTGACCATCCTTCTGCAAGTCCTGGCCGCACAATCGTATACGATAGGCGCACATCCGGAGGCGTCCATGAAATTTCTCGTCGCGGTGCTCTGTATTCTGATTGGGGCGTTGAGCATTCAGACCAAGCCACAGCAACAAGGCGATACAGACACGCTGGCCGCAGCGCCGAGCGCTGGGTCACCAGCAACGGCGCCGGACGCCGCGCCTCCCGGAGGAAAGATTAATCCAGCGAAAGCCGCGGATATTCAAAGCCTTTTGGAATTAACGGGAATGCGATCGATGATGGCGCAAACGATTACGTCGATGGAGGCAAACCTGAAACCAGCAGTTGTCGCGTCCTTGCCCCCGGGAGACTATCGCGAGAAATTGTCCGATCTTTTCTTCGACAAATTTAACTCCAAGCTGAACGTGCAACGATTCATCGATATGGCGACAGTCGCATACGACAAATATCTTTCGGACGAAGATATCAAAGGACTCATTCAGTTTTATCAGACACCGCTCGGACAGAAGACTCTAACGGTCCTTCCGAAGCTGACCACGGAACTGCAGGCAGAAGGTATGAAAGTCGGGCAGGATGTTGGCCAAGAGTCGATGACGGAAGTGCTCGCGGAGCACCCCGATCTTGCCAAAGCGCTTAAAGATGCTTCGCACTGATTCTGCGTCCGGTCAGACGCCTTGCGTGTTGCGAGGAAATCGCTACAGGCTGGACGGCAAATTGAGAAGCTGTTAAGACTACTAATTCTAGTTGGAAGACTCTTCCGTCATCGCAATCTCACTGTGTTCTCGAGGCGGAGAACAGCGTTGAAATTTGACCTCAATCGCAAGAAAAGAGGCCGCAAATGGCAAACGAAGTTCCCCGGTCCCACTTTGGCAGCAGCCACGGGATAAATAACGTTCGCGGCGGCGCCGGCTCTTGCCGCGAATCGATTGACGCCGTAATGCGCGCCTTTCCGTTCCACGGCTATATGGAGCCGATGCGAGACGGATACGAAGCGATAAGCGCTAATTGCGTCCGCTTGCTTCCGCCAGAATCCACGATTCTTGATTTCGGTGCAGGTCCGTGCGAGAAAGCAGCCATTCTTTCGAGGCTCGGGTACGACTGTACGGCCATCGACGACCTAAGCGACGATTGGCACCAAATCGCGGGTAATCGCGAAAAGATTGCAGATTTTGCTAGCGAGCACCATGTAAAGCTGATTGTCGGCAATTCCCTTCCATCCAACCTTCCACCAGCGTCATTTGCGATGGTTATGATGCACGATGTGATTGAGCATTTTGCGGATTCCCCGCGTTCGTTGCTGCTCGCGCTCGTCGAATTGCTGCAACCCGGGGGCTATCTTTACGTCACGGCGCCGAATGCGGTGAATCTGCGAAAGAGATTGCTCGTTTTAAGCGGACGAACCAATTATCCGCGGTATCCAGCCTATTTTTGGTCGGGCGAAATCTGGCGAGGCCACAAACGCGAGTATGTGAAGGACGATCTAGCACAATTGTGCAAATTCATGGGCTTACAACCTGTACTGCTGAAGGGACAGCATCATCGCATGCGAGCTTTACCTCCGTGGGCAGGCGGATTATTTCGCGCCACGATCGGAAGAGTCGATTCGCTGCGAGACACAGTTGCACTTATCGCCCAAAAGCCGCGCGATTGGAAACCAATTCAGATAAGTCCGAATGAGTATCGTGAAATTCAGCGCGCCGAATCGTTTTATCCGTTTTGAGGAAATTGCGAGGAATTTAATGCACGGTCAGCGTCACGTCGAACACGCCGTTGCAAACACCTGTGGGATCGTCAGTGATCGTCTTTGAAACAGTACCGCTGCTGATGTTGAACAGGAGGGGCTTCTTCGGAAAATTGGGCAGGCCGGTGAAACCCGCTTGGCCTTCGGTGTTTGTATATGCTTCGAGATCCGTTTGGCGCAAATTCATAAATCCGTATTTAATTAGAACGCTGATCTTGGAATTGTAAATCGGCTTGCCCGCGCCATCCTTCACAGTAAAACTCGCCTTGCAAGAACCGAGTCCTGCATCCACGGTAGCAACCTTCGATTGCCCCCGGACCGGTACAACTCCCCAAGCGAAAACTGCAAAGGCAAACACGCACAACAGAGAGAGATTCCTACGGCTTGTCATTAATTGTTTCCCCAGCGCAAAACATACTCCCTCGCGCTCATCGCCGCAATTGTTGATTGCTTTGCTTTCGCACTGTTGGCCGAAAGGGTTAGTGCAGCGGAGCCAGACGAGCGTGCCAGCGCGAAGGCGTTGGAGATCAATCTAAACGCCGCTGGTGTTCGTGCTTCAGGCGCTATCCTTCTGAATGGTTCTTAGCGAGATCGCGTGCCTTTTGCAGAAGCGCTTTTCTGCCTGCGACGTTCATGCTTTCAAGCAGCCGAAGGAGACTTTGAATGTACTTCGCATCCGTGGCGCTTCTTCCAAACGGCAACTTTCGGCGCCGGTCCGTCACGAGGGGCTCAATTTCGGGTGGCTTCTCGCCGTCGTAAAAAACTAGATATAACGGAACTTCTAGAGCGCGAGCGATTTTTTCGATTGTCTCAAGCGACGGCACCGTATGGCCATTCTCGACGCGCGACGTATAGCATCGCAACAAGCCACTTCGCTCCTCGATATCCCCCTGCGTCAGGCCCTTCTTTTCACGGAGATTCCGAATGCGCTCGCCGATCAGCATGAGCCCCCCGAACCCGAGAGAGCGCCACGACCGACAGCCCCATCGAGCTTCCAAGTAGATGTAATAATTATGCAGTAATAGTATCATTGGTTCTTGTATCCAGAAAAGTCACTATCTGGGATTTACTTTCCATTAAAAGGGGTGACTGGCTCTGAAACTTGGTTCCAGGAATGGCAGTGCCTGTTTTCGAGTCTTCGGAGCTTTGTTTCGGTCTTGCAATATCCAATTGCCACGACTTATTCTGGAAACGCCGTTCGCAGCCCTCCTCTCAGGACGAGGCCTTCCCATGGAAACGATTGTGTTTAGAAGCAGAGCCCTCCGATACGCTCTCTTTGGAGCGGTTGTTCTAGCCGCTGGAGCAATTTCCAGAGCAAAGGCACAACAAAAGGGAAATGACTGGCTGCAGTTCGGATCCGACGTGCAGAGCACAAGCGCGCCTGCTTTCTCGACTGGTATCAGCAGCTCGAATGTCGCCTCAATGACGCGGCATCAGGTCACGATTGACGGAATCGTCGACGGCTCGGCCATTTATCTGCACGACGTCACGGTAAAAGGGGCCAAGCACAACGTATTCTTTGTGACCACGACTTACGGAAAGACCATAGCCGTCGACGCCGATCATGATTCGATTCTCTGGGAATACACTCCGGCGAAATACGATACATGGGCAAATACGCGCCAAATAACCAATACATCCCCCGCTGCAGATCCCGACCGCGAAGCCATCTACGCAGGCGCACCTGACGGCACGGTGCAAAAGCTCGCGGTTACTGATGGGCAAGCCCTTTGGACAACCCCGGTTACGCTGCTCCCTGAGCGCGAAAAGATGGATTCGCCCCTGAAAGTCTTCCGCGGACATGTCATCGCCGTCACGGGAGGCTATATCGGCGACCGCACGCCCTATCAGGGGCATGTTGCGATCTTGGATGCGCAGTCAGGCAAGCTGCTCCACGTCTGGAATTCGCTCTGTAGCGATCGCTCCGGACTGATCCAACCAAGCTCGTGCTCAGGCCAGCGTTCGGCTATCTGGGGGCGTAGCGGTGCGGTCATCGATCCGAACACCGGTAATATCTTTGTCGCCACAGGAAATGGCACCTACGACGGAAAGACAAACTGGGGTGATGCGACAATCGAATTGAATCCGGACGCGACCGAGATGCTCGGAAACTACACACCCGAAAACAATGCTGAACTCGATCAACGCGATCTTGACGTTGGATCGACCTCTCCGATCATCATAGGCGACACAATTCTCGCGCAGGGCGGCAAGGATGCGCAGATCCGGCTTATCAACCTTAAACAAATGGCTGGCACGTCACCGCACGCCGGCGGCGAAACGCAATCCGTGTCGACCCCATCGGGCAATAAGATGTTCACTGCCGGCGCCGTGTGGAAACACAACGGCCAGATCACGCTCATCGTTGCGGACAATGGTGGCACCGAAGCTTGGAATTTTACCGGTGGTAAACTGGTTCAAGCCTGGAAAAACTCCAACGGAGGTACGAGCCCGGTCGTCGCGGACGGCATGGCGTTCGTCTACGATCCTCAAGGCGGATTGCGCGTTTACGACGCGGAAAAAGGTACGCAGATCGCGGACCTTCAGTGCGGCGCGGGCCACTGGAATAGCCCAATTGTCATCGATGGAAAGATTGCGCTACCGGAAGGCAATGCCAACCGCCCATCGTCAAGCGGTGTGTTTGATATCTGGACTGTCTCGGCAAGCCACTGAATTTCTGAGATTGGATGAATTTAAGCGGAAGTGCGCCGTTTTACGGCCGAGTGCAATCCGATCCCGCCCAAAATGTACGATCGCGCCGTGACGCGTTCATAGCCCGTCTGCTCGAGCATCGCTGAAAATTTGTCTATCGAGAGAAAGCTTTTCAACGAATCCGGAATGTAAGTGTATGTCCGTGCTCGGCCATGCAGGAGTAAACCCCAAAATGCGCCTTGAAGAAACAGGTATGTTAGGTAACAACGTCTAAAAACGCCATTTCGCGGCAAGAAAAAATCCAGACTCAACATTCGGCCACCCGGCCGCGTCACACGTTCGATCTCCCGTAGGGCTTCGGGAAGATTGGGAAAATTCCGCAGTCCGTATCCGATAAAAACGCAATCGAAGGACTCGTCTGCGAATGGCAACGCTCCGGCATCTCCGCATACGGCCTCGCGGATGCCACTCTCGCGGGCCTCGCGCAACATCGGCTCAGTAAGGTCGACCGCCACCGCGCGCGCCTGCGGCAATCGAGCCATCACCAATTTTGAAAAATCTCCCGTTCCCGCAGCCAGGTCAAGGACAACGGCGTTCTCCGGCAATATAGTTTCCTCGACGCCCGCACGTTTCCACCTGCCGTCCATGCCATAGGAAAAAATCCGCGTGACGAAATCATAGCGAGGAGCAATCTCACCAAACATGGCCTTCATCTGGCGCGAATCTTTTTTCTCAAGAGGAAGGGGCATGGCGCGGGCGCATTCTACCATTCCGCCTGCCAGTCGTTCCATTTCGAAACGACGCTTCCTATTCCGGGACCGCCTTGAACCATTGTCACAACGTGTTGTGCCACACAACACACGAGCGTCTTCTACCGTCTGCGTGTTGACACAGTAAGCCCCCGCAAACTCGATACTTAGCCGGTATGTTGGCCCGTCGACACAGCGGATCGGATCGGAGCTAGAGTGTGCGACTGTGGCACATGTCTTGCCTCTACACTAGTTATGACTTCAGAAAGTGCCGCAACCTCAGGCGCAACTCGGAAAAACCTTTCGATCTGCGTACTCGACGACGATACCGATCACGTCGAGATCACGACTCATCGCCTCGAAAAGTTAGGATTCATTGCATCCGGCACGACCAATCCCGACCAAGGTCTCCAGCAGGTCAGGCTAGGTACCTGCCGGCTCGTTCTTGTCGACCTGAAAATGCCTCAAATGGACGGTATGACCTTTCTCGAAAAGTCGCTCCAGCTCGATCCGGGCATTTACGTGATTCTCGTCACCGGGCTTTACTCCGTCGAAACGGCTATCGCAGCCGTGAAGCGAGGTGCGTATGACTATCTCTGTAAACCCCTAGACTTTCCGCGCTTGGAAAAGAGCCTTGACGAACTCGCTGAAAACTTTGCCCGCCGGTCTGAAATTTCCAAACTCGAGGAGAAGTTATTTCAGAATCTTCAATACAAAGGAATCGTAGGGAACAGTCCCGCGATGATCGAAGTGTTTGAATTGGCGCGGAAAGTCGCGCGGCATTACACAAACGTGCTGGTCACGGGCCCTACCGGCGCTGGCAAAGAACTTGTGGCCCGAGCGCTGCACGACTTGAGTCCGGTGGCACAGGCTCGTTTCGCCGTGTGCAACTGTTCAGCGCTAGTCGATACGCTTCTTGAAAGCCAGCTCTTCGGCCACATGCGCGGCGCGTTCACCGGCGCGACGGA
>Ga0126371_10006994_pt1 | contig 10071 bp, 8 predicted proteins | sample PanSoiMetaPlot_4_FD_110145 | JGI IMG/M metagenome (GOLD analysis project Ga0126371, IMG submission 110145) | Tropical forest soil microbial communities from Panama - MetaG Plot_4 | ecosystem: Environmental > Terrestrial > Soil > Tropical forest > Bulk soil | place: Panama | collected 2016-02-17
AGCCAGTGTCACGCGAGGAACTCTCGGTATCGCTGAGCGGCAATGTCCGCAATGTCGATGTGCAGATGACCCGGTTGCGCCGGAAGATCGAGCGGGATCCCCGGTTTCCCCGCTTTCTGCAAACGATTCGCGGTACCGGCTACACTCTCAAAGGGGATTGACGGGCGGTGGTGCTGCGGTGACGGCGCGCGACTTCGAGATCGAGCTCTCCGGGCCCGAGCCGGAGGATCGGTTCGAGCCTCGGCGAGACCCGTGGATCAAACGCGCATTGCCGCGCACGATGTTCGGGCGTGCGCTGTTGATCGTTTTGATCCCGCTCGTCCTACTGCAGGCGATTGCGACCTGGGTGTTTTACGACCGCCATTGGGTGGCGGTGTCGTGGCGGCTGTCGGCGGGCGTGGCCGGCGACGTCGGGCTGATTGTCGAAGCGCTGAAGCTTGTCCACTTGCCAGGTGATGCAACGATCCTTTTTGCCCGGACCAAAGCCCAGACCGATCTCGATGTGACGATCAGGCATGGGACCACGCTCCCGCCGAACGCACCGGGCACCGGCATCCTGTTGGAGGAGCAGCTCAACGAGGCGTTGCGGAGCCGCTTGAGCCTGCCTTTCCGCGTCGACCTGCTTGAGGATGGCGGGGCCGAGATAAAGGCGCAGCTTGCGGACGGGGTGCTGTCGGTGAATGTGCCGCGCAATCGCCTCTACAGCTCGACAACGTACATATTCGTGATGTGGATGGTGGGGTCCTCGCTGGTGCTGCTGGCGGTCGCGACCATTTTTTTGCGCAATCAGGTAAGGTCGCTGCGCCGCTTGGCAGAAGCCGCGGACAGCTTCGGCAAAGGCCTTCCCGTTCCCGCGTTCAAAGTGGAAGGGGCGGCCGAGGTTCGGCGCGCGGCGATCGCCTTCATGCGCATGCGCGACCGCCTGCAGCGCCAGATGCGCCAACGCACGCAGATGCTGGCCGGCGTATCGCACGACCTCCGCACACCGCTGACCCGCATGAAGCTGGCCCTCGAACTTCTCGGCACGGACCCTGCTGTTGCCGAGCTGAAATCCGATGTCGCCGAGATGGAGCACATGGTTCACGACTATCTCGACTTCGCGCGTGGAGAAGGGACCGAGGCGTCCGTCGAGACCGACATCTCGCTGCTGATCGAGGACCTCGCCGCCGATCTGCGACGCGAAGGGACAGCACTGACCGTCACCCCTCCGCCCGAATATGTGATCCCGGTCCGGCCGCAGGCGCTGCGCCGATGCATCGGCAACTTGATCGCCAATGCCCGCCGCCACGGCAGCCACGTCTGGCTCGCCGGGGTCGTCGTAGCGGATGGGATCGACATCCTAGTCGATGACGACGGGCCTGGGATTTCGCCGGACAACCGGGCTCGGGCGTTCCGTCCTTTCATCCGGCTCGACGCGTCGCGCAACCCTTCGACTGGTGGCGTCGGCCTCGGCCTGACGATCGCCCGCGACGTGGCGCGCAGCCATGGTGGCGACGTACACCTCGAGACTTCTCCGCAGCGCGGCTTGCGGGCGCGGCTACATCTGCCACGTTAGACCCGCAGCGGCCCTGTGCCGCGGCCGCGGAGCCTGGCGCAGGCAGAGACGTTTCCGCCAGTGCTCTGGTTATCCCCTGGAAGCCTCGGTTTGGGCTCCGCCTCGGGGTCGCGTTAAGCTGCCGCCTCCCTCATCAGAGGTCCGAGATGGCGTGTTCCGTCGGAAGGCTTGCGGCCTCCGTCTTCAGGCTGGTTACTCATGTGCCTGTCATCCTGCTCGCGGGCCCGGCCGCGGCAGAGCCGCCGCCAAATGCCGATCCCACGCTCGCCCCCTGGTTTCGCAGCCTCATGCAGCCTGGCACCGGCATCTCATGCTGCTCTATGGCAGATTGCCGCACCACCGAGTACCGCGTCGAAGGCGACCATTACGAGGCGCTGATCGGCGAGGCGTGGTTTGCCGTGCCGCCCGACAGGATCCTGCAGCGCACCGATAATCCCACTGGACGTGCCGTCGTGTGCTGGACGCCGCAGCGCGGCATACTCTGCTTTGTGCGCGCGACCGAATCTTAGACCTGCTGCTACGGCACCTTATTGCGGAACGCCGGGAACAGCCGGCGGCGGGCCGGGCAGCCCCGGTGTTCCGAGCCCGCCGCGACCGGGGGGCCGGCCGCTAGGCGGTGCGTTGGGCGCGGCATTGGGAAACGGCACGGGTTCGGCGCCCAGCAGCGGCACTCCGATCAGGCCGCGGGATTCTCCGGCGCGCGACTCGGCCGGGCGGACTAGCGCCTCGAGCTGCCGGTCGGTCAACTTTATGCGGTAGAACTTGGAGTAGAAATCGCGAACGTTGGTCCGCAGATCTTCCTGGTACTGGTCGGGATAGAACAGGGCCGTCAGCCAGTACAACCCGATGATACGGTTGACGCCGGGCGGGTCGTCGATCCACCCGAAGGGATCCGCTGGGGCGAGATAAACCCGCTTGTTCGCAACTGCACTCAACCCGCGCCACACCGGACCCCGCAACAGCGTATTATAAAAGCTTCGTTGCTCGGCGATGATGACGGCCGGGTTCCACGTCAAGATCTGGTCGCGCGTCACGCGGGTGAGTTCGCCGTGGCCAAGCCGACCCGCGACATTGATCACACCCGCCTGATCGATGGCGGCCATTGCCTGCGAGCCTGTGACACCGGTCTCGAGGCCGTCCGGGCCAAGACCGTAATAGACCAGCGGCCGCTCGTCCGCCGGAGCGATCAGGAGCCTCCCACGGAGCGCATCGATTGCGTAATCGGTATAATTGGCCAGGTCGTCGCCGCGCTCGGCGGCGCCGAGCAGCGCGCCGATGCTGCGCAGCGTCCTCGGGGTCGTCTGGATGCCGTTGTCGAGGACGAGGTATGGAATTCCGGTCTGTTGTTGAACCAGGTCAGCCCGCGCGGCGACCTCCGGCGTCACCGGGCCCGATTCGATGACCAGATCCGGATGCATCCGCGTGACCAGCTGGACGGTCTCCTCCGGCTTCGCGCGGACTCCGGCTCCGGTGATCGGCAACCGGGCAAATTTCGCCGGCAGATAGGCCCGCCGTCCGCTTGAAAGCGGAGCGCTCCAACCCATCAGCTTGTCCGGCGCGAGCACGAAGACGAGCACGTCCGCCGCGGGGTTCGCGGTCATCACGCGCCCGATGCGGTCGGGCACCGTCACGTACCGCTCTGCTGCGTCGACAAAGCCCGCGGCTCGAACCGGTCCGGCGGTGAGTAGGAGGAGCAGGGTTGTCGTCCATACAGCAAACAATCGCACCGGCGGCCCAGTCCTTCTGTGGGGAGTTAGCTCAACATCGGACTATAACCGCCAGATGCGCACGGGCAAGCGAGCCGCCTGCTCGGACAAGACGGGCTTCGATGGCGCTGCGCCACAGAATGCGCTAACGGCCTTTCCGGGCCGCAATCAGTCGTTCGACGAATTCGCGCAGTTCTTCTCTTAGGGCTGGCCAATGGTGGGCTCCTTCTAAATTCTGCGGCCCAAAAGCGTTCGGCAACAATTCGCGAATCGTCGAGACGACAATGCTGCTAAGTTCGCCGTTGCAACAAATGACCCGGACGTCGCGGTCAGTAAGCTGCGCGGATTCGGCAATTAGTTGGCGGCACGAGCCACAGGGCGCGACGACGCGCTCGGCGCCTGCTGCGCTTGTAAAGCTGAACCCTACGACAGCGATCGCGTCGATATTAAAGTCGCCCGCCGCGTTGGCGGCGCTGAGGGCGGCGGCCTCGGCGCAAATCGTCAGACCGGACGACGCATTCTCCAGGTTGGCTCCGAGATAAATGGCGCCCGAATGAGTTCGAGCTGCTGCGCCGACGGCAAACCGCGAATAGGGTGCGTAGGCCCGCACCGAGGCCCGTTGCGCCGCTTCGACAAGCTGCCTATCGGGCGAGCCTAGTTTCTCCAACACTGCCCGAGGGCCCTTATGCCGGCCTCATTTTAGCAGGCGAGAGTGCTTCTGCAGCACGTCCTGGATCGCCTGTACGGGGGGATGAGATGTCGACGGTCGACCGCTCGTCGTCTTCTGGGCGGCCCTCTTCCGGGACGGCGAAGGATGTGGGGTCGGTGCTGGGCTCGGCGCGACCACGGCTGCCTGAGTTCCGCCCGCCACCGAAGGGTCCCGTCCCGCTTCGCTTGTCGCGGCCGCAGCACCGAGTTCTGGCGATGGCGTTTGATCCGCCTCTGCATCGGCCGCGTGCGCAGGTACCGGATCCGGCGGGGTCGAGCGAAAACTTCGCTCGGTTGTATTTTGGACCCCCGGATCAGCGCCCGTCTGTGCGCCCTCCACCGCCGTTTGCTCGCCCGCCGGTTGAGATGCAACGGGAGCGGACGCCGTCGAAAGCCGCTCCAGCCTGTCGGTCGATTCCAGCAGCCATGGTGTTTCCGACTCCGGCGCCCCGCTAATCCTGCTTTCCGGGCCCGAGCCGGAGGTCAGCTTTGCCGGCCGCGGCACAAGTATAAATAGTCCGATCCCAAAAAAGACCGCGACCACCCAAGTTGCCGTCAGGCCGATCGAGATCAGGCAAAAAAACGCGCCGATCGACCTGCCCAGCCGGACTGCCTTCCGGGGCAGCTCCCAGAGGCGGCTTTCCCGGTGAAGGCTCGCGTGCTCCGCTGATCGCTCGGCGCCAGTGACAGACATTCGTTAATATTACACGGGCGAACTGCAGAAGCAATAAACCGCGTCGAATTTGCGGCTTTTCCGGCGGGTTGATTGCCGAGAGACGGCGAATCGGTTGCTGACCGGGAGCGCTGCCGGTGCGAAAACCGTCCTTACCGGGCGCCGAGCGCCGTTTCGAGGTCGGCTATTAAATCTTCTGGGTCCTCGATGCCGGTAGAAAGGCGCAGCAGGTCGGGTGGAGCCGGGCTGTCGGCGCCTTCCACCGATGCGCGATGCTCGATAAGACTCTCAACGCCGCCGAATGAGGTCGCCCGCTTCCAGATTTCGACGCCCGCCGCCACGCCGATCGCGGCTTCGGCGCCGCCGCGAATGCGGATGCTGAGCATGCCGCCATAGCCGCCCGCCATCTGCCGCGCCGCGACGGCGTGGCCGGGGTGCGCCGGAAGCCCCGGATAGAGTACCTCCAGCACTTGGGGGTGCCGCGACAACGCCTCGACGATCTGCTGGGCCGAGCGGCAGGCGCGCTCGACGCGCGGGAACAAGGTGCGCATGCCACGCAGCAGAAGATAGGCTTCGAAACTGCCGAGAATGGCGCCGCCGCCGCTACGCGTCGTGACGATGCGCGCCCAGAACGCATCCTCCCGCGCCGTCGTCAGCGTCCCGGCAACGACGTCGCTGTGGCCGTTCAGGTATTTCGTCGCCGAATGCATGACGAGGTCGGCTCCGAGCGCCAACGGCTGGGTCAGCACCGGAGTGGCGGCGGTGCTGTCGACGGCGAGCAAGGCGCCGGCATTGTGCGCGATCTCGGCCGAAGCGGTGATGTCGGTGATCGACCACAGCGGGTTGGCCGGAGTTTCGATCCATATGAGGCGCGTGCCGCCGGGACGCACCGCCTGGCGTATGGCGTCGAGCGAGGTTGCATCGACAAAATCGACCGCGATCCCCCACGCCTCCGAGAAGTTCTGCAGCCAGCTGCGCAATCCCCAATACATGACCCGCGGCGCGATCACGTGGCTGTCACGCGGCAGACTCTGGAATACGGCGGCGGCGGCCGCCATCCCGGATGAGAACAACAATGTCGCGGCGCCGCCCTCGAGCGCGCTCAGCAACGCCTGCGGTGGGTCGTAGCTTGGATTGTCGGCGCGCCCATAGCTGCGGCCGCGCCGGTATTGGTTGTCGGGGTCGCGCAGGAACGTCGTCGCCGTGTGGATCGGAGGCACGACAGCCCCGGTCGCTTCGTCGATCAAGCCCATCGCTTGCGCCGCCAGGGTGGCCGGATGCGCGGGTTTACGGCTCATCCCGTTCCCGCCGCGGCGGTGCGGGCCTGCGCAACCGCATGGATCTGATCGCGCAACGCCGGCTCGGTCCCGAACAAGCGGTGCAGATCGCGCGAGGAGAGGCTCAGCAGCTGGCAATATCCCAGGGCCACGACATCGGCGTTGCGGCGGTCCGCGAGCAGCAGCGCGAGCTCGCCGAAGAAGTCGCCGCTGCCGAGGTGGACCGCCATCGGAGCCACCCGCACTTCGACCGCGCCCGACGAGATGAAATACATCGCATCCCCGCGCTCGCCCTTGTGTACGATGACCTCGTCGGGGACGGCGAGACGAGGCCGCAACAGGCGAGCAACGGAGCGCCGGGTCCGCACGTCGAGCGCCGCGAACATCGCGACCCGCCCGACCAGATCCTCGCGCTTGAGGCCGAGGTCGAGGGTGGGCCGGACTTCGACGGCGCGGCGCCGCGGGCGCAGCTTGCGCTGCAGGTCCTCGTACATGTCTTGGTTGATGATCGCCTCGGCGCGCAATCGGCGGTATCGTTCCTCTTCCAACCGTGCCGCCGTGCGCGCCAAAAAATGCACCTCCAATTGCCGCGCATAGCTGGGATATTGCAGCTTCAACGCGGAGATCGCCCGGTCGACCTCGCGGAAGCGGGCTTCGAGCTGCTGCGCCATTGCTTCGCTGGGGCCATTGCCGAAAACCTGACTGATTTGGTCACGGTTGAATGCGATAAGGTTTTGCAGCATGAAGCGGGCGGCGAGCTGGACCTCAAAGCGATCGGCGAGTTGCCGCGACAACGGACCCGCGATCCCGATGCGACGATGCATCGCGAGGGACAACCGTAAAGTCGGGGTGAAGCCTCGAATACGCGCAGCCGCTTTTTGGTAGCCCGCGGCTCCGTCGCTGCGTGCGCCGTCCCGCAGCCTTGCGGCATGCGCAAGCAGGCTGGCGGCTACTCGCCGCGAGACAGTGCGGCTCTCGAAATAATCCAGACAGAATTCCTGCTCGCGATCGGCTAGAACGTAAAGCGCCACCCGCTCACGCAGCTCGATCGGAAGCTCCCCCTCCTCAGGCCCGGCACCGTCCGGGTCGCGGCCATTGCCGCCATAGACTTTTGCCACCTCCGCGACGATCTCCGGAGAGATCTGGTGCTGGCGTCCGACGGTTTCGATCTCCTGCGGGATCGACGAAAGCGAGAGCCCGATGACCCGCTGGCTGACCGCGATCTCCGCCGGCGCCAGGCTGCTGATTTTGAGCAGGCGCATCAGCGGGCGCATCGTCGGCGCCGTGACGAGGAGCGTGAACAAGACAAAGCCGGTCGCGAGGATGCCGACGAACTGGCGAACCTCGGGAGGCAGCGCCTCGTTCTCGGCAGCGGCCAACGCCAGCGCGAGGGAGACCGCCCCGCGCATCCCTCCCCACAGCATGACGAGCTTGTGGTCGCGGTCGATCGGCTTTGCGATCCCCGCGAAGCTCAGCATCGGGATGAGCCCGTACAAGGTCATGGCGCGGGCAACAAGAGCCGCGGCGACAAGCGCGGCGAGCAGACCCAGATCGGCCCAGCTCGCCTTTTCCAGAAGCTCGGGCGTCTGCATTGCCGCAAACAGGAAGATCAGCGAACTCGCCCAAAAAGCAATCTGCTCCCAGGTGACGACGAGACTCTCCCAATTAGATGGCGACAATCGCCGCCGTCCTGCGGCGCTGACGGCGAGCGCAGCGGCGGCGACGGCGACGACGCCCGACACCCCGACATAGTGGTCGCAGATGACGAAGATCACATAGGCGAAGGCGATCGTCAGCGTCGCTTCAGCCAACCGGCTCGCCCGGAGAGCCGGGAACAATAGCGTAACCGCCCAGCCCGCAACGTAACCTGCCGCGAGACCGCCGCCGAATTGACGCACAAAGGTGATGACCCCATCGAGCGGGCTGGCCGGCCGGTCGCCCGCCAGCATCGCGACGGCGAGCGAGTAGATCGCGATCGCCGCGGCGTCGTTAAAGAGGCTCTCGCCCTGGACCAGTGTCGACAGCCGACGCGGCGCGCCGATGTCGTGAAAGATCGCGACGACCGCTACCGGGTCGGTCGTGGCGATGATCGCGCCGAGGATCACACAGGCAAGCAACCCGACGGGCGAGATCGGCCATAGCGCGAGTCCAACGACAAAGGTGCAGACGATGACGCCGACGACCGCCAGAATCAGGACCGGCCCGACCTCGTCGTTCAGCTGGCGCACATCGACATTGAGCGCCGCCTCGAACAGCAGCGCCGGCAGAAACACATAGAGCAGCGACTCGGGGCTGAGCCCGAAATCGTGCAGCCAGCCGGCGACATCGCCGACGATGTCCCCGGGATGGGACGCGAAAGGAAGATTGGCGATCCCGCCGATCGCGACACCGACGACGGCGAGCAGCACCGCATAAGGGATCGACAGGCGCTCGGCGAGGGGCAGCAGCAGGCTGACCAGTCCGAGTAACGCGGTGACGGCGAATACGGTCTGGATCGTATCGGTCATGACGGCCGGCCCATCGGAACCTACCGGCAGCCGCCCACGTCGGCAAGACAAACAGCGTCGGCCGAGGCCGGACGGGATTTTCGAAGAGCTTTTCTTCGGGTTGACCGTGACTTCGATTTCTCGATAACCCTGGGTCGGAAGCCGCGGCCTGTCCGACATTCGGGGCGGGCTTCATTTGCCGGGCTACAGATCGCGCCTCGATGATTTCACGTCGTGCATTATTGCCGCTGCCGGTTCTGCTCACGAACGCTCGAGCTCGGTTTGCCGCCGGCGCCGAGCTTCAGCATTTTCCGACGTCGGATCTGACGATAATCACCGCAACCGGACCGCACCGGTTCAAGGTGGAACTGGCCGAGACACCGGAGCAGATGACGCAGGGTCTGATGTTCCGCACCAACCTCGCGCCCGATGCCGGGATGCTGTTCGACTACAAGCAGCCGATCGTCGCGACGATGTGGATGCGCAACACGTTGATCCCGCTCGACATGCTCTTTGTCGATGCCCAGGGCCGCATCGTGAATATCCACGAGCGCGCCGTGCCGCAATCTCTCGATGTGATCGCCGCGGCGGCGCCGGTGCGCGCCGTCATCGAGTTGAACGGCGGCACGGCGGCGCGCCTCGAGATCCGACCGGGTGACCGCGTCATTTATCCGATCTTCGGCAATACATCGTAGCCCGCGGAACGGGCACCGCGCTCGGCTCGTTGAAATCGGAGATCGAGGATGATTGCCGATGGCCGCAGCGGCCCGACCCTACTGGACTGGTTTTCTCAAGCTTTCGTTGGTGACGATCGGGGTGCGCCTCTATTCGGCGACGACCGAAAAGGAGCGGATCCACTTTCATCGGATACACGAGCCCTCGGGGGAGCGCGTGCGCTACCAGAACGTGGTGCCGGGCGTCGGTCCAGTCCGCAGCAGCGAGATCGTCAAGGGATACGAGTACCAGAAGGGCCGCTATGTAACGGTCGAACCCGCCGACCTGGACAAGATGAAACTCGAGACGACCGACACGATCGAGGTCGCCGAATTCGTCGACGCCGAGGGTCTCGACCCCGCATACATCGACAGCCCCTATTACCTCCTCCCGGACGGGACGCTCGCCGAAGAAGGCTATCGCGTCATCCGCGAGGCGCTGGCCGATACCGGCAAGGTCGCTATCGGCCAGGTCGTCATCAACACGCGCGAGCGGATCGTCGCAATCCGTCCGTACGGCAATGGCCTTCTAGTCAACATATTGCGCTTTCCGGAGGAGGTCCGCGCCGCCGACAAATTTTTCGCGACGATCGCCGAAGAACCCGCCGCCGGGGACGAGCTCGCAATCATGCGGCAGATCATCGCCAAGCGAACCCGTAAATTCGACGCGGCGAAATTCGTCGATCATTACCAAGCCGCATTGAAGGAAGTGATCGAGAAGAAGCTCGCCGGTCGGTTGCCGGAGCGGGTGCCAGAGCGGAAATCCGCGCAAGTGATCAATCTGATGGACGCGCTTAAGCGCAGCCTGGCCGAGGAGGGCGCCGGAAAAGAGCCCGCCAAGACCCTCTCGCGCGCGTCCAAGGCCGCGCGACGTCAGCCGAGCTTGCTGCTGCCGGTCACCGGCGGCCGGGCCAGCAAGGCGAGACCGGCGCGTGCAGAGCCCGCCAAGCGCC
>Ga0126371_10006995_pt1 | contig 10071 bp, 11 predicted proteins | sample PanSoiMetaPlot_4_FD_110145 | JGI IMG/M metagenome (GOLD analysis project Ga0126371, IMG submission 110145) | Tropical forest soil microbial communities from Panama - MetaG Plot_4 | ecosystem: Environmental > Terrestrial > Soil > Tropical forest > Bulk soil | place: Panama | collected 2016-02-17
CGGTGACGCGGAGGACGACTTCAACCGGCTGTACGGCGAGCAGCAGCGTGTCGTTCACGCGTTCCTGCTCGGCCGCACCGGCGACCGGGAGTTGGCTCGGGACCTGGTCCAGGAGGTGTTCCTCCGGGCGTGGCGGCGCGCCGACGCCTGGCGCGGCCTCCCGCCGGAACGGCAGCGCTCCTGGGTGTTCACCGTGGCGAGGAACCTCGTGATCGACGCCCACCGCAGCCGCGCGACGGCCGAGTCTGCCCAGGCGGCACTGGAGCGAGCGGCGGTGGACACGGTGTCGGAGGGGCCGGAGGTCCGCGCCGAGCAGCGCGAGCGGATGGCCCTGCTCGACAGCGCGATCCGGCGGCTGCCCGAGAAGCTGCGGACCGTGCTCAGCCTCCACGTGGTCGGCGGGCTGACGAGCGCCCAGGTCGGCGAGGTGCTGGGTGAGCCCGCGGGCACCGTGCGCTACCAGCTCAGCCAGGCGCGCCGTCAGCTGGCCGGCGCCCTCGGTGGCCGGTCGTGAGCCCGGCGTCCCTCCCGGACGACGCGCTGGACGAGCTGCTCGGGGAGTGGGCGACCGGCGCCCGGCTCACGCCGCGCGAGGCGGAGGCGGTGCGGGTCGCGGTGGTCGCCGAGCGGCCGGCTGGGCTCGACGCGGGCTGGTGGAGCGGCCTGATGGGCCAGGTGAGCGCGGCCGTGATCGAGGCCGTCGCCCTCCCGCCCAGCGCCCGGGCGGCGCTGAGGCAGGTCCCGGCACTCGCCTGAACCGCGCCGGACGTGACGGCGGCGCTGCTCGCGGCCCTGCTCCTGCACGACCCGGAGCTTCTCGCGCGTGCCCTGTTCGCGCGGCGTTCCCGACAGCACTCTCGCGGCCATCGGTCAGTCCGCCAGGCGCACCGCCTCCGCGGCCTCGACCGGCAGACGCTCCCACCGCTCGAGCGGCTCGAGCAGTGCCACCAGGTCGGGCTCGTCCAGCGGGTCGTCGCCGCGGCCCAGCTCGCGGGCCGAGTAGGCGGCCGCGACCACCAGCTTGTGGCCGCCCTCGCCGGCCGCGAGCTGGTGGGCCGCCTCCTCGGCCAGGCACGTGGCCGCGACCAGGTGGTACAGGACGGATGCCAGGCCCGGCATCGCAAGCTCACGGCGTGGTCCCTCGAGGGCCAGCACCTCGTCGCAGCGGGCCTCTAGGCGCCGGCACGTCCGGTCGAGCAGGCGGACGAGCGACTCGTGCGGCGGGCGGTCGGCGCGCGACAGCCGGGCCAGGAGCGCCCGGTGCGCGCCCTCCCGCGCCATCGCGCGCAGGACGTCGAGCTGGACGACGTTCGTGGTGCCCTCCCAGATCGAGCCGAGGTGCGCGTCCCTGAGCAGGCGCGGCTGGACCCACTCCTCGACGTAGCCGTCGCCGCCGCGCGCCTCCATCGCCTCGCCGGTGACGTGGCGGGCGCGCCTCGTCACGGTCGCCTTCAGCAGCGGCGTGAGGACGCGTGCCAGGGACTCGGCGTCCCGGTCGCCGGCGTCGGCGCGCTCCAGGACGGCGGCGGTCTCGAAGATGGCCGCGACCGCGCCCTCGACGTCCAGCAGCATGGCGAGCAGCGCGCGGCGCTGCAGCGGCAGGTCGATCAGCCGCTGCCCGAACGCCGACCTCGCCTGTCCGTGCGCGACCGCCTCGACGTATCCGCGCCGCATCATGCCGGCGGACCGGACCGCGTTCGACAGCCGCGAGGCATTGATCATCACGGCCATCTGCACGAAGCCGCGGTCGAGATCGCCCACCTGGTGGGCGAGGGCGCCGTCCAGGGTCACCTCGCCGGTCGCCATGTCGCGGGTCCCCAGCTTGTCCTTGAGGCGCTCGATGCGGCAGCCGTTGAGGCGGCCGTCCGGCAGGTGACGGGTCACGAGGAACAGGCCCAGGCCGCGGGTGCCGGGCGGGGCGCCCTCCGGCCGCGCCAGGACAAGCGCGAGCTCGGCCCCGGCGTTGCTGCAGAACCACTTGGCACCGGACAGGCGCCAGATGGGGGCGCCGGCGTCCAGGCCGTCCGGCAGCGTCGCGTCGGGCGGCACGCGACAGGCGACGGTCTCGGTCGCGCCGACGTCGGAGCCGCCGGCCCGCTCCGTCAGGAACATCGCGCCCTGCCAGAGCTCGGCAGGGTCCGTCGTGGTCAGCCTGGGGAGGTAGCGCGCGAGCAGGCCCGGCGTGGCGAAACGGCGCAGGACGCGGGTCAGCGAGTCCGTCATGTTCACGGGGCAGAGGACGCCGAACTCGGCCTGCGCGAACAGGTAGGTCATCGCGTACTTGACCACGTGCGGCACCGCCCCCGCGAATCCGTGCAGGCCGGGCCGGTGGGAGGCCGCGGCCAGGGCGAACCGGCCGAAGGCGGCGCGCTCCAGGTCGTGGTAGGCGGGGTGGTGGACGATCTCGTCGACGCGCTCGCCGTCCCGGTCGAACGGGCGCAGCACCGGAGGGCTGCGATCGGCGGTCGCGGCGAGCCGGTCGAGGTCGTCGCCGGCGGCCGCGCCGAGCTCGTCCAGCACGGGCTCCGCCAGCGCGAGCTGTGTCGCCTCGAGCGCGCGGGCGAGGACGAACTGGAGGTTGCGGTCCTCGCGGTACAGGTTCACGCTCGCCGCTGGTCAGCCCACGACGATGCTGATCAGCGTCACAAGGAGGTAGGCACCGAGGAAGAGCAGCAGCATGGCGATGAGCGAGCTCACCTCGATCACGCGCTTGCCGTCACGGCCGACCGACTGGTCGGTCACGATCGGCCGGAACGGCGCGACGAGCGGAACGCTGACGGCGTAGACGAAGCGGACGAACCCCTCCTCCCTGGACGCGAGCGCCCGGAACAGCACGCGGAGACCCACCACGGACTCGGTGACCGTGAGCAGGAACCAGATCAGTCGGACCACCCGGGAGGCGAGCGGCAGCGCGGTCGGCAGATCGAACGGGTTGAAGCTCACGGGCACATGATGGCCGAACGCGCCGCGTCAGCGGTCGAGGAATCCCTCCACCATCGAAACCAGCCACGGGCGGCGCGTGACGAGCGTGACGTGTGTGGTGCCGGGCAGCACGGCGAGCTGGCAGCGGGGCAGGCCCGCCGAGTCGCCCTCCACCCCGCCGCCGAGCATGCGGAACATCTCGACGGCGTGCTCGGGCCGCACGATGTCGGAGTCGCCGATCACGAGGAGAACGGGCACCTCGATCGACCGGATCTGCTCGGCCGTCCAGCCCTGGGACGATGCGTCCAGGCGCTTCACCTTCTCCACCAGGGTCGTCCAGTCGTCCGGTATCGGCGCGATCCGGGCGTACTCCTCCTGCCACGGAGTCCCGGCTAGAAGCTCGGGCCGCAGCGCGTCGATCCCGTCGAGGAGGCCGGGATGGAAGCCGGACGTGTCGTACGTGACCGACGCCAGCACGGCGCGCCGGACCCGGTCCGGATGCTGGACAGCGATCTGGAGGGCGATGCCGGCGCCCAGGCTGTAGCCGAAGAGGTCGGGGCGCTCGACGCCCAGGTGGCGCAGGAGGGCGAGGGTGTCCTCCGCCATGTGCTCGATGGTCAGCGGGCGGTCGACGTCGGCCGTGCGGCCGTGCGCCTGCTGCTCCACGGCGATGACGCGCCGGGAACGCGCGAGATCGGGCAGGAGCGCGCCGAACGAGGTGCCGGTGGCCGACAGGGCGCCGTGGAGCAGCACCAGGGGCGGACCCTCGCCGTGGATCTCGTAGTACATGTCGAGGCCGTTGACCGAAGCGAGCGGCATGTCGTGTCTCCTTCGAGGTGGCGGATGAGCGGTTCTACGAAGTCGTCGAAGGAGGCACGGTCAGATCGACGCCCGGGCCCGCGCTGCCGGCCAGCCAGTTCTCGACGCGCAGGCCCGGGACGCCATCGAAGTGGCGCCGGCTGCCGGTCACCAGGGTCAGGTCCCGGGCCAGCGCGATGGACGCGATGCGAAGGTCGGGCTCGGCGAGGGGGCGGCCGTCCCGCTCCAGGTCCGCACGAAGGCCGCCGAACACGGCCGCGGCCCCGGCGTCGAACGGCAGTACCGTGACCGCCGTCTCCAGCAGCGCACGGACGCTGCCGGCGAGGTCGGCACGTCCGCTCTTCGCGATCCCGTAGACGAGCTCGCCGACGGTGATCGCGGTCGTGTGCTGGTGCGCGGCGGGCAGCGCCGCCAGCCGCCGTATGAGCGCCAGCGGCGGGGTCCGCCGCATGGTGGAGCTGAGCACGTCGGTGTCGAAGCAGTACACGGTCAGTCGAAGGTCGGAGCAGGCCGATCCTGCACGTTCCGGCGGTCCCCGACGATCTGTTCCATGAGGGCCGGGAACTCGTCCCAGTCGATGATTCCCGCGAGCGACGCGAGTCCGGCCGGAGTGCCGGCCGGCTCGGGCTCCGGGAGCGGCGGCACCGGGACCACGGCAGCGGCCGGCCGGCCGTGCCGCAGGACGAGGAACCGCTCGCCACGACTGGCGCGGTCGATCAGCTCGGAGAAGCGGGCCTTCGCCTCCGCGACGGCGATTGTGGTCATACAGGTCAGTTTAGACCAGATGAAGCGAGCCCGGGCGGCGAGGCGAAACGGTCTGGGGGGTCGGATTTCGAAGATGGCGGGGGCCATGAGAGGAGCGTGGAGCACGGAGACAGACAAAAAGCGGACAGTGCGCGGCCGTGCCCCGGTTCCGCGGTCGATGGCGGCCGGCGCGGACTGCCGGCCGCCCACACCAGACGGCGTCGATCAGGCGGGTGTCGGCTGCCGGCCGGCGGCCCGCTCGGCGCGCGGCGCCGTGACGAGCTCGAACACGAGCGCGCACAGCACGGCGAACGCCGCGACCGACAGGCCGATCGCTGCCCAGAACGCGTAGAAAGCCAGCTGCGACCACCCGTACGCGTTCAGCAGCAGGCCGCGCAAGGTCTCGCCCTTGAACAGCGTGTTGGCCTGGTTCGCCAGCGCGAGGTTCGTGGGGTTGGCCTGGGCCTGGGCGCTGACCTGGGAATACGTCTGCCCGCCCGCGATCTCGTTCAGATGGACGCCGATGAAGTCGTTGGCGTAGACGCGCGCCTTGTCGCCGTTGTCGACCTGCTGGCCGGCGTAGTTGCGGATCTCCTGCGAGAACACGGCCGGGTCGAGCGCGCCGCCCGTCTTGATCTCGCTCGAGGGCGGGAAGAAGATCTTCTGCGCGGCCAGCTGGTCGTGCACCATCCCGTTGATGAAGCTGCTGCCCCAGAACAGGAAGGCAGCGCAGAAGCCCAGCACCAGCACGAGGATCACCTGGAGGGTGACGACCCTCCATCGAAGTTCTCTGGTCATGGTTCGGCGATTGTCCGCTCGACCCGGACGGTGCGCGGCGACCGATCCGAGCGCCCTTAGACACAGCGTTCGACCTCGGCGGTCCGTCAGTCCTGGGTCTGGAGCAGCTGGAGCACGATGCCCGTCGTGTTCGACGGGTGCGTCCGCGCGCTGAAGCCGAACGGGCCCCGCCGCGGCGGGTCCGCCGTCACGCCGAGGGCGTCCAGGGCCCTGAGCGTGTCCGCGAGGTCGCCGTCCACCTCGATCGCGATGTGCTCGATGCGGCCCCGGTTGTCCCCGCCCAGCCAGGCAGCGCGGTCCTCAGGCCGGCTGAACTCGAGCAGCTCGATCTCGACCTCCCCGCAACGGTAGAAGGCCGTGGACGGGTTGCCGCCGTCCGACTCGCGGACCAGCGTCAGGCCCAGGGTGCCGCCCAGCAGCGCCTTCGCGCTGGCCAGGTCGGCGACGGCGACCCCGATGTGGTGCACGCGCTTCAGCGTCATCGCAGATTCCTCCTGGCGGACAATGTCCCACGGTGGACTTCGCTCTGAGCGAGCTGCAGCAGGCGCTGCACGAGGAGGTGCTGGCGCTGGCCGGCAGCTTCCCGCCCGACTACTGGCTGGAGCACGATCGGACCGAGCAGTATCCGTGGGACTTCGTGCGCGCGTTTGCGCGGCGCGGGTGGCTCGGCACGATCATCCCCGAAGCGTACGGCGGAGCCGGCCTCGGCATGACCGAGGCCGCGGTGATCATGCACGCCATCTGCCTCTCCGGCGCCGGCACCAGCGGCGCTTCGCCCATCCACTTCTTCATGTTCCCGCCGGCCCCGATCGTGCGCTACGGGCCGGAGGCCATGAAGCGGACGTGGCTGCCCCGCATCGCGGCCGGCGAGGTGCTCCTGGCGTTCGGCGTGACGGAGCCGACCGCGGGCACCGACACATCGCGCATCACGACGTGGGCCGAGCGCACCGGCGACCGCTGGGTGGTGCGGGGGCAGAAGGTCTGGACCACGAACGCGCAGCAGGCGGAGCGGATCCTGCTGCTGGCGCGCACCTCGCCGCGCGACGAGGCGCGGCCGCTCGACGGCATGACGCTCTTCTTCACCGAGCTCGACCGGCGCGCCTGCACCGTCCGCCGGATCGACAAGCTGGGCCGCGCGGCGGTCGATTCGAACGAGCTGTTCATCGAGGGCCTCGAGGTCCCGGACGGGGACGTGGTGGGGGAGGTCGGGAGGGGGTTCTTCCACCTCATCGACGGGCTCAACCCGGAGCGCATCGTCACCGCCGTCGAAGCCATCGGGATCGGCCGGTCAGCGCTTCGGATCGCCGCCCGGTACGCTGCCGATCGCCAGGTGTTCGGGCGGCCGATCGGCCAGAACCAGGCGATCGCGCACCCGCTGGCAGCGGCCTCGGCCCGGCTGGACGCGGCGGAGCTGCTGGCGTTCAAGGCGGCGTGGCTGTACGACCGCGGCCAGCCCTGCGGCGCCGAGGCCAACGCCGCCAAGTACCTGGGCGCCGAGGCCGGTTTCGAGGCGTGCGACGCGGCCGTCCAGACGCTCGGCGGCTTCGGGTACGCGAAGGAATACCACGTGGAGCGCCTGTGGCGGGAGGTGCGCCTGTACCGCATCGCGCCGATCTCCCAGGAGATGGTCCTGAACTACCTGAGCCAGCACGTCCTGGGCCTCCCCCGTTCGTACTAGGACCACCGAACCACCGAACAAAGCAGCCCGCCCGAACGACGCGAAGCGAGTGAGCCTTCCCCTCCCCCGCCCCGGGGGAGGGGGGAGGGGGTGGGGGATGCCCACTCCAGCACTCAGAGTCCAGGGCAGGGGAACGCAACGGCGCGGAGGGGCTCTGTCTCAGCGACCCCCCCTCCGGGCCCTGGGGGGCCCTCCTCCCCCGCGAGGGTGGAGGAATCTCTGTCTCAGCGACCCCCCCTCCGGGCCCTGGGGGGCCCTCCTCCCCCGCGGGGGGGGAGGGAACTCAGCCAAACTTTGAAGCCACATGACCACGAGCTTCACCCCGTCGCGCATGGTGCGGGACCTCCAGCGCCGGTCGCTGCGTCCGACCGTCCGCCCCGGGCCCGAGCTGATCTCGCTGGCCCAGGGCGACCCCGACTTCGCCACCCCGGAGCACATCAGCCAGGCGCTGACCGACGCGCTGGCCGGCGGCGCCACCCACTACGCGCAGCTGGTCGGCGACCTCGAGCTCCGCGCCGCCCTGGCCGAGCAGATGAACGAGGTCGCCGGCCGGCCGTACGCCGGCGACCAGGTCGCGATCACCCACGGCGCCAGCGGCGCGCTGGCGGCCGCGATCTTCGCCCTGGTCGACCCCGGCACCCGCGTGATCGTCCCGGAGCCCACCTACTCGCTGTACGCCGACCTCACGTGGATGGCGGGCGGTGAGGTGACGTTCGTCCCGCACCAGCCCGACCTGCACCTGGACCTCGATGGCATCGAGGCCGCCGCGCCCGACGCGCGGCTGGTCGTGATCTGCAACCCGTGCAACCCGACCGGCGCCGTCTACGCCCAGGACGAGCTCGAGGACCTGGCCGAGATCGCCGAGGAGCACGACCTATGGGTGCTCTGCGACGAGGCGTACGACCGGATCGTGTTCGACGGCGTGGACTTCGTCTCGGCCCTGGAGGTGCCGGCGCTCGCGGACCGCCTGCTCTACGTCAACACATTCTCGAAGACGTACGCGATGACGGGCTGGCGCATCGGCTGGGTGGGCGGCCCCCGCGAGGTGGTGAGCGCGATCGGCGCCGTGCACCGGACGATCAACGGCCCGATCAACAGCGCCGTGCAGCGCGCGGCCCTGGTCGCGATCACCGAGCCGACCGACTGGCCCCAGCGGATGCGGCGCGAGTACCAGGCGAGGCGCGACATCGTCAGCCGCATGGTCGCCGGTGTGGAGAACCTGGAGCTCGTGGAGCCGGAGGGCTCCTTCTACGCGTTCATCCGGTACGGCGGCGACGTGCCCTCCGTAGACGTGGTCGCCCGCGCGCTCGAGGAGGGCGTCGCCGTCCGCTCCGGCAGCGAGTTCGGACCGAGCGGCGAGGGGTACGTGCGGATCGCGTTCTCGACCGGCCGGCAGCGGCTGATCGAGGGCATGGAGCGCCTGCTGGGCGTCCTCGAGGAGGTCGCGGCTCCGGCCCGGTGACTGAGCTCCTGACCGAGGCCCGGCGCCAGCTCGACGTCTGCAACGCGTGCCGCTACTGCGAGGGCTACTGCGCCGTCTTCCCGGCGCTGGAGCGGCGCTCCATTCTCCTGGACGGCGACCTCGCGCAGCTGGCAAACCTGTGCCACGACTGCCGGGCGTGCTTCCAGGCGTGCATGTACGCGCCGCCGCACGAGTTCGCCGTGGACGTGCCCGCGCTGCTGGCGCGGGCGCGCCTCGATTCGTACGAGCGGTTCGCCTGGCCGCGGCCGTTCGCCCGGGCGTTCCGCCATCCGTCGCTGGCGGTGGTCGGTACCACGGTCGCGGGAGTGGCGCTGGCGCTCGCGGCCGGGCAGGCCGGCGGCGGGCTGCTGGCCGCGCACGCCGGTCCCGGCGCGTTCTACGCGGTCGTGCCCTACGTCCTCGTGGTGGTGCCGGCGCTCGTGGCGTCCGCGTTCGTTGCGGCGGTCCTGGTTGCCGGCATGGTGCGGTTCTGGCGGGCCGCGGGCGGAGTCAGCCGTGCGCTGCTCCACGCTCGCCCCTGGCTGGCGGCCGGCCGGGAGGCGCTGACCCTGCGCTGGCTGCGCGGCGGGGGCGGCGGGTGCTACTACCCTGATCTCGAGCGGCCGTCGGACGTGCGGCGCGCCCTCCACGGTGCGGTGGTCGGCGGGCTGCTGCTCGCCTTCACGGCCACGGTGGCGGCGGCGGTGCTGCAGGACCTGCTGGGTCAGCCGCCTCCGTACCCGGTCGTCAGCGCACCCGTGCTGCTTGGCACGGCCGGCGGTGTGGCCACGATCGCCGGTTGCACCGGCCTCCTCGCGCTCCGGGCCGGGAGGGCACGGCAGGCGTCGCTGGACGTCGCCTTCCTGGTCACGCTCAACGCCGCCGCGATCACGGGCATGCTGACCCTGGGACTGCGGGCCACGCCCGCGCTGGGCGCCGCACTGACCCTCCACCTGGGCACGCTGGCGGCGCTCTACGTCACTGCGCCGTACGGCAAGCTCGTCCACGCGGTGTACCGGTTCGCCGCGCTCCTGCGAGACGTCGGGGAGCGTGATGCGCCCGGCTCATGAACCATCGGAGCGCTCCGAACACGGCGTCCGCGCCTGGACACGGGGTCGGGGCCGCTCCATACTGCGGCCACCGGGTTCCATGGTCTACCACCTCACCGTCGAAGCTCGCCGCGCCCCGCCCTGGCTGACTGACACGCGCCGCGGCGAGCACGTGGGGCGGCTGCGAGCGGGCCTCGGGCCGCTGGCGAAGGACGTCACGCTGCGCTGGCGCGACGAGTCGACGCTCCACGTGCGTCTGCGGTACGAGCCGGACGAGCGGCGCGGCCAGGCCATGCACCAGCACGCGCTGCGGGCCGTGGTGCTGGCGGTCGACGGCGCGGCGCTGCATCCCATGAGCGCCGTCGTCACGCGGGTCGCGAGCCACTGGACGCACGGGGCGATTGCGGGTGCGGTCACGGGCCTGGGGGTCAGCCAGACGCAGGAGGACCGGCTGGGTCCGGCGATCACGCTGGCCGCGATCGCGATGGGGGCGGTCGCCGGCGCGTTCCTGCGCCGCGAGGTGCCCGTGTTCCGCGGGCTGCGCCTGCCTCACGCGGGCTGGCGCCTGGTGGCGGTGGAGCCGGAGGCCAGCGGTCCCC
>Ga0126371_10006996_pt1 | contig 10071 bp, 8 predicted proteins | sample PanSoiMetaPlot_4_FD_110145 | JGI IMG/M metagenome (GOLD analysis project Ga0126371, IMG submission 110145) | Tropical forest soil microbial communities from Panama - MetaG Plot_4 | ecosystem: Environmental > Terrestrial > Soil > Tropical forest > Bulk soil | place: Panama | collected 2016-02-17
CGGCTCGTCATTCATCCAGGTGGTGACCTGGCAGCCGGGCTCCTCGTGCCCCGTGGGATCCACGATCCTCACCTACTCTGAGTCGTCTAACCCCACATCGCCGCACTTCGCCGACCAGACCAAACTGTTCAGCAAGAAGCAGTGGCTGCCCGACCGCTTCTGGCAGTCCCAGATCTCCGCCGACCCGCACCTGCAGGTCGTCACGGTGACCAGCCCGGCGGGGTAGCCGGCCCCACCGCAGCCAACGGTGCCCCGGCGGGCCGCCCGCCGGGGCACCTAGGTGGGGCGCGGCCGCCTCACCCCCTGCGGATGAGGTCCCCGAGGACCCCGGATATTTGACGGGAATTGTGAGCCGAACACGGCAAGCGGGGCTGGCTGGAAGGACTATCGACGCGACGTCGCCAAAGGCAGGCGACGCAGCAGCGGGGCAACACGCCCAGCCAGCAGAACCGGTACCTGGTGCGCCTGCGGTGACCACCCCGCCCGTCCGCAACAACTCCCAGTGAACGGCCCAGGGCCGGATCGGCGGCCGGGCCGCGGTCAAACACCGCCGGCCCCAGCCGCCATCCGGCCCACCCGCCTCAGTCAGTGCCCGCAGGGTGCGAACCGCTGATCGTGGCCCGCCACGGGCCACCAACCGGGAGCCGCCCCGGGAGGCGGGCGCGACCCGCCGGGCGATGCCACCGCCCACCGCGGGGACACCGTAACCATCTGGCCGGGCACCTGCGGCCAGCGTCCCGCCGCTGGCGCGCAAGGCTGCCTCCCCCCCGGCCTCAGCACCAGAGCCCACGCACCGTCCGGCGCCCACACCAACAGGGCCATCGGTACCGGGCACCACAGTAGACCGGGCCACCAGGCAGCCATAACAATCCATCAGGCGCAGTTGGAAGACCACCTCGATAACAAGATCGCCGAGCATAACGGCGGTTACTTGCGCTTCACCGGAGCCGGTCCCGATCACGGAAAGTCACGCCCGTCGGACGGGACGAGGGCCAACCCTGAGTTTGCTCCCGTCGCCGAAGGCGGGGCCGCCGGAGCCGCGCAACACCCGGGGTTGTTGCTGTCGCCAGCACAGTCCGGGCCGCCGATGACTGCCGTGTAAGTGCGTCACTTTCCGTACCGTTCTTTGCCGTTCTCCTGGCGTTGCTGACCTGCCCGTTTCCTGCCTGCTGTCCCTCTTGCCGATCTTGCTCCCCAACTTCTGTCCGTGCCCTGTCGCATCCTGTCCTCAGGCCCAAAGTGCGCTATGAGCCTTGCATTACCAACGATCATGGTCCGCGCCGTGCGCAGGAGGAGGAACCGCCAAGGTGGCTGTCCGGGTGAGCGCCGAATCGGGGTTCGACCCTGGCTACATGCTCAAAGGCCAGGCGGAGCAGGCGGCTGGCGAGCGGACCGCGGGCGGCTACTACATCAATGCGGCGCAGGCGGGGGAGGCGCCCGGCCGCTGGTTCGGCAGGGGCGCTGAGGCACTCGGTTTCGCCGAGGGCCAGGTGGTGGAGGCGGCGCCGTTCCTGACGGTCTACCAGCAGGTGCACCCAGTGACGGGGGAGCGGATGGGCCGCGCGCCGGGCGGCTACGCCAAGACGAAGGACATCCTGGCGCGGCTGCTGGTAGCCGAACCCCACGCCACCGCGGAGCGGCGGCTGGAGTTGGAGCGGGAGGCGGCGCAGCAGACCCGGCGGTCGCCCGCCTACACCGACGTGACCGCTAGCCATGACAAGACGATCTCGATCGTGCATGCCGCTATCCGCGAACAGGAGCGCCGGGCGCGGCTGGCCGGGGACGAGCAGGCGGCCGTCCTGTGGCGAGCGCGCGAGGCGCGCTGGCAGGAGATCCTGCAAGAGGCCAACCGGCGGGGGGTTGGAGTACATGCAGCAAATGGCCAGTTGGACCCGCACCGGCTACCACGGCAAGCGGGTCGACGGGGTGGAGCCGGGCCGGTGGGATCGGGCGAAGCCAGTCGTGACGACGTGGCTGCAGGGCACCAACCGCAAGGGCGAGCCGCACGACCACAGCCACAACCTCTGGGCCCGGATGGGGATCACTGCGTCAGATGGGAAATGGCGGGCGCTGGATACCATGCGTATCCGCGGGCACCTCGGTGCGATGTCTGCGGTCGTGGCCGCGTGTGTGGAGCCGGCGCTCACCCGTGAGTTCGGCGTGGAGTGGGTGCGTCGCGCGGACGGCATGGGCAACGAAATCGCCGGCGTGACGCAGGAGTGGAAAGACGCATTCTCCACCCGCACCCGGCAGGTGGACACGAAAGAGAAACAGCTCGCGATGCAGTGGGAGCTGCGGTTCGGGCGCGAGCCGACCGCGCGAGAAATGCTGTTCATCCGGCACACCGCGCGCGATTACTCGCGCAAGGCCAAGGATGACGCGCAGATCGACTGGGACGCCGAGGCTGAGAAGTGGGACGGAACGATCGGCGGCCGCCTCGCCGAGGTCGCCCAGACCGCGCTCGGCCGCTGGCAGCCAGGCGCCGCCGCGCCAGGGCGGGATAAGCACGAACAGGCGATTCGTGCGGCGCTGGCCCGGGTGCAGCGTGAGCACAGCACCTGGACAAAGGCGGATCTGATGAAGGTGCTGGGCTGGTCGATGGGCCCGGAGTTCGCGCACATGGACCCGGACGCGCGCCACGAGCTGCTGCTCGCGATGACCGAGCGCGCCCTCAGCCCGGACTTCGGCGTGAAGTGCCTCGAGGCGCCGGAGTGGCCGCCGGTGCCGCAGGCTCTGCGCCGGGAACTGGACGGCCGCAGCATCTACTCCGCGCCCGGCACCGAGCGGTACGCCACGCACGGGCAGCTGTCGATGGAGGAGGCGCTGTGCCAACGCGCGCAGCGGCACGGCGCGCCCTGTGTGGCGCGCGAGGAACTGGCGGCGCGACTTGGCGCGGATGCGGACGCGCTCGACGCGGTCTTGCGCGAGCGCGCGCGCGACGCAGCGCAACGCACCCGCGCGGGGCTGCGCCTGGACCAGGCATCAATGGTCTACGAGGCGCTCACCTCGGACCGGCGGGTGTCGGTCGGCGTCGGCCCGGCCGGGTCCGGCAAGACCTACACAGTCGGCGCCGCGGCGCGTGCGTGGGAGGCCGACGGCGGGCAGGTGATCGGGGTCACCACCTCGCAGGCCGCGCGGAACGTGCTCGCCGAGGCCGGGATCGGCAACGCGTGGAACTCGACCCAGTTTCTCCAGCAGATGAGCGAACCTCGGGAGCGGCTGCAGCCCCGGACGCTGATCGTCATCGACGAGGGCAGCACCATCTCGATGACCCACCTCGCCGGGATCGTGGCACTCGCCGAGCGGGACAACGCCAAGGTGCTCATCACTGGCGACCACCAGCAACTCGCCGCGGTGGAAAGCGGCGGCGGGATGACCCTGCTGGCAGGCCACCTCGGGCACACCCAGCTGGCCTGCCCGGTCCGGTTCACCGCTGAGTGGGAGCAGCGGGCTAGCCTGCGGCTGCGCGATGGCGACAAGACCGCGCTGGAAGCCTATGACGAGCACGGCCGGATCACCGGCGGCGACCAGGCCCAGGTGTTCGAGGACGCCCGCCGCGCCTACGTGGCCGCCCGGCTCGCGGGTGAGGACGTGCTGCTGATGGCCTACACCCGGGAGGACTGCCGCTAGCTGAGCCGGATCATCCGCGACGACCTGATCCACCTCTGCCTGGTCGATAATGGCCGCTCGGTGCCGCTTGCGGCCGGTGCCCGGGCTTCGGCCGGGGACTTGATCGTGGCTCGGGAGAACGACCACCGGCTGGTCACCGACCCCGGGCACACTCTCGCCAACGGGGACCGGTTCGTCGTCGACGCGGTCACCCGCGAGGGCCTGCTGGTGCGCCGGGTCCTGGAGGGTGAGCAGCTAGCGGAGCGGCCCGTGCTCTACCCAGTGGCCAAGCTCGCCACAACCGATCTCGGCTACGCGGTCACCGGCCACACCGGGCAGGGCGGCACGGTAACCCGCGGTGAGGCGGTGTTCCGCGGCGGCGAGCCGCGCGAATGGACCTACGTCGCCCTCACCCGCGGGCGGGAGCGGAATACCGCGCGCGTCATCGCGCAGGCCCGGGCCGCCGATCCCGGCGCCGGGACGCAAGCTGACCCGGAACTGGCCCGCGCGGACCTGCTCCGCCGCGAGCACGCCGGGCTGCCCGCCGAGCCTGCCAAGGCTGACCTGGACGCCCGGGAGCCGGTGGCGGTGCTCGCTGATTGCCTGGACTGTGAGGCGGGAGAGGACTCGGCGACCGAGTACCAGCGCAAGAGCATGGTCCGGGCCGATCACCTTGGTCTACTGCACGCCCGCTGGACCGATCAGGTCAAGACCGCGGACCGGGACCGCTACCAGCGGATCGTCCAGGAGGCGCTGCCGGAGGAGTGGCGCGGCAAGCTCAGCCCGCAGGCCACCTGGCTGTACAGGACCATGAAGGCCGCCGAACTGGCAGGGCTGGATGCGGCTGAGGTCACCCAAACAGCGATCCGGTCCCGCTCCCTCGATGGAACCAGGGATCTGGCCAGTGTTATGGACGCGCGGATGCGCGCAATGGTGGAGCCGCTTGTCCCCTTGCCGCTGAGCCCGTGGACCGAGCGGGTGCCTGAGATCGCTGACCCCGAAAAGCGGGAGTACATCCGCCGGCTCGCCGAGGCGATGGACGAGCGTAAGGAACGGATCGGCGAGCACGCCGCGCAGGTGCAGCCCGAGTGGGCGCTGCGCGCCCTCGGGCCGGTGCCCGATGAGCCGGGGCAGCGGCTGGACTGGCAGCAGCGAGCCAGCGCGATCGGTGCCTATCGCGAGCTGTACGGCGTCGAGGACCAAGCCGACCCGATCGGCCCCGAGCCCGCGGGCAGCTCGCCCGAGCAGCGCGCCGCCTGGCACGCCGGATTCGCCGCCCTCACCCGCACCGACACCGTCGATGTCCGAGCCCTGCCCGAGGCCTCGCTGTGGCACATGCGCGACAGCTACAAGGCCGAGACCGAGTGGGCACCACCGCACGTCGGCCGGCAGCTGCGCGGGGTCCGGCTCGCCACCGAGGACGCCCGCCAACTCGCCATCCGCTCCCAGGCCGAAGCCAAGGCCGCTGTCGACGCCGAAACCGCGGATCGGCACACCCGTATGGCCGCCTCTGCCGAGGCACTTCAGGATGCGTACCGGCGGATCGAGGCCAGCCTGGCAGAGGCGGTGGTGGACCGCGAGGCCTGGGAGCAGATCACCGCTGGACCGCGCCGCCTGGCGGTCGCGGCAGACTCCGAGCTCCGCCGCCGCAACCCGGAGCAGCCGCTCGAGCCGCTCCGCTCCGCCGAGCCACGCGCGCCCGAAGGCGACGAGATCATCAAGCCGCCGGTTGCGGCCAAGCCGCCGGAGCCACCCGAATGGGTGACCCAGCTCGCTGAGCAGCGGCGCGTGTTCCAGGAGAAGCTCGAGGAACGGCAGAACGTCATGGTCCCAGACGAAGATCCCGATTACGGCTTCGTCGGCCAGGCATGGCCCTGGCAAGAACGCGACCCCGACGCCATCCTCCAGCCACCCAAGCCCGAGCTATGGCCTTGCGCCGGGATCGAGCGGCTCACCGGGTACGAGATGCCAGAAATGGAAGCAGGGAGCTAATGAGCGATCAGGACGAGGCCGCGCGCCGCATGGCCTTCTTCCAGCAACTGGCGAGGGAATCGGCCGCCCCTGGTGCGCAGGACGAGTGCGACGACCCCGACTGCGCCTGCCACCAAGACGCTGGCGACCGGCCGGGCGACGGCGCGGCAGAGGTCACGATGACCGAGGTCTACGAGGACGATCCTGGATGGGGCCGCCCCTCCGGCTGGTGACACGCCGCGACCGGGAGACTTCGCTGGGGCCAAGGAAGTGATCTTGCAGTCTGCAGGCTTCGCCGGCTTCTGCCATCCTCAGCTACGCCTGGCGACAACTACGCCCGTGCGTCGAGATGATCAAGGTGGAACCGGTGAACAGCACGGACCTGAACGAGCGGCTGGCCTACAGCGTCGATGAGGCCGCGGCAATCACCGGCCGTTCCCGCGACCTGCTGTATGACCAGATGCGCGCCGGCAAGCTGGCCTACCTCAAGGTCGGCCGACGCCGCATCATCACCCGTCAGCATCTCGAAGCCTTCCTTGCCCGCACAACCTGACCTGCGCGCAGGCGGGAACCGAGGCGACGATTCCTTAACCCGAGGCAGAAGTGGTCCGGGGGTTTCGGGGCCTCTGCGACCAGGTATTGTGGTACATAACATGAGTGAAGATCACCCGGTCAGCGCGGCGCCATGGCATCAGCGACGAAGCGATCCGTCATGCCGCCGCCAATGCCATGCGTGTGATCGACACCGGCGATGGCCTGTTCATCATCGGCGCCGACGCCGCCGGGCGCATGCTCGAACTGGCCGGACGGCCGGACGAGGCTGGTGACCTGGTGGTCTTTCACGCCATGCCGCTCCGGCCCGTCAACGCCAAGAGGTATCTGCCATGACCAAGCCCCGTAGCAGGGCCGGCGAGCCCGGCCAGGTGCTGGCTGAGCGCCTGGCCGGCATGTCCATCGCCGAGATCGAAGCGATGAGCGACCGGGAGGTCGCCGAACTGATGGGCGCGACGGAAAGGGAGATCGCCACCGAGCCGGCGTGGACCTGGCGGGAGGCGGCCAAGGCCGCCACCAGCGAGTACGCCGACAGGCTGATCGGCGACGTCGAATCGGGCCGGGCGAAGGTCATCACCGACCCGGCCGAGATCCGCCGGCGGCTTGGTGGCCGCCCACGCGTCGGGGGCGAGCCGGGGGAAGGCCCGTCGGCGCAGGTGAGGGTGAGAGTCACCAGCCGCACCCGGGCTGCGCTAGAAGCGATCGCCGCTGCCCAGGGCCGGCGCCTCACCGACGTCAGCCGCGATGCTTTGGATGAGTACGTGGAGCGGCACGCGAGCTGAGTTCATCACTCACACAGCGCGAGTCGGCCCCGGATGCATGGCCAGCCTGGCGATGTTGCGGCCGTGGTCATCTTCGAAATTCAGGTCGGCCGGAAGGTCGATGTAGATCATCTCAGTGCTCTTTTCGGGTTCCACCGCCACAAGCGTGGTCTAAGTTCTAGCCGACGAAAAGCTGGTCCATGACCTCGGCTCCGGTCGTGATCACCGGGCGGAGCTCGCGCCGGTAGATGGTCTCGGTGGTGCGGCTGGAGCTGTGACCGGCAAGACGCGCGATCTCCTCGACGCTCACCCCACGGTGGCTCATCAAGCTGACAAACGACGTGCGCAGCTCCTTGGGTACCCAGCGCTCGCCGAGCCCGGCGGCCTTGGTCACCTTGCGGAAGTCGCGCCGGACGTTGTGTGAGTCCAGCGGCGTGCCCACCGAGGTGGCCAGGACCAGTCCATGGTCTTGCCAGAGCGGCCCGGCATTGTCCCGTTCCCCGGCCTGGCGCTCCCGGTGGTCGCGCAACGCCTTAACGACGACTTCGGGCAGTTTCAGGGTTCGGCGCGACCGCTGGGTCTTGGTGTCGCCGTGGGCGCGCACCGACCGCCACACCGACACGGTCCCGGTTTCCAGGTCGACATGGTCCCAGGTGAGCGCCCGCGCTTCCTCCGACCGGATCCCGGTCAGGAGGCACAAGGCGATGTACGCTCGCAGGCGCGACCGCTCCGCCGCCGCGAGCAGCGCGGTCGCCTGCTCCAGGGTCAGCGATTGGGACGGGCGCCCCGCCCGGCCGCGGGGCGTATCGACCAGCGCCGAGACGTTCCTGCGCACCAGGTCCTGGGCCTCCGCATGGCGGATGGCGCGGGTCAGGCAGTTGTGCGCCTTCTGCACGGTGCGGGTCGCGTGCGTGCTAGCCATCGCGGTCAACGCGGCCCGCACATCGGCAGCGGTCAGGTCCTGCAGCGGCCGCGCGCCGATCCTGGCGAGGACCGGCTTGAGCGAGTCCCGGTTGACCTCGATGGTCTTCGCGGTCCGGCCCGGCAGGCCCACCGCCAGCCAGTCGGTCACCGCCTGCTCGAGCGTGTAGCCGCGTACCGGCCGCACGCCCGCGTCCAGGTCGGTGTGCAGGTCCTTGAGCTTGTCCTTGACCTCGGTCTTGGTCTTGCCGCTGACCTTCTTCCGGACCCGCTTTCCGTCCGGGCCATACCCCAGCGACACGACGCCCCGCCAGCGCCCCGGGCAGTTACGGTGATGAGCGGGGTCGCGGCAGTCGCCACGGTGATCGAAGTAGATGCCGTCCTCGCCATAGCCGCGTCGCGCCACTACGCCAGGCTACTACTTGGCTCCCCACTTGGCTCCCCACCGAACCAAGATCAAAACCGGGCGAGCCATTTACCTGCTAAAACTGGGTGGAGCTGAGGGGATTTGAACCCCTGACCCCCTCGATGCGAACGAGGTGCGCTACCGGACTGCGCTACAGCCCCAAGACCGGGAGCCAGCGTACCAAACCTCAGGTATAGCCCGCCCTGAGCTAGTCGCCGACCGCTCGGACGGCGGCGTCAGCGTACTGGTCGTAAAGCTGGTCGGAGACGCGGCCGGAGATGTCGATGATCTGCGCGCCGGAGTCGACCCGGCTGGCTTCGTAGGCCTCACCTTGTGCCTGCTCCTGCACGTACCGCGCGTAGGCCTCCGCCTGGGCGCGCTCCCACGCGGCGCGCTTATGGGCGAGCTCGGCGTCGGCGCGCGCGATCGTCCGCAGCAGCAGAACGTACAGCACCAGCATCACCGCGGGCGGCACGCTGATCCACCACCGGACGAACCCGAGGTACGCGAAGCCGAAGGTGATGAGCGTCATAGCGACCAGGATGCTGAGCATCCGGCGCCTGGCGCGGAGCATCTGCTCGCGGCTCTGGGTTGGCCGCGGCGCGATTGGATGCGCCGCGGCCGCGCAGTATGAACGTCCGTCGGCCGCGTAGTCCGACCCGTACTGGGGTTCCTGACTGCCGTGCGCCCGGGCGTGCTCGTGCTGCGTGACCTCGACGTGAACGTCGGTCTCGACGCTGACGTCCACGTCGTTCTCGGTTTCGGTCACGTACTCCGCGAGGTGGCCGCCGGCAGCCTCCTGCGCCGACGCTTGAGCTTCGGCCAACGAGTGCTCCGGGTGAGCGTGCGGGCGGCGGATCCAAGCGGGGATCAGGAAGCAGGCCCAGATCAAGATGATCGCGGCGTACAGGATCGCGCTGCTCACCTGGCACCTCCGGCTCGAACCGGGGTGACGCCAAGCCGAGACCAGGAGGGGGAGACGCGGTCGCCGGTCGCGAGGCTGCACCTGGTCACGTCACGCACCGTAAACGGCTGGACCGGAATTCACGAGGATGCGGCGCGGTGTGTCGCGAGATAGCCGGCCGTCGCGAGGTTATCGGGACCAGGACGTGACGGCCAGTTGACCATCGAGGCACACGATCAGCCGATCCGCTGCCGGGCGGCCCTTACCGTGCTGCGCCAGCGGGGGAGCAGCCCGTTGATGGCATCCTCCGCCGTGATGGCATAACACACGTGGTCCCGCCACGCTCCGTCCACGTGCAGGCAGCGGCGCCTGATGCCCTCTTCGTGGAAGCCGAGTTTCTCGACTACGCGACGACTGGCTCTGTTCTCGGGCCTGATCGTGGCCTCGATCCGGTGCAGCCCGACGACCATGAAGCAATGGTCCATAGCCATCGCCAGGGCCGTGGGCATCACCCCGCGCCCGGCGTATTGCTCGTCGATCCAGTAGCCGACGCTCGCCGACCTGGCCGAACCCCAGATGATGTTGCCGACCGTCAGCTGGCCTGCGAACCGGCCGTCCACGAGCACCACCCACGGCAGCGTGACGCCGTGCCTGGCCTCCCGGCGCATCGTCCTGACCACCGCGATGTCCGGGCCGAGGCTGGTCTGGTACAGCGGCGTCTCGGGGTTCGTCGGCTCCCACGGCCGCAGCCACTCGGCGTTGCGGACGCGGGCCTCCCGCCACGGCTTCGCGTCCCTGGCGGCCAGCGGCCGCAGCGCGACCGGCGAGCTCAGCAGGCTCGGCTCAGTCAGGGTCGCCGGCCAGCCCCGTGGGTATGGCACGCCACCATCATTGCGCGTGAGCAATCGTTCGCGCCATCCGCACACCGGGAACCATGGGCGCAGGTC
>Ga0126371_10006997_pt1 | contig 10071 bp, 6 predicted proteins | sample PanSoiMetaPlot_4_FD_110145 | JGI IMG/M metagenome (GOLD analysis project Ga0126371, IMG submission 110145) | Tropical forest soil microbial communities from Panama - MetaG Plot_4 | ecosystem: Environmental > Terrestrial > Soil > Tropical forest > Bulk soil | place: Panama | collected 2016-02-17
CGCGACCTTCAGGGCATCGAGTGCCGCGAGCTCGGGACCGAGCGCGCTGATCGGGGCGGTCGAGAAGGGCAGCAGCAGCGGATTGTAGGCGCGCACGCGCCACGATCCCTCGCTCGCAAGGAGCGCCGAGGCGATGCGCTCGATGACGAACACTTTCGCGGGCGCGGCCTCCGCCTTGTAGTCGAGCGGCGCCGCGAGCGCACGGCCGAGCGGCGTGTCGCCGCGCTCGGCGCTCTCGAATACCCGCTCGCAGCGAGTCAGCCACTCGCGCCAGAAAGCGCCCCGCGCGAGGAAATAGTTGCAATAGACGGTATTGCGCGAGCAGCCGACCGTCGCATCGATCCGCAGCTCGGGCGCGACCAGCGCGAGGCTGTCCTCGAACAGCGCGCGAGCGCCGGCGTGCGCGAGCGCGCCCTGCTCCCAACAGTTGAGGAAGAACGCGATCTGATCGAAGAACGGCGAGAACAGGATCACGTCGGCGCCGTCGGCGTGCCCGGCGACGAAGTCCAGCACGGCGGGCGGCTCGAGGCGGGTCTTGGCGCGGAACGCGGGCGACAGAAATCCGTAGTAGTCGGCGTCCCGGGGAGGATGCTCACGGAAGTAGCGCCGGATCGGCCAGTACTCGCGCCAGTCGGGACGTTCGTTGCTCGTATTGTCGAGTGGCGTGTAACCTGCCTCGATCATCTGCCGCGTGGCAGCCGAGTAATAAATCTGAAACAAGTGAAGATCGCGAGGCCTGTGCATGAGGCCCGGAGTGTAGCCAATGACGGCGGCGCGTGAGCCGCGGCCGGCGACGCCGGAGGCGTGGTTTGCGCGCGGCGTCGAGCTGCAGCAGCGCGGGGCACTCGGCGAGGCCATCGGCGCGTACGGCGAAGCGCTGCGCGTGCGCCCCGGCTTTCCGGAGGCGCACAACAACCTCGCGGCGGCGCTCCGTGGGCTGCGGCGCCTCGAGGAGGCCCAGGCCTGCGTCGAGAGGGCGTTGGCGCTGCGTCCGCTCTATCCGCGGGCCCTCAATAATCGCGGCCTGATCGCACTCGATGCCCGGCACGGCGGGGTGGCCGTCGAGGACTTCCGCCGCGCCCTCGCGCTCGAGCCACACTTCCCGGAAGCGCTCCACAATCTGGCGACCGCACTGCTGCAGCTGCGCCGCTATTCCGAGGCGCAGGAGGCGTTCACGAGGCTCGAGCAGCTCGTGCCGGGCTTCCCCCATGCGCGGGGCAACGTCGTCTACAGCCAGCTCATGGATTGCGATTGGCGCGGCCTCGAGCACCGGTCGGGCGTTCTCACGAGCGCAGTCGGGCGCGGGGAGCACGCCGCGACTCCGATGTCGTTCCTCTGCGTGAGCGGATCCCCGGCGCTGCAGCTCGGCTGCGCGAAGCTCTACACGCAGGCGTTCTTTCCGCCCGCTCCTCCGCCCTCCGCGGCGCGGCGTGAGCCGCCGGTGCCGGGCGCGCGTCTGCCGGGCGCGCCTGCAAAGGGTGCAGCGCTCCGCATCGGTTATCTCTCGGGCGATCTCGGCGAGCACGCGGTGAGCTACCTCCTCGCGGGCGTCCTCGAGCGGCACGATCGCGAGCGCTTCGAGACGGTGGCTTTCTCGTGGGGCCGGCGGGCGGAGGGGGCGATGCGGGCGCGTCTCACGCGCGCCTTCACACGCTTCATCGAGGTCGATGAGCTGGCGGACGAGGCCGTGGTGCGCCTCATGCGCGATCTCGGCATCGATATCGCGGTCGATCTCTGCGGCCACACGGAAGGCCAGCGCACCGGAATCCTGGCGCGGCGCGCCGCGCCCATCCAGGTGAACTTCCTCGGTCTCCCGGCCACGATGGGGGCTCAATACGTCGATTACCTGATCGCCGATCCGTTTCTCATTCCGGCCGGGCGGGAACAGCATTACGCCGAGCGCATCGTGCGCCTCGAGGGCGGTTTTCAGCCAAACGATGACCGGCGCGCGCTGGCGCCCGAGAGCCCGCCGAGCGCGGCTCTCGGCCTGCCCGATGGGGCGCGGGTGCTCTGCAGCTTCAACCGCACCTGCAAGATCACCCCGGCGATCTTCTCGGTGTGGATGCGGCTGCTCGCGGCGGTTCCCGAGAGCGTCCTGTGGCTTCCCGCCGTGCACGAGGCCGCCGCCAATCACCTCCGGCGCGAAGCCACCGCGCGCGGCGTCGCGGCGGAGCGTCTGGTGTTCGCCACTCAGGCTCCTTACGCCGAATATCTCGCCCGCTACCTGCGCGCCGAGCTCTTTCTCGACACCGCTCCCTTCAACGGGGGCGCAACGGTGAGCGATGCGCTCTCGATGGGGGTTCCCGTCGTGACGCTCGCGGGCGAGAGTTTCGCCGCGCGCATGGCGGGCAGCGCCCTCCACGCCCTGGGACTCGACGAGCTCATCACCTACACGCTCTCCGAGTACGAGGCGACGGCGCTCGCGCTCGCGCGCGATCCCGGGCGACTGCGCGCGCTCCGGGAGCGCCTCGACCGGGCACGCCGTGAGCACCCTTTTTTCGACACCGACCGTTACCGCGCGTGCCTCGAAGCGGCCTACGCGACGATGGCGTCGCGTCAGGTGGCGGGGCTCCCGCCCGCTTCCTTTACAGTCGGCGATGCTACGGCCGGGGAAGTGGACGGATCGAGCCGCAGCAATGGCCCGACGTGAGCGGCATAGCGCCGCCAGCGCTCGACCGAGCGCGTGCTGATCTTCTGCCGCACCTGCCAGCGGCTGAAGGTGCGGACGCTCCGCCGCGTGTTCTGTGGATCGAGGCAGGCGTCATCCCAGGGGAGGCCTGCGAACTCCACCATCCGGCGGGTCCAGGACTCCGGCTCCGCAACGAGAGACTCGTAGGGCACCTCGAGGATCGCATCGCGCGGAAGCACCGCGAGCCAATGGCGCATCAGCTGCTGGTATTGCTCGTGGTAGTGCGCGAGGTCTTCCAGGTCGTTCGCGTAGGTATGCGCCACGTGGAAGTTCTGGAAGTAGACCGACAGGCAGGTATCGATCGGATTGCGGCGCATGTGAACGATGCGCGCGTGAGGGAGCGCCGCATGGATCATGCCGAGGTGAGCGAAGTTCCCGGGCATCTTGTCGACGACATGGCGCCGCTCGCCCGCGAGCGTCGCGAGCAGCCGGTCGTAGTCCCCCGCGAGTGACTCCAGCAGCGCCGGCAGCCCGCTCGTGCCGGACTCGAGGCTCGTCGTGCCGACGCGCGTGGACGAGCTCTTCCAGAACGACAGCTCTCCCGCACCGAACACCGCGGGGTGCGAGGCGAGGATCTGCTCGGCGAGCGACGTGCCCGAGCGCGGCATGCCGACGATGAGGATGGGGCAGCGCTCGATCGGGGTCCGGACGCGCGCGGCCTCGATCCACTCGCCATCGTAGAGCCCCCGGACGAACTCGAGGACCTCCTCGAGCTGACGCCGGTCATGCGGGGCGCGATAGGTTTTCACCAGCTCGTTGGCTTTGAAGTAGTTTTCGAACGCCCGGTCGTACTCCCCGATGTCGTCGCAGTACTTGCCCATCGCGAAGCGCAGCCCGGCTTCAGGGCGCGCCGGCCTCGGCCGCGCCACGAGCTCCTCGGCCCGGGTCAGCCAGGCCGCATCCGCGCGCGTCATGCGCCGCGTCGCGGCGATGCCGGCCCAGGCCACCGCGGAGTCGGAATCCTTCGCGAACGCGTGCCGATAGAGCGTCTCGGCGGCCTCGAAGTCGCCGCGATCGACGGCGAGATCGGCGCGCGCCATGAGCGCCGACACCGCACCGGGGTCGAGCTCGATGGCGCGCTGCACCTCGGCTTCGACCTCATCGCCCCGCCCGAGGAGCCGGCGCACCTGCGCGAGATTGGTGAGGATGTCGACGGCGCCATCGAGCGCGAGGGCGCGCTCGAGGCTCGCCTCGGCCTCCTCGAGCCGCCCGAGCTCGCGCAGCGCGATGCCGAGATTGCTATGGACTTTGGCGGAGGTCGCATCGAGCTCGAGCGCACGCCGGTAACTCGCCGCCGCCTCCTCGAAGCGACCGAGGTCGAGCAGCGCGTTGCCGAGATTGCTGTGCATGCCGCTCGCGTCCGGTCGCAGGTCGAGCGCCCGCTGGTACGCCTCGCGGGCGGCCTCCGTCTGCCCGAGATCCCGCAGCGCGCTGCCGAGATTGCTGTGCGCCTCGGCATCCTCGGGCCGCAGCGCCAGCAGCCGCCGGTAATGCTCCGCCGCGGGCTCGCGCCGCTCGAGCACCAGCAGCGCATCGGCGATGTGCCGCAGCGCCTCGACGTGCTCGGGCTCCATGACGAGTGCCCGCCGGTAGCTCGCGACCGCCTCCTCCCAGCGCCCGAGGTCGCGCAGCGCGCTGCCGAGCTGGGCGTGGGCGTCGGCATAGTCCGGTACACGCTGCAACGCGCGCCGGTGTGCCTCGAGGGCCTCCTCGGGCCGCCCGAGCTCGCGAAGCGCAATCCCGAGATTGTGGTGAGCGAGCGCGAACTCGGGCTTGAGTTGCACGGCGCGGCGGTAGCTCGCGGCAGCGGCCTCGAGCTCGCCTGAGTCCCGTTGAACGCTGCCGAGGTTGTTATGGGCCTCGGCGTAGCCCGAATTCACCCGCAGGGCGCGCCGATGGGCGTCCGCGGCCTCCTCCAGCCGCCCGCGTGCGCGCAGGATGTTGCCGAGGTTCGTATGCGCCTCGGCGTCCTGAGGCAGGAGCCGTGCGGTCGTCTCGACCGCCTCCAGCGGATCCTTGCCCTGCTTGAGGAGCGCGGCGCCGAGGAGTTTCCAAAGGATCCCGTTCTCGGGCTGCGCTTCGAGGCGCGCGCGGATCCCGCTCTCGAGCTCGGCGTACCGGCCGGCCTGCAGCAGCCCGAGCAGCGCCGACACATCGAGCGGCGCGGGCGCGCGCGCCGGGGCCGGCGCACGCGCGGGGGCCGCCGCGGCGATTGCCTCGGGACTCCCACAGCATTTCTTGTATTTGCGGCCGCTGCCGCAGCTGCAGGCCTCGTTCCGGCCGGGCTTGGCGCTCACCGTCCGCTGAGCCGTTCCCGTCGGATTGACGCTTCCGGCCTTCATGGATGAGGCGGCGGAGTTGCGCCGCCCTTCTTCCCTTCATCCGCCGCGGCGCTCTTCTCGCGCAGCTCGAGCGCCCGGGCGCGGTACTCATCGACCAGGTTCTCGATGCGGCTGCGGGTGATGCGCGTGAAGGGCTCGGCGGAGGAGACGCGCGTGAAGAGACCGACGTGCTCGTAACGCTTGAGGAGCTCGGCGTTGATCTCATACAGCGAGAGGTTGTCCGCGGCGCAACGATCCCAGGCGGCCGAGCGCTCGGCGAGCTTCCCGCGCAGCTGCTCGCGGTCGGTCTCGACCTGCTTGAGGTTGTTGGCCGTCTCACGGTAATGCGTGACGAGCTCGCTCATGCGTTCCTTCAGCTGCTCCGCACTCTTCTCGGCGGCTTCCTTGCCGGCGGTGAGCTCGGAGAGGCTGGCGCCCACCGAGGCGGAGCGCGACTTGAGCGCATCGCGCTCTTTCTTCACGGTGGTGAGCTCGCCCTTCGCGGCGTCCAGATCGTGCTTCAAGGAGGCCACCTGCGCCTCGAGCGAGGTCTTCTCGGCGGCGAGCTGCTGGTACTGCTGGATGATGCGTGCTGACTCGCCGCCGCCGCCGCCGCTGCGCGCCTCCTGCGCAGAGAGCGGGCCCGCGGGGCCGCACACGAGAACGCCGAGGGCCGCCTGCACCAAGCATCGGTAAATGTTCACGGCTCCTCCTAGAAGCTCGCTCTCAGGTCGAGCTGTGCGTAGTCGACTCCGAACATCGGTCCGTCGATCTCGTTGGCGCTCATGTACTTCAGCCGCAGAAACAGGCGGTTGGCGAGGCCGTAATCGATCACGAAGTAATAGCCGCGGGCGTTGGTGCCGCCGAAGAAGTGAAAGTCCGAATCCGTGTACTCGTCCATCACGGCATCGCCCTGGAGATACCGGTATCCGACGAGCGCGCGCCACTCGCCGCTCTTCTGGATCTGCGGGTACCCGAAGGCGAGCTCGGTCTGCCCGCCGAGGTCGCGCACCCGGCTCGCGGGCGGGGTGCCCGTGAGATCGAGGATCTTCTGGTAGCTGTAGCCGAAGTTCTTCACGCCATCCGCCGTCCAGCTGAGCTGATAGGGACCGACCGCGACGGCATAGGTCAGATTCGCGTTGCCCAGGCGGAACTTCGAGGCGTAGGCGTACAGGTTGGCCGCGGGGTTGGCGGCGTTGGCGATATCGAACACCGTGTTGCCCCAGCGCATGAACTGGGGCGCGGTGTAGTTGTAGAGGCCCGGCGATCCCACCGGATTCACCCGCCCCGTCACGTTGAAATAGTCGAAGAACGCCCCTGTGAGGCGCAGACGCTGGCTCTCGCCGAAGAGGAAGTTGGCGCCGAGCTGGCCGCCCACCAGGTACTTGTCCTGAGGCGAGAACTGGATCTCCTGCAGCGGATGCCCGCCGACGGTGAGGAAGAGATTCGAATCCTCGGGGTCGCCATCGCCCAAGCCGAGGCGTACCGTCGCCGCGACACCGGTGAAGGTCAGGTCCTGGTGGAAGATGAGGTTGGTCGGTGTGCCGTAGGGGTTGAGGAAGCGGCCCGCAACGGCGGTGAAATAAGGGAAGCGGTCCTCATCGCGCTCATCGAGCCGGATGTAGAGCTGATCGAGGCCGAACTGGTAGGGGGCGGTGCCATCGAGGGTCTGCGTCTCCGACACGAGGTCGCCGGTATTGCCGGTGACGGCCCGCATCCCGACAGCGACCGAGTCGCTCAGGTTCGCCTCGACCCCGAGCCGCGCCCGCCCGCGGAAGCGCACCCGCGTCTCATCGCTGTCGAGGAACGCGTTCTGGCCCGCCGCCACGATCGAGCCGGCCTGATTGATGGCGTAGTAGTTGGGGAACTGGGTCGCGTTGTCACCCGGATAGAGGAGTCCCTCCTGGCGCACCACGAGGTCCCCGTAAAGACGCACGCGGCTCAGCCAGTCCGGCATCGCACCCGGCACGCCCCACTTCTCGGTCTTCGCCTCCTGGATCACGTCCTGCGTGACCGCGGGCTTCACCTCCTCGGCCACCTGCTTCGCGATCTCGTCCTTCACGATCTGTGGCACGTAGGGCACCCGCACGGCCCCTTCTTCCGCTTTCGCCTGCGCGGCCACCTCCTTCGCCTGGGCAGTGGCATCCGCCGCGGCCTTCTCCTGCGCGGCCTTGACCATCTGCTCGGCCTTCTCGCGGCTGATCACGCCCTGGTCGACGAGCGCCTGCAGCAGGTTGATGACCGTGTTGCGCAGCTCTTCCAGCGACTGGCGCTCGCCGGCCGCCGGACGCTCCTCGGCGAGCGCCGGCGCGAGCGGCAGCAGACCGAGCCCCAACAGCGCCGTGAGACCGAGCGCCCTGATACGCATAGAACTCCCCGTGTGAACTTTGGCTAAAACACGACCTTGAGATTCACTGCCTCGGGCATGCCGGGCGGCGGATCCGCGCCCACCTGCGTGATCGAGGCGAGCACCTTGCCGAGACAGTCATCGACGCGCGGATTCCCGGTCGAGGTCGTGAGCTCGATGTGTTTCACGCGCCCGCCCGCGCCGATGACGACTTGCGTCGTCACCGAGCCCTTGGCCGATTTCACGCAGCTCGAGTTCGAGAGCCTGTCCTTGATCTCATCGCGCATGCGGTTCGTGTACCAGGCGTAGGGCGCCGTGCCCGCGCCGCCGATGACGCCGCCCACGCCCTGGTGCATGCCGAAGGCATCCGACCCGCCGCTGCCCGGCCCTTCGTTGGCGAGCAGGTCGAGCTGCTGCTGCGGCTCGTCGGGGGTCGGCTCGGGCTTGTCCTTCGGCAGCGGCTGCTCGACCTTCTCCGGCGGGGGCGGCGGCTGCTGCTCCGGCGGTGGCGGGGGCGGCGGACGGATGAGCTGAATCGTCTGGATCTTGCGCTCGGGCTTCGCCCCCTTGAGCGCGACCATCTTGTGCACGAACTCCGCGAACCCGAATATCAGCAGCAGCGCGGCGAGCCCGCCGGCGATCCTGGTCGCGGCTTCCCGGCGCCGCCGCCGCGCATCCCGCATGGCGCACCGGCTATTTCGGCCGCTGGGTAACGAGGCCCAACTGGGTGATATCCAGCCGGCCGAGCACGTCCAGAACCTGCACCACGCGGTCGTAGGTAATCGCAGAGTCTCCCTTCACGATCACCGGCAGGTTGGGATTGACGGCCTTGGCGTTGCGCAGCTGGCTCTCGAGCTCTGGCAGGCTCAACGGGTAGGTGTCGAGATAGAGCGTGCCGTCGGCCGTGATGGTGATCACCTTGGTCTGCGGCTTCGCGAGCGAGGGCGTCTCGCTCGCCTTCGGCAGGTTGACCTTGATGCCCTGGACGGTGGCCGTGGTCATGATGATGAAGATCACCATCAGCACGTAGGCGAGATCGAGCATCGGGGTGATGTTGATGTCGTCGTAGACGTCCTTGTCGCCGCTGTCGATGGGGCCTGACATCCGGGCGTCCTCAGCTGTGCTCTTCGGCGATGCGGGTGACGAACTCGTCGAGGAACACGCGGTTGTCCGCCGAGATGCGCTTGATGCGGGTGTTGAGCCAGTTGTAGCCGAACAGTGAGGGGATCGCGACCGCGAGCCCCGCGACCGTCGCCGCGAGCGCCGCCGCGGTGCCCGGCGCGATCGCGTTCACGTTGACATCGCCCGAGGCGGCGATCGCCGCGAACGTGATCATGACGCCGATCACGGTTCCGAGGAGCCCGAGGAAGGGGCCGCCGGAAATCGCGATCGTCAGCATCACCATCTGGCTCGAGAGCGTTTGCTGCAGTCGTGTGAGGGAGGAGTCCATCGCCGCGCGGATCGCATCGATCGACTGCGAGGTGAGCATGTTGGCGCGGCTGGCGCTCAGGGTCTGGTGCGCGAGGCGCTTGTTGAGCTCGAAAACGCCGTGGTGATAGAGGCGGTAGAGGGTCGACGCGCCGTACTTGTTCTGGTCTCCGGCGAGCTGCGCCATCGACGGGGCGTCCGTGATGAGATCATCCTCGTCATCACTCGTCGTCTTGGCGTCGAGGGCGGTCGAGTCGCCGCTCAGCTTGCGGAAGTCGCGCAGGAACCTCTCATTGGCGCGCTCGACCCGCGAGAGGAACGCGGCCTTGGCGACCATGATGACGAGCGCGACGAGCAGCATGAAGATGCAGATGCCGATCACCACCCAGCCATCGACCGTGAGGTTCTTCGCGATCGTGCCGATGTAGGAAGTCTGGGAGCCTTCCTTCTGACCGTCGGCGCCGTACACGACGAGGTTGCCATCGGCCGCCTGGCTGCGGGCGGATGCCTTGATCCACGCCTCCGAGCGCACGGTCTTGGCGACCTGGACCTCGTCGACTTCGCCGGTGAGGAAGGCGGCCGTGCCGTCGGAGCCGATCGTGAAGGGGCCGTGCAGCTCTGTGAGCGTCACGGGCGCCGTGCCCGCGGCAACGCCGTCCACGTACAGCGTGAGCTTGCCGGCGCCGGCGCTGACGGCGACGTGATGCCACTGTGAAAGCGCCAGGTCCGAGGGCTGGGTGACGCTCGCCGGGGCGCCGCCCATGGCGGCGCGCGCCACGAGCTTGCTGCCGTCCACCGCGAGCTGCAGCGAGCCGGACTGGCCGGTGAGCGCGAATACGACGGCCTGCTGTGCCTGCTCGATGCGCAGCCACGCCGAGGCCGTGAAGCCCTGGTCCGGCACCAGGCGCAGCGAGGGCGAATCCGGCACCCGGATCTGCTCTTTGCCTGCGAACTTGACGCCGCCGCCGATCAGCGAGGCGGGGTTCAGCTGCGCCGTGGAGAGATCTGGGTTGTTCTTGTAGCTCGTGCCATCCAATGGAGTGCCGGAGGCTTCCGCGAAGGAGAGCGCCAGCACCTCGGCGGTGTCATAGGTCCCCGGCACGTCGGAAGCGGCCGGAGCATCGCTGTTGCCGTAGTAGGCGTAGAACTTGTCGGTCTTGGCGCCGCCGCTGAACTGCGGCACGCGCACCCAGATGAGCGCCATCTGGTTCGCCACGTCGAACTTCTCGATGTGGAACTTGAGCGGCGTCTTGTCGTCGCCGGCGATCAGGCGGAAGTCCGAGCCG
>Ga0126371_10006998_pt1 | contig 10070 bp, 10 predicted proteins | sample PanSoiMetaPlot_4_FD_110145 | JGI IMG/M metagenome (GOLD analysis project Ga0126371, IMG submission 110145) | Tropical forest soil microbial communities from Panama - MetaG Plot_4 | ecosystem: Environmental > Terrestrial > Soil > Tropical forest > Bulk soil | place: Panama | collected 2016-02-17
AGGCAGGTTTGTCGTGGTTGACGATACTAAAAAAGCGCGAGGCGTTTCGTGCAGCCTTCTCGGGGTTCGATGCGGATCAGGTCGCGTCGTTTGGGCCCGCAGATATCGATCGCCTGCTTGGCGACACGGGAATCATCCGCAATCGGCTGAAGATCGAGGCGACGATTGAGAACGCCAAGCGGATCCAAAGCTTGCGACAATCGCACGGCTCGCTCGCCGATTGGCTCGATGCGCACCACCCGCGGTCTCAGGAGGAATGGGTTCGGCTCTTTCGTCGAACCTTTCGGTTTACTGGCGGGGAGATTGTCAACGAGTTTCTGATGAGTATCGGTTACTTGCCGGGAGCGCACGCCCCTGACTGCCCGGTCTTCGCCAAGATCCTCGAATTGGAGCCGCCCTGGACGAGGGTACCCGACGGTGTTTGATCGTAGTAACAGTTTCGTCAGGAACTTCGCTGAATAATGCACCCGTTGGAGGCGCTCGATGTCACTGCAGCGGAAGTATCTCAAGGTTCTTTCCGAGCTTATTCCCTCCGGTGCGATCGGCGTATCGTTGTTGCTTGGCTCCGTAGCGCCAGGTGAAGCCACTCATCACGCTGGGGAGGCGCGATCTGCGGCCGCCGATGTGTCGACCGTGTCCGAGCGGCTCGCCGCGATTCGCGGCGCGGTCTCCGACATCACAGGGGTCGCTGCCGAACCGCAGGGCGAGGAGCAGCAGCTCGCATGGGGGAATTGGTGGCGTAATGGCGGATGGGGCAATTGGCGCAACGGCTGGCGCAATGGCGGCTGGCACAATTGGTGGCGCAATTGGTGAGTAAGTCCGAGAAGGCTTCTTGAGTTTGACCAAAACGAGCCGCCTTTGCTATAGAAGTCGTGTAGTGGGCCTCGCATTCGCCTAAGCGATGCTTGGTAAGGGGAGGAGTTTCGGATGTCGCTACGGCAGAATTACGTGAATATTTTGGCGAGACTTCTTCCCGTGGGGGCGGTGGGCGTTTCGGCGTTGCTCGGTTCGGCGGCACCCGGTACTGCAAGTGAGCATCCGATGGGAGCGCAGCCTGCGGCGGCAGGTCGGGACCAGGTGGCGGAGCGGTTGGCGGCGATACGCAAGGCAGTGTCTGCGATCGCGGCTCCAGACGCCAGTGTCGAAAAACCGGCCAGCAACGATCAAAAGCTGGCCTGGGGCAATTGGTGGAATAATTGGGGCTGGTACCGGCCGTGGGGCTGGGGCTGGCCGAACTGGAACAACTGGCGCAACTGGAACAATTGGCACAATTGGTGGAATAACTGGTAACCTGATCGCGGGTGAAGGCAGGACACTGCGTGCCGAGAATCGAGCTGCTGGTTATTCAGCCGACCCCGTTCTGCAACATCGACTGCCGGTATTGCTATCTACCGGATCGAACTTCCAAAGCGGTGGTTTCATCGGCGACGCTCGCCAATTTGTTCTCACAAATATTTGCATCAGGTTGGGTCGCAGATTGCTTGTCAGTGGTGTGGCATGCCGGTGAGCCGATGGTGCTGCCGAGCGCTTTCTATCGCGACGCCTTCCGCATCATCGATGGGCTAAAGCCTGGGGAATTGCAGGTTGCGCATTCCTTTCAGACGAATGGCACACTGATTGACAAGGCGTGGTGCAACTTCTTTGCGGAAGAACACGTCAATGTCGGCGTCAGCATCGACGGGCCACAGCGGTTTCACGATCGGAATCGGCTGACCCGATCGGGACGCGGCACGTTTGAAAAGACGATCGCAGGTATTCGGCTGCTCCGTCGGCACGAGGTTCCCTTTCACGTCATTTCTGTTCTCTCGATGGACAGCATGCTCGCGCCGCGTGAGATGTTCGATTTTTACATCGACGAAGGCATCCAGCAGGTCTGCTTCAACGTCGAGGAATCAGAGGGCGACCACGTATCGGAGGCGTTTGGCAATGAGGGCGTCGAGGCCGCGTATTACCGGTTCTTGAGTGAGTTCTGGCGGTTGGCTGCCGGCGCTCCCGGCAAGATTACTTTCATCCGCGAAATTGAGCACGCGATACGGCAGGTGATCCGACCGGAGGGCGCGCCGTTCAACAACCAATTGGTCGAGCCCTTCGCGATTATCAGCATGGATTGGGCTGGCAACATCTCGACCTTTTCGCCGGAACTGCTCGGCCTCAATAACGCGGAATACGGTGACTTCGTGCTGGGGAACATCAATCGCAATGCGCTCGTCGATTTGCCGCGGCAGGCCGGCTTTCTCAAGATGCGCAATGATATCGAAGCGGGCGTCGCGATGTGCCGTGAGCGCTGCCAGTATTTCAGTGTATGCGGGGGCGGCGAGCCCGTGAACAAGCTCGCCGAAAACGGAACCTTTGCCAGTACAGAGACGACCTATTGCCGCCTGACCAAGATGCGAGGAACAGATCTCGTTCTGGACGCTTTGGATCGGGTGGCGCTGAATGTGCCGGACCATATTCGGTCAGCCTCTCATCTTAAGAAACGGACGGCAGCGGCTCGTCCGAGCGCCGATTGGGGATAATCACTGTCGATTTGGAGGACAGAATGAGCAAAACGTTCCGCCGGTTGGGCGCATTTAGCATTGCCGCTGTGATACTGGGTACTTTGATCGCGTCTGCGCGAGCTCAACCTGCCTCATCGCCAGGCCCGGGCGGACAGCCGCAAGGTTATGGCGGAGGTGGTACCGGCCAAGCGGTGACCGCCACCCAGCCGACGGAAGCGACGCCAGGAACCGAGCTCCCGGTGCTCTACGTTACCAGTGTTGAGGTCTTGAGAACATCGACCGAGCCGAAACTCGACATTGTACGCGTCACAGGGCTTGTCTCATCGCAAGGGTGGAGCGAACCGCAGCTGGTCCCCACATTTGCCGGAAAGCCATTGGATGACGTCCTCGACTTGCAATTCATCGCGGCAATGCCGTCGCAATCGCAAAAGGCCGACGGGTTTGTGCCTATTGGGGCGATCTTTCCGCTAGAACAGGCGCACCCGTTCAAGGGTGTCCGCGTACGCGCCTCCGAGAACGCTATCGAACTCAAGCAGATCCCTGGCAGCAAACAGGTCCAGATCACCGTCAACGATTGCAAGGACTGCATCGGCAAGAAGTTTGTCGAGCGCGGACAAGCACAGCCCGGGCAACAGGGCATTGTTCGCCAGGAGGACCTCCCCAAAGTATTGCGATGGATCGTTCCGTCCCGCGGCATCCGGGGTTTTACGCACAACCCCAATCGCCTTAATCTCATCCTCAGCGACGACAACACGATCATCGAAGCGTATTGGGAGTAGCGGCGACATCTTCCCACGAAATTCGTCCTACGCGAGAGCTCCGCTGAGGCATTCAGCCGCTCTACCGGGACGTCACCCTGGTGATGCGATGTCGGCCTTCCTTGATGCTGCGCTCGTCTTCCTCGTTCTGCTCAGCAGCAGCGCGCTAGGTTTTTTTATTCGGCCGATCCTGTCGGAGCGTCATCGCAGCCGCGAGGTCATCGATTTTGTCCAGCTCGTCGTCGCGATGCTGGTTACCTTTGCCGCGCTGGTCCTCGGGTTACTAACCAGTTCCGTCAAGGGATCCTTCGACAAGGTCGGCAATCAGCTCAGAGGCTTGGCCATCGAGATTATCCAGCTCGATCGGAGCCTTCGCGAATGGGGTGCCGAGACCGAGCCGATTCGCGAGCTACTGCGCACCTATACAGCCTCGGCGATCGCTACGACGTGGACCGAGGAGCCGAAGCCTGCCGGCAATTATTACCCAGCGGTGGTGCCGACCAATCCCGCCTCAAGGCTCGAGAGCTCAGTGCTCGAAGATATGCTGGCCCGGATCGAGCGCGGCATCCGTCAGCTCGAGCCCCGTGATCCGATGCACCGCAGGCTGCAAGGCACTTCCATTACGCAGTTCGAGCTGCTGATGCAGACTCGTTGGCGGCTTGTCGAGGAAGCGGGCAGTTCGATTTCAACGCCGTTTCTGGTGATATTGGTGTTCTGGCTCGGGGTTGTCTTCGCCAGCTTTGGGCTGAATGCCCCCCGCAGCCTTCTCTCGTACACGACGATTGCATTGGGCGCAGTGTCGGTTGCCTCCGCAATCTTCCTGATCTTGGATTTGGATACGCCGTTCGACGGAATTTTCAGCGTTTCGAGTGAGCCTATGCGCCACGCACTGACGTATTTGGGCGGATAATCCGTCTCAACTATCGACGGATGCGGCAAGGATCAGGCTCAACTGACACAATGGGCGGCCGGTTTCGGCTGACCAGGCATTGAAGCAGGACTGGACGACGGCCCGATCTTTGCGATTTTTTGGCACTGCATCCACGGCGCCCCAGCGCCTCAATGCGGCAATCACCGCAGGCGTCAGGATAAACGTGTCTTTGCCTACCATACGCAGAAAAGTCGGGCCGGAATTGCCGCCCATCTGGCTGAAGCTTTTGGCAAGCCCCTCCCACAGTTCGACGATCTTGGTGCCAGGCCAATCCGCGAGCCAGGCACCGAAGCTGCCATGCTGTTCGGCAGTCGCAATCATTGCAGCGGCATTATCACGGACCGATTTTATCTTGCCCCAGTGACGGATGAGGCGGGCGTCGGTGAGGAGTGCTTCCAGCGCTTCATCTGACATCGCGCGCACAGCGTGAGGCTCAAAACTGTGAAAGACCTCTTCGAAAGCCGGCCATTTCGCATCGACCAAGCTGTGCTTGAGCCCCGCCCGAAAGATCCGTAGCGACATCTGGGACAAGAAACGGTCGTCCCCCATCGCCTTCAAATCAGCGGCTGAGCGCGGCTGCGGCAATCTTGCCTCGAGCGCCGCCGAGCCGAGGCGGCTGCGCGCCGCTTCGAGGATCGGAGCGAAGGCCGGCGCCGTCATTCACACCTCCTCAGAGATCGAGCCAGCAGGCCATTCTCGATGCTGTTGAGCTGCAGTTTGATGCCTTTTTCTTCCGGGCGCCAGCAGCTTCCCTGGCGTCTATGACAAGGTTGACCCGGGGCATCCGCGCTTTGGGCGCCCCGCGGCATGGGGTATGCTCGTTTCGCTTACGGGCAGAACCCGAGCATGCTGCGCGACCGTTACTACGAAGCGCACGATCTCGTAATGCGGGCATGGGCGGAACAAGAAACGTTTGCGTTCAACGGCCGCTTCAACCAGCAGCGCTATGTCAACATCTGGCCGCGGCCGGTGCAGAAGCCGCACCCGCCGGTGTGGATCCCGGGCGGCGGCTCGGTCGAGACATGGCAGTGGTGCGCAAAGATGGACTATGTCTACTGCTATCTCTCCTATTTCGGGTTCAAAGACGGCCGCGCGACTATGCACGGGTTCTGGGAGGAGATGGACCGGCTCGGCAAAGAGCGGAACCCATACCGCGCCGGGTTTTTGCAATCGGTCGGCGTCGCCGAAAGCCGCGAGGAGGCGATGCGGCTCTACCGCGAGCCAGCCGAGTATTTCTACGGGCGCTGCCTGCGCGTCGACCCGCGTTGGGCAATGCCGCCGGGCTATATCACCGAAGCGACGCAGCGCGCCGGCATCATCGGCCAGATCGGCCGCGCCGCCAGCCTCCAAGCCCGCCAGGCAGCGCGGGCGACGACGCGGATGGAGGACATCGTCGAACGCGGTTATGTGATCATCGGCTCGCCCGAAGAAGTCGTCGAGCAGCTGACCGAAGTGGCGACCGACCTCAACGTCGGTCATCTGATGCTGCTGATGCAGTTTGGCAGCATGGATAAGGATCTGGCCGCGTACAACACCAAGCTGTTTGCCGATCGCGTGCGGCCGCACCTCCGCGGCTTGTTCGGTGAATGGGAAGATCGCTGGTGGCCGCAACCGATGGCGCGTCCCGAACGCGCCACGGTCTCGACGCCGTTCACGAAGGCTACGGCCGCGGAATAACGTCGGCCGGCGTTTTTTTAGAAACCGAGGGGAGGAACGTCATGAAGCACAGTATCTCGATCTCGCTGATGGCAAGCGGATTGGCGGTCGCGTCTCTTTTGGCTGCACCGCTCGCGCGGGCGGCGGACGTGCTTACGCTGTCCTCTCCAGCGCTTCAGGACAACGGGGTCTTGGCGACAAAAAATGCTTGCAATGACAAGCAACGAAGCCCGAATTGCGTAGGCGAGAATCTCTCTCCGCCGCTCTCTTGGTCGAACGTCCCGGAGGGCACCAAAAGCTTTGCCCTCTTGCTGTTCGATCCCGAAGGTCGCGCCCCGGCTGGCGTGTCGCATATGGTGGTCTATGGGATCCCCGCTGACGTGAAGGGCTTCGCTGAAGGCGAACTCAGCAAGCCCTCCGAAAAGTTCGTCGGAGGTAAGAACCTCATGGGGGTCGGAGTCTATTTCGGGCCGGGCACACCACCGAACACCGATTGGCACCATTACACCTTTACGCTGGTCGCTACCGATCTCGATCCCACGGCACTGCAGCCGGGTATGACGCGCGAGGAATTGGCCGCTGCCCTTAAAGACCATGTGAAGGGCTCGGCCGGCCTCGTGACCCGCTTCCGCCACCCGTCATAACGGCCGGCAACGAGGAGTGATGTCGAGCCGAGGAGCAGCGTATTTCCGCCGGCATCGTCTCGGCGAATTGCGCTCCGGGACGTCAGGACGTCAAGCAGTGCCTTGGGATGCCGTGTTCGCGAGGCTCGGCATCGGGGGTATTGTAAGGAATGCCTTCATCGGGGTCGGCGCCGATTTTGGTGATGTTCTCGGCAACCGGCGGCTGGTCGGGGTCGGTTCCCGCCATAATCGTGCCGCCCGAGACGATTTCACTGCGCTCCGGCCAGACCATACGGAAGCGTTCGAGCTTGCGGCCGGCTCCGCTCGAAACATAGACCGCCGAACTCAAGAGAAATGTGCGATCGGTGATTTCCGCGCCGACTTCATCATGCGTCTGCGCCCAGATTACCGTTTCGCCCCGAAACCAAGCATTAAGAGCAGCGGTATCGTCGTGCTCGCCGTCGCCCCATAGCAGGTGAGGCGCAGCGGAGCATTTCGACTGCTCTTGTGCCTTAGCCGGGGACAGTACGACGAGAGCAGCGAGAAGAATTGCCGCGACGAGCGCCAGCGCCGCGGAGACTGGATCACCCGCCGGGGTCTTCCAGGCTGAACATCTCCGACTGATCGTCATAGGCGAAAATCTCCGCGTAACGCGCCCAATCTATCACGGAGTCCAGCGTTTCCTCAGCTGCTCCGTCGCTGAGATGATCCTCCAACTCCTGCTCGAAGCGCACGCGGGGGGCGTGGTGGCCCGGACGCTCGTCGAGTACGCGCTTTATGTGCTGGGCGAGTGGCACCGACGCGAGCAGATGTTGGGCAAACACCTTCTTGCGTGTTTGTGTGTCGAGATCGGCAAAGCTGCGCGCTGCCGAGCTCAACAGGATGTCGCCCTCTTTGATCTCGGCGAAGCCAAGATAGTGAAGGAGTTCGGCAACGGGAAAGAGTTCGTCGATTTCGAGCTGCAAGGTGCGCGCAATTTCCGGGAGATCGGCTTTTCCGGCATAGGGCGGTGCGGCGACCGTCTCGATCAGTCCCGCAATGACATTCGTGGAGACCGGAGGCAATCGGCTGCCGAGCTGCAATCTGGGCATTTGTCCCGCGGCTCCGGTGCTCGGGCGCGCTGTCATCTTCGCGTAAATATCGTCGACCATCTCGCGAAACGCTGGATCGAGGCGGTTTCGCGGATGCGGGAAAGTCACCTCGATTTCGCCCGCGACGCGGCCCGGGTTCGACGAAAAAATGAGAATGCGATCGCACATAAAGACCGCTTCTTCGATATTGTGTGTGACCATCAGCATCGATTTGATGGGCAATCGCCGCTCCGTCCAAAGATCGAGAAGGTCGGTGCGGATCGTCTCCGCGGTCAACACGTCGAGCGCCGAAAACGGCTCGTCGAGCAGCAGGATGGTCGGCTCGACGACGAGCGCACGAGCAAACCCGACGCGCTGGCGCATGCCGCCTGACAATTCGCGAGGATAAGCCGATTCGAAGCCATCGAGACCAATCAGGTCGATTGCCGCAAGTGCGCGCCGGCGGCTTTCGGCGGCGGGTACGCTGAGAGCTTCGAGCCCTGCTTCGACATTTTGCAACACGGTCAGCCAAGGAAAGAGCGCGAAGGTCTGGAACACCATCGCGATCCCCTCCGCCGGCCCGCCGACCGGATGCCCGCGATAGACAACCTGTCCCTCACTCGGTCTGATGAGCCCGGCAATAATGCGCAATAACGTCGACTTGCCCGATCCGGACCGGCCGAGGAGACCGACGATTTCGCCGGAGCGCAGCGACAGATCGACATCGGCGAGCACCCGTATTTCACCCGAGCCGCGTGCGAAACCACGGCTGACGCCACGCACGGTCAAGATCGGCTGGCTTAATCTCGTCTCACTCAGCGTATCGGTTACGACCATTGGAATTTCTCAATCGAGGCGCAGTCGATCTTCGGCGTAGGCATAGAGCGGCCGCCAGAGGAGACGGTTAAACGCGGTTACAAGTATCGACATAATCGCGATGCCGAGGACGATCTTCGGATAGTCCGCGGCCGCCGTATTCTCGGCGATATAGGCGCCGAGCCCGTGCGCGACAATCTTTGTATTTCCCCAGGAAACTGCCTCGGCGACGATGCTGGCGTTCCACGCGCCGCCGGCGGCGGTGATTGCACCGGTAACAAAATAAGGGAAGATTCCCGGTAGGATTACTTGCCTCCACCACTGCCAGCCGCGCATTCGAAAATTGCTCGCGGCTTCCCGAAAGTCGTTGGGATAGGCCATCGTCCCGGCAATCACGTTGAACAGGATGTACCATTGTGTCCCAAGTATAATGAGCGGACTAAGCCAAATATCCGGGTTCAAGTCGAAATGCACAATTGTTACGACAAATACCGGGAACAACAGGTTGGCGGGGAAAGCCGCAAGAAACTGTGCCAGGGGTTGTATTTTCTCGGCCACGCGCGGCCGCAAGCCGATCTCCACCCCTATTGGGATCCAAATCAGCGCGGCGACTGCGATCAATACGACGACGCGCGTCAACGTGAAAAGGCCGAGCTTCAGGGCATTGAGCACATCGTCCCAGCCGACGCCTGATGCGACATACTCAATGACCCGCCAGGCCGCGAAGAGCGCCGCCCCCGCTACCGCAATCGACCAAATCAAATCGAGCGCACCCGAACGTGCCTCGCTCGGACTCGTGCTCCGAGAGTGTAGAGGGGCGAAGCGTCGACGCGCGAGCGCGCGCAGCAACTGGTGGCCCGGGGCGGTTAGAGTCTGCAGGAGGCGACTTTGCTGCAGAAGATCGAGAAACCAAGAACCCGGCGCAGTCTGGGGGCCAGTCTGCTCAAAGCGGAATTTATCGGCCCATGCGACAAGCGGTCGGAACATCAGCTGGTCATAGAGAATAATGACGATGATCATCGCCAGCACCACCCAGCCGACCGCGGCGAGATCCTTTTCCGCAGTTGCCTGCGCCAAGTAGGCGCCGATACCCGGCAATGTGATCGTCTTGTCGCCAACGGTGATGGCTTCGCTCGCGACGACGAAGAACCAGCCGCCGGACATGCTCATCATCATATTCCAGACGAGGCCCGGCATCGCGAACGGCACCTCGAACCGCCAGAAGCGCTGCCACGCGGAGAAGCGGAAATTGCGCGTTGCCTCTTGTAGATCGCGCGGCGCCGTGCGCAGTGACTGGTAGAAGCTAAAGGTCATATTCCAGGCTTGGCTCGTGAAGATCGCAAAGATCGCTGCAGCCTCGGCACCTGCTACGCGGCCCGGAAACAGGGACATGAAAAAGACGACGGTAAAGGAAATGTAACCGAGCACCGGCACCGACTGCAGGATGTCGAGGAGGGGAATGAGGACAAGCTCCGCTCGCCGGCTTTTGGCGGCGAGTGTCCCGTAGGTGACGGTGAAGAGCAGCGAAGCGGCCATCGCCGCCAACATGCGCAGTGTCGTCCGCAGTGCGTATTCCGGCAGATTGAGCGGGTCGAGTGAGACGACAGGCTCTTTGAGGCTCGACAGCGGCGCCAAGGTCTCGTGGGCGCCCTTGGCAGCGAGCAACAAGAGGCCGAAGACCAATGGAAAGGCGATCACGTCCCACCGGTTCGGGATCA
>Ga0126371_10007001_pt1 | contig 10069 bp, 7 predicted proteins | sample PanSoiMetaPlot_4_FD_110145 | JGI IMG/M metagenome (GOLD analysis project Ga0126371, IMG submission 110145) | Tropical forest soil microbial communities from Panama - MetaG Plot_4 | ecosystem: Environmental > Terrestrial > Soil > Tropical forest > Bulk soil | place: Panama | collected 2016-02-17
CGAGCGCGTCGATCGCCGGAATCTGGTTCGTCGCCACCATGGCGCGCTCGTACAACCGCTTCGTCGGCATGAACGATCCGCAGCTGGCCGGCCATTTCATCATGCTGGCGGCGCTGTCGTGGTTCCTGTCCCGCGAGAACAGCCGCAAGGGTGCCGAGCCGCCGATCCTGCTGATGGCGCTCGCCGGCTTCTGGAAGCACAACATCATCGCAGTGCCGGCGACCGCGCTCGCGTGGCTGTGGCTTACCGACTGGCGGCGCGCGTGGCGGCCGACGCTCGCCGGCGCGGCTGCGGCTGCCGTCGGCCTCGCGATCTGCGTTGCGGTCTATGGCGACGCGTTCATGGCCAACCTGCTCACGCCGCGGCCATGGCGGCTGATGCGCGCGGTCATCGGCATCGGCCGCACGCAATGGATCATTCCAGCGCTGGTGATCTGGGCGATCTGGGCGTGGAGCGAGCGCAAGACTTATGCGGCGCGCTTCACCGGTCTCTACATCGGGATCGCCTTCGCGGCCTTTCTCGCGCAATGGACCGGCGAAGACATCCTCGACAATGCCCAGTTCGATCTCGTGATCGCGACGGCGATCGGCCTCGGCATGGCATTCGAGCGCGCCGGCGCCAGCGCCTTTGCGCGCCGCTTCGGCGCCGCGACCGCGCGCGTGACGATCGTGCTGGTCCTTGCGCTGCGCCTCGTCGCGACGCTGCGGATCGAGCCGTTCCTGGTGCTGTTCGATCCGGCCTATCGCGCCGAGTTCTATGCAAATGCGCAGGCCGCGCGCGTGGATGCGCAGCGCGTCGCCGCCGTTCCGGGGCCGGTCGCGTGCGACTACAAGGTCATCTGCCGGATGGCCGGCAAGCCGTTCGTCTACGACGATTTCCGCGTCGACATGCTGATCGCGAGCGGTGCCGCGCGCGGCCTCGACGCCGAAGGGCTCGTCCGCCAGCACGGCATCACCTATGTCCACAACGACCCGCGCGACGGGATCGAGGTGTTGCAGCGGGCGCTGTGGGGCAGGCCGTAAATTATTTCTTCGTGAACAAATTCCGCTCGACGATCTCGCAGATCGCGTGTCCGGCCGTGATGTGGATCTGCTGGATCAGCGGCGTGTCGTCGCTCGGTGCCGCGAGCACGTGATCGCACAGCGGCCGCATCGCGGCGGCGCCGGGGGCGGTGCCGGTGACGCCGACCGTGGTGACGCCGATCTCGCGCGCAGCGCGCAGCGCCGCGAGCACGCTCGGCGACTTGCCCGACGTGGAGATCGCGATGAACACGTCGCCGCGGCGGCCGAGGCCGCGCAGCTGGCGCTCGAACACCTGCTCGTAGCCGTAATCATTGCCGATCGCGGTGAGCACCGACGAGTCGGTCGTGAGCGCGATCGCGGGCAGCGGATGACGGTCGACGCGAAAGCGCGAGAGGAATTCGCCCGCGATGTGCTGCGCGTCGCCGGCGCTGCCGCCATTGCCGGCGAGCATGACCTTGTTGCCGGCGCGCAGGCTCGCTTCGATCGTCCGCGCGATCGCCAGCAGCGCGGCATTGAACGCCGGATCGGCGACGGCGCGCTCGATCACGTCGAGCGAGCGCCGCAGATATGCGGCGGCGATGTCATGGTCCGACATGCATTGGCCCCATGCGCCCGCACGGTGCGGATGCGTCGCTGTGGTAACTGCGGGCGCGATGCGGCGCAAGCGAGCTCATGCCGGCGTGGCGAGCGGCGCCAGTGCCGCCAACGCGGCCGCGACCACGCGGTCGGGCGGAATCTCGCGCATGCAGCGGTGGTGGCCGTAGCGGCAGGTCGGCTTGTGGCAGGGCCGGCATTCGACCTGCGTCTGCGTCTCGATCACCGCCGCGAGCGGATTGAGCGGCGCCCAGTGCCACGGGCTCGTCGGGCCGAAGATGCCGAGCGATGGCGTGCCGAGCGCGGCCGCCACATGCAGCAGCCCCGAATCGTTCGAGACCGCCACATCGGCCACCGCCATCGCCAGGATGGCGTTACGCAGGTCGTGGCCCGTGAGGTCGCGCACGCGATCGGAGCCGGCGGCGATCTCGGCCGCCAGCGTGGTCTCGCCCGGACCGCCGAGCACCCAGACCGAGAACCCCGCGCTGACGAGGCGCCGGGCGGCTTCCGCATAGTAGCTAGCGGGCCAGCGTTTCGACGGCCCCACCGCGCCCGGGGCGAAAGCGGCGACCCGGCCGGGCGCCGCAAGGCCGAGGCGCTGCCGCCAAGCCGCGACCTCCGCGTCGGCCACCTCGAGTTGCGGCAGCGGATAGTCCTTGGGCAGCGCCGCGCCCTTGGGCAGCGCCAGGGCGACGCAGCGGTCGACCATGCGGGGCAGGGCGCGCTCGCCCCAGCGAATGTCGTTCAGCAGGCCGAAGCGGGCCTCGCCCGCAAAGCCTGTCCGCTCCGGGATGGCGGCAAGACAGGGGGCCAGCGCGGATTTCCAGGTGCGCGGCATCACCAGGGCGCGGCCATAGTTTTCCGGTCGCAGGCGTGCCGCCAAGGCACGGTGCTGCGCGAGGGCGAGGCGCTTGCGCGGCAGGTTCCACACGATGCCTTTGCGCACCCCCGGCATATAGTCGAGGAGAGGGGCGACCATCGGGGTGGTCAGCACATCGATGGGGCTTGCCGGGAAGCGCGCTCGCAACAGGCGCACCACCGTGTGACAGCGCACGAAATCGCCGATCCACATATAGGGGACGAGCAGGACCGGACGCCCGTCGCCGGCTTTGTCGCCGCTATTTTGTGAATTTACATTCATTCATATCGTTCAAAGTTTCCGCGCGGATTATTTTTGCGCAGGAGTGACAGGCACTTGCGGGGACCTAGCCGGCATCGGCCGGTCTGTCCAGCGACACCTGGGCGGTTAGCGTTAATCGCACCTTCATCGGCATGTTGCGCCAGTTTGGCGACTGGGGCAAAGGATGCCTTGGCCGAGCGGGCCCGGGCAGGCGTCGATGTTGTTGGTAACGGGTGGGGCGGGTTTCATCGGATCGAATGTGGTGGCGAGCCTCAACGAGGCCGGCCGCAGCGACATTGCCGTCAACGACATGCTCGGCAGCGACGACAAGTGGCTCAACCTGCGCAAGCGCCGGCTCGCCGATTTCGTCCCGCCCGCCGATCTCTTGCGCTGGCTCGACGGGCGCAAGCTCGACGCGGTCATCCACATGGGCGCGAACTCCGATACCACGGCGCGCGACGGCGACGCCGTCATGGAGAGCAATTTCCGTCTCTCGCTGCGCCTGCTCGACTGGTGCACCGAGACGCGCACGCCGCTGATCTACGCGTCCTCGGCCGCGACCTACGGGGACGGCGCGAAAGGCTTCGTCGACGACAATTCGCCGGAAGCGCTGGCGCTTCTGCGGCCGCTGAATCTCTACGGCTGGAGCAAGCATCTGTTCGACCTCGCCGTGATCGAGCGCGCCGCCAAGGGCGCGAAGCTGCCGCCGCAATGGGCGGGCCTCAAGTTCTTCAACGTGTTCGGCCCGAACGAGTACCACAAGGGCGAGATGATGAGCCTGATCGCCAAGCGCTTCGACGACGCCAGGGCGGGCCGGCCGGTCGTGTTGTTCAGGTCGCACCGCGCCGGCGTCGCGGACGGCGAGCAGCGGCGCGATTTCATCCATGTCGACGACGCGGTCGGGGTGGTGCGCTGGCTCCTCGACACGCCGAAGGTCAACGGCATCTTCAACGTTGGCACCGGCAAGGCGGAGAGCTTTCGCGACCTGGTCGCGGCGATGTTCGCGGCGCTCGGGCGGGCGCCCGACATCCGCTACGTCGACATGCCGGAGGCGATCCGCGACAAGTACCAGTACTTCACGCAAGGTTCGGTCGAAAACCTGCGGCGGGCCGGCTATAACGCGGGCTTCACGCCGCTCGCCGAGGCGGTCAAGCGCTACGTCGTCTCCTATCTCGACACGCCGGACCGCTATCGCTGAGGCGCCAAGGGGACGCATGTACGACATCGAAACGGCCATCGAGCGGATTTCCGAGCAGACGGTGCTGTGCATCGGCGATCTGATGCTCGACGAATTCGTCTACGGCGAGGTCTCGCGCGTCTCCCCCGAGGCGCCGGTGCCGGTGATCGCGGCGCGGCGCGAGGAGAAGATCATCGGCGCCGCCGGCAACGTCGCGCGCAACATCGCGAGCCTCGGCGCGCGCTGCCTGTTCGTCAGCGTGGTCGGCGCGGACGATCCCGGCATCGCGATGAGGTCGGCCTTCGCGGCGTTCCGCAAGACGATCGAGCCGCATCTCGTCGTCGACCGCTCGCGCCCGACCACCCGCAAGGTACGCTTCGTGTCGGAGCACTATTCCTCCCACCTGCTGCGCGCCGACTGGGAGACGGTGCGGCCGGTCGCGGCCGAGATCGAGGGCGAGCTGGTCGACCTCATCGCAAACATGCTGCCGCGCGTCGGCGCGGTGGTGATCTCCGACTACGCAAAGGGCGTGCTCACCCCGCGGGTGATCCGCGCCACGATCGACGGCGCGCGCGAGCTGGGCAAGCCCGTGGTGGTCGACCCCAAGGCGGTCGACTACGCGGTCTACGCCGGCGCGACCATCATCACGCCCAACCGCAAGGAACTGGCCGAGGCGACCCGGCGGCCGGTCGCGACCCATCAGGAGGTCGCGGCGGCGGCGGCGGAGCTCGCCCGCATGGTGGCGAGCCGCGCCGTGCTGGTGACGCTGAGCGAGGACGGCATGCTGCTGCTGTCCGAGGGCGGCGCGCCGGTGCATGTGCCCGCCTATGCGGTGCGCATCCGCGACGTCACCGGCGCCGGCGACACCGTGGTCGCGGTGCTCGCGGCGCTGCTCGCGGTCGGCACCGATCTCGAGACCGCGATGCGCGCCGCCAACGCGGCGGCATCGGTGGTGGTGGGCAAGTCCGGCACCGCGACCGTCTCGGCGATGGAGCTGCGCTCGCGCATCCTGCCGTCGGCGGCGCTCGCCGCCGAGGAGAAGATCGCGTTCGACTGGGCGGTCGCCGACGAGCGCGTGCGCGCTTGGCGCGCGCAGGGCCTGCGCGTCGGCTTCACCAATGGCTGCTTCGACCTGCTGCATCCCGGACACGTGAAGGTGCTCGCCGCGGCGCGCGCCGAATGCGACCGGCTGGTGGTCGGGCTCAACGGCGACGCCTCGGTGCGCCGGCTCAAGGGACCGACGCGGCCTATACAGGATGCGGGCGCCCGCGCGGACGTGCTCGCCGCGCTCGAGGCAGTCGACCTCGTCGTGGTGTTCGACGAGGATACGCCGCTCGAGCTGATCACGCGGCTCAAGCCGACCGTGCTGGTCAAGGGCGGTGACTGGCGCAAGGAGGAGGTGGTCGGCCGCGACGTGGTCGAGGCCGGCGGCGGACACGTGGTGCTGGTCGATCTCGTGCCCGGCCACTCGACGACGCGGATCGTCGAGCGCTCTGCCAATCCGACGGCGAAAGCCACGAAGCCGCCGAAAGCCGGACCCAAGGTGGAGGCCTGAGCGCATGCCGATCGGAGAGAACCGCTGACGCGCCTGAGCGCCATCGTGATCACGAAGAACGAGGAGGCGAACATCGGCCCCTGCCTCGATGCCCTGGCATTCTGCGACGAGCGCATCGTGGTCGATGCGCAGAGCAGCGACCGCACCGTGGCGCTGGCGGAGCAGAAGGGCGCGCGCGTGGTCGTGCACGCGTGGCAGGGGTTCGGCGCGCAGAAGAATTTTGCGCTCTCGCTCGCGCAGGGCGACTGGGTGCTGTCGATCGACGCGGACGAGCGGGTCTCGCCGGCGCTCGCGGCCGAGATCGCGCGCGCGATCGCCGATGGCCGCGCCGACGGCTACGAGATTCCGCGTCTCTCCAGCTTCGCGGGGCGCGAGATGCGTCATTCGGGCTGGTTCCCCGACCATGTGCTGCGGCTGTTTCGGCGCGGCAAGGCCCGCTTCTCCGACGACCTCGTGCACGAGCGGGTGATCTGCGACGGCCCGGTCGCCCGCCTGACGCAAGAGCTTTCCCACCAGTCGGTGACGCGGCTCGAGGAGGCGATCTCCCGCATCGACCGCTATTCCACCGCCGGCGCCGAGATGCTGCTCGCCGCCGGGCGCCGCGTATCGTTCGTGGACGGCATCACACACGGCATGTGGTCGTTCTTCCGCGCCTATGTGCTGCGGCTCGGCTTTCTCGACGGGCGCGAGGGGTTCCTGCTCGCGGTCGCCAATGCGGAGGGCACCTATTATCGCTACATGAAGGCCTGGCTGGCGCGGCGCCGGAAATTCGAGGGGAGATGACCGACCTGATCTCCGTCATCGTTTCGACCTACAACCGCGAGGACGCGCTGTCGGCGGTGCTGCGCTCGCTTGCGCGCCAGAGCGACCGCGATTTCGAGGTGCTGGTGGCGGACGACGGCTCCGGCGTCGCGACTGCGCGCGTCGTGCGCGACTGGGCGAGCCGCATGCCGGTGCCGCTGCGGCATGTGTGGCATCCCGATCAGGGCTTCCGCCTCGCCGAGATCCGCAATCGCGCGATCCGGGCGAGCACCGGCGCCTACTGCATCTTCCTCGACGGCGACTGCATCACGCGCTCGGACTTCGTCGCCGCCCATCGGCGGCTCGCCGAGCCCGGCTGGTTCGTCACCGGGAACCGCATTCTCCTGTCTGGCGAGCTGACCGAGCGCATCCTGCGCGTCGGTCTCGAGCCCGAGCAGTGGCGGCTCGCCGAGTGGCTCGCCGAGCGCGCGCATCGCCACGTCAACCGCTTCTCGCCGCTGCTCGACCTGCCGCTCGGCAAGCTGCGCCGGCTGCAGGCGCGGCGCTGGCGCGGCGCGCGCGGCAGCAACATGGGGTTTTGGCGCGCCGATCTCGACACCGTCGACGGTTTCGACGCCGCCTACAGCGGCTGGGGCCGCGAGGATTCCGACATCTTCGTCCGCATGATCCGCGCAAATGTGCTGCGCAAGGACGGGCGCTTCGCGACCGGCGTGCTGCACCTGTGGCACTCGGAAGCCGACCGCACCCGGCTTTCCGAGAACGAGCGAATGCTCGCCGAGGTGACCGACAGCCCACGCGTGCGCGCCAAGCAGGGCCTTTCGCGGGTGATCGAGGAGACGAGCGCCTCGATCGCGCACGCATGAGCACGCCCGCCCTCACGCTGCCGCCGCGCGCGCGCATCCTGGTGGTGGCGCTGCGCCGGCTCGGCGACGTGCTGCTGACGACGCCGCTGATCCGCAGCCTGCGGCGCGCCTTCCCGGATGCGACCATCGAGGCGCTGGTGTTCGCCGACACCGCCGGCATCCTCGACGGCAATCCCGACCTCGATCGCGTGATCGCGATGCCGGCGCGGCCGACGCCCGGGCAAAGTCTCGCCTGCGCGGCCCGCCTGCTCAAGCGCTACCATCTCGCGATCTCGACCCAGAGCGGCGACCGACCGACCGCCTTCGCGCTCATCGCCGGGCGCACGCATATCGGGCCGGCATGGCCGGGCAACCGGATCAAGCGGCTGCTGCTCGGGCGCAGCGTGCCCGCGGGCGGCGGCGTGCATCGGGTCGAGGAGATGCTGCGCATCGCCGACGCGCTCGGCATCGCGAAGGTCTCCGAGATCGTGGCGCCCGCGGGCGCGCTCGCGCCGAAGGACGCGGTGGCGGGGCCTTATGCGGTGGTGCATGCATCGCCGATGTTCCGCTACAAGCAGTGGACGCAGGACGGATGGCGCGCGCTTGCACGTGCGCTCGCGGGGCGCGGCCTCGCCGTGGTCGCGACCGGCGGTCCCGCCGATGGCGGCTATCTCGACGCGCTGTGGCACGACATGCCCGCGGTCCGCCGTCTCGACGCCCGTCTTTCCTGGCCCGAGCTCGCCACGCTGCTGTCGCAGGCCCGCGTCTATGTCGGGCCCGATACCTCGGTCACGCATCTCGCGGCCGCGAGCGGCTGCCCGACGGTCGCGCTGTTTGGCCCGACCGATCCCCGGCTGTGGGGACCTTGGCCGGAGCAAGGGCTCGCGCAGCCGTGGGCGGCGTCGGGCACCATCCAGCGGCGCGGCAACGTGTGGCTGGTGCAGAACCCGCAGCCATGCCTGCCCTGCCAGCAGGAAGGCTGCGACCGGCATCTGCAGAGCCGCGCGCAGTGCCTCGACGAGCTCACCCCGCAGCAGGTGCTGATGGCGGTTGACCAAGCGTTAGACGTGGCCCGGATGAGGCGCGAAGCGCCGACATCCGGGGCTGAGATCCTGGATGTCGCTTCGCTCATCCGTGCTACGCGGCCGCGGGAAGAGGGAAGAACATGACAGGTAGCGCCATAACCCAAAGGCCGATATGGATGACCCGGCACCCTTCTTCCGCCGACCGAGCACAGGGATGATACGGCTCACGACCTTCACCCCGCGCATGGGCCTGATCCTCGCGCACGACCTGATCGTGACGGCGATCGCGGTCCTGGCGAGCTTCTACATCCGGTTCGAGGCGCCGGGCCTCGCGATACGCTGGCCCGTGCTGATCATCATTCTGCCGGTGTTCGTCGCCTACGCGGGCGTGGTCTATGCGATCTTCGGCCTGTTCAAGTCAAAATGGCGGTTCACGTCGCTGCCCGACTTCATGAACATCGTGCGCGCCGCGAGCGTGCTCGCGGTCTCGCTGCTGGTCATCGACTATGTGCTGGTCGCGCCCAACGTGCTCGCCAACTTCTTCTTCGGCAAGATCACGATCGCGCTGTACTGGTTCCTGCAGATCGCCTTCCTGACCGGCTCGCGCATCCTCTATCGCTATTTCCGCTACACCCGCACCCTGCAGCACGCCCGGGCGGCCGAGACCATGCCGACCCTGGTGCTCGGCCCCGCCGCCGACGCCGAGGTGCTGCTGCGCGCGATCGAGAGCGGGGCGGTGAGCAAGATCCAGCCGGTCGGCATCCTCTCGCCCGCGCGCAGCGACCGCGCCCAGGCGATCCGCGGCGTGCCGGTGCTCGGCGACCTCGACGATCTCGAGCATGCGGTCGCCGATCTCGCGGCGCGCGGGATCAATGTGACGCGCCTCGTGATGACGCCGGTCGTGCTGGCGCCGGACGCGCAACCCGAGTCGGTGCTGATGCGCGCCCGCCGGCTCGGCCTCGCGACCAGCCGGCTGCCGGCGCTCGACGAGGGCGGCGAGGCGCTGCGGCTCGCACCCGTCAACGTCGAGGACCTGCTGCTGCGGCCGAGCGCCAGGATCGATTACGGCCGCCTCGAAGCGCTCATCCGCGGCGGCACCGCCGTCGTCACCGGCGGGGGCGGCTCGATCGGCGCGGAAATCTGCGACCGGCTGGTCACCTTCGGCGCCGCGCGCCTCCTGGTGATCGAGAATTCCGAGCCCGCGCTGCACGCGGTGCTGGAAGCGCTCGCGGCCAAGAGGCCGGATGCCGTGATCGACGGCCGCATCGCCGACATCCGCGACCGCGACCGCGTCCTGCGGCTGATCAGGGAGTTCAAGCCCGATATCGTGTTCCACGCCGCGGCGCTCAAGCACGTGCCGATCCTCGAGCGCGACTGGGACGAGGGCGTCAAGACCAACGTGTTCGGCTCGGTCAACGTGGCGGACGCGGCGGTCGCCGCCGGCGCGCGCGCCATGGTGATGATCTCGACCGACAAGGCGATCGAGCCGATCTCGGTGCTCGGCGCCACCAAGCGCTTCGCCGAGATGTACTGCCAGGCGCTCGACGCCGACCTCACGCGCCGCGCCGACGGCGCCGCCAAGGAGCCGAGCAAGCAACCGAGCAAGTCGCCGATGCGGCTGATCGCGGTACGCTTCGGCAACGTGCTCGCCTCGAACGGCTCGGTGGTGCCGAAGTTCAAGGCGCAGATCGAGGCGGGCGGCCCCGTCACGGTCACGCATCCCGACATGGTGCGCTACTTCATGACCATCCGCGAGGCCTGCGACCTCGTCATCACGGCGGCGAGCCATGCGCTCGCGCCGACGCGCTCCGACGTCGCCGTCTACGTGCTCAACATGGGCCAGCCCGTGAAGATCGTCGACCTCGCCGAGCGCATCATCCGGCTGTCCGGCCTCGAGCCCGGCCGCGACATCGAGATCGTCTTCACCGGCATCCGGCCGGGCGAGCGGCTCAACGAGATCCTGTTCGCGCGC
>Ga0126371_10007002_pt1 | contig 10069 bp, 8 predicted proteins | sample PanSoiMetaPlot_4_FD_110145 | JGI IMG/M metagenome (GOLD analysis project Ga0126371, IMG submission 110145) | Tropical forest soil microbial communities from Panama - MetaG Plot_4 | ecosystem: Environmental > Terrestrial > Soil > Tropical forest > Bulk soil | place: Panama | collected 2016-02-17
CGCCGCTCGAGCGGCTGCAGCATGCCGATCTCGATCACCAGCATCATGACGATCTGCACGATGGTCCAGGCGAACACCTGGTCGGTCTGGATCAGGTCGGAGGCCTGGCGCAGGCGATAGCCGACGCCGCTCGAGGCGCCGAGCGTCTCGGCGACGAGGCTCACGCGCCAGCCGAAGCCGAAGGCGAGCCGCGAGCCGGAGAAGAAATACGGCAGGATCGACGGAAGATAGATCTTCACCAGCGTCTTCGCCCGCGAGAAGCGCAGCGCCTGCGCGAGCTCGACATAGTCGGCGTTCACCGCCTGGGTGCCCTGCCACACGTTGGTGACGATGAGCGGAAACGCCGTCATCAGCACGACGAAGATCGGCGTCGCGGGCGACAGGCCGAACCAGATGACCGCGAAGATCGCCCAGATCGCCGACGACACCGTGTTCATCACCGGCAGGATTGGCTCGAAGAAATTGCCGAGTGCGCGGTTGGAGCCGAGCAGCAGGCCGCCCGGCACGCCGAGCAGAACGGCGAGCGCGAAGCCGGCCAGCACGCGCAGCAGCGTGGTGACCAGGTTGAGCGGCAGGTCGCCGCTCTGGGTGAGCTGCACCACCCGGGCGAACACGCGCTGCGGGCTCGGCAGCACATAGACCGGCGTGGCGAGCGAGGCCGCCCACCAGGCAGCGAGCAGCAGCAGGGCGAGCGCGCAGCGCTGCGCCACGACGCCGAGGCGGCCGGAGCCCGCGGGATCGGACGCGCTCACGGCTAGTGTCCCGATTCCGAAGTTCGCAAGCATTTGCCGCGACCTCTGAGCGAACTTCGGAATCGAAAGGACACTAGCGCCTCCATGATTCTAGTGCCGCTTTTGAACCCGAAGTTCGCAACCGTGCCCGCGGCGAAAACCGTGCGAACTTCGGGTTCGCGGCACTAGCGTTTGGCCTGCTCGTAGGGCGCCGTCACGAAGGCCGAGTCGGGCACGCTGCCCTCGATCGTGCCGACGTCTTTGAAGATCTGCGCCATGGTCTTGAAGGTAGCGACGTCGGCCGGCTCCATGGTGGCGACGTAGATGTCGCTCCACAGCCGCGCGTAGGAGGTCGCGTCCTTGGCGTCGAGGTTGGCGGCCTTGCTCAGCATCTCGGCCGCCTTGGCGGGCTGGTCGTGGCCGAACCTGGTCGCCGCGATCATCGCGCGCACGAAACGCACCACCGCGTCGGGATGCTGCCGGGCGAAGGTCTTGTGCACGACCGAGACGCCGAGGATCGGCAGCGCATTCGCATGCGTCATCTTCTTCCATTCGTCGACCAGCTGGCCGAGCGTCTGCAGCTTGAGCTCCGGCACCGAGGCGAGCGTCACCGCGCGCAGCGAGGCGGCATCGACGTCGCCGCGCTCGAGCAGGCGCACGAGCTGGCCCTCGTTGGCGCCGACCGGCGTGTAGTCGCTCGGCTTGAGGCTGACGTTCTTCTCCAGCACCGACGCGACGATCGCGTAGGTCGCGCTGCCGACCGGCGACATGCCGACCTTCTTGCCCCTGAGGTCGGCCAGCGTCCTGACCGGCGAGCCGTCCTTGGCGACGAAGGTCGCCTCGGCCACCTGCGTCGCCAGCACGATCTCGATCGGCGCGCCCTGGATCGCGAGCGTGAAGGCGCCGCTCGCCGGCGCTGCGAAGGCGACGTCGATCGACTGGGTGATCAGCGCCTTGGTCGGGCCGTTGACGTCGCTGAACTTGACGTACTCCGGCGCGAGCCCGGCCTGCTCGAGGAATTTTCCGGCCTCGAGCACGGCGCCGAACCCGACCGAGAATCCGCTGGTCCAGTAGCCGACCTTGATCTTCTCCTGCGCGGATGCCGCCGAGGCGGCGAGCGCGAGCGGCAATGCCAGGCACGATGCGATCAGGATTCGGCGAAATGTCATCGGATGGTCTCCTCGGCGGGCGTTTCTTCGAGCGTGGCGCGCAGGCGGTTGACGAGGCCGGTCGCCTCGTCGGCGCCGGTGCGCGGCTGCGGCAGGGCGAGGTCGACCGTCTCGCGCACCTGCCCGGGCCGCGCCGACATCAGCACGATGCGGTCGGCGAGCACGACCGCCTCCTCGACGTCATGGGTGACGAACAGGATCGAGAGGCGGCGCAGATCGCGGATGCGCAGCAGCTCGCGGTGCAGGCTCGCGCGCGTCTGCGGGTCGAGCCGCGAGAACGGCTCGTCCATCAGCAGCAGCTCCGGCTCGCCGACAAGGCTGCGGGCGAGCGCCACGCGGCTGCGCATGCCGCCCGACAATTGATGCGGATAGGCGTCGGCGAAGTCGGCGAGGCCGACCATGTCGAGCGCGGCGCGGGCGCGCCGGCGCCGCTCCGGCGCCGCCATCGCGCCCGCCTCGAGCGCCAGCGTCACGTTGCCGAGCGCGAAGCGCCAGGGCAGCAGCCGGTCATCCTGGAACATGTAGCCGACCCGGCCCCAATCGACCGCGCCGGTCGTGTCGGCGCCGAGCACCTCGACCCTGCCGCCGTCGGGCCGGATCAGGCCGGCCGCGAGGTTGAGCAGCGTCGATTTGCCCGCGCCGGATGGGCCCAGAATGGCGACGATCGCCCCCGCCGGCAGGCCGAAGCTCACCCGGCGCAGCACCTCGAGCAGACGGCCGTCGGTGGTCGCAAAATGCTTCGAAACATCGATGAAAGAGAGGGCGGAAGCTGCTGATCGGGCGGCGGAAAGCCCTGACGACAGCGCGGTTTCGGGGGCGTTGAGGCTCGTCATGTCCACACTGTCCGGCCCCGCCGCGCCTGCACGCTTTTTCGCTATTCTATATAAGCGGTTCGCCAGTATTCCTAGAGCGGAGAACCAGCTTGTCGCGCGGGCTCTCATCCGGAGGCAACGTGGACCGCCAATTGCCGCTCGGCGACGAGATCTTCCTCGATCACATCGCCCATTTCGTGCTGGACCGCGAGGCGGCGCGCGCCGCGCTCGCGCGCGCAGGTTTCGCTCCAACGCCGGTATCGATCCAGGTCAGCCCGGATCCGGCCGGCGGTCCGCCGCAGCCGACCGGGACCGGCAACGTCACCGCCATGTTCGCGCGCGGCTATATCGAGATCCTCTTTCAGACTGCCGACACGCCGCTCGGGCGCGAGCTCGCGGCCGCGCTCGCCCGCCACCCGGGCCTGCATCTCGCCGCTTTTGCGGTGGCGGATGCGGCGGCCGCGCATCGCCGGCTGGGCGAGGCTGGCTTTCGCATGCAGCCGCTGGTGTCGATGCAGCGCCCGGCCGATACCGAGCAGGGGACCGACATCGCCGCCTTCACGATCGCGCGCCTCGTGCCCGGCCAGATGCCGGAGGGGCGCATCCAGGTCCTCACCCACCGCACCGAGCGCACGGTATGGCAGCCGCGTTGGCTCGATCATCCGAACGGCGCGCGCGCGCTCATCGCGCTCACCATTGCGGTCGCAGACGCCGACGAGGCGGCGGCGCGCTTCGCGCGCTTCACCGGCCGGCCGGCCGCGCGTTGCGAGGGCGGCCAGTCGATCGCGCTCGACCGCGGCCGGCTCGAGCTGGTGACCGCGGCGGCGTTCAGCCGCCGGTTTCCCGAGCTGACGATCCCGAGCCTGCCGTTCATGGGCGCGTGCACAATCGAGGTCGAGTCGGTTGCCGCGGCCGAAGCGGTCTTGCGCCGCGGCGGGATTGAACTGCGTCGCGCCGGCGAGCGCCTGGTGGCCCTCTTTCCGGAGGAGCTTGGGCGAGGAATCTGGGAGTTCGTCGAAGACGGGCGGAGCGCCTAAGCGCGCTCGACGTGCCGGCTCCCCCGACCGCGCAACCTCAGGCGGCCGCGCGCCTGTGCTTGCCCTCGAACGCCGGCGCCACCTCGCGCATGAAGCGGTCCATCTCTTCTTTCACTTGCGCGTGGGGCTTCATCCCCACGTTGAAGTAGAGGATCACCTCGGAAAAGCCCGCGGCCTCGACCTTTTTGAGCGTGTCGGTGATCTGCGCCGACGAGCCGAGCAGCACCGAGTTCTCGGTCAAATCCTCGGAGCGCACCTTGTGCAGGCGCTCGACCATGTCGACGAAATAGCGGTAGCTCGGCGGCGCGGTCTTCGGGTCGCCCGGCAGCGCCGGGATGACGCATTCCTTGTAGTAGCGGATCTGGCGCGCGCGCTGCGCCGCTTCCTGCTGCGGATTGTCGAAGAAATGCGTGAAATAGCTGCACATCAGCCGGCCCGGCTTGCGGCCGTACTTGGCGCAGCTCTCGTTGTAGAGGTCGGCGACCTGGCGCAGGCCGCCGTAGCTCATCGCCGCCGCGAACGGCGCGACGATCAGCCCGCAATCGAGCCGCGCCGCAAGCTCGATCGACGGCTTGGAGAACGACGCCACGTAGGCGGGCAGCGGCCGCTGCACCGGCTTGGGCGTGATGCGCACGTCGTCGAACGAGTAGTGCTTGCCGTGGTGCGAGATGCGCTCGTCCGCCGACCACAGCCGGCGCACCAGCTCCATGCCTTCCTCGAAGCTGCCCTGGTTGTCCTTGAAGTCGACCCGGAACGGCGCGTATTCGCGGCTGTCGTAGCCGCGGCCCGCCGCGAAGTCGACGCGGCCGTTGCTCAGGAGGTCGAGGGTCGCCCATTGCTCGGCGACGCGGATCGGATGGTGCAGCGGCAGCACCGTGACGGCGGGCGCGAGCCGGATGTGCTGGGTGCGCGCCGCGATGTAGGCGAGCACCAGGTCGGGGCAGGAGAGGACGCCGAGCGAGTTGAAGTGATGCTCGCCGATCCACGCCGAGTGCATGCCGAGCGCGTCGGCATGGAGCGCCTCGGCGGCGATGTCGGCGACGAACTGGTTCGCGCTGCGCGGGTTGTTCTCGTAGTGATTGTCGCTCAGCGTGAAGTAGCCGAATTCCATGACGTCCTCCGCAAGTTTGGCGGACTATAGCACGGAAGGGGAAGCATCACCCCATCTCCAGCTTGAACAACCTGATCGCGTTGGTGCGGCCGATCTTGCGCCGGTCGGCCTCGCTGATCGCCACCGCGTCGAACCAGCGGGCGGCATGGTCGACGTTCTCGAACGGCCAGTCGGTCGAGAACAGGATCCGGTCGGCGCCGAGGGTGACGAGCGCAGTGAGCAGCGCCGGCGTGCAGAAATTGCCCGACACCGTGATGTGGAAGTTGGCGTTGAAATAGTCGGCGATCCGCTTCTTCGCCGCATAGACGTGCCGCTGCCCCACCCAGGCGTTGGTGTTGTCGACCCGCCAGATGTGGAACGGCAGGCCTTCGCCCATGTGGCCGAGGATGATGGCGAGCCGCGGATGCTTGTCGAACAGCCCGCTGCCCATCAGCCGCAGCGCGTGCACCGCGGTCTCCTGGGCGAACGCCCAGGCCGGGCCGAGCAGCCAGCGGTGGCCCTCGTAGATCCTTTGCTGGCTCGGCAATGGATTGCGCGGATGCAGGTAGAACGGCACGTCGAGCTTTTCCACCACCTCCCAGAACGGCCAGTATTGCGGCAGGTCGTAGTAGACCATGCTGTCGGCCTCGTAGACCTGCGAAAAGCCGTTCACCAGCGCGCCGCGAAAGCCGAGCTCCTTCACGCACCGCGTCAGCTCGTTCGTCGCGAGCTCCGCGTCCTGCATCGGCAGCGCGGCGAGCGCCTGGAAGCGGTCGGGGCGCTTTCGCACCTGCTCGGCGAGAAAATCGTTGGCGCGCCGCGCCATCTCGTCGGCGCGCTTGGGATCGAGGATCGCCTGGATCGCCGGCGCGTTGAGCGAGAGGATCATCATCTCGACGCCGTTCCGGTCCATCTCGGCGATGCGCCGCTCGTGAAAGTCGAGCAGGCGACCGCGCAGCTCCGGCCAGGTGTGGTCGGGCAGGAATCCTTTGGAATCGGCGAGCGTATCGTCGGTGGCGAAATGCTCTTCCAGCCCGATCTTGCCCTTCATCGTCTCCCTCGTTTCTTTCCAAGGCGCCGCACCCGCCGCTTGCGCCTGGGCGGATGGGTGCGCCCGCCGCCGTCGCGGCAGGCGTCGCACTTGCAGCCGATCGGCTTGAGGAACTCGTCGAAATACTCCTTGCCGTAATCGTAGGTAATCTCCTCGCCGGGCTGGATCATGCGCCTGGCGTAGATCTTGATCTTGCCCTTGACCCCGTACGGCACCGCGTTCGGCTTGCACGAATGATTGATGTAGCGCGCGGTGTTGGCGCGCGGCGCCCCGTCGATCGCCCAGCGCTTGTTGAGGTCGAACAGGTACTTGCTCTGCAGATTGTCGACGTCGTCCCAGCGCACCAGCGGGCCCCAGTACTCGATGATGAACTTGCCCTTGCGGATCGGCTCGGTGGCATAGAGCCCGAGCCCGGTGCGCGAGCGGCCGACGCGGAACGGACCTGCCTGGTGACGCGGACGGGCGGCCTTGCTCTTCCTGGCTTGCATGCTGGTCAAACGTTACTCTTCATGGGCGTGCGCGGGCATTTCAATACTGGGCTTCGCGCAACGCGCAAGAGGGCGCGAGATCGGATGGCGGACGGTGTGGATGACCATGACGTCGTGATCGTCGGCGCCGGCCACAACGGCCTCGTCTGCGCCGCCTATCTCGCCATGGCGGGGCTGCGCGTGAAGATGGTCGAGCGCCGGCGCGTGGTCGGCGGCGCGGCGGTCACCGAGGAATTCCATCCCGGGTTCCGCAATTCCGTCGCGGCCTACGCGGTGAGCCTGCTCAACCCGAAGATTATTCGCGATCTTCGCCTGCACGAGCACGGGCTGCGGATCGTCGAGCGCCGGGTGCAGAATTTCCTGCCTGCCGCGGACGGGAGCTACCTGCTCGCCGCCGAAGGCGAGACCGCGCGGCAGATCGGTAAATTCAGCGCCGCCGATGCGGGCCGCTACGCGGCCTTCAACCGCGAGCTCGACATGGCGGCGGACGTGCTGCGCGACCTCGCGTTGCGCGCGCCGCCCAACCTTGCCTCCGGTTTCACCCTCCGCCGCCTCGGCGAACTCATCCGCACCGGCGCGCTGGCCAATCGGCTGCGGCGTCTGCGTCCCGAGCAGGTCCGCATCCTGTTCGACCTCGCCACCAAGTCGGCCGGCGAATTTTTGGACAACTGGTTCGAGACCGATCTGCTCAAGGCCATGCACGGCTTCGACGCCGTGGTCGGCAACTACGCCAGCCCCTACGCGCCCGGCACCGCCTATGTGCTGCTGCATCACGCCTTCGGCGAGGTGAACGGCAGGAAGCGCAGCTGGGGCCACGCGCTCGGCGGCATGGGCGCCATCACCCAGGCGATGGCGCGCGCCGCCCAAACCCTCGGCGTCGCGATCGAGACCGACGCGCCCGTCGCCGAGATCGTGGTGGAGCGCGACCGGGCCTGCGGGGTCGTGCTCGGCGACGGCCGCGTGATCCGCGGGCGGGCCGTGGCCGCGAACGTCAATCCGCGGCTGCTCTATACCGGGTTGATGCCGGGCGGGGCGCTGCCGGCCGAATTCCTCGCCCGCATGCGGCGCTGGCGCTGCGAGTCCGGCACGTTCCGCATGAACCTCGCGTTGTCGCGCCTGCCGAGCTTCGCAGCCCTGCCGACGAGCAAGGGTACCGATCACTTGACCTCCGGCATCATCCTGGGGCCGAGCCTCGGCTACATGGAGCGCGCTTTTCACGACGCGCGCCGCGACGGCTGGAGCCGCGAGCCGATCATCGAGATGCTCATTCCGTCGACCCTCGACGATTCGCTCAGCCCTCCGGGTACGCACGTGGCGAGCCTCTTCTGCCAGCACGTGGCGCCGCAGCTTCCCGACGGGAAATCCTGGAGCGACCATCGTGACACGGTGGCCGACCTGATGATCGACACGGTCGAGCGCTACGCGCCCGGCTTCAAGGCGAGCGTGCTGGGCCGCCAGGCGCTGAGCCCGCTCGATCTCGAGGAGACGTTCGGGCTGACCGGCGGCGACATCTTTCACGGCGCGCTGTCGCTCGACCAGCTTTTTTGGGCGCGTCCGATGATCGGCTACGCGGACTACCGCGGGCCCTTGCGCGGGCTCTATCACTGCGGCTCCGGCGCGCATCCGGGCGGTGGCGTGACCGGCTTGCCCGGCCACAACGCGGCGCGGGCGATCATCCGCGACCGGCGCTGGCGGGTATGGACGTGAAGGGGCGCACGCGGGCGGCAAAATCAGATAAGCTGACGGGAACGAAAGCGGGGAGGGAAGGCGTGAAGGTCCGGGCACGAATTGCGCTCATCTGGCTGCTTGCCCTGCCGCTCGCGCCGGCGGCCGCGCAGGAGGACGACAAGAGCTATCCGAGCCGGGCGATCCACATCGTCGTTCCGTTCCCGGCCGGCGGGCCGGCCGACCTGGTCTCGCGGGTGATCGCCCAGAAGATGAGCGAGAGCTTCGGCGTGCCCGTCGTGGTCGACAACCGGGGAGGCGGCAACACCATCATCGGCGCGCAGGCGGTCGCGCGCGCCGCGCCCGACGGCTACACGCTCTTGATGGCGATCGACTCGACGCTGGTGATGAACCAGTTCCTTTACAAAATCCTTCCCTACGACCCGTTCGTCGACTTCGTGCCGATCACGCTGACGACGCAGACCGTGTCGGTGCTCGCCGTGCGCGCCGACGGACCGAAGAGCGTGGCCGAGCTGATCGCGCGCGCCAAGGCCAATCCCGGCAAGCTCAACTTCGGCGGCGGCACCATCACGGCGCAGCTGATGGGCCACCTGTTTCACAAGGCGGCCGGGCTCGACATCCTCTACGTGCCGTTCAAGGGCACGCCCGAGACCACGCAGGGGCTGCTCGGCGGCAGCGTCGACCTCGCCTATGTGTCGACCGTGATTGCGGTGCCGCTGATCCAGGGCGGCCAGCTGCGCGCGATCGCTCGGCTCGATCACCGCGAGCTGCCGGCGCTCGCCGGCGTGCCGGTGCTCGCCGACGCGGCGGGCCTCAAGGACTTCGACGATCTCGCGGTGTGGCTTGGCCTGGTCGCGCCCAAGGGCACGCCGCGCGCGATCGTCGACAAGCTCAACCGCGAGGTCGTGCACATTCTCAACGATCCGGCGGTGAAGCAGAAATCCGAGTCGATCGGCGGCTATATCCACACCAGCACGCCGGAGGAGTTCTCCGCCTTCATGCGCAAGGAGGCGGCGCGCTGGAGCGCCGCGCTAAAGGAGCTGGGGATACGTTATGATTGACGAGAGTGAAGCACCGCGGCGACACGCCAAACCCGCCCTCATCCTGAGGAGCCCTCGCGCAGCGAGGGCGTCTCGAAGGATGAGGGCGGCCGATGTGGCGCCACTTGTGTTTGCGGCCCATGGTTCGAGACGCGTCGCTGTGCGACGCTCCTCACCATGAGGTTGCTATGTTGATGATCCGGGAGGCGACGATGAGGAACATCACAGTAATGGCGACGGTGCTTTTTGCGGTTGCGGCGGGCGCCGCGTTTGCGCAGAACAGCACCGCACCATCACGAGGAAACGCCATGGCCACTGTCTCGCCCGATGTCGTCAAGAGTCTCGCGCCTACCGGCACGCTGCGCGCCGGCATCAATCTCGGCAACATCGTGCTGGCGCAGAGCGATGCCAGCGGCCAGCTCGGCGGCGTGACCGTCGAGCTTGCGCGCGAGCTCGGGCGGCGGCTCGACGTGCCGGTCGAGCTCAAGCGGTTCGACGCGGCGGGCAAGTCGTTCGAGGCGATGAAGGCCGGGTCGCTCGACATCGTATTTCTCGCCATCGAGCCGGTGCGCGCCGCCGAGGTCGAGTTCTCGGCGCCGTACGTGATCATCGAGGGCGTCTACATGGTGCCGAAGGATTCGGCGATCCGGTCGGTCGACGAGGTCGACCGTGAGGGCGTGCGGATCGCCGTCAACAAGGCCTCGGCCTACGACCTCTTCCTCACCCGCAGCCTCAAGCACGCCAAGCTGGTGCGCGGCGAGAGCGGCGTCGAGCTGTTCGTCAACGAGAAGCTGGAGGCGGCGGCGGGCGTGAAGCAGCCGATCGTGGCCTATGCGAAGGCCCATCCGAACGTGCGGGTGCTCGACGGCCGCTTCATGGAGATCCAGCAGGCGATGGGTACTGCGAAAGGCCGCGACAAGGGCGCGCGCTATCTGCACGGGTTCGTCGAGGAGATGAAGGCGTCA
>Ga0126371_10007003_pt1 | contig 10069 bp, 11 predicted proteins | sample PanSoiMetaPlot_4_FD_110145 | JGI IMG/M metagenome (GOLD analysis project Ga0126371, IMG submission 110145) | Tropical forest soil microbial communities from Panama - MetaG Plot_4 | ecosystem: Environmental > Terrestrial > Soil > Tropical forest > Bulk soil | place: Panama | collected 2016-02-17
GTCACCTGCTCGACGATCGTCGACCTCGGCGAGTCGGCGACTTCGGCCGCGATCTCCACGCCTCTGTTCATCGGCCCGGGGTGCATCACGATCGCATGTTCTGGCAGCATCGCCATCCGGTCGGCGTCGAGCCCGTACCTGCGGCTGTACTCGCGGACGCTCGGGAAAAACGCGTCCGACATGCGCTCGCGCTGAACCCGCAACATCATCACCACGTCGCTGTCCGGCAGCACGGAACCAAAGTCGTAGCTCACCGAGCACGGCCAGCTGTCTACGGCCACGGGCAGCAAAGTCGGCGGCGCAACGAGGGTGACCGTCGCGCCGAGCGTCCGCAGCAGCCAGACGTTGGAGCGCGCGACCCTGCTGTGCAGGACGTCGCCGACGATCGTGACCCGCAGGCCTTCGAGCCGCCCGAGCCTGCGCCGCATCGTGAACGCGTCAAGCAGCGCCTGCGTCGGATGCTCGTGAGTGCCGTCTCCCGCGTTGATCACGCTGCCCCTGACCCAGCCGGCCAGCCGGTCGGGCGCGCCAGAGGCGCTGTGTCTGATCACGACGGCATCGGCGCCCATGGCCTGCAGCGTCAGCGCCGTGTCCTTCAGGCTCTCGCCCTTCGCGACGCTCGAGCCTTTGGCCGAGAAGTTGATCACGTCCGCCGACAACCTCTTCGCGGCCGCCTCGAACGAGATCCTCGTCCGTGTGGAGTCTTCGTAGAACAGGTTGACGACCGTGCGTCCGCGCAGCGTCGGCAGTTTCGGTATCGGCCGTTCGGCGAGCCTGGCGAGCTCTTCGGCGGTATCAAGGATCGCGACGGCGTCGGCGAGGCTCAGCTCCGCCGCGGAAATCAGGTGCCTGTTCACCGGCCCGCCTCCTGACTCCCCTGAAGCGTCACGCAGTCCTCACCATCGACCTCGGTGAGCAGCACCCTGACCGCCTCGCGCTTGGAGGTCGGGAGGTTCTTGCCCACGTAGTCGGGCCTGATGGGCAGCTCGCGGTGACCCCTGTCGACCAGGACCGCGAGCTGGACGGCGCGCGGCCGCCCGATGTCGCCGAGCGCGTCAAGTGCCGCCCGCACCGTCCTGCCCGAGTACAGGACGTCATCGACCAGCACAACGATCATTCCGTCGATACCGGAGTCTGGCACCTCGGTGTGACCGAGCGCCCTGGCAGGCCGGAGCCGCAGGTCGTCGCGGTACAGGGTGATGTCGAGCGACCCGCAGGGAACGTTCACTCCCTCGGTCTGCGCGAGCTGCGCCGCGAGGCGGCGGGCTAGCGGCACTCCCCTAGTCGGGATGCCAAGCAGCACCACGTCGCGGGCGCCGTCAGTGCGCTCGAGAATCTCGTGGCCAATCCTGGTCAGCGCCCGGCGGATCTCGTCGCGTCCGAGTACGGGCTTCCCCGCGCGGCCATCGCTCGCTCTGGCGTCCGCGGGATCGGACCCGGCGGCGTGGCTGGTCGCAGCCATCAACAGACCTCCTTCCCCGCCTCACGGGACGGGCCTTAAAGGACGTCGAACGGCCCCAACGTACCAGGACCGTCCCCTCGGGTCGCAGCTGACGCGCGGGCGCGTAAGTTCACCCGATTTTTGCCGATCGGCTTGACCTTGTGATGCTCTCGGCCTACCGTCACTGTCCGTAACCATCTGTTCTTTCCACCGGATCGCTGCGTCAGCATCCGCATGTCGCTTTATCCGCCGAGCAACAAAGGCCAGGGACCCCAACCATGCCATCTGATTACGCGAGGACCCTCGGCGCGCGGCTGCGTGCCATTCGCACCCAGCAGGGATTGTCCCTGCATGGCGTGGAAGAGAAGTCCAGGGGCCGCTGGAAGGCCGTTGTCGTTGGTTCCTACGAGCGTGGCGACCGGTCGGTGACCGTGCAGAAGCTCGCCGAGCTAGCCGACTTCTACGGCGTGCCGGTTTCTGAACTGCTGCCTGGCGACGCTGCTCCCGGAGTACTGACTCCTGCCCCCAAGCTTGTCATCGACTTGGAAAAGATGTCGCAACTGCCACGCGAGCAGGCCGGCCCGCTTGCCAGGTACGTCGCGACCATCCAGAGTCAGCGCGGCGACTACAACGGCCGGGTGTTGTCCATTCGGCAAGAGGACCTGCGGTCGCTTGCTGTCATCTATGACAAGACGCCCACTGACCTGACCGAGGAACTGATCGGCTGGGGGATACTCGACTCCACGGCGCGCGGCGCAGTCGACATCGCCTAATCGGCCGACGTCAGATCGCAGCGGGGAGCGGCAGCGACGACTGAGCGGGAACGCCAAGCGCGCTTTCCGCCAGCGAGACAAAGGTCGCCGCGTCGCGCAGCAGTTCGTCAGCTTCGCGCCCGGATACCGCGCGCGGCAGGCCCGCCTCGGCGGCCGCGCGCTTGCTCGCGCCAGCGGCGAAGAACGCCGCCCACTCACTCAGCGTCGGCTCCACTCTGGGCAGCAGCTCCCACACGCTCAGCGGACGCCTGCGGCGCGGCGGCGCAGGCTCAGCCCTCGCGGCCACGATCGCCGCTGCGGCACGCAGCGCGGCGAGATGCGCCCCGACGTAGCGGCCGCCAGCCGACGAGTCGGCCTCAGCCGACGCGAGGCCGTGGCGTGCCGATTCGAGCAGCGCGAGAGCTGAGGGCGCGACCCTGCAAGGCACCCGGTCCTGCCGTACCTGCGACATCGAGCTCATCGCGACGTCCTCCACTTCAGGTGCGGGCGGGCCAGGCGCGGCTCTTCCCCACACCGCGCCCGGCTCCTGCACGCGAGCCGGTCAGACCGGCATCCCGAGCGTTTCCCACTCTCATATTCGAACATAGATTCGGTGAGCTGTCCAATCGACTGATGCTGCGTTCGAATGTACAGAGGGGGTCTGACAGTGACCCGCGTCCGCGCTCCGGCTCCTGCCACCGTGCTGAGGCCGGCCGCCAATAAGTGATCGCGTACGCTGTGCGGGATGGCGACCGCCGCTGCGCTCTGCGATCTCGGGCCGAGGGAGTTCCTCGGCTCGATTGATGTCCTGGTCGGGATCTACGCGGACGCCATGGACGCGGATGAGGGGCTGCTGCCTGGGCGCAGAGAGCTGATGCGCCGGCACGCGGGCTATCCAGCGTTCAAGGCTTTGCAGGCGCGCGCCGCGTCATCTGGCCAGGCCGAGGGCCCGCGCCGCGTGCTCGGGTTCAGCTACGGCTTTCACGGCCAGCGAGGCCAATGGTGGTACGACGCGGTGTCGTCGGCGCTTTCCGGGGCCATCGGCCCGGCGCTGACCGCGAGCTGGCTCGCCGACTGTATCGAGGTTGCCGAGGTACACGTGCGCAAGGACCAGCAGCGTTGCGGGATCGGGACCAGGCTGCTGACCGCGCTGGTCGCGGGCCGCCCTGAGCGGACCGCATTGCTTTCCACGCCTGACCGCGACTCAACAGCCCGCAGGCTGTACCGGCGGATGGGATTTCGGGACCTGCTGACGGGCTACATCTTCCCGGGCGGCAGCCCGCCCTACGCCGTGATGGGCGCGATGCTGCCGCTTCGTAACCCGGTCGCCGCAGGCAGCCTCCCCCGGTCGGCAAGCCCGAGCGCTTGGTAAATCTCGCTGGTAGCCCTCGATCCGTTCAGTGTGTAGAAATGCAACCCTGGCACGTCCTCGTCGAGCAGCCGCTGGCACATGCCCGCGGCGTACTCCACACCGATCTGCCGGACCGCGCCGCGGTCGTCCGAGTGAGCATGCAGGCGCGATGCCAGGTCGTCAGGGAATCTCGCGCCTGACAGCAGCAGCGCCCGGTCGATCATCGGGACGCTGGTAATCGGCATGATCCCGGCGATGACTGGAACGTGGCAGCCGCGCGAAGCGATCTCGTCCCTGAATCGCAGGTAGTCATCGACGAAGAAGAACATCTGCGTGATTGCGAAGTCGGCGCCTGCCGCGCATTTCTCGATGAAGAACCTGATGTCCGCGTTCTTGGTGATGGCCCGGTTGTGACCCTCAGGGAAGGCCGCGACTCCCACGCAGAAATCGCCGGCCTGGCCAACCAGCCGGACGAGCTGTGCCGCATGTGTGAGTCCCTCAGGGTGCGCCACCCAATCGGCTGCCGGGTCTCCCGGCGGGTCGCCGCGGAGCGCGAGGACGTTTCTCACGCCGACGGCGGCGTACGACCCGACGACGTGCCTGAGCTCGGCCACGGAGTGGCTGACCGCCGTCAGGTGGCCGACCGGGGTGAGCGTCGTCTCCTCCGCGATCCTGCCGGTGACTCGCACGGTTCGGTCCCTGGTCGTACCGCCCGCGCCGTAGGTGACAGAGACGAACGTCGGCTGCAAGGCCTCCAGGCGCCTGATCGCCTTCCAGAGCTGCTCCTCGTCGGCGTCGGACTTAGGCGCCATGAACTCGAAGGAGAATGACCGCCCGCCAGCGGCCAGCAGGTCCCTGATCAGCGGTGCTTGTGGTCGCCAAGACGCCGATGCCATTGACCCAGGTTATCCCCGGCCGTAACGCCGCGAGCCCGCCCGGCCGCGCGGCCCTGCGGACGCGGACGGGCCACCTGGCGGCTAGTGTCACGATCATGTCGACAGGGGCAGCGGACCTGGCGCGGATCCGGACGGAGGTAGGCGCGGCGCTTGACGAGTTCATCGCGCGCCAGCGCCGCGAGCTAGCCGGAATCGCCGACGAGCTGCTGCCGTGCGTGGACGCGATCGCGGACCTGGTCGCTGGCGGCAAGCGGCTGCGCGCCGCGTTCTGCTACTGGGGCTGGCGGGCATGCGGCGGTGCGGACCGTCCTGAGATCTTCGCCGCCGCGGCGTCGCTCGAGTTGCTGCACGCCAGCGCGCTCGTACACGACGACGTGATGGACGCGAGCACAATCCGCCGCGGCCAGCCAGCCGCGCACGCACGATTCGCCGCCACACACGCCTCGGCCGGCTGGCGCGGCTCGTCCGCTACCTTCGGCGCGGGTGCCGCCATCTTGATCGGGGACCTGCTGCTTGCCTGGACCGACGAGATGCTCAGGGCAAGCGGGTTTGGCCCTGCGGCAGTGTGGCGCGGGCTCAGCGAGCTTGACGCCATGCGCACCGAGGTCTTCGCCGGGCAGTATCTCGACCTCCTAGCGCAGGCATCGGGGAAGCCAGCCATCGACAGCGCCCTGCGCGTGGTCACGTACAAGTCCGCAAAGTACACGGTCGAGCGGCCGCTGCACCTCGGCGCGGTCATGGCGAGCGCGCCTGAGGCCGCCCGGGTCGCGCCGCCTGATCTGCGCGGCGCGTTGACCGGCTACGGGATCCCGGTTGGGATCGCCTTCCAATTGCGCGATGACATCCTCGGCGTGTTCGGCGACCCAGCGAAGACCGGCAAGCCCGTCATCGGTGATTTGCGCGAGGGCAAGCGGACAGTCATGCTCGCGATCGCCATGGATCGAGCCAACCGGGATCAGGCCGCGCTCATGGACCGCGCGGTCGGCGACCCCGGGCTGAGCGAAGAAGACGCCGAGCAGGTCAGGGCGATCATCACGAGCACGGGCGCGCTGGCCGAGTGCGAAGCGATGATCGACAGCAAGGTCAAGCAAGCGCTCGCCGCCCTGAGTGCCGCCCCGATCGCGCCGCTCGCGGCGTCCGCGCTCGCGGAGCTGGCAATCGCGGCGACGGCCCGCGCCGATTGAGCAGCGCCCCGCTGTCAGCCGCTGGCCGCCAGCCGCGCGGCGAGCCGTCCAGCGGCCGGGCCAGGCTCGCGAGCATCGGTGATTGCCCGCACGACCACCACCCGGCTGGCACCCGCCTCGAGCACGTCGTCGATGGTCGTCTCGTCGATGCCGCCGATCGCGAACCATGGCCTGGTCGTCGCCAGGCCCGCCGCGTACGAGACTAGGCCGAGCCCGGGAGCGGGACGGCCAGGCTTGGTCGGCGTCGGCCAGACCGGCCCGGCGCAGAAATAGTCGATCAGCGGATCGGCTGCCGCCGCGGTCGTCTCAGCCTCCGAGTGTGTCGACAGGCCGATCACTGGCCAGGTGCCGACTATCTGCCTGGCCACGGCGGGAGCGAGATCGCCCTGGCCGACATGCAGCACATCGGCTGCGGCGGCGAACGCGACGTCCGCGCGGTCGTTGACCGCGAGTAGCGCCCCGTGCCTGTCGCAGGCGACGCGGAATACCTCGAGATACCCGAGTTCCGCGCCTGCCTCAAGTCCCTTCTCCCTGAGCTGCACGATGTCCACGCCGGCGGCGAGCACGCTGTCGAGGAACCCGGCGAGGTCACCCTGGCGCTGCCGCGCATCGGTGCACAGGTACAAACGCGCAGAGGCCAGGCGGGCGCGTAGCCGGTCAGAACCGAGATCGGCTGATCCGCTCACCCCGTCATCTTGCCAGGCCACCGTCGGGCACAAGTTGGCACGGGCCGCGGCGCGAGACGAGCTGGCTGCCGCGGCCTGGGCGACGCGAACACCGGCGTCAGAAGGCGAGCGCCTGTGCCCGCCTATTGACTTCGCTGCAGCGGTGCGCCGCGATCGCCTCGATCGGTCTGCCAGGCAGCGAGTCGTCCGCTGTGAACAGCCAGCGCATCGCCTCCACGTCGGAGAACCCGCAGTCGAACAGCAGCGTCAGCGTGCCGTGCAAACCGCGGACGACCTGATTGCCGTCGAGGAATGCCGCGGGGACACCGAACGAGCCGTCAGGGCGCTGGACGCCGAGCAGTTTGCGGTCGCGGAGATACTGCTTGACCCTGTTAGAAGGCAGGTCGAGCCGCTCGGCAACCTCTGGAATCGTCAACCAATGACCGACGCTGGCATCGGTCGGGGGGTCGATCTGTGCCACGCCAACATCCTTTCCCCGCGCGCGCTACCGGCCAAACCACACCGGAAGCCGTTCATCGGTCAGTCTCGGGCGCGGACGTCGTGGCCGTCACATGGCACTGTCGCGAAGCGGCACTGCTGGATCGGCGACGCGGCTGACATCGACCGGCGCGGCTGACTCGATCAGCCGCCTGCCTTGTTGCAGGTCGCGAGGCAGTCCGACAGTGAGCACCGCGACCAGCCGCTCTCCTGCCAACCAGCACGCAGCCCACCGCGCGGAGTTCGTGTCACCGCGCCAGACGAGCCGCTCGGCGCCCCGGTGGTCGCCGACGTACTGCAGCATCCGGCCGAACTGCTCTGACCAGAAGTACGGCACAGGGTCGTAGCTGCGTTCCTCCCCAGTCATGTTCGCCGCAAGGACGGCGGGCGCTCGCAGCGCGCCGTCCCAATGCTCGGTCCGCATCCGGCGGCCAAACCGGCGAGACCAGAACGCGGCGCAGTCCCCGACCGCGTACACCCCCGCGACCGATGCCCGCAGGCACTCGTCGACCGCGACGCCGTTCTCCAGCTTCACTGGCGAAGACTCAAGCCAAGCGACATCTGGCCTGACTCCGACTGCCGTCACGATCACGTCGCCGGCCAGCCATCGCCCGCCGGCGAGCGCGAGTCCGCCATTCTGGACCGACTCCACAGCCTGCCCAAGCATCAGCTCGACGCCCGCCGCCGCGTACCACGGCGAGGTCAGCGCGCCGACCTCCCCGCCTACAGCTCCTGCCAGCGGGCTGGCGGCCGCCTCGACGACCGTCACCGCGCACCGCCGGCCGGCCGCAGCGGTCGCGAGCTCGGCCCCGATCCACCCCGCCCCGATGATGACGAGCCTCGCGCCAGGTACCAGCGCGGCCCGCAGCGCCAGCGCGTCGTCGATCGTGCGCAGAACCCGCTGCCTACCAGGACCCGGCAGCGTCACCGGGCGCGCGCCGGTCGCGATTGCCAGCCGGTCGAAGCGGTACTCGCCGCGGTCCGTCTCGACGGTGCCGTCGCCCAGCCGCACAGCCCGCTCGCCGAGCCTGATGTCAGCTTCGAGCGAGCCGAGTTCGGCACGCAGCGTCGTGTCGTCGACGTCGCCGGCCATGAGTTGCTTGGACAGCGGCGGCCGGTCGTAGGGCGGCCTGGCCTCCGCGCCGATCAGCGTGATCGCGCCCGCGTAGCCGGCGCCGCGCAGCTCCTCGACAGTGCGCAGGCCGGCCAGACCGCCGCCTACGACGACGATCCGCTCCGTGCTGGCGGTCATCAGGTCCTCCGCGAGTCGCACTGGTTCGGTGGGCGGCTGCAGCGCGTACAGCCGCGCGCACGAGACGCATTTTTCCATGCACCTGCGGGCACTAAGCTTGATGTCGACGCGCGGGAGCCCGGTGCAGACCGGACTGAGAGGGCGGCTGGGGAGCCGCCGACCGCAGAACCTGATCCGGGTAATGCCGGCGAAGGGAGCGCGATGACGACGGCCAACGGAGTTCAGTTCAGGCCACACGGTGACGCACGCACGGCAGACGTGCTGGTCATCGGCGGCGGTGTCATCGGCCTCGCGATCGCCTGGCGGGCCGCGCAGCGCGGAATGACGGTCGTCGTCGCCGACCCTGATCCGGGCCGCGGCGCATCCTACGCGGCCGCCGGGATGCTCACCCCGGTTGCCGAGGCGGCCTACGCGGAGCGTGAGCTATTCGACCTCGGCAGCGTGTCGCTGCGCCGCTACCCGGGCTTCGCGGCTGAACTGACCGAACTGACCGGGCTGCCGACCGGGTTCAGGCAGACGGGCACGCTCCAGGTGGGCTACGACGCCGACGACATGGCCATGCTCGGCGAGCTCGCGCTGCTTCGCGAGTCCTTCGGAGCGGCTTCGACGCGGCTGACCAGCCGCGAGTGCCGGCAGGCTGAGCCGATGCTCGGGCCTGCGATCGCAGGTGGCCTGCTGGTCGAAGATGACGCGTCCGTCGACCCCCGACTGCTGACGACCGCGCTCCTCGCAGCGGCCGTCGCCGCCGGCGTCACGCACGTGCGGCAGCGGGTCGCGCGCATACGCACGGCAACAGACGGCGCGAGCGGCGCCGAGCTCGCCGACGGCACCGTTGTTCCGGCCAAGCAGATCGTGCTGAGCGCGGGCTGGTCATCCACGGCGATCGCAGGCCTGGCCCCTGACGCTGCTCCGCCCCTGCGCCCCGTGAAAGGCCAGATCGTGCGCCTCAGGCCGCAGCCGGCCACCGCCACGGCCGGCTCATCTGCCTCGCTGCTCAACAGGACCGTTCGCGGACTCGTGCGGGGATCGCCGGTCTATCTGGTGCCGCGGGAAAGCGGCGAACTCGTGCTCGGAGCCACCCAGGAGGAAATGGGTGCCGACACGACAGTCACCGCTGGCGGGGTGTGGCAGCTGCTGCGCGACGCGCGCGCCATAGTCCCCGGGATCACCGAGCTTGCACTTGCCGAGGTAGCGGCCGGGCTGCGCCCGGGCACTCCAGACAACGCGCCGGTCCTCGGCCCTTCTCGGTTGCGCGGCCTGGTGCTCGCCACCGGTCACTTCAGGGCGGGCGTGCTGCTCGCACCCGTGACTGCTGACCTGATCGCGAGCTACCTGGTCACCGGGCTAATGGACGAGTCAGCGGCCGCGTTCGGCGCCGGCCGATTCGACCGCCAGGAGCTGCAGTGGAAATCCTGATCAACGGGGCAGCCCATCAGGTGGCTGATGACATGTCATTGGATCGAGCCGTTGCCCTCATATCAAACGCCACCAGCGGAGTCGCTGCGGCGGTGAATGGCGCGCTGGTCAGGCGCGTGTCGTGGCCGTCGACCAGGCTCGCAGCCGGCGATGAGATCGAGGTACTGACCGCCGTGCAGGGAGGCTGAGATGAGCGATGTGCGGGGCGGCGCTGGCCGTGCGGGTGATCACGCGGAGCCAATGCCCGACGACCCGCTCGTGCTCGCCGATCAGAAGTTCGGCTCGCGGCTGATCATGGGCACGGGCGGGGCACCGAGCCTCGACGTGCTCGGGCGCGCGCTGACGGCTTCGGGAACGGAGATCACGACCGTCGCGATGCGCAAGATTGACCCCTCGTCGCCGGGCTCAGTGCTCGACGTCATCACCCACCGCGGCATCACGGTGCTGCCGAACACGGCGGGCTGCTTCACCGCGGCCGAGGCGGTGCGGACCGCGAGGCTCGCGGCCGAGGCGCTCGGCACCACCTGGGTCAAGCTCGAGGTGATCGCCGACGAGGTCACGCTGCTGCCCGACCCGGTCGAGCTCCTCGACGCTGCCGAGCGGCTCGTCGCCGA
>Ga0126371_10007004_pt1 | contig 10069 bp, 7 predicted proteins | sample PanSoiMetaPlot_4_FD_110145 | JGI IMG/M metagenome (GOLD analysis project Ga0126371, IMG submission 110145) | Tropical forest soil microbial communities from Panama - MetaG Plot_4 | ecosystem: Environmental > Terrestrial > Soil > Tropical forest > Bulk soil | place: Panama | collected 2016-02-17
AGCGACATCGGCTGGGCCTTCGCCGCCGCGCTGTGGGGACCCGATCCGGCGGCCTGGGCCGCGCAGAGCCCGCTCAGCTACGCCGACCAGATCAGCATCCCGATGCTGATCATCCATTCCGAGCACGACTGGCGCTGCCCGGTCGAGCAAGCCCAGCGGCTATTCGTCGCGCTCAAGCTGCGCGGGATGCCAGCGGAGATGCTGCTGTTTCCCGGCGAAGGGCACGAGCTGACGCGCGGCGGGCTGCCGAGCCATCGGGTGGCGCGATTCGAGGCAATACTTGACTGGTGGGCCAGGCACTTGTAGCAGAGCAGGTTGTGCCAGGTTGACTTAGGCTGTTCATTTACTGACATTTTAGAAGTCATTATTACGCGGTCTCGTTTGCGGACCGCGGACCCGGGAATGGCCGCTGACACGCGAAACATCATCCTAGCGGGCTGCCTTCGCAGTCCCGAGAGGAGCTTCTATCTCGTGGAAGTGCAAATTCCTGGCATCTCCGGGCGTCGCGCTGAGGGCTATGCCGCCACGCCTTCACCGTTCTCGATCGACGGTGACGCCTTCCGTGACCTGGGACATCAGCTTGTCGAGTCACTGGCTGCATACCTCGACAAACTCCCCCATGAGGCTGTTTATCGCGCCATGCCCACGGAAGTGCGGCGAGAGCTTGAGGAAATGCCTATTCCCGCTGAGGGATCGACTCCTGAGGATGTCGTCGAAGAATTTTTCCGGTTGGTGATACCGTATGGACGCGGTCAGAATCATCCGTGCTTCACCGCATTCGTTGACCCGGCCGCATCGAAGCTGAGCATGCTCGCGGCATTTGCAGCGGCGGCAACTAATACAAGCGGTTCGGGCGGTAATTACGCGGCCATCTACGTTGAACGGGCGGTTATCCGCTGGCTCATGGAACTGATTGGATTCCCCTCCAAGGGAAGCGACGGAGTTCTGCTCGGCGGCGGCTCAGACGCCAACCGGCACTGCCTGGAAGTCGCTAGGTACGCCGGTGCCATGCAGGCCGGCTGGGACGTGCGAGCCGACGGGCTGCACGGGCATCAGCGGCTCACCATGTACATGTCGGCCGAGGGCCATTCCTGCCTGGAGAAGGCGGCGTTCACGCTTGGGCTCGGTCCACCACGCAAGGTCAAGGTCGGGCAGGACTTCCGTATGGACCTCGCTGACCTGCGGGTGGCCGTCGCCGCCGATCGCAGCGCAGGCCACCACCCCTTCCTCGTCGTCGCCAACGCGGGGAGCGTCAAGACCGGCGCTATTGACCCGCTCGCCGACCTCGCCTGCTTCTGCCGTCAAGAAGGTCTATGGCTCCACGTCGACGGTGCCTACGGCGGCTTCGGCGCACTCGACCCGCGCCTTGCGCACTGGTACCGCGGACTCGAGTACGCCGATTCGGTCGCCCTCGACCCGCACAAGTGGCTCGCCGTGGCTATCGGCTGCAGCTGTGCCATCATCAGGCACGGCCCGCTGCTGCAGGACACCTTCAAGCTCATCCCTTCCTACCTCAGGTTCGAACCGGGAAAGGGATTCGCCGGCGACATCTGGTACTCCCACCGCAGCGCCGAGCAGACCAGGGACTCAGGGCGCGCGCTCAAGACCTTCTGGAACATCAGGCAAGCCGGCAAGGCCGGGCTGACCGAGCACGTCCAGCGACACGTCGACCTGGCCCGTTACCTGGAAAAGATCATCGCATCAAGCCCTGACCTCGAGCTGCTGGCAGCCGGGCCGCTGACCGCGGTGTGCTTCCGCTACGCGCCAGCCAGCCTGAGCGGTGACGAGCACGCACTGAATGAACTCAACAAGGCGATCATGGAGGACGTCCAAGTCGGCGGGCGAGCCTTCCTTGGCGGCACCGATATCCGCGGCAGCTTCGCGCTCCGCTCGTGCGCCCTGCACTACGAACTCGACGAAACGCACGTCGACACCATCGTGGACGCCGTCACCGACGCCGGGCACCGCCGCATCTCGCCCGGCGCCCCGCCGCCAGCCGAGCCCATGACCTCGTCGATTTCCGCCCATTCGCTGATGGAGGAAGACGTCCCTTGCGCCTCATAAGACGCGGCCAAGCCGCCGGATCATGGAACACCTCCGCCCGCGTCCCGCCTTCGGCCCGGGCGCGCATGACGCTGGCGCTAGCGGCAGGAAAGGCAGCGAGCAGCGCCTCGAGGGTGCTGCGGCTCGGCGGCGGCACCAGCTTTCCCGGCAGTGTTGCCCGCCGGATTGATCCCGACCTGCTGCAGAAGGTCGCCGCCGCGAGCGGTGCCCGCAAGGTCATCATCACCGGGAGCAACGGCAAGACGACGACCTGCCGGATGCTCGCCGCCATGGCGCAGGCTGGCGGTCTGAAGGTCACGCAGAACAGGTCAGGCTCCAACCTCGTGCAGGGTGTCTTCTCGGCGGCTGTACGCGGAACAGACCTACGTGGCCGGATGGATGCTCAGCTTCTGCTGCTCGAGGTCGATGAGGGGGCGGTGCGGCTGGTGACGCCCGCGCTGCGACCGGACGTGCTCGTCATCACCAATATCTTCCGCGATCAGCTCGACCGCTTCGGTGAGCTGTACTCGATGGCGAGCGGGCTTGCTGCCGTCATCGAGTCGCTGCCGGCGTCCGCCACGGTGGTGCTCAATGGCGACGATCCGCTGGTGGCCAGCCTCGCTCCAAACGCGGTCGCCGGCCGCCTTTACTACGGCATCAGGGCCGCAGGCACCGGGGCCCAGGTACCCGAGCACGCCGCCGACACCATCAGGTGCGTGACCTGCCAGAGCGAGCTCAGCTACCGCGCCGTTTACCTGTCCCACCTCGGGGACTACAAGTGCCCGGAGTGCGGGAGCGCACGACCTCGGCTTGATGTCGCGGTCACGGCGATCCAGACCACACCGGACGCTGGCGCCGAGATCAAGATCGAGGCACCCGACGGGGTAATTCCGCTGCATGTGCCGCTGGCCGGAATGCACAACGTCTACAACGCGGCCACCGCGATCGCCGCGGCGACGGCGCTCGCACTCCCCCGGCCGCAGGACCCGGAGCGAGCGGAGCACGCCATGGCCGGCCTGCGCCCGGCGTTCGGTCGCATGGAACAGATCCGGGCTGGCGACCGCCACGTGGTGCTGTCATTCGTCAAGAACCCCACGGCGTATAACGCCACGCTGCGCGAGGTGCTCAAACGGCCAGGCGGCAAGCACGTGCTCGCCGCGCACAGCAACACCGACATCGACGGGGAAGACTTCTCCTGGCTCTGGGACGTCGATCTCGAGCACCTGGTCCCGCAGCTGGCGAGCCTGGTGGTCAGCGGGACCAGAGCGGAGGAAGTGGCGCTGCGGTTCAAGTACGCGGGAGCCCAAACAGAGACGATGCGGGTGCTTCCCAGCCGCGCGCCTGCGCTGGATGCGGCGCTCAGCGCGACACCGTCGGGCGAGTCACTCTACATACTCGCTGGCTACACCCCCATGCGCGAGCTCCGCGGCATCATGCAGCGTCGCGGGTGGGTGCCGCCGTCATGGAAGGAGTGAGGCGATGACATCGGCTCCGCTCACGGTACGTATCTGCCATCTGTACCCCAGGCTGTTCAGCGTGGCCGGCGATCGGGGGAACCTGTTCACCCTGAGGCAGCGCTGCGCCTGGCGCGGCATCCACACCACCGTGACCGAGGCCGATACCGGAGTGGTGCCGGACTTCGCCGAGTCCGACCTGATCTTGATGCACGGCGGCCAGGACCGCGAGATGACCGAGGCGGCCCGTGACCTTGCCGCGAAGGCCGGCCCGCTCACCGACGCGATCGAGGAAGATGTCGCCGTCCTTGCCGTGTGCGCGGGCTACCAGCTACTCGGCCGGTACTACGCGCCGGCGTCCGGACCTCCGCTCGCCGGGCTTGGCGTACTCGATGTCGTAAGCGAAGGCGGCCAGGTCCGCGCCATCGGGCATGTCGCGGTGGAGTGCGATCTGGGCGCGGGCGAGCAGCACCTGCTCATGGGGTTCGAGAACCACAGCGGACGCACCTACCTGGGCAGCGGCGCCGAGCCACTCGGCCGGGTACTCGCCGGAAACGGCAACAACGGCGAAGACGGCACCGAGGGTGCCCGATACAAGCAGGTGTACGCCACCTACCTGCACGGACCGGTGCTGCCCAAGAACCCGTGGCTGGCCGACTTGCTCATCGCCCGCGCACTGGCGCACCGCTATCAGGACACAGGCCCGCTTGCCCCGCTCCCTGACCGCGAGGAGACGCAGGCACAGGCAGCCTCCCGCCGCCTGGCCAGGCGCTGATCTCGGTGATCAGGCGCCCGGTGATCAGGTACCGGTGGGCCGGACCGCCAGGCCCGGCCCACCGATGCGATGCGCCCTAGCCCTGCTGATTCTCAGCAGCCGGGCATGGGTTGGGCATGACCTGACGGAAGTTGTTGATGAGGTTATGGGCAGCGCCCCCGCCGCCGAAGATGAGGTAGTCGCTGCTCAGCAGCGTCCCGTACTGGGAGTTGCGGCCGAAGTCGGTGGTCGCTCCCGGCAGGCGGTTGCCGAACCCAAACATGCAGCCGTTGTCGCCCTGCTCATTCGGAACGCCGTTCTGGAAGGCGCTGAAGAACGGGTAGAACGCAACTGGCGTTCCCTTGTCCGTGGTCGGGAACAACGTGCATCCCGCGCCGGTCGTCCGGTTGCAGCCGGCCTCGATTCTCGGCAGGTTAGCCTCGAACGCTACTCGTGAGTATTGGATGTCATTACCTGGCCCTGTCAGCGGGCTTGAGAACAGGATGGGCGCTGGGTGCAGCGCCTTGTTGCCGTCCGGCCACACGGGCTGGTAGGCGAGGCTGTCGAAGCCCGCGTTGGTGTCGGTACAGCCGTTGATGTGGATGCGCATCGCCTCGCTGGCGGGGAAGCAGAAGTCATCGTCGCCATCAGTCGGCGATGCGCCGGCGCCGAAGCCCTCGTTGTTGCCCGTCGGGCAGGTGATCGGGTTGCCGCTGCTGTCCAGCCCGAACGGAGTGGCCGGAATGGCATTGGGCCCTTCGCAGTTCTCGAAGTGCCCGATCTCGTCCGAGAACGCGATGTTGTAGCTGTGCGCCGCCCAGATGACCCTGGTCTGCTCGGACGAGGTTGAGTACATGGGGTGGAAGTCGTAGGGCTGGTTGACGCAGCTCGTGCCGGTCGGGGCGAACTGGACCTGGCCGAACCCGTTGGCCGCGCTGGCGGTCATCGACCCGGTCTGGCCGCTCGTCTCATCGTTGATGACTGCCTGGAGCCCGTTTGCCGTGTCGTGCAGATGCACCTGCAGGTTGTCGCCCGAGTTCATCAGCAGGTCCTTGCTCAGGTCCGGCGTGAAGGTGGCCAGAGTGGACTCCACCGGGTTCGCCGGCGCCTGGGAGACGCCGTTCTTGGTGACGAACGCGAAGTTGAAGTACTCGGTGCCGGTGATCGCGCGACAGGTCGAGTTCAGCAGCTGACCAGTGACCGGGTTCTCGGCCAGGCTGAAGATGTTCATCGCGGCGCACCACCTGGTCGGGTCGCAGCCGCTAGCCCCAACCGCCACCGCCCACGTAGGCCAGGGCACCCAGCCGGGAGGGTAGAACTGGAGCTCGAGGAAGGCGGTGCCCGGGTGGTTGGGCGAAACCGCTGGGTCGACGATGTTGCTGTCGCTGTCCGGGGTGCAGGTAGACACCGTGTTCGGGTAGGACTGGGTGGCGCACAGCGCCATGCCGAACCAGAGCGCGCCGTTCAGCTGGAACTGGTAGGACTTGCCTGGCGTGTTCGGGCTGGCCGCTGACGGGTCATGCGGCAGCGTCATCGAGTACGTCATGTTGTTCCCTGAGCCGGGAACGTTGGAATAGAACAGGTCGGACGGCTCGTCGTGACCGACATAGTGCGATCCGAAGATCTCCGATGGGTTGGCCACCTCGGCGCACAAGGCGCTGTACTCGCAGTCGATCGCCATGTGCTGGCTCGCGTCCGCTGCCTGCAGGGCGCGCGAGCCCGGTACGGCCGACGCGGCGCTGGCCGCTACCAAGGTCGCCCCGACGATTAATACGCTTCCAGGAATCGCCATTAGCCGTGTGAATCTCATAGCCACGCTCCGTGGCGAGCCGGTCACGGGCTGGGCATTTCCCAGCACAGCTTCGTGCCGGTCTCCCGAACCTGACCGTAACACCGGCCACGCCGCGTCGCGGTCAGGTTCGGTGGTTGAGATCGATCGAGCCGGCCCTGGTCCTTATGCGCAGGTGCGCCGACGGGTCGCGCCCGAGGCGGCCAGCGGCAGCCCGTCCGTCGGAGTTCGAGACCACGCGCAACGCGCGGAACTCGGAGTTGATCGATCCACCGGGAGTCCGAGCGTCCACGAGGACCGACGAGTCACTCGGCAGCGTGACCCCGATTGCCCCATTGGTGTTGGTGAACAAGGCGCGGCAACCTGGCTCCAGGCTGCCGTGGAAGTTGATCGTGCCATTCTGCGCCCGCATGAACGAGCGCCCGCGCAGCCGAGTCGAGGTTGTCGTGATGGTCCCGTTGCCGGTGATAGCGCTGACCTGGGCGCTGACCTTTCTCGTGCTGATGGAGCCGCTCGCCGTCTGGAGCGCGACGGCGCCGCTGAGGTTAGCGGCCGAGATCGACCCGTTGGTGTCTTTCAGGGTGAAATTACCAGTCAGGCCCGTCGCCGTGAGCGTGCCTGCCGCGACCGCGACTTCGGCGGTCGCTTCCTGTGGCACAGCGACGGCGAAGTCCACCCAGGTGGCCGTCGGGAGGCCATTCTCAACCGAGACCGTGACGGTGATGACGTCGCCCTGCTGCCTGTACCTGGTGTGTATGGCGTCAGTGAATCCGTTCCTGTGCTCGGTGATGCTCACCTGGCCGCCCGGTCCTGGCCTCAGCCGCACGCTTCCCGCCGAGTGGACGAACCGCAGCACCACTCGCTGGCCTACAGCGAAGACCGTCGTCCCTGGCGCCGGATGGCGCGACGTCGTTGACCTCGTCACGATAAACAGCACGACGATCAGCAACAAGGCGCCCGCAAGCATCAGACGCCGCGGACGGCGCCACGCCGGGCCCCCATCGCCGGCCGTCATGCCCTCGGTTTTCCCGTCCCGCAGCGACTCATACGTCAGTCGTCTCATCACCCATCTGCTTGATGCCGATCGCGGCCGCGATGCAGAACGCAGGGATGCTGGCGACCAGGTAACGGGCACCGTAGTCGGTCGTCGCCGCCGGGGTGATGATGAGCACCGCGCCGGTGAGCCAGGGCAGCAGCGCCGGGCCTCCGAGTCGGCGCCACGCTGTGACGGTGCCGACCAGCCCGGCCAGGGCTATCAGCGCGAGAAGGAGTCCTGGCAGTATGACGAAGCGCTGATAGACGCCGATCCACCTGGCGAACGGCTGCACGATCCTGGTGCTTGGGTCACGGTGACCGTTGTAGGTGTACCCGCTGGCATAGTCGGGCAGCTCGCGATTGAAGCGCGCCAGGTCCCGCAGGGGCCGCGGCGTGGCATCAGGGAACCGGTAGCGTCGCTCGGAAGACCACGCCGTGCTGCCCTTGGACTGCAGCACGAAGTTCTCCATGACCGACTCCCAGACAGACCCGATATAGGACACTGGCTGCGCTCGCATCGCACGGAGCGCGAAGTCGGTCGCGAGGCTGTTGGCCCGTGAGTCGAATTCCCAGCCGCCCGGCGGCTTGACGTTGATCGGCGACGTGGCGCTCCAGGCATAGAAGTTCGGGTCGGGCCGCTTGTCCGGCGACGTCGATATGCACAACCACCGCTCGTCGGCTGGCGGCTTGATCACCGAACAATCAGCGAACGTGCTCACGCGGGAGTAAAGAAACACACCCGTACTCGAGGTCAGCGCGAACGAGCCGTTTGATTGCTCGAACCACCAGGCGTAGCCGAATACGGGCACGGCCAACGTCAGGCACACCACCACAACGCGGGTCAGGATCGCCCGCAAAGAAACGCGCCTGGCAAGCTGGGCCAAAAGATATAGGCAGAACGGAACCGGCAGCAGGATTCCCTGCTCCCGGTCCAGCGTGGCCCACGCCAGGATCAGCCCGGTACCAGCGCACATCCACACCGACGGCACCGGCCGCCACAGCATCAACACCAGCGCGACCGTGACCAGCAGCCCGAACAGCGTGTCGCTGAGCACGAAGTGCTCCAGCTGGATCTCGTAGGCGGAGAACAACACAGGCGCCGCCGCCAGCGTCGCCGTAACGCCCGTCAGCTTGTAACGCCTTAGCACCACGTATACCGCTGTCGCCGTCGCCAGCCCCATGACGGCTTGCACGAGGGTAACCAGCCACACGCTGTGAAACGGCGCCAGGAGGGCCAGATAGAACGCGTAGCCCGCTGGCCGGACGAGACTGGGCGACAGGGGATCTACCGCCTGCAGATACGGCAAACTGTCAGAAAACCAGAGCGCGGGCGGGTACCCGAATACGACCGCGAGCCGCACGGCGGCCGCGACGAGCAGCGCGCAGCAGAACGAAACATGGCCGCGGCGCCGCGCATGGCGCGCTCTCCGCATGCTTTACAAGCCCCCCGGGCAACATCAGCGAGCCATGCCCACCGACGCCTACGACTACGCCATAGGACTACCCGCATTAGCCCATGCGCATCCCCGCCCCGGTGAACCATGCGCTCCGACCGGACGTGTGACCGGGTGATGAGTCGGCCAGGCGCGTGACGTGCTGTTCGCGTGCCGACGAGGAGGTTCAGATGCGCAAGTTCACCAGGCTGCTGGCCGCGATCGGCGGAGTGGCGCTAATCAGCGGGGTAGCGGTGCAGAGTGTCGCCGCTTCCGACAAATCCGGGCACGGCCCAGCCACAGTGCTGAAGTTCTCCACGATGACACCCGTCACCGGCCCGTTCGTAGGCTCGGCAAACCCGGTGCGCGGCGTAGCCGGTGGCGGGCTGCCGTGGATTCTCACCTCAGCGAGCGGCTCGCTCAAACGCGATGGTCAGGTGACGGTCCAGGTGCGGGGACTGGTGCTAGCCAAGCAGTCGCCGGTGCCGCCGGCGTTGCAAGGCATCAACCCGTTCACTGACTTCCGGGCCTTGGTCAGCTGCCAGAGCATAGGTGCGGGGAGCACGGCGACCGTCGTGAACGTCAGCACCGGCGATTTCAAAGCCGACTCCCAGGGCGATTCCACGATCCACGCGAGGGTAGCCCTCCCCAGCCCTTGCATCGCACCCATCGTGTTCGTCACTGGTCCAACCGGCACCGATGTGTGGTTCGCGGTGACAGGCAGCTAGACCAACGACTACCCGTGATATGTGAACCCCGCGCGTTCGGCTACACGGGATAGCTGTCCGGTGCGACGGCGTAGCTGCGGCCGTGGGGCGTGGTCCAGGTCAAGGTGCCTGGCTGGGGTTGGGTCAGTTGCCAGCCCTGCGCTTGCTTCGTCTTGTGATGTTGCCGGCACAGAGCGGCGAGGTTGCATTCGCAGGTGAGGCGGCTCTGGCTGTAGGGGTTGGTGTGGTCCAGGTCGCACCGGGCTGCTGGCCTGGTACAGCCTGGGAATCCGCACGTGCGGTGCCGGACTGTGACCAGGTGCCGCAGGGTGCGGCCGGCCCGGTATGACCTGGTGCTCCGGGGGTGCCCGCACCGGTCCCGCTCCAGCCACTGCACCCGCAGCGAGGCGAGCCAGTCCGGCCAGCCAGCGGTGGCCGGCCGGGGCCCCGCGCGCGGCTGGCCGCACAGGGTAGCCGCCGGGCCGACTCTGGCACAGCCGTGGCCTACGGCCCGGCCGTCGGGGCCGGTCAGGGTCAGGCACCAGCGGGTGGCTGGATCGGCGCCGAGCCGACCGGCCAGATCGCGGCAGGTGCTGGCGTCAGCCGGGCCGAACCCGGCGACCTCGCCCGGCGCCTGCGACCAGCCGAGCCAGGCCGTGGCCGGCATCGTCAGGTGCACCGACCCGGTCATGCTGCCGACGCCGTCGCCGGTCGTTTCGCCGGGCGCGAGGGTGGCGGGGTCGCGGCCGGTGAGCAGGGCAGTGAGTACTGCTGCCCGGAGCTGGCCGAGGTCACCAAGGGCACCGGCGTCCTTGAGGGCCTGGGCGATGGCTGTGATCCGCTGGTCGGCTTCG
>Ga0126371_10007005_pt1 | contig 10068 bp, 13 predicted proteins | sample PanSoiMetaPlot_4_FD_110145 | JGI IMG/M metagenome (GOLD analysis project Ga0126371, IMG submission 110145) | Tropical forest soil microbial communities from Panama - MetaG Plot_4 | ecosystem: Environmental > Terrestrial > Soil > Tropical forest > Bulk soil | place: Panama | collected 2016-02-17
CCCACGCCGACTGCGCCAGGGCCGAACCGCGCCCACCGTTCGTCATCCACATGGGCAATGTGGCCGAGCCGGAAGCGGGTGCGGCCGTTCCCTTCGTCTGCCAACCGCAGCTCTATCCAGCTGACATCGCTACCCATCTCCCAGGTCGCGTCGAAGCCCTGCGGCGGGTCGCAGCGAGTGATAGTCCCCCCAGCATTGCCCTGCAACTGATACTGGCCGCCCTCCTTCAGCTCGCCGCTCACTGGCAGGAACCAGCGCCGGATGCGTTCTGCGTTGGTGCAGGCGTCCCATACGTCGGCGAGTTCGGCCGGGTAGCTGCGGGACACCGTTACCACTCGGGCCTCGCCAGCCTCTAGCATCCGGCCGCTCACCTCGCGACGAACTGCGCTGATCTCCTCGGTCACATCGATCATTGCTTCTTCCTCCGCTGATGCTTGCCTCGCGCCAGTTCGGTGGCCAGCGCGTCCAAGTGCGGCGTCCAGTACCGGCGGAACTGATCCAGCCAGACATCGATGCCGCGAAGCGGCTCAGGCGCGACCGAGTAAAGGCGGCGCGCGCCGTCCGGTCGTACCGTGGCGAAACCGTTGTCGCGCAACACCTTGAGGTGCTGTGAGACGCCCGGCTGGGAGATGCCGAACTCACGCTGGATTACCTCGCACAGGGCGCCTGAGGTGAGCTCGCAATTCCCGAGGAGCTCGAGGATGCGGCGGCGCACCGGGTCGCCGAGTACGTCGAACGCGTGCACAGAGGCAGAATATCAGCAGCTACTTATATAAGTAAATCCTTAGGTCAGAACCAAACGAATGCCCGGCTGGTGGTAGTCGGTCAGGCGGGAGCGAGCTCTGTCAGTAGGTCAATGACTAGAGTCCGGATCTGATCCCGGATCGGCCTGACATCGTCGACGTCCAATCCAGCCGGGTCCGGTAGGTCCCAGTCGAGATACCGCTTGCCGGGGTAGACGGGGCAGGCGTCACCGCAGCCCATGGTGATGACGATGTCGGCGGCCTGCACCTGTTCGCCCGTGAGTCTCTTGGGAATCTCGCGGGATATGTCGATGCCGATCTCTGCCATCGCCTTTACAACGGCGGAGTGGAGTCGCTCGGCTGGCTGTGATCCGGCAGACGTCACGCGCACTCGCCCAGCGGCTTCGTGATGGAGGAGGGCCGCGGCCATCTGTGATCGACCAGCGTTATGGGTGCAGACGAAGAGCACCTCAGGAGTCACAGCCATTCCGTCCCTCCACAGTCATCCGGCTAGCTGGGCTTGGTTGTCGACGACGCCATCCGTGCGGCGGAGCGGATACATGACCACAGCCAGGAGCGTGCCGACGGCACCCCCGATGATCTGGGCAGCGATGAAGGCTGGGACCGAGCTTGGCGCGATACCCGCGTAGGTGTCGGTGAGGCTGCGGCCGATGGTAACTGCCGGATTTGCGAAGGAGGTCGACGCGGTGAACCAGTACGCGGCACCGATCCATGCACCAACGGCCCAGCTCACGTGCTGTAGTCGACCGGTTCTGGCGAGAGCGACGATGACCAGGAGAAGGCCAGCCGTTGCGACTATCTCGCTGAGGAGTAGCGGCGCACCGGTGCGGTGCTTGTGCGAGGGAGTCAGCAACGCCTGACGGAACATAGCATCAGCGAGCGCGGCGCCTGCGACGGCTCCAGCGACCTGGCAAACGATGACAGCGCAGGCCTCCCCGATGCCGTAGCGGTGCCCGGTCCGTCGGCTCAGCAGCCAGTCAGCACCGGTGACGACCGGGTTGAACTGCGCACCGCCGACCGGCATGAACACGACGATTAGCACTGCCAGGCCCATGGCCGTTACCAGCGAGTTAATCAGCAGCCGCAGCGCAACGTCGGCTGTGAGGTTCGTGGCAGCGATCCCGGAGCCGACGACAATGGCGACCAGGAGGCCGGTGCCGGTGAACTCGGCGACCAGCCGTCGACCGACGGTTTGGTTCACGCTGGTTTGACGGCTCGAACGATGGCGGAGTGCATCCCAGGGGCGGCCTGGCTGGTGAAAGTGACCGAGGCATCGGTGAAGCCGGCGACAGTCAGCCCGTCCAGGTATTCGGCCCGCGACAGGGCTCCGGCGATGCAGCCGACATAGGAGCCCGCGGCGGCTCGGTCAGCGGAGCTCATGTTGTCTTCCGCGACGACATCAGAGATGCCGACCCGACCACCGGGCGTCAGAACACGGAACATCTCCGCGAGAACGGCAGGCTTGTCGGTGGACAGATTGATCACGCAGTTGGAGATCACCACGTCGACCGCTGCATCAGGCAGCGGCACAGCTTCGATCTCGCCCTTGAGAAACTCGACGTTGGTGGCTCCGGCCTTGGCAGCATTGGCTCGCGCCAGCGCCAGCATGTCGTCGGTCATGTCCACGCCGATCGCGTGTCCGGTCGGGCCGACGCGGCGGGCCGATAGCAGCACGTCAATCCCGCCGCCCGAGCCTAGGTCCAGGACGCGCTCGCCATCGCGCAGGTCCGCGACGGCCAGCGGGTTCCCGCAGCCGAGGCTAGCCAGGATTGCCTCTTCGGGCAGGCCGTCAGTCTCGCCCCTGGCGTACAGGGAGGAGCCGAAGCAGGTATCGAGGGCAGCCGATCCGGTGCCGCAGCACGAGTCGGTCGCCGAATCGCCGCAGCAGCTCGGTGAGGTTTCTGGCTTGGGGTCCATGACGGCGCGGGCAGCCTCGGCGTAACGGGCTCGCACTTCCTCGCGCACGCCCGGACTGGCCTGGTCACTCATGACGATCTCCGATGCATAGATCTCTGTCGATGCGACAAGGATTGCCCACGCATAGACGATTGTCAATGCATGCCGCATACTGGATGGATGACCGGTGCCCCCGTCGCAATTCAGGCCAGGCCTGAATTGCCGCTGCTGGCCGATGAGTGCTGCACGCAACTGGTGCGTGATCCAATCTCCGCTAGCCAGGCGGCAGACCTCGCGTACATTCTCAAGGCCCTGGCTGACCCGACCCGGCTGCGCCTCGTATCGATGGTGGCCGCCCACGAAGGCGGAGAGGCATGCGTCTGCGATCTGACTGACCCTCTCGGCCTGACACAGCCGACCATCTCGCACCACCTGAAGATCCTGGTGGACGCGGGGATCTTCACCCGCGACAAGCGAGGCAAGTGGGCCTATTACGCAGTGGTACCGGGAGCATTGGATGCCGTGTCTGCGGTGCTGAGCACGGCCAGCTAGCCGCCGTCAAGCCTCGCGGCCCACGGCCGGACTGTCGTACCGTGACTGGCATGACCGACCCTGTTCGCGTGATGCTGGAGCAAGGCAAGAAGAAGCGGGTCGTGGCCTGCGCCTTCGACTGGCCGGGATGGGACCGGAGCGCCAGGACTGGTGCCGACGTCGTCGCCGTCCTCGCCGCGTACCGGCCGCGCTATACCAAGGTCGCGGAGCTGGCCGGATATGGCGCCGAGTTCAGCGCTACCGGCGAGTTCGAGGTGGTCGAGCGGCTCGATGGGATCGGGATGACCGACTACTACGGCGTCTCGGGCAGGGCGGCGGCGCCCGAGTACGACCCGATGACCGATGCCGAATGCGAACGGAAGATTGCGCTGCTCGAGGCGTCATGGCGCACCTTCGACGACATGGCCGCGCGCGTATCGCACGAGCTCCGCAAGGGTCCGCGTGGCGGCGGCCGCGAACGAGATCAGATCATCCGGCACGTGAATGGGGCGGAGATCTACGAGTTCGCGCCGAAGGTCGGCGTGAAAGTCCCGCTCGAAACGAGGGACGATGCTGATGCCCTTCGCGAGTATCGCGAGGCCTTTGTCGAAGGAATTCGCGAGCACCACGCCAATGGCGAACCGGCGCGGTCGTGGGCGCTGCAGTTCCTGATCCGACGTTGTGCCTGGCACATGCTCGACCATGCCTGGGAGCTGGAGGACCGGGACCTGACGGACGCGCCGGCCTAGGTCGTGACGAAGTACTCGGCCAGCTGGGTGCCCGCGAGTCTCTCGCCCAGCAGCCGGGAGATGAGCAGGGTGGTCGGATGCTGAACACTGAATGTTGCCACTGAGCGTGCTGCGGACTCTCGTTGAGGGGGTTCGACGAGATGGCACCAGCGCGATTGCTGACGCAGCCGCCGCAGCTTGGCATATCCCGCCAGGGCAGGCTCGGCATGTCCGCACGAGCGCCGCCCACGTCTTCGAAGTTCCCCAGCACTCGGCCTATTTGCGGCTCATGCCTATCAGCGCCTGCCCGTCAGCCAGGTCTGTAGCCCGAGCCAGCCTCGCTATATCCGAGCGGGGAGCGCCAGTCGCGACTCCGCGACCGGGTCGGGATGGCCTGGTCGCGGTCGTTATGTCACCGGTCGGGCCGATGCACGCATCCCTCATAGACACTGCGGAGGGCCCGTCTATCGAGTTGGCCGACCTCGATCCGGAGCAGGTCAGGCGGTGGGGACGGACGATCGCTGAGATGCACGAAGCCGCCGCTGCCATTGGCTGTAGCGAGCTCCCGCGGTGGACTGACCTGGTGACCGGGGCCGGAGCCGCCATACCCGGCCAGCAATGGCCGCCGGACATCGCCCAAGAAGTCTGCGACTGGCTGAAGCCGTTGCTCGGTCCGCCGGACCTGCTGGGCCACGGAGACCCTCAGCCAGACAATCTCGCTTGGACGCCCACGGGGCCGGTCTTCTTTGATCTCGACGACGTATCAGGTTCCTGGGCAATCGCCGATCTCGCCATGGCGATCCGCGACGTCCAGCCGATTGATCAGCTCGAGCGCCCCGCTACCTGGAGTCCTCAGGGCAGGATGCTACTGCGCGGCTACCGGGAGGTCCGAACGCTGGACTCCGCTGCCGAGCACGCCGTGCCCGCACTGCAGCGCGGACAGGCGCTTCTGACGTACGGAAGGCTCCAGGTCGCGCTGGACGCTCCCCAGGCCGGTGAGCCGGCCTGGGTTGCCTCGCTCCGCCAGAAGTTGCAACTGACGGCCAGTCGGTTGCGGCAGGCTCTCGCTAGCGCGCCGCCGCTCCAAGGGTGAGAGCACCTCGGCTGGCCGCGGGCCCGTCAGGTGCTTCCGATGAGTTTGCAGGCCGCATATCGTCGTGACTTCTATGACATACGCATCCGTAAACGGCTTGCAGCTCTACTACGAGATCCACGGGAGCGGTCGGCCACTCGTGTTGCTCCATGGTGGCCTCTTGACCATCGAGCTCAGCTTCGGCCCGTTGCTCCAACCCCTCGCGGCGCGCAGACAGGTGATAGCCCTGGAGTTCCAGGGCCACGGGCGCACAGCGGATACCGGTCGCCCGATGACGATCGGCGCTCTGGCCGACGACGTCCTCGCACTGCTCGACGACCTTGGAATACGCGAAGCCGACCTGTTCGGGTTCAGCGTCGGCGGACTCGTGGCGTGTGCGGTTGCGGTGAGCGCGCCGAGTCGCGTCGGCAAGCTGATCCTCGCCTCGGCGGATGCGCACCGCCCGCCCGGACGAGAGAGTGCTCCTCTTGGCGAGGACCGCTTGCCCACCGCTGCTGACTTCCAGGAAATGCGGGACGCTTACAACGCGGTCGCTCCCGATCCTTCGCGCTTCTACGACCTCCAGGCGAAAACTTCGGCCATGGTGCACGAGTTTCCAGGGTGGACTGAGGAGTTGCGATCGCTGCGGGCCCCGACGCTGCTGCTATTCGGCGACCGAGACTTCATGCCGCTGCCAGACGTGGTGGAGATGTTCGGACTCCTGCCTGACGCGCAACTCGCAGTACTTCCCGGAACCACGCACGTTGGCGTGACACGACGACCAAGCGAAGTACTCGCGTTGATCACGCCGTTCCTCGACGCCTCGTGGCATGCAGGGAATTGATGTTGCGAGCGACTCGGTCGCGGATCAAGGTAAGCGTCAATGACAGTCGTGCTGAATGTGGCTGCCGACAAGGACCGGCCGGTGCTCCGCGTCAGGCCCTGGAGCGCCGCCGACATGCCGGACTTGCTTGCAGCCATGGCGCGCGAGTATCCCGAACGGGGGCTCTGGTCGCACCCGGACGTTGTCGTTGCGGGAACGCACGTCTGGAGCGGCCCGCGAGATGATCGGGAAGCCGCACTCTGGCTTTCTGGTCAGGAGCGCGGCTGGGATCGCGGCGACTGGCTCACGTTCGCTGTCGTGGATGCGTCGCAGAATAGAGCGGTCGGTCACGTCGGGCTGAAGAACAGAGAAGGCGGCAAGATCGGTGGCGGCGACCGCGGTGAGATCAGCTACTGGACTGCCGCTGACGCCCGAGGCCGTGGTATCGCGCCCGCTGCGGTGCGAGTTGTGACGGACTGGGCATTCGACAGCTTCGGCGAAGATCTGCCCCGCATCATGCTCGTTCACGACCTGGACAACCCTGCTTCGTGCCGCGTGGCAGCGAAAAGCGGGTATGCGTTCCACCAACTCAGCCCTGCGAACCCGCCGCTCTGGTTTACGGACGGACACATCCACCTGGCCGAGCCGCCAGTCCGTTAGGCAGGCGGCGGAAGAACAGGGAGAAGGTAGGCCCAGCAGATGGTGATTCGCGTGGCCCGTCAGTTCGCGGGCCGCTTGGTGAACCTGGCTACGAAGAAGACTGGCTGGCGGTCGGCATCATGGGCGGGGTCCCAGTCTGGCAGCGGGAGTGGCTCGGCGATCTGGTCGAGCCAGAGGCCATGACGCCGGAGAGTGTTGGCATAGGTCGATAGCATCCGATGGCTGGCTCCGACCTGGCGGCGCAGCGTCGAACGGGCTCCATGAGCGGTCCAGTGCCCCTCGTCGTAATAGCTGCCCGTGGTTGGCCAGGACGCGGAGATGTCCCGTCCCCCGGGAAAACACGGATGCAGGATCGAGAAGGCAAAGCACCCGTGCGGCTGCAGCGCGGCACTGATAGCGCGGACCGCAGCATCGAGATCGTCGATGTCGGAGAGTCCGAAGCTGCAGCTCGCGGCGTCGAACTCAGCAGCGCAGAGTACCTCAGGAGCCGTCACATCAGCGTGCACGTAGCGGATACCTAGTCGATCCCGCTGCTCAGCCTGGATCGCTCTGCCGAGCAGGCTTGCGGAGATATCGACGCCCACCACCTCAGCACCCCGACGCGCCAGCTCCCGCGTCACTCGGCCATGCCCGCATGCCACATCGAGGACGCGCTGCCCAGCCACCGGGCCCAGCAGGTCAAGCAGCGCCAGGCACGCAGGGTCATCGAGAGAGTCGAAACCGCTGGCATAGAAGTCAGCGACGGCGTCGTACCTCGCCTGGCTCATGGACGAACCGTAAATCGTAATTCTGGTTGCCGCCCGCGGGTTCGCAGCCAGCGGACGCCAGGTCCAGCAGGTCGGCTGCCACGCCGGCCGGGCCAACGCCGCCTGAGGCTACTGAGGAGGCGATGATGACGGAAGATGTCAAAGGCGTTTTCGCCTACTGGGAGCAACGTGATGAAGATCTACACCCGGAAGGGTGACACCGGTGAGACCAGCATCTGGGGTGGCCGCAGGCTAAGCAAGGATGAGGCTCGCATCGAGGCGATCGGGAGCGTGGACGAGTGCAACGCGGCGCTCGGTGTCACATTGTCGCACCGCCTGCCAGCTGATCTGGCCGAGGTCCTCGCTGCAGTCCAGGCCAGCCTGTTCGTGGTCGGCAGCGAACTTATGGCACCAGACGCGACCGGCCCTGGCAGCTCTCTGCCGAGGCTTGCTGACCAGGACGTCGTGGTCCTGGAGCAAGCAATCGACACGTGGGAATCACAGCTTCCCGAACTGCGCAACTTCATCCTCCCTGGCGGGACGCTCGCGGCCGCAGAGTTGCACGTGGCCAGGGCGGCCTGCCGGCGGGCAGAGAGACGGGTAACGAGGTTGCACAGGGCTGAGGAGGTCAAGCCGGCGGTGTCGGCCTACCTGAATCGTCTTGCCGACCTGCTGTTCGTCGCTGCCCGTTATGTCAACTACCTGGCGGGCGTGCCGGATGCGGTGTGGACCCGGCCCGCCGCCTCTGACGGCCGCTAACTTCCAGATCTAAAACGGCGGCGGGCGGGCCTGCGCGGTCCTAACGCAGGCACGCCCGCCGGGCGACATTCAGGAGGCTGCTGTCGCCATCACCCGGTGAAGTGCTCGAAGACGTGGCTGAAGTACCACGTCGGCTGAGCCACCCCAGAGCAGGTGCCCGCGCCCTTGGTGCCTGGGCACGCTCCGTTGTCACGCTGCAGGGCCCAGAACGACAGCGTGTTGATCCCGTTCTTCTCGGCCCACTTCAGCAGCGCAGCTGCGTCGGTGGTACTGAAGGTCTCCTCCGGCCCGAAGTCGTCAATGCCCGGCATCTCGGTGACGCCGATCATGTGCCACAGCTGGGCCGACGAGTAGGAGGGGTATAGGGACTGGAGCTGGCCGTACAGCCCCTCAGCTGCGGTCTCGGTGTCGGTCAGCATGTTCTGCTCGGTGCCGAAGTAGTAGTCAAAGGTCAGCAGGTTAACGACGCTGATCTTGGCCCCATCCGCGACTGCGTTCTGTAGCAGAGCGACGCCAGCTGATGTCAGTCCGGTCGGGAACGTCGGCAGCGTGTAGGAGAATTGGATCTTGCGGCCATGCGCCGCTGCCCAGGCTTCGGCTTCGGTTATGGCCTTATTGCGCCGGTCGATTGCGGCGGTGTTGCTGAGCGAGTCGGCCTCGACATCCAGGTCGATGCGCGGCACGTGGTACGTGGTGATCAGACTTTCGAATACCTGGGCAATGCCGGAGACACTCGTGCAGCTATCTGCGATGTCGGTGTTGGTCGTGTCGGCCGCGTAGCCGCCGAAGGATGGGATGACGTTGCCGCCTGCGGCCTGGATGGAGGAGATGTCGCTGCCAAAGCTCGAGGACCCGATCGGCATGCTCGTATCGCCGTTCCAGTAGGCCGTGCACGAGCCCGACTGGGCGGTCTGCAGGAAGGCGAGCGACAAGTACCTGGCGCCTGACTCCTGCGACAGCGTCGCGAGGTCCCCGCTGGTGTCATAGGTCTCGAAGTACGGGGCGAATACCTGATGCGGCAGGTTGGGGTGTGCGTGCGCGGTATCAGCGCTGGCGCTGGTTACCGCAAGTCCGATCATGGCTGCTGCGGCCGAGGTAGCGGCTAGCGCCGCCAGGATGGTGTGTCGTCTCATGCGCGAGGGTCCCTTGGCTAGTCGGAGGCGAACAAGCGAGGGCGTCAGCCGGGCGCGTATCCGGGGCGGCGCGGCCAGTCGACACAACAGCGAACAAACAAATAGGAAACTTTCCTATTTGTTTTCGGAGGCTAGCTCGGCGTCCGGTATGAGTCAAGAGGTGAATCTGATTCCATATTGCGCAGGCAGCGTCAGGCGCGGCGATCACACAAGACCGACAGACCCGCAGGAGCTCGGCCGGGTCACGTTTCTACAGCCTCTCGTGTCAGTGACTTAGCGACCGACGCCGTGGCGCGACCGCTGCGGAGGACGCCGGCGATCGAAGGAGGAGCTCAAATGGCACGCATTCCAGGCATCAGCGCTAGCCAGGGCGGACTGCGAGTCAGGCTCGCGTACTTCTTCACCGAGCGGGTCCTCGCCAGGCTGGCCGGTCGGCAGCCAGCCGGAGCCGTCACCGCGCTCGGCATGTATGCCTATTTCCCTGGCCTGCTGTCGGCCTACGGCAGGCTCGAGCAGGCGACCGACAAGCTCAGCCTTGTCGACAAGGACCTTCGCTACCTGGCAGAGCTCAAGGCGGCGACGATGACTGCGTGCGAGTACTGCATGGACCTCGGCTCCCAGATCGCGCGCCATGCCGGGCTCACCGACGAGAAGCTGCTCGAGATGCCCAATTTCCGCACCAGCAACGCCTTCTCCGAGAAAGAGAAGCTGGTCATGGAGTACGCCGTTGGCATGTGTCGCACGCCCGCAACGGTTCCTGATGACGTGTTCGCCGCGCTCCGCAGCCATTTCACCGACGCGCAGATCGTGGAACTGACACACGTGATCGCGCTGGAGAACATGCGCGGCAGGTTCAATCGCGCCCTCGACATCGGATCGGCGGGGTACAGCGAGGGCATGGTATGCGTCGTGCCCGCGGGCGAAAACGGCTAGCTTCAGGCCCGGCCGTAATGAAG
>Ga0126371_10007006_pt1 | contig 10068 bp, 10 predicted proteins | sample PanSoiMetaPlot_4_FD_110145 | JGI IMG/M metagenome (GOLD analysis project Ga0126371, IMG submission 110145) | Tropical forest soil microbial communities from Panama - MetaG Plot_4 | ecosystem: Environmental > Terrestrial > Soil > Tropical forest > Bulk soil | place: Panama | collected 2016-02-17
GGCGGGATTCCAAGTACTCTCTTCTTGGAAGATCTGTTCTTGCAGCGCGCTGTCGTCTGCCGGGTCACCCACATGCTTGCGCAGCAGGCGATCCCGCTTTACGCCCCACTTGGTCCGGAAGTCCTTGGCTCCGCCCAAGATGTCGGTCTCGAATTGCTGGCCGCGCTCTTCGCGGGCGGGACCCGCTGGTAGCACTTCCTGCCCGCCCGGGGGCTTGAGCTTCCCCGAGATGGTTTCCTCGCGGGCCTCCTGCTGCGCGGTCTTAAGTGCTTTTTCCCGTTCCTTCTCGTAGGTGGCCTCAACGTCGGCCTTGGCCTGCGCCTTGACTTGGGCCATGCGCTCGGCAGCTTTGGTGCCTTCAGCGACCTGCTTCTCGCGTGCCTCCATCGCCGCGCGCTCCAGCGCGGGCATGTCGGTCAGCATCCGTAGTCCGCCACGCGCCAGCCCCGGGGCTGCACCACCAACCAGTCCGGCTCCCTGCCGCAGGAGCCACGCGCCCTGCTTGCCGAACGCGCCGTACGGCTCCATCTTCTTGGCGAGTGGTTCGACCGCCTTGGTTGCCGCCCCGAGACCAAGCCAACTCGCGCCTTCTTCAAGTGCTCTGGTTACGCCAGCTTTTACGCCTCCCTCCAGTCCGCCTATCACGCCTCCCGTGCCCATCATGGCCGCTGTCATGACCGGGTCGACGGTCGGTTCTTGCAGCGCTTCTTCCTGTGCGCGCTCGGGATCGTAGGGTTGGGTGAAGGGTCCGACCACCTGCGGCTTGCCGCCGGGGCCAGCCGTGATCCCCATCTTCGGCTTGTCGAAGGGCTGTGTAGCAGGCGTAGCGGCTGTGGGCTTATCTACCCACTTTCCACGCTTCGGTGGCTGTGGCGCGCCCGGTGTCTGGACCACCTTGGTTTTCAGTTCCGGGCTGTCGTCGTCACGGTCTACCCACGGCACGACTTACTCCTCCCTGTACTCCTGATATTTCCCGGTCTTGGGGTTGTAGACCGAACCATCCGGCTCAATGGTGAGACCTTGTTTCTTGGCGTCCTCAATCTTTTTGCGCGACCACGGCCCCTCGGGAAGGTTCCGGCCGGTCATCGCATTCTTTCCTGACCTGACCGCGAATTCCCCAAGAGTTGGCCGGGTCCAATATGTCCACGGTGCTCCGATAGTTACTGGATATTGCAAGTAGTAATCGGCGATGAGCTTGTTCTGGGCTTCGATGTCCTCCTTGGCAGTCGGCGTCTCCAGCATCTTGTCGGAGAGCTTGACCCAGTTCGGATGCTCCGGTCCCGGCTTTTCACCTTGGCGGATCGGTCCACGATCGCTCGGATTGCTCGGATCGCCCCAAGTCTCGAATGGCTTGGATTCAGCAGCGGCAAGCTCCGGAAAGTCGGCGAGTTTGCGCTCCTCCGGCGGCAGCGACATATAGTCCTTCTGCTTCTGGACTTTGCGTTGCGCCTCCGCGATGTCGCCCCCCATCGTCCCCTTCTCCAGCTTGATGTCGAGGCCCCTCTTCTCGCTTTCGAGACCCTTGTTCTTGTTGTCCAGAATCGCGGCTTCCAAGGCGACCGGGTCCATCTTCACGGTCTGGTACTGCTTTTCCAGATCGTCGGCCCCGATAACGGCGCTCACGTTGTTCTCGATCGACTTGGCCAGCAGCGCCGCCGTGTGATCGCCCGGGTGCAGCTGCATGAAGATGTCGCCTTGGTTCTTGTTCTGCAGCACGTTCTGCTGCATGGTCAGGCTCTTGACCGCGAAATCCGTCATCCCGTACGCGGCGAAATCTGCAATATCTCCCTTCCCGGAGTGAATCCGCGCGAGCGACTGCTGCTTGCTCAGTTCGGCCTGATTCGCAAGTTGCGCTTTCTGGATTTCGAGCGCGCTCTTCTCGGCTTCGCCCTGAGCCTTTTCTGCTTCTCCAAAGCCGGTAAGCGCTCCCAGTCCGGCGTTGGCGATTAGTGCGCCGCGCCCCTGATAGCGCGGGGTGCGAATTGCATTGAGGTAGCCGGTGAGCAGGCCCATCACGAGCGGGTTATTGAGAAACCCCATTACCCCGCCCTGTGTCGCACCGGGCTGGTTGGGTGCCGCAGGCATCTGTGGAACCTGCGCTTGGGCCGAGCCGGGAGCGGTCATTTGGATGGGGTAAATGCCCTGCGCGTTGGTCGGAACTCCCGGGGTCGGCGGCGTTTGCGGCGCGGGCGAGGGAGGGAGTTGCGCAGGGGTTTGCCCACCCAGACTGAACTTGCCCGGATTCTGCCCCGACTGCTTGATCTTGTCGACGTACTGGCCGAGCAGGAAATCAGTGTCGCCGTCAGCCATTTCTTCCTCCCAGCAACCGGAGCAGGGCGAGTTGCTGCATCATGTCGCCGCCTCCCGGCATGGTGGTCTTGCCACCCGGCTGCGGAACCGTCGACACGGCCGGACTGAATTTCGAGACCTCCGGACCCGGAGGAGCGGGGGACTTGGGCGGCATCCCCGGTGGCGGGGGTGGAGGTGGCGCATTGGCTGCGCCGCCAAGAGCCCCCATCGCGCCCTGCGCCAGCGCTCCGCCTCCGGGACTCTTGAGAAAATCCATGATCCCGCCACCCCCGGCCCCGGCCCCGAATTGGCCTCCGGGAGCTTCAGCTGCGGAGAGACCCTGAGCACCCTGCTGGATGAGTTTGAGATCCTCTGGCCCGAGCGCCTGCCCTGCCGGAAACCCCGGCATTCCGCCGCCGGGAGCAATCGAACCCTTGTAGGGAATATTGGACCCCAGCCCCCCTAATGTTGCGGCCGATGTATCGGCAGGGCCGAGCATTCCACCCAACGGCCCCAGCCCGCCGAATCCTTCGCCGAGACCGCCGACGGCTCCGCCGATGGCTTCACCCATCGCGCCACCCTTCGTACCGCCTGCGCCGGTCCCGGCCAACTGGCCGACACCCGCCGTCATCATCGGGATGGCAATCCCCTGCGCGCCGGGGACGAACATCAGGCCCGCACCGAGCGCCGTTTGCAGACCACCGCTCACATAGTTGGTTGTCTTGCTGCCGCCCATCAGAAGTCTCCCTGCTGGCGCTTGCGGGCCATTTGCTTGACCGCCGCCTTGGCTTCCGGCGTGCTGCTCTGCATCATCGGAGCCTCCCCAACCGACCATGGATCGGTAGCCCGGATACGAATCTGGTTTTCAGGGTCCCAGTAAATTTTCACGTTGTGCGGGGCACCGCCCGAGCGCATCCCACCCGTGTGCTCAACCCCGTCGTAGCCCAAGCTCTGCGCCATTCCGACTGCTTCCTGCATCCGGCTTTCGGCTTCCTGATCCCCGAACACGCTCTCCATGTTGCCCATGCTGTAGAGGCTCTCGACGTAGGTCTCCTCGGGCTTCGTGTACGGATCGTGGAAGAATTTCCACCAGTTGGAGTCGTGGCGAATGAGCGCGGATTCCAGTTCCCGGGGAACCTCGTCCTCGATGTGCAGGAACCGCATGTTGGGCTTGGTCTCGTAGACCCGGTAGACCGGGCCGGTGGCGTACCCGCCCTCAAATCGGCGAGCCACGGGATTCCATACACCACCGCGCTGTTGGGCGTACCCGCTCGCCACGTCAAAATCGTCGGTCGTATAGAAGCCGGGACCATGCATGCTGTAGAGATTCGACTGGCCCTCCATCGCATGGCTCATCTCCATGATCGGATTCGCCGTCCCGTGGTAGCGCGGGACCTGCGATTCCATCGTGCCCAGTGAGCTAGTGCCGTACATCAGCTTGCCCGTCTCCGGGGTACCCGGTCGCGGGTCGTAGAGCGTCATCGGCTGGGTTTCCGACGACTGCAGTTTTTGGAGCAATCGTTGGTATGCAGCGGGCTGTCGCGCTTCAAGGGGCTGTGTCTGCCCCGGGATCACCGGTCGCTCAAGCTCGGTGGTCTCCGCGCCCGTGTAGAACTCGCCGTTGGATTTGACGAACCCGCGTTGCCCCTGCACCAGTTCCTGCTGCATCGATGCCGCGATATCCGGGCTACCCGGGAAAGCCTTGTGGTGGGCTTTTTCCATGCGGGCCAGCAGGTCATCGTAGGATTCAGTTTCGTAAGCCTTGATGACATCTCCGCGCGTGGTCCGGATGGCGAACCGGTCGTCGCCGGGAGGGAATATTCCGCGTGGTTGGCGTCCGTAAAGCTCGGACACGGTCTGATATTGCGAATAACCGCCCCCCGGCATCGGCATGGTCATCGCCGGGTCGCCTTGGGGATTAAACTGGAGAGGCGGGCGCTTCGGGAACGCCTCGGTTGCTGCACCGGAGACCAACTCGCCGGTCTGGGCCGCACTCTCGACGCCGGTCATCGCTTCTTCCGCCGTACCCAGTCCCTTGATCGCCGACATCCCGCCTCCCAGTCCTGCGGTTGCCATGAGTGGTGCTATGGTCGCTACCGCTTGGGTGGCCTTTGGCCCCCACTTGGGTCCGAAACTGCGGGCATACCCGGGACCCAAATCACGTTGCGCGAGTTCCCCCGCGATGCTCGGGGTTTGCAGGCTCTCCTGCTCGGCCGCGAGATTCGCCGCCGCCTTTCTTGGATCGAGCGGCTTCAAACCACCACTCAATTGAGTGGCGTAGCTCCTCGGCAGGAACCGGCGTAACGGATCTTCCGGGATCGCGTTCGGGTCGACCTGCGGTGGCGATGTCTGTTGTCCGCCCATCATTTCATCGAGTTCTTATAACCAGTGGTTCCACCCATCATCATGTTGAAGTTGGGTTGCGACTGGAGCGGAGTGAAACCGGCCTGCTGAGTCTGTGGAATTGAACCCGGCGTAATCCCCGACATGGTCGGCGGCACTTGCGGCTGCGCTACCTGCTGGGTCATTCCGGTTGGTACCCCGTACCCGCTTGGCGGCGGAGTGAATCCTCCGGGCGTATTGAATGATGGAGTCGACGCGTACATCGGGTACGCGGTGGACGAGAAGCCGCCCAGTGGCGGGTATCCCCCCGATGTCCCCGGTCCGTAACCTCCGCCCCCTCCGCCTCCTCCTGACGACTGGGGCGTCGAAGACAGGGTTGGCGTCCCGGAAGTTCCCCCCACCATCGTGCCACCACCCGGTTGCTGGGCGAGGTTCCAACTCCCGGGCAGGTTTACCGCGTCGGGAGCTACCGCTTGCGCGGGCGGAGGAGGTGGGGCTCCATCCGTGCTCAATTGCCCGCCACCCGACAAAAGCGCGTACGCCTGCGCGGGGCTCAGCGCGGCCTGCTGGGCCGGGGTCAGAGCGTTGACCGGTGCATAGTACTGCTGGACCTGCTGCTGTAGCTGCGGCGACCAGTTTTGGGGCAAACCCGACAGGTCAACAGTTGGCAACCCGCCGTAGATGCCGGAAGCGACACTGGTTGCGGTTGATTTCTTCTTGACGGCCATCTATTTGGCCGAGCCGCCGGGTTGGGTTGAGACCTGAAAGCCCTGCGATCCGCCCCCCGAGATGGGGCTGACCAACCCCGCTCCCATCTGCAGCATCTGGTAGGGCGACATCTGGTTCTGGAAGATCGTGTTGAGCACGTTCTGGGCTTGCTGCTGTTGCTGCCCGCCGACGTCGAGCAGTTGGCCTGAGGGTCCGTACGCGGCCTGCGAGAGACCCGGCGCTCCGTAGATGGCCTGCTGCTGCGGCGAGAGCAGGCTCGGAATCTGGCCTTGCGCCTGAAGCTGCGGACCGTACATGCCGGGAATGAGTCCTGCGGCTCCCTGCTGCACGCCCGCGATACCCTGCTGGGCTTGGATGGCCTGCTCCTCGGGCGCGAGCAGTCCCGCCGCCTGTCCGATCGCGCCTTGCTGGAGTTGGCGCTCCTGCTGGTAGGCGGGCTCGATGACGTTGGCGGTGTACTGCCCCATGTTGCGGGCCAAGGTGTCCATCGCGGTCTTGGTACCGGACTCCAGCGTTCCGCCGCCCAAGCCGCCGCCCGAGACCGCAGAGCCGATGAGTGATGGCATGACTGCGTTCTGGAAGTTCTGCACCATCGGGTCCAAGCCCGCTTGCAGGTAACTTTGCAGCGCGGTGTTCTTGGACGGATCGAGGTATTGGCCCGAGATGGTCGCTTGGTTGGCGGCTTGCGCCGCGCGCATGGTCGGGTCGTTGAGCAAGCCGAGATTGGCCTGCGTGATTTGCTGCATGGCCGGGTCTTGCCCGGTGGCCATGCCGGAGAGCGCGCCGATGGCGGAGTTAATCGCGGGGGTTCCGCCAATCAGGCTCTGCGCGCCGCCGAGCGCCGCGTTGACGTAGGGATTCTGCCCGGTGGCGAATTGCTGGTTGGCCTGCTGCGCGGCGCTGAGATAGCCCTGCTGCTGCCCGGTGAGCGCCTCGACATTCTGCATCGCGGCCAGCTGGTCGGGAGTGAGCGCGGCAGTCTGCTGCTGCGGATACGGACCACCACCGAACAGGCCCTGCGCCTGCGATTCGAACTGCTTGGCCAGCGGGAGTTCCCACTTGGGCAAGCCTTGCTTTGTCGATGTCGTGGAAGTGCCGCCGGACCCCGAGCCACCGCCCATGGGTACACCTCGGCGGGGCGGCGACCCGCACGAATGCAAGGAACACTAAATGGCTTGCAGTGTCAAACGACCTGATAGTAAGTCGTGTGACTTTTGGTCCAACCGAGGTGTTCGAGCTTGCGATAGGAGTAGGTAACTACCCGCCAGCCGCCGTTGGCCTTGGTCCACATGCGGACGTACTCCATCAGCTGATCGCGCGCGCCGTCGACGTCATCGCGTTCATCTCGTTCATTTAACGGGATATCCCACGCGTCCCACACCACGAACTCAAGCTGGCCGTACTGATCCTTGTTGAGCGACCCTATTAGCCAGCCCAGCGCTTTCTCGTTGCGCGAGACTATCCAGCAGACGTGGTGGCTGGAGTCCGGGTAGCGCAGCGCCGCGTACACGTCTTCGGGAATCCACGAGGTCGATTCGCGCGGCCTGATCCTTTTCAGGATGTCGTCGCACCCGCGCTTCATGAACTGCCAGTTGCCGTGCAGGTTATCCGGGGTGACCTGCTGGATGAGCAGGTTGCGGATGGTGGGCGACTTCTGCGGCGGTGGGACGACGCGCTGGTTGAACGATTCTATGTCCAGCCCGTGCTGGTGGAGATCGAGAAAGCGGTTGGCGTAGACCGGGTCTTCTAGGAATGCTTGAGGACCCGCTTCCTGAACGCCTTGCTCTGCGTTTCGTATTCCTCCGACGCGGTCGGAAGTTTCACCGGTCCCTTCGCGGGGTTCTTCGGGTCCCATGCCGATCCCACCTGCCCGTCGTATTCTTCGTGAGTCTCTTCCGCCTGCTTGCTTATCGTCTCGACAGCGGTCTCCGCAAGGTAAGCCGCCTCCTCGTCGCCGCCGGTAAGTACCTCGTGTTTGATAGTCACCTTGCCGCCTTCTGCCATCGCCTGCATGACCGTGTCGAGCTTGGCCTCAGTGCGATCTAGTTGCTCACTGAGCGACCCGATCAATGCTTCTTGCCTCTCCAGATGGCGCATCAAGGGATTCACATTCTGTAATGTCTTAACTATGGTCTCCGTCCCGGCGACGAGGTGGGCAAACTTCGATTCGTCCTTGGTCATGGCCGCGCGCAGGTCGAGCAGCACGGTCATCTCGAACAGTTCGCGCGGGGTGAAGGTGATGCCCGCATCGATCATCTTGACCACCATCATGCGGGTCTCCAGCGGGGTCTGCGCGGACATGAACTCGGTGAGGCCCCAGATGCGCTCGACCTCTTTCTGCGGGAGCTTCGGCTCAGTCTTTTTCAGGTCGTTCATCGGAACACTCGCCCGCGAATTATCAGGCTTGCGATTACGATGCCCACGGTTACGCCGCTAACAAATCCTGCCGCCCACATCAGTCTTTCTCAGGTCGCTCATTCCAGATTCGGGAGAAATACCCGCTCCTCGATGGTGAGGTGGATTTCTTTCAATTCGATCCGCTTGAACTCAGCGTCATCGACCAAGAATGGAAACGCCTTCTTCAGCGCTACGGCACGATTGGATTCGTTTATCAAAAGTGCTTTTCGCCAATCACCGCAGCGCATGGTTACCCCGTAGAACTTGAGCGCGCTGGCGGGCAGGTCGCTCATCGAAACCACGCCGTCACGATGTACTTGCTGCCGCGCAGGACCGGCGCACCCCCGTGCAGCGCCAGCGGGTGCGGTCGCTGCTCGTTGCCGAGATTGTGCCACATGACCGCCAGTCCCGCACGCGGGACAATCCCCACACTTATCTCGGGGAAGGTGGTCTCGCCGCCGTCCTCGACCTCGTTTAGGTAAATCATCCCGGTCCACGTCCGCTGCCCGCGCCCGGTGACGTGGCGGCGGTGCTCCAGCGTGCCGAGATGAAACGCGTCCCAGTGCGGAACGTAGTACTCGCCCTTCTCGTAGCGCTGGCCCTGCAGTCCCTCGCAGCGCTCCTGCGGGATCATGAGCAGGAAGGCGATGCGCCGCTCGACGTCCAGCACCAGCGGGTGGTTGAGTTGGTTTAGGTCCGCGCTCGAAGCCTTGCGATATTCCTCACCCCCGGTGTCGAGCTTGGCCGGGTGCGAGTGCGCGTCGATAAGCTCGCGCAGGACCCGGCATTCGTCCGGGGTGAGGAACTCGGGGCAGAAGCTTAAGTGAAACAGGCGTTCACTCAATGGACTTGGGGTCGGGCGCTTGGGCCGGGTTCTGCAACCTTACCCCGGTGGTCGGCGTCGCGGTCGGAGTGGGCTTCTTCTTGTGGCGGCGCGCCTGCGCGAAACCGGTCGACCACAGCATCACGAACACGGTGACCGCCACCACCCACAGCACGATTACTGACTTAGCCATGACCCGCCCCCGTCCCATGTTCCGTTCCTCCAGTGATCTTCCTGTGTCGGTCCGCCGTACGCGCGCGGGTAAACGTAGTTGATTTCCATTTCGTCGCACAAGCGCGAGAGCGCATCCAGCTGGTCGCGACAGCGCGGGTTGAACGGCCACTTGTCGTATTCAACTTCCCTGAACCTCTTGGTGAGGTCCACCTCCTGCCCATCGCGCCTGCGGCGCAGCAGGGTCTCCGGGAACAGAATGTCGCCGTTGCGGAATTTTGGAATCAGTCTTTCGATGCGCGCGTCCTTGGCCTGCATGCCGCCGATTTCTTGGATGGTGAAGAGGTAGTTTTCCCGGTTCTGCCGTTCGCGGAGATGTTCGATGTCGGACTGGAATGCGTATTGCTCGTAGACGACTTTGAGAGGTTCGTACTTCCGGACCAGATCAAAGAGCGTGTCTGCCCGTTCCGCAAGCGAAAGGTTATCCAGCACTCCGTCAATGACGCGCCACTTGCGATCGGCTCCAGCTGCGACCACCCAGAGTGCGAACTGTGAATTTGAATCAGCACGCCTGCCAGCGGGGTCCACGAGTATGTAACGGTTGAGACTCTTGACGTTGAGGTCGCCCCGGTAGGTTTTGAACCACGCTGATTCGAACCCAATCTCGTGCGCCTCCTGAGCTTTCTTCGGGTCGAGCAGAAACTGCAGGGCGAAAATCTTGGGCGACATCTTCTGCTTGAAGTCGGCGAGCTTGGTCTCCGAGAAAAAGACCGGCGCGCCGTTCAAGTTGACCGCCGGGTGCAGCCGCAGCTTGAACACCCCGTTGCTCATGTAGTCGCACACCGTGTCGCCGATTTCCTGCGGGGTCCCAATGAGGCGCATGACCGGCGGATCACTGGCGGTGAGCGCGAAGCTGTTCTGCAGTTCCCGGGTGGTCTTCTGGATCATCTCCTCCGATATCTGATCCCGGGCCACGACGTCATCGTAGAGAAGGATCGAAAACCGTTTCGAAGTCGGTTGCCCGTCGATGAGACCCCACGCTTCGATTGTCGATTCCTTGATGTTACTCTTGCGCTTGACGATGATGCCGTCGTCGACCGACCACTTGATGCTTTCGCGCCGGGGTTGCTCATAGAGCACTTCGGGAAACAGGGACTTGAGATCATCGTTGGTTTCGAACTCCACCATGATCAGCCGCAGGAACTGTTTCGCCATGGGGCGATTGTGCGAAAAGATCCCTATTGTCTCATTCGCATCCCGCAGGATGTCCTGAATCGGCTGTGCGAAGGTGAGTATCTCACTCTTGGCGTGCTCAC
>Ga0126371_10007007_pt1 | contig 10068 bp, 9 predicted proteins | sample PanSoiMetaPlot_4_FD_110145 | JGI IMG/M metagenome (GOLD analysis project Ga0126371, IMG submission 110145) | Tropical forest soil microbial communities from Panama - MetaG Plot_4 | ecosystem: Environmental > Terrestrial > Soil > Tropical forest > Bulk soil | place: Panama | collected 2016-02-17
AAATCAACCACAGCGAAGTCACTGCCTTCGGCAGAATTCTCTTCATGGTTTTTGGGGAATCGCGATCCGCAGCGATCGCCGGAAAGGCAATTTGCGGATTTTGTCCCGCGATTTCACCGCACCGATGCCATTTCCAAGCGATTTTCTAGCGAAGCCTTCCAGGACCGTGGGTTGGCTCCGAACTCACCCCGAAACGCGCGATTGAAGTTCGACACGTCGCCGAAGCCACAATCGAGCGCGATATCCAGAACTTTCTTTTTCTCCGACGCCAATCCCACCGCCGCTTCACGAAGGCGAGTGCGGCGCACGTATTGATGTGGCGTGACGCCGGTGAGCTGTTCGAAGGTGCGCAGGAAGTGGTAGGGGCTGAGCCCAGCCTCTCGCGCCAAACTTCCCAGAGGCAGTTCACTATCGGCATGCCGCTCGATCATTCGCAGCGTCCGGGTTACCCGCGCCACAGTGCTTGGCGGCACGTCGTTCACGCGGGCGGGTAAACCATGCGCGAGTCTCACGGCTTCGGCGGCGAGTTGCACGCTCAGCTCTTCCCACAGCGCTTGCGACGAGCGAACCAGACCGGCGCAAGCCCTCGCAATCACGGGAGACAAGTGTTCGAGGGGCGCCAGGCGCAGCCTTCCGAACTTTCGCTGGCCGCGCGAAATCCCCGCATCGGCGGCGACCCGCTCGAAGTAGGCCCGCGAGTAGCGAAACGAAAGGCAGCGGTCCCCCAACCCGTGCTCATGGCCGCACTCGAACGACTGGCCTGCGTTGCCAAGCAGCAAGGAGCCCGGCGTCATCAGCTCCCCGGCGATCCCCGGGCGATGGAGCGAGCTGCGATACTGAAACGTACCCGCCACAACCACAGCGACGGTGAAGAAAGGGTGCTGCTCTTCAAAAGTGGGGTCTTGCGGACCGCACGTGCACACTACGTCGGCGACGTGCCACCCGTCGCCCTGACCCAGCACACGCGAGACCATGCCGCCCGGCGCGCCAGTGGCGGCGCGCCGGACTACGGCTCGCTCCAATTCCACCGCAATTTTTGCCAAGAATTCCTCTCTTCAACCGCGGTACAAGGATTCTAGCAAATCGCAGACGCACAGCGATTCGATGCGCAAAGCGTTCCGAAAGGGACGCAGTCGTTAAAGGGATTGCGAGGTCATCTTTCATGCACGCAACGCAAGTTCCGCAAACGGACGGTTTTACAGGGTTGTTGGCAGCCGCGGGGCGCTCGGCGGAAATTCCCGAATCGAGCGATGTGTACGGCTGGCTGGTTGGCAGTTGGGAGCTCGAGGTCCTTCATTACAAGGCCGTGGACGTGTCGGCGCAGGGCATCGGGGGCGAAGCGCACTTTGGCTGGGTGCTCGAGGGGCGCGCCATCCAGGATGTTTGGATCATGCCGCGCTGTTGCGGGCGTCACGCTGACTTGGAAAAAACCAACAACATGTATGGCACGACGCTGCGTGTCTGGGATTCGACGATTCAGGCATGGCGGATTAATTGGATTAATCCGGTGAGCGGTCACCGCGAGCAGCAAATTGGCCGACGTGTTGGCAAGGACATTGTGCAAGTGGGCACCCGCGCCGATGGGACGCCGACGCGCTGGCAATTCACCGAGATTACCGCGGACTCGTTTCACTGGATCGGCGAAGCACTCGAACCCGACGGCAAGACGTGGAAGCTCGAAGGCGAGTTCCGCGCGCGGCGCATCGGTTGATTGGATTTTTTGGACTTAGGAGGTCCTCATGAGCAGCGGCAAAGCAGTCAGCGCAATACCGGAAACGCGTTTGCTAACGCGCGTTCTGGACGAAGGATACGGTCCGGGAGCGTGGCATGGGGCAGACCTGAAGGCCGCGCTAGCCGATGTTTCGCCCGAAGCGGCTTTCTGGCGGCCATCACCGGAGCGGCATAACGTCGCGGAAGTGGCGCTCCATCATGCGTATTGTGTGCGTTCGGTGCGCGGACAACTTTCCGGGACGACACCGGAACCGTTCGTGCTGGAAGGTCAGGACTGGTTCGAGTTGTCGGGACCAGAGCGGCTGGCTTGGCCGCAAATCCAGGCGGCCGTGGAAAAAGAGCAAAGCAAGCTGGCAACTGTGGTTGCGGAAATCGCTGCGGGACGCACCGAGTCCGGCGTTTCCGAAGCGGAGCGGTTCAACCTGGTGCTCGGCATTACCTGCCATGCGGTGTACCACGCCGGACAAATCCAACTGCTCAAGCGGCTGCACGGCGCGTAGGCCAAGAGCCGACGAGCGGGCGCAGCCATCACCCGAAGGCATGCAATTGTAGGTGTCTTGGCCTTTAGTGGCCCTATTTGCTTAGCAGGGATTTCCAGCGGTCCCAGGCGTCGGTGCGGGCTTTCTTGTTGGCGTCCGAGGCGTCGGGAGCTTCGCCGGCGCGCATGAAGCCGTGGCCGGCGCCTTCGTAAGTGAGCGGCTCATATGTTTTGCCCGCCGCTTTCATCGCGGTAACGGTGTCTGGAATCGTGGCGCCGATACGCGCGTCGTTACCGGCATAGAAGCCGAACACGGGAGCTTTGATCCGCGCCATGGCGTCTTTGTCCGGCGGGCCGCCGTAAAAGACGAAAGCGGCGGCAAGCTCCGCACGATTGGTGGCAAAGCGGAACGACTGGCTGCCACCCCAGCAAAAGCCGGCGACAAACAGCTTGCCGCTCGAAGCGGGCAGCTTCAGCGCGTAATCCGTGACAGCGATCAAGTCTGCGGTGATCTGGTCGGGATTCAGGTGGCTGACGGCTTCCATAGTCTTGCCTTCGGCGAAACTGTTGCTGCGGCCGCCGTTCGGACCCATGCCGGAGAGCAGGTCGGGAGCGACGGCGATGTAGCCGGCGGCGGCGACCTGGTCGGCGAGATCCTCGACCCAATCGGTCATGCCAAAAATCTCGTGGATGACCAGCACGACGGGCGTCTTGCTTTTCGATTCGGGATACACCAGGAGAGTTTCGACGGCGCGGTCGCCGTGCTTCACGGTAACCCACTCGCGGTGGCGCGGGGACTTCTCGAGTGTGGCTTTGGCCCAGTCCTGGGCGAGAGTGAAGGGCGAGGCGAGCAGCGTGAAGAGAACAAGTAGACCAAACAGCGTGAGGCGTTTCATGTCGTGTTTTCTCCCTCAAGAGAAGTTGCGACCACCGGGACGCACCGAAGCGTCGGTTCTGAAAACGGACAACGCAAAGATAAGCCAAATGAGAAATGAAAGACAATGCCGGTCGATGCGCGGGACCGACTTTGTAACGCGGCGGGTTGACTCGGTCTTGTGCCTGCCAGGATGGGAACCAACACCGCCTGTGGAGTTCGACTGGGGAGGAAGTCTTCACGTTCCCCGGTTCTGTTTTGTCCTTATTCCTGCTGAAATGCATCATGGGTGCGTTGACACACTTCGGGGCGTCCGATACGCTCTAAAGTTTACGTTCGAGCAACAGACTGCGACTCCAGAGGACCGGGCAAGCCCTTCATGGCTGACGAAAAGCTCCCAACACGCGCACAGGATTTTTCCGAATGGTACAACCAACTGGTGCTAAGGGCGCAACTGGCCGACTACGCGCCGGTGCGCGGCTGCATGATCGTGCGGCCGTACGGCTGGGCGCTCTGGGAGAACATGCAGCAAGCGCTAGACCGGCGGTTCAAGGCCACCGGGCATCAGAACGTAGCGTTTCCGCTGCTGATTCCACGGAGTTTCATTGAGAAGGAAAAGCATCACGTCGAAGGATTTTCGCCCGAACTGGCGGTGGTGACGATTGGAGGCGGAGAAGAGCTGGCCGAGCCTTTGGTGATTCGTCCCACGTCGGAGACGATTATCGGCCACATGTGGTCGAAGTGGATTCAGTCTTACCGCGATTTGCCGGTGCTGATGAATCAGTGGAACAGCGTGGTGCGCTGGGAACTGCGCACGAAACTGTTTCTGCGCACGCTGGAGTTTTACTGGCAGGAAGGGCACACCGCGCACGCTACGCGGGAAGAGGCGGAAGCCGAGACGATTCAGATGTTGAACGCGTACGCGGATTTCGCGATCAGCGATGCGGCGATTCCGGTTATTCCCGGGAAGAAATCGAACGCGGAGAAATTTGCCGGAGCGGATGTGACCTATTCGATCGAAGCGATGATGGGCGACGGAAAAGCACTGCAAGCCGGTACGTCACATTTCCTCGGGCAGAATTTCTCACAAGCGTTCGACGTGAAGTATCTCGATCAGAACGGCCAGTTGCAGCACTGTTGGACCACCTCATGGGGGCTTTCGACGCGCGTGGTGGGCGCGATCATTATGGTGCATGGGGACGATCAGGGATTGGTGATGCCGCCGAAACTCGCGCCGTACCAGGTCGTGATTGTTCCCATTTTCAAAACGGACGAAGAGAAGAAAGCGGTTTTCGAGGTGGCGCGTAAGCTGCGAGCGGAACTGGTGAAGGCGGACGTGCGCTTGACGCTCGACGAGCGCGAAGGGCAGAGCCCTGGCTGGAAATTTAACGATTGGGAAATGCGCGGCGTGCCGCTACGTGTCGAGCTGGGGCCCAAAGACGTGGCCAAGCAGTCGGCGATACTGGGGCGGCGCGACCGTCCCGGCAAGGAAGGCAAGGTCAGTGCGTCGCTCGCCGAGTTACCGACGACCATCGTGAAGTTGCTGGTGGACATTCAACAATCGCTGCACGACAAGGCGCTGGCATTTCGCAAGAGCCACACGCACGATGCGAAGAATTACGACGAGTTGAAAAAGGCCGTGGAGAGCGGCTTTGCCTATTCGTTCTGGTGCGGAAGCGGCGAGTGTGAAGCGAAGATCAAGGAAGAAACGCGCGCGACGATGCGCTGTATTCCGTTGGAGCAAGAAGGCGGCAAAGGGAAGTGTGTGTACTGCAGCCAGCCGGCGATGAGCCGCGCGATTTTTGCCCGGGCCTATTGATACTGGCTTGCGAGAAGTCTCGCGATAAGAGGGCGGAGCTACGACGCGCCACCCGTTCCTTTCCCGAAACACAGCATCGCCATTTTCTCGACACGCTTGCCGCCGAGTGCTAGCTTGAATCTACAGCGAGAAATGTCAGGCTGGCGTTCCTCGCCGGCAGGTCACGGCGAGAAGGCCAGAGAGAGGATTCGAGTGTATACGGCAGGCATCCGCGCGCCGCGCCAACCGCACGAGCGCCGGTTTGAACGTGGCGAAGGAAGGCTGAAGGGCATCCTCATTGTAGTCATTGTGGTGGTGGCGATTTACACGGCGTGGAAGGTCGTGCCGGTTTACGTCGACGAGTATCAGCTCTCCGACAAGATGCAGGAGCAGGCGCGCTATGCGGTGGTGAACCGCTATACCGAGGACCAGATACGCGACAATCTTTTCAAGGTTATACAGGACCTCGATATTCCCGCGAAGCGGGAGGACATCAAAGTGGTTTCCAACAATTCCGTGGTGAAAATCTCGCTGGAGTACAGCGTTCCCGTAGATGTGTTGATGTACCACACGGACATTCATTTTTCTCCGAATAGCGAGGACAAAGCGCTCTTCTGAAAGTTCAGAGGCAGTTCGAATGCCCGGTATTGGGGGTGCCCGCCTGGCAACCCCGCGGCGTGCAACGCCGTCTTCCCTAGCGGACGGCGTTGCGAGACAATAGAGGTCCAGCCCAGGGAGACACGTTTTGCAAATCCGGGTGCAACGAGGTTTTTTTACTTCCACTATCGGCCTGACGATTCTTGGGATTCTCTTCGGGATTTTCATCATCGCCGGCGGAATCTTCACTTACTTCTACACCAAGTACTCGCGCATGATTGACGGGCGCCTGTCCGGAAACATCCTGCAAAATACCACCCAGATTTTCTCCGCGCCCGAGCACATTTCCGCCGCCGAAGCGTGGGGACCTGACGACCTGACGGATTATCTGACGCGCGTGGGTTACCGGCCGGATGCCGACCCCAACGCAATGGGGCAATACACCGTGCAAGGCAGCACGGTGGATATTCGGCCCTCGAAGCTGTCTTATTTTGGCGGCAAGAACGCGTTGGCGGTGCAATTCCGCGGAAAGAGCATCCGAAGCATCCGTCCGCTCGAGGGCGGGTCGGAAGTGGATACCGCGGAAATCGAGCCGGAACTGATCACCAACCTTTTCGACAGCGCACGAGAAAAGCGCCGGCCGGTGCGCTACGAAGACCTGCCGGTGACCCTCGTGGATGCGATCGTTTCCGCGGAAGACAAGCGCTTTTTCGAGCACGCCGGATTTGATTTCATTCGCATCGTGGGCGCCGCGTGGGCGGACCTCCGGCACACCAGCCAGCACTACCAGGGCGCGAGCACCATCACCATGCAGGTGGCGCGGACCTTCTTTCTCTCGACTGACCGCAACTGGCAGCGAAAGGTGGCCGAGGCTTTGATTTCGCTGGAGCTCGAGCAGCGCTTCAACAAGCAGCGAATCTTCGAGATGTACGCGAACGAAGTGTATCTGGGAAATCGCGGCAGCTTCGGGATTCGCGGATTCTCGGAAGCCAGCGTAGCCTACTTCGGAAAGGACATGCGGGAGCTGACCCTTCCGGAATGCGCGTACCTGGCCGGAATCATCCGCGCGCCCAATTACTATTCGTCGGCGGACCGCCATCCGGATCGCGGCGTGCAAGCACGCGATCGCGTGCTGACGCAGATGCTGGAGAACAAATACATCACCTCAGAGGACCTGGAAGCGGCAAAGAAAACGCCGCTGAGGATTATCCACGCGGCGACTTCGGGAAGAGAGGCACCGTATTTCGTTGACATGGTGAAGGACCACCTGCTGGACAAGTTCTCGGAAAACGAGCTGTTGAGCGAGAACTTCCGTGTGTACACGACGCTCGACCCGGCGCTCGAGCGCGACGCGGTCATTGCCGTCGAAGCCGGCATGAAGAATGTGGACACGCTACTGGCGAAGAGATACGACAAATGGAGGCGCGAACAGGCGAAGAAAGGAAGCAACGAACCGGTCCCGGAGGCGCAAGTGGCGCTGGTAGCACTCGATCCGCGGAACGGAGAGATCAAGGCACTGGTGGGCGGAAGGGATTACGGGCAGAGCCAGCTCAATCACGCCCTGGCGCACCGACAGCCGGGATCGGTCTTCAAGCCGTTTGTTTATGCAGCAGCTTTCGACAATGCCGTGGACGGGGTCCAGCCGATCATCACCCCGGCAACCACCGTCGACGACGAGCCCACCACGTTCGAATTCCAAGGGCAACCACCATACACCCCCAACAATTACGGCGCGAAGTTCATGGGGACCGTGACCGTGCGTGACGCGCTGACCAATTCGCTGAACGTTGCCACGGTAAAGGTGGCGGAACAGATCGGCTACGGCCGGGTCGTGCAAATCGCGCGGCAGATGGGGCTGGGAGCCAACATTCAGCCTACACCATCGGTCGCCCTAGGGGCGTATGAGATGACGGCCATCGACGTTGCCGCAGGGTATACGGCTTTTGCGACCATGGGGACGCGTTCCGAGCCGCAGTTCATCCGCAGCGTGGTCAATTCGGACGGCGAAGTCCTCGAAAAATTCACGCCGCAAACACACGCGGTGCTCGACCCGCGCGTGGCGTTTCTGGTGGACAGCGTCTTAAAGGACGTGCTGAATCGCGGCACAGGCGCAACCGTGCGGGCGCGCGGATTTACTTTGCCGGCGGCAGGAAAAACCGGAACTTCGCGGGACGGCTGGTTCGCGGGATTTACGTCCAACCTGCTGTGCGTGATCTGGGTTGGCTTTGACGACAACCGCGACCTGGGGTTTCCCGGAGGCGCCACCGCCGCGCCGATTTGGGCTGACTTCATGACCAAGGCAACCTCCATGTCACCTTACCGGGACGTGAAAGACTTCGCGATGCCCGATGGGGTGCAGTCGGTGGTGATCGATCCGGAATCCTTGCAACTGGCAACCCCGAATTGCCCGACAACGCGAGAGGAAGTATACGTGGCGGGCTCGGCTCCAACGGAATTCTGCCCGCTTCACGGCGGGGGAGGGACGGTAACCTCAGGCTCGGTGCTATCGCAAATCTTTGGCGGACAACCCAAGACGCAAACCGACGCAAGCGGGCAGGCGGTAACGAAGTACGATCCCAACCGGCCACCAGACGCGACGGGGCAACCTGGGCAACCAGGGGACCCGTCGGCTGATGACAAGAAAAAGAACCCTTTGCAGAAAATATTTGGTATCTTTGGGGGTAAGAAGAAGGAACCCGACAAGGCCAAGCCGAAGCCGGAGAAGGGAGATTCGCCATGATCCGTACTCGAGTGGCGTTTCCAGCAAGCGTTCTCCTCCTCAGTCTTTCGATTCCCGCAGCGGCGCAGTCGCAATCCCTCGTAGACGGCCCTGGTGCGCCGCCCTCAACGGTCGCCCCGCATTCGCCCCAAGCGCAGCCGCCCTCGCCCGCGCAGTCCTCGACCATCGTAGTACGCCCGGACCTCACCGAAGAGCAGATGGCGGACCTGTATATGGCGCGCAAGGAATACCGCGAGGCCTCGCAACTCTACAAGCGGCTTGCGGATGAAAATCCGCAAAACGCCGTCTACCTCAATAAACTGGGGATTTCTTTGCATCAGCAAGCGGCGTTGGGCCCAGCGCTGAAATATTACGAGCGCGCCGTCAAGATTGACCCGACTTATGCCGACGCTGAAAACAATATCGGCACGATCTACTACCAGCGGAAGAAATATGGCAAAGCCATTAAGGCGTACCAGAAGGCCATTACCATCCGGAATGACATGCCCGTCCTCTACAGCAACCTGGCTTATGCCTATTTTGAAGACAAGAAATTCGAGCAGGCCATTGCTTCTTTCCGGCAGGCCTTGGCGTTGGACCCGCAACTGTTCGAGCGCAGCGGTTCCAGAAATGGATCGATCCTGCAGGACCGTACCGTCGGAGACCGCGGGAAGTTTTATTTCTTGCTGGCGAAATCATTTGCCGAGGCGGGGAACCTGGACCGCTGCCTGATCTATCTGCGCAAAGCCAAGGACGAAGGGTACAAGGAACTGGCGGCTATCAAAATGGATCCTTCCTTTGCCGCGGTTATCAAGGATCCGGCGATCCAGGAAATCCTGGCTCCGAGGCCGGAAGACACGCCGCAAATCTAAGCGCGCCCAAAAGTTTGTCGGAACTGTCCGAGAACGCGACAGGTCTATCCCCCAGGCGGACAGAAGGTTACCCGGTCAAACCCGCGTAGTGCTCGTAAGTTATTTGTATTACTTGACTTACGAGAAGCTACGAAGCGGTCCTGAAGTTGCTTGTCTCGGTCACGGTTGGGTGTAGTCGGCGAAAGTAGATATGCCGGGAGGTGGGGTGTGAAACGCATCGATCGCATTCGAGAGAAGGTCACGATCCCTCCGACTTCTGTTTACCTGTCCAAGATGCATGACGCGGGCTGGCGTCTGGTGGCGCTCGAGTGGGAGCGCGAAATCGAGTTCTCCGGCGAGGCCGAACCGCCGGTCGCCGAGGCCGGCGCGGAAGAGATTCCTTTCGGGCTGCGCATTGCTGCTGATTGCCGCCACCTGGAAGACGATCCACTCGAGACACAAACCCTCAAGTTCCTCGCCGAAATGGTCGTCCAGGACGTGTCTTTCCGAAGCATGGCCGACGCGCTCAACGCTCGGGAGTACCGCACGCGCGACGGGCAACCCTGGAACTCTGCCAGTGTCTTCAAGCTTATTCCCCGCCTGATTGATATCGCGCCGCGCCTTCTTACCGGCTCCGAGTGGGAGTCTCGCAAGAAGCAACTGACCCACGTTACCTGGAACTCCTGAAACCTCAAGGAGGTGAAAAGTGAAGGACTTCTGGCAAGACCTGCGCCATGGCGCACGCGTGTTGCTGAAAAGTCCGAGTTTCAGCGTGGTTGCGGTTTTGTCGCTGGCGTTGGGAATCGGCGCGAACACCACGATCTTCACGGTAGTCAATGCCATCTTGCTGCATCCGCTGCCGGTGAAGGACATTTCTCGTGTCGTCGAGCTGGACACGATTGACACGAAAACTCAAGTCGGGTTCGCTAACGCCACGAAGCTGGGTCTGTCGTTCCGCAATTGCCAGGATTATCAAAAGCAGAATGAAGTGCTCACGGGCGTGACTTGCTTCACAGGACT
>Ga0126371_10007009_pt1 | contig 10066 bp, 8 predicted proteins | sample PanSoiMetaPlot_4_FD_110145 | JGI IMG/M metagenome (GOLD analysis project Ga0126371, IMG submission 110145) | Tropical forest soil microbial communities from Panama - MetaG Plot_4 | ecosystem: Environmental > Terrestrial > Soil > Tropical forest > Bulk soil | place: Panama | collected 2016-02-17
CGCCCCGCGCGCACGCGCCTCAAACGGACTGCGAGATCCATCGGAGGTAGTTCTCGGACCCGCGCTCGATGGGCAAGGCAATGATTTCGGGAACGTCGTAGCTGTGCAACTGCTTTACTTCACGCTCGATCGACCTAAAACGCCTGCCTGAAGTTTTTAGGACAATGAGGAACTCTCTAGCCGACTCGACCCGCCCCTTCCAGCGATAGATCGACCGGACGGGCGCTTCCAGTACATTGGCGCAGGCGGCCAGTTGGGCTTCAACGAGCGCTTTCCCAATTCTGCGAGCCTCTCTAGGTGACCCGCAGCTGATCAACACCACGATTTTGTCTGTCATTTGGCACCCTTCTTCGTATCACCGCGCCATTTTAAGATCAGACACCGCGATGATTCCCCACTGGCCGCACTTGCGCGGCACGATACAATAGCCAGAAGTGACAGACCAGGCGATTCCGTTCGGCACAGCAGGTTGGCGCGGCATCATCGCCAAGGATTTTACTTTTTCCGGGGTGAGGCGTGCAGCGGCTGCAATTGCTGGGCATGTACTGGCGAAGAAGCAATCGCCGGAGCTGATTGTGGGGTACGACACGCGGTTCTTTTCTTTCGAATTTGCGCTTGCCGCAGCCGAAGTGCTTCGATCGAAAGGGTGCCGGGTGCGGATCTGCTGTGAGCCTACTCCCAGGCCTACGATTTCGCACGCCATCCTTCACGGAAAACTCGATGGAGGTGTGAATATCTCCGGCGGTCACCATCCGGCGCAATACAACGGTCTCCAATTTTCGGGGCCGGACGGCGGGCCTGCACTGGCGGAGGTCGGCAAGGATCTGGAGAAGCGGGCGGCCACGCTCCAAGTGCAGCCGGTCGCGCGTCAGCAGGTCGAAGCCAATTTTGAGCAAATCTCTCCCCGCGAGCCATATTTTGAACGCCTGCGCAAAACGGTGCGCTTCCAGGCGCTTGCGAAAACAAGAGGCACCTTCGTTTGCGACGCGGTACATGGCTCAGGCGCAGGCTGGCTCGACCGAGTGCTGGCCGACAGCGGGATCGCGGTGACACCCATTCGCGCAAACCGCGATGTGCTGTTTGCAGGCAGCGCACCTGATCCTTCCGAGCAGAACCTGGCGCCCCTCCGAAACGCTGTGGTCGAACACAAGGCCCTGGCCGGTTTGGCCACCGACGGGGACGCGGGCCGCTTCGGGATTGTCGATCAAGACGGATCTTTCGTTTCGCCGAATCACATTCTTGGGCTGGTCTTCGATTATCTGTTGGAGACCCGAGCCGAGAAACGGGGGGCTTCGCGCAGTATGGCCACGACGCATCTACTCGATGCGGTGGCGCGCTTGCACGACGTGAAAATCTACGAGACACCGGTAGGCTTCGAGTACGTGGGACCCTTGCTGCGCGAGCGCAAGATCGCCTTAGCAGGCGAGCAAAGCGGGGGGATGGCGATGCCCGGTCATCTCCCGGAAGCAGACGGGATTTTGGCATGTCTGCTCGTGGCGGAAATGATTGCGGAGCGACAGGCGACGATCACCGAGCAACTGCGAGAGCTCTTCGGTCGAGTCGGCCGCGAATTTTGGCCGGTTCGAGTCAACCAGCAGGTCTCTGAAGAAGTTCAAGCAAAGCTACCGCAGCGGTGGCAAGAGGATTTCACGGAGTTTGCCGGTCGGCAAGTTGTGCACACGGAGCGCACAGACGGATTGAAATTGATTCAGGGTGATGATACATGGCTGCTCATGCGCCCCTCGAAAACGGAGCCAGTGGTTCGGATTTACAGCGAGGCAGCGACGCTGGCTGAATCGCAGAGGCTAGCAAATCAAGCGCGCCAATGGGTCGTCCAGTGAACGAATCGCTATCAGAGGAAGAACAAACCTCCACATTCTTCATACAGATGCGTGAATTTCTGCGCCGAAACGTGAGTATTTTTGTGCTGGCCGGACTTCTCCTTCTGATGATCCAGGACATTTTCGGGACGCACGGCGTGCTGGCGATGCGGCGGGCACAAAAAGACGCTGCCAAGCTCAAACAGGAAATCCAGCAGATCGATACCGAGAACCGGCAATTGCAGGACAACGTCAAGGCATTGAAGTCAGACCCGCAGACGATCGAGCGGATCGCACGAGAGGAAATGGGACTTGCCCGGCCGGGCGAGTACATTTTTAAGGTTATGCCTAAAGCAGGCCAAGCGCCTGGCTCGACCGCAGATTCGACGAAAAAACCTTAACCCTGCAGCTCTGAGCCCGCTAGCTGACGCAGGCGAGCGATAATTTCCGGCCGGCGCTTTTTCCAACGCAGGCGCGCTAAGGCCAGTAGCACCATCGCAGCCGTGATGATTAATAACCCCAGTGTGGCCATCCAAATTCCTTGCGACTCTCTGGGTAGGATCGAAAAACGACCGTAAACGAATTCAATGTGTGCCCAATAGACGAGCAGCGATGCTTGGCCTAGGCGGATCAACGGGCTGAAGCCGACTTCACCGAGACCCCAACGGCACCAGACGTAGCCCAGCCAGATGATCACCAGGCAAATTCCAACGCGCGCCAGAAAGAAGTTCGGACTGGTGTGCCAGTAATCGTATACGTCATACAGATGAAGTGAACCCGTGTCCAGCCGGCGCGAGAGGAAGAACAAGCCAGCTCCGACGGCTGCCAACAGGGCGGTGGTCTTGGAAGTATTTTTCGCCGACCAGTCGCTCGTTAGAATCCAGCCGACGCTGAGACCGGCAAAAGCGAATCCAGTCCAGGGAAAGACTGGGAAGAGCCAGGGCTGCGGCGAATTGTAGATGTGCACGCCATTTACGTAAGACTCGAGGAACCAGGGCAGCCACTTTGGGCGCCAAGTGGTCCAAAGCAGAGGGGTAGCGCAGGCGACTGCCAAGGCAATGACGGCGGCCAAAATCGCTCTTAGCAGGCGGCTCAAGGGGAGCCACAGAAACACGCCTACAAACAGCAACGAGAGACCGATCAGATTCAGCACATCCACACGAAGAAGGTCGGTCTTGGGCGCGCCCGGCAACCCCAGGAGATACTCTTGCACGCGAAAGACCAGGCCCAGGCCAAAAATTTCCGCGCCTCGACGAACAATTCGAGCGGCGGCGGCGTTTTTTGACGCGCCTCTGCGCCGCATCTGGTCGCTCACCAATGCGCAAGAAACTCCGGAGAGGAGTATAAACAGCGGCGCCGGAATGGTGCCGCTGAACTGTGAAAGGCCGAAGAAAGTGCCTTGCCGAGCCGTACCGCCGAGCCAAGCGTCGTAGCAATGGACTTCAAACATCCCAAGGCAGGCCAAGCCGCGTAGCCAGTCCAAATAGCCGATACGCCGTTTATTGTTTTCCGGCATACACGCGACTCTCCAGAATCGTTCAGTCGAAAAGGCAAATCAAGTTCTTATCAAGACCACTGGCGTGTTCGCTAGAATTAGATGCCAGTGGCGGCGAATTCCAAATGGAGAATGAACCTAGCTGTCGCGGCGATGGTGTGGACGACGATCGTTTTGATGGCTGGCTTGCTGGGGAAGTGGATGGGATTTGGAGGGCGGCGATTCGCAATGGCCCTCGGAGTTGCAGCAGTGCTTTTCGCGTTTGAATGGTTTCTGAGTGCCCCGGGCGTTCAGGAATTCGCCAGGCTCTTCCTGAGGGGGCGCGGAGCGCTTCTCTCGTCCCTGCTGCCCCTGTTGGCCGTTCTTGTTTACTCATTTGGCGTCAGCGGCAGACTGCTTTTGGGAATCGCCGGTGCAGCCTACGCCGTGCTTCCGGCGCTCTTGCTGGCCGGTAGCTCCGGGAAGACCGCTGGGCTATGGGAAGACTATGTGGCCGCCGTCGTGCTGTGGGTTCCCGTTCAGTTTCACTGGATGTACAGACTGTTTCCCTTTCCTCCACCCCTGACCCATACGCTTTCCATCGTAATGGCGCTCAGCACAGCTGTTGCCGCATTCCTACTGGTGCGCCGACTGCCTGAGGTGGGCTACACAGTCGAATGGCGGACGGGATTCGGCTGGAGTTTCGCATTCAACTATACAGTCTTTGCGCTGATCGCAATTTTTCTGGGGGTAAGAATCGGCTTTTTGGTGTTCGCACCTTCCCTTCACCGCGGTGTTCCCCTGCCCCTCGCAGCGCTGGGGATCTTGTTCTTTACTGCCTGGCCGGAGGAATTCCTGTTTCGCGGGATCGTGCAGAACCTATTGACACAGACTTTGAAGAATGAGTGGGCCGCCTTGGCCGCTGCGTCTGTGATCTTTGGACTATCGCACTTACACCACGCACCCTATCCCAACTGGAAATATGCCTTGCTGGCTACCATAGCGGGCCTATTTTACGGGCATGCGTGGATGAAAACGCGTTCTCTCGTGCCAGGGGTTTTGGTGCATGCAGCCGTGGACATTTCCTGGCACATTCTGTTTCGGTGAATGACCACCCGAATGGGGCCCGTGATGATCAGGGAGTTTGAGGATTCCCGACCAGGGCTAACGAACGACGCCGGCCAGCGGACTGGAGGCGGTGGCGTAAAGCTTCTTCTCGATTCGACCGGCCAGGAACGCTTTGCGCCCCGCCTCCACGGCGGCGCGCATCGCTTCAGCCATCAGCACGGCATCCTGGGCACCAGCAATCGCCGTATTCATGAGAACGCCGTCGGCACCCAATTCCATGGCCAGGGCTGCATCGGAGGCAGTGCCCACGCCCGCATCGACAATCAGTGGGACTTGTGTAACGCGCTCGCGCAAGATGCGCAGATTAGCGACATTTTGGATGCCCAACCCCGATCCGATCGGCGCCGCCAGAGGCATCACGGCGGAGGCGCCTGCGTCGATCAATTTGCGCGCCACAATCAGGTCATCATTCGTGTAAGGTAGGACGATGAAGCCTTCCTGAACCAAGGTCTTGGTCGCCTGAATCAGCTGCTCGGTATCGGGAAAAAGCGTTTGTTCATCTCCGATTACTTCGAGCTTTATCCACTCGGACAGGCCCACTTCGCGGGCGAGGCGCGCGGTGCGAACGGCTTCCTCGGCCGCATAGCAGCCCGCTGTATTTGGTAGAAGAAAGAATTTCTGGCGGTCGATGTAGTCGAGCATCGACTCCTTCGACCGGTCGGTAAGATTCACGCGGCGGACAGCAACGGTCACCATTTCCGCGCCGGAAGCTGCATGCGCGCGCACCATCTCCGGAAAGCTGCGGTATTTGCCGGTGCCCACGATGAGGCGCGAGTGAAAGGAGCGCCCGGCGATAACTAGATGGTCTGTCATGGACGATCTCCACGTGTATTCTACCGTGCTAGCTCCGGTTTGAAACCGGCGAGCGCGGCCCTCGGGCGACTAACCTGCGCGTTGCGGGTGCGGCTCCTCGACATCGGCGTAAAGGCGGGCAATGACGTCTTGATAGCGGTCCTCGATCACCCGCCGCTTCATCTTCAGCGTGTAGGTCAGTTCCCCATTGCTGTAGGTGAAATCGCGCTCGAGGAGGGCGAACCGCTTCGGTCTCTCGTACTGCGCGAGCGATGCGGTCAGCCGCTCGATCTCTCGCGAAATCAACTCCCCTACCCAGGAGTCGGAAACCATTTGTGTCGGCGTTGAGAACTCACGCCCCTCTTTCTGCGCAGCGGCCTCGATCGTCACGAAGTTCGGCACGATCAAAACCGAAACAAATTTTCGCCTGTCGCCGACGACCATTGCGTTGGAGATGAAAGGAGAGGTCTTCAGGAGGTTTTCAATCAGCGCAGGAGCGATGAATTTTCCTCCGGCGGTCTTTAGCAGCTCTTTCTTGCGATCGGTGATGATGAGATACCCATCTTGGTCGAGGCGGCCGATATCCCCCGTGGAAAACCATCCATCGGAGGCAAGTACTTGGCGGGTTTGATCGGGCTTGTGGTAGTAGCCTTGCATGACGCAGGAACCCTTGACCAGGATTTCGCCGTCGTCTGCGATGCGCACCTCGACACCCTCAATGGGCCGTCCGACGGTGCCGATTTTATTCGCTTTCGGCGAATTGCAGGCGACAACCGGAGAGGTCTCGGTCAGGCCATAGCCTTGGTAAACTGGCAGGCCAACCGACCAGAAGAATTCTGCAAGCTCAGGAGCCAGCGGCGCCCCGCCGGAACTGAACCGGCGGATTCGGCCTCCGACACCCTGGCGGATCTTGGAAAAAACGACACGGTCCGCGATTTGCCAGCGCAGGCGTAACCCGACAGACGGGCGTTGGCCGTAGGCTCGCCAAGACACGGCTTCGTTGGCGATTCGAATCGCCGCATCGAAGATCTTCGCCTTGAGCTCACCCTCGCGATGACCTTTCTCGACGATGTTGGCGTAGATTTTCTCAAAAAACCGCGGTACCGCCGCGACGATGGTTGGTTTGACCTCCCGGAGCGCCTGGGCCAGGGTGTCAATCTGTTCGACATAAGCGATGGGAACCCCGTGAAACAAATACGCATAATCAATGGTGCGTTCGTAAACGTGAGCTAGCGGCAAGACGGAGACGGCCAAATCAGACGGCGCTAGGTCGTAGGCGCCACTGAAGCCGAAGGCGTTCGAGGTGATGTTCGCGTGGCTCAGCATCACGCCTTTTGGTTCGCCTGTGGTTCCCGAGGTGTAGATGATTGTCGCCAGCTGGTCCGGCTGAACTGCTTCGGCGTGCTGGCGATAGGAAGCGATTTCCGCGTCAGCGGAGGTTGCAATCAAAGACTCGTGGCGCAAGACTTCACCCTGCAAGGCCATCGGGGCGGCGGCGCAAATGACCTGCTCAAGCCCGGGCAGGTCTTTGCGGCAGCTATCGATCGTGCGAGCCTGGTCTTCGCCCGAAGTGAAAAGGATTCGCGCGCCGGAGTCGTTCAAGATGTAGGTAAGCCGGTCGCCTGATTCGTGAAAGTAGATGGGCACGGTGACGGCACCGAGCCCCTGAATCGCCAAATCGGCTATGTGCCAGTCCGGGCAGTTTGGCGCAAACAGCCCAACCCGATCGCCCGATTGAATTCCGAGCTCCCGGAGTGCTTTACAGAGCCCTGCTACGCGCCGCAGCATCTCTTGGCCGGAAATCGACTGCCATCCGTTCGCGCGATACATTTGCGCGCAGCGGTCACGGCGGTGATCGATCGCCTCAAGAAAGCACTTGGGTATCGAAGCTGGATCTTGCGGCATTGGGGCAACTCTAGCCCAAGCGGCGCCCGGCGTCCATGGGAGCGGTGAATCCTGCGCCACTATGCGATAAGATTTCAGGCAGGAGCTCTCTCCAATGACCAAGCTTGTCGCGGAGGAAACCGCCAGTTATCAACCGGTGCGTGCGCCGCGGGGCACCACCCTTTCCTGCAAAAGCTGGCAGCAGGAAGGTGCACTGCGCATGTTGATGAACAACCTCGATCCCGAGGTTGCCGAACGCCCAGAAGAACTGGTCGTGTACGGCGGACGTGGCAAGGCGGCACGCAATTGGAAATGTTTTCACGCGATCATCGATTCGCTGCGCACTCTCCAAAATGATGAAACGCTCCTCGTACAATCGGGTAAACCCGTCGGCATATTTCGCACACATGTCTACGCACCGCGCGTTCTCATTGCCAATTCGAATCTGGTGGGCCATTGGAGCGATTGGAAACACTTCGATGAGCTCGATCGCGCAGGCCTAATGATGTACGGCCAGATGACCGCGGGCAGCTGGATTTACATCGGGACGCAGGGCATCCTTCAGGGTACCTACGAAACATTTGCTGCGGCGGGAAGGAAGCACTTCGGCGGCGACCTGGCAGGCAGGCTGATCGTCACCGGCGGTATGGGGGGAATGGGAGGCGCGCAACCGCTAGCGGCCACTTTGAACGGAGCGGCATTTTTGGGCATCGACGTCGACCCTGAGCGCATCAAGCGTCGCGTCAAAACCGGCTACTGCGATTTGATGGTCAACAATCTTGACGAGGCATTGCGGATTCTCAAGAACGCGGTGCGGACGCGCGAGGCTACATCGGTTGGGCTGGTCGCCAATTGTGCGGATGTGATTCCCGAGCTCGCTCGCCGCGGGATCGTGCCGGACCTGCTTACCGACCAAACCAGCGCGCACGATCCCATCGGAGGGTATATCCCACAGGGACTCGATGCGGCACAAGCGGCGGAGCTACGCAGGGCTGATCGAGACAGTTATCGCAAGCGCGCGCTCGAGTCGATGGCCAAGCATGTCGAAGGGATGCTCGCCCTGCAAAAACTCGGCGCGATCACATTCGACTACGGCAACAACATCCGCACGTTCGCCTACGAGCAGGGGGTCAAGAACGCGTACGATTTTCCCGGCTTCGTTCCTGCGTTTATTCGACCGCTGTTTTGCGAGGGACGAGGGCCGTTTCGCTGGGCCGCGCTTTCCGGCGAAGCATCGGACATTTATCGAACAGATAAGCTGGTCACCGAGATGTTCCCGCATGACGAAATTCTCTGCCGCTGGATCGCGCTCGCGCAAAAACGCGTGCGGTTTCAGGGTCTGCCAGCGCGTATTTGTTGGCTCGGCTACGGCGAACGCGAAAAATTCGGGCTGGCCCTGAACGAGCTGGTTGCGCGCGGCGAATTGAAGGCGCCAATCGTGATCGGGCGGGATCATCTGGATTGTGGCTCGGTAGCATCCCCGTTTCGCGAAACCGAGAGCATGAGCGATGGCTCCGACGCGGTGGCCGACTGGCCGCTCCTCAATGCACTTCTCAACACGGCAAGCGGCGCGAGTTGGGTTTCTATTCACAACGGCGGAGGCGTCGGGATCGGCTACTCATTGCACGCTGGACAAGTACTCGTCGTGGATGGAACCCACGAAATGGCCGCGCGGATCGAGCCGGTGCTTACAAACGATCCAGGCATTGGCGTTGCGCGACACGTTGACGCCGGTTATCCGGAAGCGATCGGCTTTGCAGCCAAATGCGGGATAAGAATTCCGATGGCGGGGCCGACGCCCAGGGAGTAGCTATTTCGCTACTCGAGCGCTAGTATCGTTCCCCCTGCTGTGCCAGATTGGCTGATCACCGGCTGCTCGGAGCTGCTGACGTTGCGTGGACCTGTGCCGCGCCGGGGCCGGGCGCTGCGCGAACTCGGCATAATACGCGATGGAGCGATGCTCGTTCGCGACGATCGCATCCTTGCCGTCGGGAAGCGGCGCAAGATTGAACGGCTGCGGGAGGCGCGCCAGGCCCAAAAGCTGGAGCTCGGAGGGCGCGTAGCCCTCCCCGGCTTCATCGACTCACACACGCATCTGGGTTTCCCTTGCAGCCGAGCGGGCGAATACGAGCAGCGCATCTCCGGCAAAACTTACCGTGAAATCGCGCAGGCCGGCGGCGGGATTCGCGCGACCGTTAACGCCGTGCGCCGCTGCTCGCAAAGAACGCTTGCCGAGCGCGCCAGCGCGCATCTGCGCGAGTTCGCAGCGCACGGCACCACAACAATCGAGGCGAAGAGCGGTTATGGCTTGGACTGGACCAACGAGCTAAAAATTCTCTGTACCGTCCAACAATTACACCAAGACCAGCCCCTGGACATCGTGCAGACATTCCTCGGAGCGCACGTTTTGCCGGCCGAATATCGCACGTGCGCAGATGCGTTCGTTGACCTTCTGGTGCGCGCTTGGATCCCGACTGTCGCGACGGCCGGGCTTGCTGAGTTTTGTGACGTCTTTTGCGATCGGGGCGCCTTCAGCGTAACCCAGGCCCGGCGAATACTGAGAGCGGCGCGGGCCTGCGGTTTGGTGCCCCGAATCCATGCCGTGCAGTTTGCGCGAACCGGCGGCGCGCGGCTGGCCATCGAGGTCCAGGCCGCGAGCGCCGATCACCTCGAAAAAATCAACCGTAGCGACGTCCGGGCGCTGGCCCTCTCGAATGTGGTGTGCACGCTGCTGCCGGGCTGTTCTTTTCATTTAGGCTTGCCGCTCTATGCACCGGCCCGCGAGCTGATCGATGCGGGCGCGATTGTCGCCTTAGCGACCGATTTCAATCCTGGGACAAGCCCAACGGTCAGCCTGCCCATGATCCTTTCTCTGGCGTGCGCACAGTTGAGGATGACCCCGGCTGAGACGATTGCGGCCGCGACCATCAACCCCGCCTATTCCCTGCGCCAGCACGGCCGCGTCGGC
>Ga0126371_10007010_pt1 | contig 10064 bp, 8 predicted proteins | sample PanSoiMetaPlot_4_FD_110145 | JGI IMG/M metagenome (GOLD analysis project Ga0126371, IMG submission 110145) | Tropical forest soil microbial communities from Panama - MetaG Plot_4 | ecosystem: Environmental > Terrestrial > Soil > Tropical forest > Bulk soil | place: Panama | collected 2016-02-17
ACGATCCACTAGCGCGCGATCACAAACCGAAGTTACTTACCACGAAATAAACCACCGGCAGCGCGAACAGGCCGCTGTCCACGCGATCCAGCCATCCGCCGTGGCCGGGCAACAAGGTCCCGCTATCCTTTACTCCAGCACCCCGCTTCATGGCCGACTCCACCAGGTCACCAAGTTGCCCGGCCATGTTCGCTACGGCGGTCAGCGCCAGCGCTTCCCACAACGGCACTTTGGGTAGCAATCGTGGAAAATACAGCGCCGCATAGATCAGCGATGCCGCAACCGATCCCGCCGAACCCTCCCAAGTCTTCGCCGGACTTACCTCCGGCGCGAGTCTGTGACGACCGATCAACTTGCCGACGTAGTAAGCCGCGATATCCCCCGCCCAGTTGAGCGACAGCGCGAAAAACAACCAATACGGCTCGATCGATCGCAGATCGATCGCACACCGCATGCTGCCGAACGTGTACAGCACACCTAGCAGCAGCGCGGCCGCGCTCGGCAGCGCTTTGGTTAGATCCGGCAAGCGCAGTGCCAGCGACATCGCGACCATCCCCAGCAGTACGATCACTGCGACGTCCTTCCACGGCAGCAGCAGGATCAGAACTCCCGCGATATATCCGAAGGCGCGCGGTTTCGCCAGGCCGTGCAGCGCGACAAGATTGGAGTACTCCCGGAAACACAGAATGCTAACCCCTGCGACTGCTGCGAGAAACGCCAAATACGGCGCCCAAAGAATCAGGTAGACGAAGGCCGGAATCAACAGCAGCGCCGTGACGACGCGCTTCATCGAGCCAGCGTGCCCACCGCTACCGGCAATTCCTCCGCATCGGATACCTCAGCGACCGGACTCAACCCGCCGAAGCGGCGATCGCGCTTCTGGTAGTCGAGAATGGCGTGCAGCAGATCCGAGCGGCGGAAATCCGGCCAGAGCGTATCCGTTACGTAGAGTTCGGCGTACGCAATCTGCCAGAGCAGAAAGTTGCTAATCCGCATTTCCCCTGAGGTGCGAATCAAAAGATCCGGATCAGGCATCCCGGCCGTGTACAGCCTGGACGCAATGATCCGCTCATCGATGCGAAGATGATTCAGACGCCCCGCGATCCGGGCTTCTTCAACGATCGCTTTCAGCGCGTCCACCAGCTCCGCGCGCCCGCTGTAGTTGAGCGCCAGGTTGAGCCGCATGCCGGTGTTCTTCGACGTCATCTCGATCGCGGCTTCCAACTCCTCCCGGACAAGATCGGACAATTCATCGAGCCTCCCCATGCAGGTGAAGCGGATTCCGTTCTGCTGCAATTCAGGGAGTTCGCGGCGCAGATAAACCCGCAGCAACCGCCATAGCATCTCCACTTCATTGCGCGGGCGCTTCCAATTTTCGGTCGAGAATGCGTACAGCGTTAGCGCCCGGATGCCTGCGCGGGCGCAGGTCTCCACCGTGACGCGGACCGCATCGACACCTGCCTTGTGTCCCGCCGCTCGCGGCAGGCTGCGTTTGCGCGCCCAGCGGCCATTGCCGTCCATGATGATTGCGATGTGCTCGGGCAGACGCTCCGGGTCGATCGCCTCGGCGAGCGTCCAGTCCTTGCTGCCTCGCTTGAGAGTCTCGAACAAAGCTTTCATTTCGGGGTAAGACTTTTATGGTACACCGCGCGACCGGACGGTGCGGGCGAAGTCACCCGGCCTATGCGCCGAGGCGTCCCACTCGGATCACGTCCAGCACGAATCCCACTGCGAGCGCTCCGATACCGAGGAACGATCCGAACGGCAGCTCATATGTCGACGCATCCTTACCGGTGAACCAGATGTAGCACAGGCCGATCACTGCGCCCAGCAACGACGCCATGATCAGCGCCAACAACGATGCTTCCAGTCCCAAAAATGCGCCGATCATCGCGACCATCTTCACGTCTCCCAGACCGAGCCCCTCGCGATGCCGGACCTTCTGATAAATCAGCCCCACCAGCCACAGGGAGCCTGCGCAGAAGAAGGCAGCGAAGGCCGACTCGCCTGCCGAAACCAGCGCCGGATTTGTCGAATGAAACAAAAAGCCGATAATGCCCCAATCCAGAGGTACGAAAAACGCAAACACCACCCCGATCACCGCACCGCCAAGCGTGAACTCGTCGGGAAGGATGCGCTCCTCCAGATCGGAAAACACCAGCGCGATCAGGATCGCGCCCAGCACGCAGAACTTCACGGCCGCCATGCTTACGCCGAGGAACAGAAACGCGACGAAGAACACCGCAGCCGTGAGTAGCTCCACTATCGGATAGCGCCAGGGGATCCTCGATCCGCACCTCCGGCACTGGCCTCGGAGCAACAGGAAGCTGAGCAGCGGGACATTGTCGTACCAGTGAATCGGGCGCTCGCACTCCGGGCAATAGGATCGCGGCCTGATTACCGACAGATCGCGCGGCAGCCGGTAGATGCACACATTCAAGAAGCTGCCGATGAGGAGTCCAGCAAGCGCGGCCAGGAAAGCTTCGATCAAATGTTCATCCTCTCACAGAACGTCCCAGGTTTTCATAGACACGCGTCGTCTCTTCCGTCATGCGCTCGGACGAGAACTGGCGTTCGGCGCGCGCCCGGGCACAAAGCGAGAGCCGGCGGGCTAAGGCGGAATCGTCCAGCACGCGCCGAATCTGCTGCGCGATTGAGTCTGGATCGTTCGACGTGAGCAACCCCGTTCTTTCGTCCTCGACAATTTCCGGCAGACCGCCCACCGCGCTCGCAATCACCGGAACCCCGTAAGCCATCGCCAACAGCGCTGCCGATCCGAGGCCTTCTGACTCCGTGATGTAGACGAACAGCGCCGCTTCGGGCAAATCGCGCGAGAGGTTCTTCGAAAACGATACCGCGACCCCGGCCAGACCCGCGGCTTTTTCGATCGCGCTTCTGCCCTTGCCCGGATCGTCGGAATCGATCGCGAGAATCTTGTGTCGCCGGGTGCCCTCTAAACGCGGAGGAATGGGAACGCCATCGTACACCACAGTAATTCGTGCTTCATCCAGCGCTCTTTCGAGCAGAGTTTGTTTTACGAATTCGGATATGGCGATGAAATGGCTAGCGTGCTGGTACTTCCAACGGGATGGAAACCCGCTCCCAACAGGGAAGGCCACGCGGCGCGAAACCACCAATGGCTTTCCGATAAGCAGTCCCAACGTGTGCGCGCGCGCGTCATGAGCATGCACCAGATCGGCGCCGAAGGAAGCACTGAGTAACGCTGGCAACCTCAGCGGGCGCGCGACCAGCCGCTGCGCAAGCGCTGCCTGGAGCAAGTCTGAACCTTCAGGCGCGAGCAAGCGAGCCTCTTGCCCCTTCGCCACCAGACCACGCAACAGATACAACACCTGCCATTGCCCACCCCGCATCTCATACCCGGTGTCGATGTGCAACGAAACCACTGCTAGCCCCGCGGACTCATGTTCTTCGCTTTGGCGTACTTCAGGAAATTGTAAAACGCTGCCATATACGCGATCGCCAGGCCTTCATAGCCATCCATGAATCCACGCTGCAAAAAATAGGTCCGAAAAAATGTCCAGGCCGGGTCCACAGCCAGCTCTTTCCAGCCGATGTCCGCCTTCTGACTCACAAGCTGCTCGGCCGCAAGCGTCGTATACCGATCCAGCGTGCGCAAATGCTCGGACAGAGAGCTGCAGGTGAAATGCAAAATGTTTGCGTTCAGATGTCCCACCCGGCCCTGAACTGCAACCGACTCATGAACAAAATCCCCAACCCATTTTGCGCGCCGGCGGTCGAACAATCGCACCTTGCGGTCCGGGTGCCAGCCGGAGTGCAGAATCCAGCGGCCCAGATATTGTGCCAGGCGCGGCATTGTGTATCCATCGTATTCCGGACCGTTCTTCTTGATTTGCCAGATCTCAGCTTCCAAAGCCTCGCTCAGCGCTTCGTCGGCGTCGAGCGATAGCACCCAGTCGTTCTCGCAGCAATCCGAGGCTTTGTTTTTCTGCTCGGCGTATCCACGCCAGGCGACATCGAGCACGCGCGCTCCCAGCTTTGTGGCCAGCTCCACGGTGCGGTCCGTCGACCCGCTGTCGATCACCACGATCTCATCGCAGCAGCGTAAGCTTTCGATGCATCGTGCAATGTTGCGCTCCTCATTGTAAGCGATGATCGCAGCAGAGATCTTCATGCCGGCGCTGCTGTTAGTTTACCGTTGCCGCCCCATCAAGCGCGCTAAACTGTCCCCAGCGGGGGGCACGTGAGGGAGAAACGCGTACTCGTCACCGGCGGTTCGGGTTTCATTGGATCGCATCTCGTCAAAGGTCTCTTGGAGGCAGGCGCACGCGTCGCCGTGACGGTTCGTTATGGCAATCTCGTCAAAAACATTCGTCTGGCGGATTGTTGGAACTGTATCCACGTCATAGAAGCCGATCTGCGCAATCGCGGCGCCCTGCAGGCCGTTCGCCGCTTCGATCCCGAGTACATCTTTCATCTGGCCGCGTATCAGGATGTCGGCCAAAGTTTTGCACAGATCGAAGAGTGCTTCGATGTGAATGCCAAGGGGACGGCCAATCTCCTGGACGCCTGCGAAGGCGCACCGAAGTTCATTTACATTTCCACTTCGGAAGTGTACGGCGTTCAATCCTCGGCGCAGCTCTCCGAAGACATGCAGCCGAATCCCGGCTCTCCTTACGCTGTCACGAAATACGCCGCAGAAACGTTTTGCCGGATGAAGCAGCGCATCTCGACTCCCGGTTCCATCGTGATCCTTCGCCTCTTCAATGCGTTCGGCCCGTACCAGAGCACGAAGGCTGTCATTCCCGAACTGATTCTAAAGTGCCTCCGATCGGAGCCCGTCGAGACTACCACGGGTGACCAAACCCGCGAGTTCAATTTCGTCGCCAATCTCGTCGACGGAATGATTCTAGCGGCGCTGCATCCTGATCCGCTCGACGGCCCCATCAATCTGGCGGGCGGCGAAGAAATTGCTATTCGCGACCTTGTCCTTCGCATCGCCCATGTCACCAATTCACGTTCGCGCATCGCCGTTGGCGCGTTGCCGTACAGGCCCAACGAAATCTGGCGGATGCGCGGCGATTCAACCCGCGCGCGCCAGGAACTCGGATGGACGCCCCGCGTGGATCTCGACACCGGACTCGGCATCACCGTCGACTGGTTCCGCGACCAGATCGCCCACGGCAATCCTGCGTTCTACTCACCCTAGCGCCTCGCGTCGCAGAACTCGATTCTCTTGCTCCAAGAGCGCTAAACTGGCGGCTGTAGTTCGCCGATGAACACGCCGATCCTCATTCCGGCCTACCAGCCGGGGCTGCAGCTAGTTACTGTCGTCGAAGAACTGATCGCCGAGGGCGCGTCCCGTATCGTGATCGTCGACAACGCGAGCGGCCTGCGCTACGCGCACATATTCGAGAGTTGCGCGGCCTACCCTCAGGTAAGAATCTGGCGCCATCTCACGAATAGAGGCAAAGGCGCATCTCTGAAGGCAGGCATTCGGTACATTCTGGACGCTTTTCCGGCCACCGACGGCGTCGTCACCGCGGACGCCGACGGCCAGCACCACCCGCACGACGTGATGGCGGTGGCTCGCGCCCTCGAGCGCAACCCAGGTTGTCTGGTGCTGGGCTATCGCGAATTCGGCAGCGATGTCCCGCTCAGAAGCCGCCTGGGCAATCTTCTAACCCGAGCGCTCGTGCCCGTTTTTCTCGGTCAGCGCCTCAAAGATAGCCAGTGCGGATTGCGCGGCCTTCCTGCCAAGCTGCTCCCCTATTTGGTCGACATTCCGTCGAACGCCTACGAGTTCGAGCTCGATGTACTCGTGCTCGCCAAACACCTTGGACTTCCGGTGGTTGAGCAGCCCATCCGGACCATCTACGAGCCCGGCAATCCGACATCGCATTTCAACCCGATCTGCGACTCGATGAAGATCTACTTTGTCCTGTTTCGCTTCACGCTTCTGTCTCTCTTGACCGCGGCACTCGACAACCTGGTCTTCTTTTTCGCTTTTCACGCTCTCGCCAGCATTCTCGCAGCGCAAGCCATCAGCCGTAGCATCGCGGTCTTATTCAATTACCGCGCTGCGCGAAAAGCCGTCTTTCTCTCGCATGAGAGCAACAGGATTCTCTTCCCCCGATATATCCTGGTCGTGGCGGCCAGCGCGGCGGCTTCGTACGGACTCATCCGGCTCTCTGTCCACGTCTTCGGACTCGACCCGATTCGCGCCAAGATCGCCGCCGAAACGCTGCTATTTGCCGTGAATTTCCTGCTGCTTCGCGATTTCGTCTTCACCGGTCGCACTCAGACCGAAGCAACGGATTGGACGCGCTATTACGCATCAGAACCGCTCGCCGCACGCTTTACGCGAAAATTCACCGCCGGCGTACTCATGGAGGCTTTCGATAAAGTTCGCGACGGAACGGCTGGCGGAGTGTTGGTGGAACTCGGCGGCGCCAACAGCTGCTTTCTCGATCGAGTCATTGCCGAGCTTCAGCCGGCCGCCTATCATGTCGTCGACAACAACGACCACGGCCTGAACTTGCTGAGCGCCCGAGCCGACAAACCTCCGCAGGTTCGCTTGCATTACAGCGATGTCTTGAACATGAACCTGGACCTTCGCGCCGATGCTGTCTTTAGCGTCGGCTTGATCGAGCACTTCGATGCCCGCGGCACACGAACCGCCTTGCTTAACCACCTGGAGCTGCTGCGCTCCGGCGGCTGCGCCATCATTTCCTTTCCTACGCCGACCTTACTCTATCGCGCGGCGCGGGCCTTGGCGGAATTTGTCGGCCTCTGGAATTTTCCCGATGAGCGTCCCATTCGCCGCGAAGAGGTGCTCGACTCTATCACCCCGTTCGCCGATGTCTTGTTCGAGAAAACCATCTGGCCGATCGTTTACACGCAGCACTTGATACTCGTGCGAAAGCGCGAAGCCCGCCAGGGAGCCGCCGCATCGGTGTGATGAACGCCGGCGTTCGCAAAGTGATTCTGTGGATCGCTTTGTGTGTGCTCGTGGCGTCTCTCATCTACGGTATCGAGCATCAGAAGCTCTTCGCCCAGGACATCTGGATGCAGGATGGCCTGAAGCGATTCCTCATGTTCGGCGCCGCGTTCACTGGATTCTTTGTTCTGTGTTCGCTTTGGCGCCCCGGGCTTTTTCCTCTGATCGCGGTTACTGGAGCGACGGTCTACACCATAGTTGCCGTTGGCCCGGTTGCGTTTCTGACGGTTATCCTGATCTTGCTCTCGTCTTTCGCCTTGGGCCGAACCATTTTCGCTTTGCCATCACGTTCAGTCACTGACGCCATCCTTTCCGCTCTCCTGGGACTTTCCGTCTACACATTTGCAGTAAGTATCGCCGCGCACTGGAAGGTGAACTACTCGTGGGGTTACCTCACCGCCTTAGCCGTACCGTTGATTGCAAACGGACCACGGGCCGTGGCCTTCGTCGCGCGAGTTCCTGCGCTAATGCGGCCGGCCAATCTCCGGCCCGCGGAACAACTCGCGGCCGGTGCACTAGTGTTCGTCCTCGCAGCTCACTGGCTGGTCACTCTTCAACCGGAAGTCGGGCCGGACGCACTCGCCGTCCACCTCGCCGTCCCCGACTCCGTGGCTTGGCTCCATCGCTTCTCCTTCGACGTGAACGAGCGCCTTTGGGCCGTGATGCCTATGAATGGTGATTGGTGCTTTACCCTTTGCTATATGCTGGGCGGCGAACCAGCCGCGCGCTTGTTCAATTTCGTTCTTCTGATCGGCATCGTTACCTTGCTCATCTCTGCGATTCGCAAGTGGCTTCCGCTCGCACCAGCGCTCTTTCTGGCAGCCCTGTTCTTAGCGACGCCGCTCGTCCAACTTGTCACCGGGTCGCTGTTCGTCGAGAACCTTTGGGCGCTGCTTTGCCTAGGCGCGCTGATTTCCATCGATCGATACCGGGATTGTGACGATTCGCGGTATCTCTACCTCGCGTTTGTATTGCTCGGCGCCTCCGCGGCAACTAAGTTCGGTGCGCTCGCGTTTGCCGCTCCGATCATTCTGATCTCGGCCTGGATTCTATGGAAAAAGCCCGAACCTCGTGGAAGGTTGCGGCAAGCTCTGCTCGCAGCGTTGTGCTTCGCCGCGTTCGCCGCTCCACCCTACGTCGGGGCGTTTGTCAAAACGGGGAACCCGGCCTTCCCCTATCTGAGTCGCATCTTCCCGTCGCGCTTTCCCGCCCTCGCTGCCGGCGTCGGCGTGCTTCCTCCTGGACAGCACTTGGGGCGACGTACGCCGTTCGATCTGACCTTCCACACCAGCCTCTTTTACGAAGTCCAGGACGGAGCCGCGGGCTTTCAGTATTTTGTCCTTCTTCCCCTAGCCGCTCTGTGCCTAGGCCGCAAATGGCCCCCGCTCGCAATACTCAGCGGTATCACGTTCGCCTTGTTCGGACTCCTGAGCCTCGCGATCCAACCGGACGTTCGCTACCTGTATCCCGCTCTCGCGCCAGCCACTATATTCCTCTCTGCCGCGGTTGCCGATCTACCGGTTTTCGATCGCACTCTCGGCCGCAGCGTCCTCGCTCTTGCGGTCGTTCTATTCTTCCTCGATCTCTACTTCTTGCCTTCGTCGGGATGGATGCACAAGGATTTTGTGACCAATCCCGCATCGCGAAAAGCCAGAGCCGCGTATCTGACCGCGTACGCGCCCGAGCGCAACTTGATCGCCGAAATGAGCCATGTGCACCCCGGCGCGCCCACGGCGTTCTTCGAAAGCAACGCTACCGCGGGCCTCAGAGCTCCATCCGTCACCGCCAGTTGGCATACGGCTGCCTTCAACAACCGCATCGCGAACGCAACCTCAGCGGCCGATTGTTTCCGCGCCCTTCATGATTTCGGCGTCCAGTTTGTGATCGCACCCACCGCCGCAAGCGGCATCCGCCTAACTACCACGCCTGAAGAGTCTTTCTTGCGCGAATGCACCCAGCCGGAGTTCACCTCCGGAAAATTCTATGCCGGCAGCGTCAAGGCAACCTGCGACAACGCCCAGCAGCTTCCGGCCGTAGTCCCCGGCGAGTACGACGACTTCGATTCGCGAATCACCTTTCGCGGCCTGTGGTCGCGGGGCCGTTTCCCCGAAGCATCTAGCGGCACTCTAACATGGTCAGACGCTGCCGGCGCCTCAGCTATACTTCGCTTCGACGGCATCGAGGTGACGTACATCTACACCAAGGCCTTCAATCGTGGCTTCGCGGAAATATTGATCGACGGCGAAAGCAAAGGAATCATCGATCTCTACTCGCCCGCAATCGAGTGGAAATCCTCCACCGTTTTTCGAGCTAGGGACCCCGGCCCGCACACCCTTGAGATCCGGGTGACTGGCCGCCGCAGCCCTAGCGCAGCGGGCGCGTACATCGACCTGGACAAGCTGATCGTTCGTTAGCCGCGATCTAAGTGGAGACTCGCAAGAGCGGCCTAAGACACTAGGTTGGACTTAAGACGAAACGCGTTGTCACGTACGGCATCGATCCACTACGACCACCCTGCCAACCGTCGATGAATGGCTTGAACGCCAAGCGAGAGAGCCTTCTGTGTATATAACCCAAATTTTCAAAGCAAGTCCGCTGGCGGCTTTGGCCCTGTGCGTTTGTCTGGGGACCATTCTTTGGTGCATCTTCCTGACGCACCGCCAGAAGAATCAGCTCGACAAATTGCTCGCCAGCCTGGTGGGCCTGATCGCCATTTATGAAGCTCTCCGCGTCCTCCGCGACACGGGAGTCAGTGTGTTCAGTGGACTGAAAGAGTTTGACGGCTGGGCCGATTTCATTGTCGCGAATCTGTACCTGATCGCTGTGATGATGTTGAAGATTTCCAGCACCGACCGGGTCCGCACACGAGTGCGGCTTCGCTTGATCGAGGCGAACGAGAAATCGATCGAGATCGGTAAGACGCTCACCTCGCTTGCACCCGATCTCTCTCACTTGTTATTCGAAGCATCTCCGCTCGCTACCTTCGCTATCGACGCCGACAATTTGGTCGTCTATTGGAACGCCGCCGCCGAAGAACTGTTCGGCTGGAAACGCGATGAAGTGCTCGGGCAGCGAGCTCCATTTC
>Ga0126371_10007011_pt1 | contig 10063 bp, 9 predicted proteins | sample PanSoiMetaPlot_4_FD_110145 | JGI IMG/M metagenome (GOLD analysis project Ga0126371, IMG submission 110145) | Tropical forest soil microbial communities from Panama - MetaG Plot_4 | ecosystem: Environmental > Terrestrial > Soil > Tropical forest > Bulk soil | place: Panama | collected 2016-02-17
GACGTATCGCAGCAGCCGCGCCACCCGCCCGTAGCCGAATTCCTCGCGGTCCGCGGTGTCGGGGTACAGCGCCTCCCTGACGTCGTCGAAGTGCATCGGCGGGCCGACGCTCACGCCGGGATTGAGCCGCCCGCCGGACAGGATGTCGACCGTGGCCAGGTCCTCGGCCAGCCGCAGCGGGTTCTCCCAGCCGAGCGGCGTGACGGCGGTGCCGAATTCGATCCGGGACGTGCGCTGTGCGGCCGCGGCAAGCACGGCCACCGGCGACGAGATGCCATACTGCAGGTGCCGGTGCCGCACCCAGGCGCTGTCGAACCCGAGCCGCTCACCCAGCTCGATCGTCTCCAGTGTCGCCCGGTGGCCGGGACCCGGGTCGTCGGCATCGAAGAGGCCAATGGTCAGGAAGCCGAGCTTTTCCAGGGCGACCCCAGGCCGTGGCATGCGGATCCCTTCGAGTGTTTCGTCACGCGTAGCCTACTTGCGCGGATCAGACGGCCGGAAGGCGGAGACCAGCCGGGCCACCAGTGTCGCCAGGAAGATCTGGCCGAACATCGCCTCCATGACGGCGACCGCCCGGCCGCCGTTGCCAGCCGCCGTGAAGTCGCCGTAGCCCAGGGTGGTCAGCGTGGTGAAGCTGAAGTACTGAAATGTCTTGGTGTCTCCGGGCTGCCCGTTCGCGAAGAAGGCTACGCCGCCCAGCCTGTCCATCGCGGCGTAGAAGGCGGCGAACATCAGGCCGATGATTATGTAGGCGCTGAGCGCACCGTAGATGCTCTGCAGTGTCACCGTGGTGCTGGCCAGCACCCGGCGCAGAATCATCACGGCCGCGGCCAGCAGGATCAGGCCGGTCCATATCTGAGCCGCCCCGACCGCCGCCGTGGACGGCTGCGCTATGGCGAGCCCGAACGCTACCGCCGATCCGGTAAAGACAACGACGACCAGTATGCGCGCGATCCACTGGGGGATCAGGGCGTTGCGCAGCGCGAGCAGCATCGCGCCGACGAACACGACGATCTGCGTGGCCACGATCCACCGTCCCGTGGTGAACGCCGTGAGCAGGTAGGTCCCGATCAGCAGGAGCAGCAGCAGCCCGTACCGCGCGGTCGGAGCGGCAGGGCGGCTGGGGCTCGGTGCGGCGTGCTCCGGCACCGCACCGGTCTCGGGCTCGCCGGGTGCGCTACTCATCCTGACTGATTGTCGGCTCGCCAGCAGGCGGCGAGCCTCGCCCCGCCAGGGTGACTAGGCCCGCCAGGAACAGCGAGAATCACCCCCGTGAGATGAGGCGGCCCGTTCGTCGGCCGGCGGACCATGAGGCAGATGACCACGCCGCCAGACCCGCAGGCGCTGCTGCGGTCCAAGAGTTACCTGCGGCTACTGCTCCTCGCCGCGCTGCTCGGCGTGCCGATATCCGCCGCGGCGTACGGCTTCCTCGCCCTGGTCAACTACGTGCAACCGCAACTGTTCACGCACTTGCCCAACGGCCTGGGCTTCAACGGCGAACCGCCGTGGTGGCCGCTGCCCATGCTCGTCATCGCCGGCCTGATCAGCGCGCCAGTGATCAAGTACCTGCCAGGCAAGGGCGGACACTCACCCGCCGACGGGTTCAAGGCTCGGGGCGCGCCCGCGCCTATCGAACTGCCAGGAATCCTCCTTGCCGCCTTGGCCACACTGTTTTTCGGCGTCGTACTCGGACCCGAGGCGCCGCTGCTGGCCCTGGGCGGCGGACTGGCGGTGCTCGCAGTGCGGCTGGCCAGGCGCGACATGCCAGCGCAGGCAACCGCGGTAGTCGCGTCGGCGGGCAGTTTTGCCGCCATCAGCACCCTGCTCGGCTCGCCGCTGCCCGCCGCGTTTCTGCTGATGGAGGCCTCCGGCTTGGGCGGTGCGCTACTCGGCGTGGTGCTGGTGCCTGGCTTGCTCGCCGCGGGCGTGGGCGCGCTCATCTTCGTCGGCATGAACGCCTGGACCGGGCTCGGCACGTTCTCGCTCTCGATACCGAACTTGCCCCACTTCGGGCGACCCGATTTCGCCGAGTTCGGCTGGGCGATCGTCATCGGGGTGGCGGCGGCCATCTTCGGCGTCGCGATCAGACGGCTGGCACTGGCCATCCGGCCGCACGTGGAGCGCCGGCTCCTGGTGGCCCTGCCGGTCGCTGGCGCCATCATCGCCGGGCTGGCGATCGCGTACCTGGAGGGCACGGGCAAGCCCTCTTCCGACGTTCTGTTCTCCGGGCAATCCGGGCTGAACCCGCTGGTCGCCAACGCGGCCAGCTACTCGGTGGGCGCTCTCGTACTGCTGCTCGCGTGCAAGGGCCTGGCCTACAGCGTGTCGATGAGCGGCTTCCGCGGCGGGCCGGTGTTCCCGTCTCTGTATCTGGGCGCGGCGGGCGGCATCGCGCTGTCGCACCTGCCGGGGCTGCCCATGGTGGCCGGGCTGGCGATGGGTATGGGCGCGATGCTCACCGCGATGCTCGGGCTGCCGCTCACCGCGGTCCTGCTGGCCACGCTGCTGGTGCTGTCGGACGGCCTCGCCGTGATGCCGCTGGTGATCGTGGCGGTTGTGGTGGCATACGTCATCTCGGCCTGGCTGACACCGCCGGAAACAAAGGCTGACGCCGCCCCCGCCGAACCTGGTTCCGCGGCCGCGGCTCCGGCTGCCCGGCCCGCTCCAGCGACGGCCGCGCCGCCGCCTCCCGCCCCTAGGCAGGGCGATGAGGACGTCGTAGAGCGGGGCTCCCGCGCACGCGGCCGCCACCGGAGCGAGTGATCTCCGGCGTTATCGCCTCACCTCGTGGTGGTCTCGGCGGGCTGGCGCTCGTTGCGCAGTTCGGCGTAGCCGGCGGCGGTAGCCGCCTTGACACGATCCCAGTTCTGCCGTGCGAGCACGCTCGGCGGCACATCCATCTGCCGCACCCGCTCGCGGAACGCCGCCGCGAGCGCGGTCCCGGCCATCGCGATGCCCGCGAGGGCGATGACGCCGCCGATCCCAATCAGGATGGAACCGGTGACGACCTGCCGCGTGTCGATCTGAATCCTGGGCTGTGCCACCTGGCTGTCAGTCATCTGTCGACCTCCAAGTCGGACCGACTGCCACACTGCGCCTCGCGGCGTTGCCCGGCATCACCCGCCGTGAGTGATTCCCGCGAGAATGCCGGGCACCGCGCCGCGAAAAGCCGCCCCGCCGCGCTGGCGGGGCCTTTCATCATCCCGAACGGACCGGCGCGTCTGCGTCCAGCATCTCCGCCTCCGGCGTGGGCTGGCGGGCTAGCCTGCTCGGCCACCAGACCCACCGGCCCAGGTCCAGGTTCAGCGCGGTCACCAGCACCGAACGGACGATGATCGTGTCAAGCAGCACGCCGAACGCCACCGCGAACCCGAGCTCGGTCAGGAACGTGACCGGCAGCGTGGCGAGCACCGCGAACGTGCCAGCGAGCACGGCGCCGGCCGAGGTGATCACGCCGCCGGTCGCTGCCAGGCCGGTCAGCGCGCCGCGGCGCGGTCCCTGCCGTTGGGCCTCCTCGCGTACCCGGGTCATCAGGAAGATGTTGTAGTCGATCCCGAGCGCTACCAGGAACACGAAGACAAACAGCGGGAACGACGTGTCCGCGCCGCCGAAGTTGAATACGTTGTTGAAGAACAGCGCGCTCACCCCCAAGGCAGCCGCGAACGACAGCACCACCGTCGCGATCAGCATGATGGGCGCGACGAGCGCGCGCAGCAGCAGGCACAAGATCACGAACACGACGGCCAGGATGATCGGGATGATCAAGTTACGGTCGTGCGCGGCCGACCGCTGGACGTCGAGGTTGATCGCGGTGGTCCCGCCGACTAGCGCGTTCGCGCCAGGGATGGCGTGCACGGCGGCACGGGTCCTGTCGATGGTCGCGTAGGCGGCCTGGCTGTCCGGTGCGGAGGTGAGCGTGGCCTCGACGTAATCGTGGCCGGCCGCGGTCACCGGCTGTGTCACCCCTGTCAGGCCGTCGACCGACCGGAGCTTGGCGGCGAGCTGCGGACCTGACCCCGGGTTGCCGAACACCTGGACCGGTTGCCCGGAGCCGCCGGGGAAGTGCTGGTCGAGCACGGACTGCCCGGCCACCGAGTCGGGGTGTCCGCGGAACCCCTGGGCGTTGGTCAGCCCGTGGGCCTTCAGCCCGGTCAGGCCGATGGCCATCACGCCGAGCACCAGCGCGGTGGCGATCCAGACCGTCCGCGGGCGGATCGCGATGCGGCGGCCGACCCGTGCCCACATGCCTCGCGTGGTGGGCTCCGCGGAACCGTACGAGGGCTTGACCGGCCAGAACACCCAGCGGCCGGTGATCACGAGCAGCGCGGGAAGCAGCGTCATCATCGCGAGCAAGGCGACGGCGACGCCGATCGCCAGCACCGGTCCCATGCTCTTGGTCGAGTTCAACTGGGCGACGGACAGGGTCAGCAGGCTCAGCACCACGGTGCCCGCGCTGGCGACGATCGCGGGTCCCGCCCGGCGGATTGCGACTGCCATCGCCTGGTGCCTGTCCTCGTGGCGGCGCAGTTCCTCCCGGTATCTAGCCGTCAGCAGCAGCGCGTAGTCCGTCCCGGCGCCGAACACAAGCACGTCAAGGATGCCCGCGCTCTGCGCGTTGACGGTCAGCCCGGCGTGCGCGGCGAGCAGGTAGATGAGCGCCTCGGCGCTGACCAGTGCCACGCCCGCCGAGATCACCGGCAGCAGCCAGAGCACTGGGCTGCGGTAGGTGATCAGCAGCAGGATGATGACGACGGCGAGCGCGGAGTACAGCAGCGTGCCGTCGATCCCCTTGAACGCCTTGCCCGAGTCGGACGCGTAGCCGAGCGGTCCCGCGATGTGCACCGTGAGGCCGCCGGCGCCGGACTGGGCGATCGCGCGTAGCCCGTCCGCGGCGGGCCCGGCCGCGCTCCACCCGGTCTTGCCGAGGTTGACAGGAACGATGGTCTCGATCGCCTTGCCGTCCTGTGAGACGAACGGCCCGGATACCTGCCCGCGGATGACGCCTGTCACGCTGACGAATTTCGCCGCGTCGGCGGTGGCCTTGGCCTTGTCGGCGGCGGCGATCCCGGACGGCCGGTCGTACACGACCACGGCGGGGTACACGTTAGGCGAGACGAACTGTGATCGAAGGTTCAGGACTTGGGTGGACTCGGCTCTCGGCGGCAGCCAGGCCGAGCTGTCGTTCTTCTCGGCACCGGTCAGCTTGCTGGTGAGCGGCCCGGCGAGCGCCACCAGCACCAGCCAGAACACGAGCACCAGCCATTTCGTCCGCTTCCCCGCTGGTGCATAGGCCAGCCTTCGCAACGCGGTCATTCCCGCTCCTCCCGTGACGTCCGGCAACTAGTAGACGTGATTGCGCGCTGTGAGTCATCGGATTTTTCGCGCCCGGTAGCCCGGACACGTCCCGTCATGCAGCGACCGGCGCCCGCTCCGCCGGTCCAGAATCTACGTATGAGATATATCGCGTTCCGCCTCGTGCCGCAAGGGTTCTTGGCCCATACAGCGTCCGATCGCTCCGCCTTTTGCGCTACATTATGTGCTACAATACGTTATATGACGACTGCCATGCATTTGAGAAGTGGTATGGTGAGCAGTATGGCGACCAAGAAAGTCACCATCACCCTCGACGAGGCTCAACTCGACCAGATCCGCTCCCTGGTGCAGGCGGGAAGCGCGTCTAGCATCTCGGGTTTCGTTCAGCATGCGGTCACAGTCGCCCTTGACGATGTCGCCGGGTGGGGAGCGATGCTCGCCGAAGCCCTGCGGCAGACCGGCGGCGCGCTGACCGAAGAGGAGCGCGCCTGGGCTGACAGGCTCCTCGGCACTGGCACGCAATCGGCTGCCTGATGGCAGGCGTGACCCTTGACACAGGCGGTCTGATAGCCCTTGACCGTGACGACCGCAGGGTCGTGGTATTGCTTGCCCGCGCCCGCGAAACAGGGGCTCCGGTAACGATCCCGGCGACCGCACTGGCCCAGGCGATCCGCAAGCCCGACCGTCAGGTCCGGCTGTCACGGCTGATCAGGCAACCGACGACCCGCGTTGTCAGCCTGGATCGCATCGATGCGACGAGCGTGGGGCGACTGCTCGCCGCCAGCGGGACAACAGACATCGCAGACGCCCACGTGGTGATCTGCGCTCGCCGGGCCGGCCAGCCTGTCGTCACCTCCGATCCCGGTGACCTGAGCGAGCTAGACCCAGCGGTCAACTTGATCGCGCTGTAACCCTGCACCGGGCACGGAACGCACTGGCCGGGCGTCGGTGTCCCTTGAATGCCGCATCCGTAAGAGTTCCGTGAGGCTTGCCGGAACCGGTTGAGGCGCCACCAGGCACCCGCTACGGTGATGCGAACTTGTTACCGTTTCGATCCCCAGCCATCACCACGGTGGCAGCGGTCGCGGGTCGTGTCCGCGCCGGAGGCGGGCGGGGCCCTGGGAGCACGGGTAGAAGGGAGCGTGGCACGCAGGTGCTCAGGGTGCTTGGCAGGGTAACCGCGGTCCGGGGCAGCATCGCGGTCGCGACCGGCCTCCTCTTGACGGGCGTCGTCGTCGCGTACAGCGATGCGGCCGGCGCCGCGCCACAACCAACCGTGAGTCAGGTCCAAGCCCAGGTGAACAGCATCCAGGCGAAGCTGGACCGGATCGACCAGCAGTACGACCAGATTTCCCAGCAGCTGTCCAAGGCGCGCGGCCGGCTCACGTCGGCGCGGCGGACCGCCAGCCAGGCCCAGTCGCGTTTCGACGATGCCCGGATCAGCGTCGCGCGGATCGCCGCGGCGACCTATGAGGAATCGGGCCAGAATTCGATGGCCTCGCTGTTGGCTTCCGGGGATCCCTCGGCCGTACTCGGGCGCGCCTCGATGCTGCTGCAACTGGCGGGCAGCCGGAAGGCCCAGATCGTGAGTTACCTCGCCGATGCCCAGCAGCTAACCGGCGCGCAGCAGAAGTTGCAGCGCACGGCGTACGGCATCGCAGCGCTCAAGACAAAGCTGGCCGGGGAGAAGACCTCCCTCGGCAAGCTGCTGGCCAGCAAGCAGGCTGCCTTGGCCAGCCTGACCGCGCAGCAGCAGGCGGCCGTGGCCGCTGCCGCGGTCGGGGCGGGGGGCACCACGACGGCGGTCTACACCGGGCCGACAACAACGCAGGCCGACAAGGCCGTGGCGTTCGCCTACGCGCAACTCGGCAAGCCGTACGTGTGGGGTGCGACCGGCCCCGGGTCTTACGACTGCTCCGGGCTGGTGCAGGCCGCCTGGGCCGCCGTGGGCGTGTCGATTCCGCGGGTCACCTACGACCAGTGGGCCGCCCTGCCGCACATCTCATCCTCGTCCATCCAGCCCGGGGACCTGCTGTTCTACAACGGCGAGAGCCATGTCGCGATCTATGTCGGCGGCGGCTACATCATCGACGCGCCGCGCACCGGCCTGGACGTGGAGAAAATTCCTATGAACACCGGCTGGTACGCGCAGACCTTCGACGGCGCTGTCCGCCCTTAGTGCCGATCAGCCGTGACCGCGCGGAGCGCGAGCGCGGTCACGGCGGGCTCGAGACCGGCCGGCATTGCGGCCGCACGCAGCCGGCGTGCGGACAGCACCGACAGCAGCAGCCAGGCGGCCGCTTCGGGGTCGGTGTCCTGGCTCATATCACCGTCGGCCTGTGCGCGCCGTATCAGGTCGCTGAGGTGTGCGGCGACGGCGCGGACAGCATCGCGTGCGGGCTCAGTCAGCGCGGGGTCCACGGCCAGGGCGACCGCGTCGGAGAACAGGACGTCGTACGACCCAGCCGCATGCACGGTGCCCGCGTGCGCGGCGCCAGGACCCGCCGTGGGGTGCGGCGCCCCCGGATGCGGGGACTCGGTGAGCACATGTCCGAGCAGCCCGGACGCTGAGCCGAATCCGGCGGCCAGATCGTCAAGCGAGGCGCCGACCTCGGCCGCGGCACGTTCGACGACCGCGGCGAACAGCGCGGCCTTGGACCCGAAGTTCTGGAAGATTACCGGCTCGGTGACGCCAATCCGCTCCGCCACCTCGGAGACCTTCGCGGCGTTATAACCGGATTCGGCGAATACCTGAGCCGAGGCGCGCAGGATCGTCTCCCGCCGCTCGGCCCTGGACAGCCGGGTTCGCTTCGGTGCCGTACGGTCTGAGCCGCCATCCATGCCGGCGCCACCTCCTTGCGGGGTAACTTAGTCTTCACTAAGCTTAGTGACAACTAAGTTAGCGATCCAGGCTGCTCATACAAAGGGGGGACAGACGATGCATGACACGCTCAAGCACCTGCACGCGGGTCGGCGCGGCACAGGCACCACGCTCGACCGCTTCCGGCTGAACGAGGCCGTCAGCCAGATCGCCTTCGGCGGCCGCCGCGGCCGCGTATACCGGCGGATCGTCGACCTGGCCGGGGTTCGCCCCGGTGACTCGGTCCTTGACGTCGGATGCAGCGGCGGATACCTCGCGCGCAAGCTGGGCACGGTAGTCGGGCCGGGCGGCCACGTCACTGGCGTCGACCCATCGCAGCGGGCGATCGCCTACGCGCGCCGGCGCGCGAACGGCGCCATGACATTCGGCGTGGGCGTGGCGCAGCGCATGGACGTGCCAGATGCCGCATTCGACGTGGTCACCTGCACGCTTGCGATGCACCACGTTCCCGCGCGGCAGCGGGAGGCGGCGTTCCGCGAGATGTACCGGGTGACAAGGCCGGGCGGGCGCCTCATGGTCGCGGACTTCGAGCCATCAGCACGCCCGTTCCCGCTGCATCCCGGCGGCCGGCGAATGCGCCGCGCCGCGGCCACCGTCGGCCCGCTGGAAGAACTGGCCGCCTCAGCCGGATACCGGGTCGAGTCCAGCGGCGGTCTGCCGCTGCTGCGCTATGTCGTGGCTACAAAGGCTGCGAGCTAACCAAGAACCAATCGCGAGAATTCATACAACCTCACCACACTCTCCTCAGGGATGGCGGGCCATGAAGCGGCTAGGATCGGGCCGCGCCGTCGCTGGCGCATGTTAGCGCCGAGCGGTGCGTGGTAGCTGGACATGTCGGAGAGGAGAACGCGTTGACTGTACTCGGAACGCGGACCCTGCTGGCTGGCAGGTACCGGCTGCGGGAGCAGATCGCGGTCGGCGGGACGGGCGAGGTTTGGCGGGCTGATGATGAGGCGCTCGGGCGGCCGGTAGCGGTCAAGATGCTGCGCCCGGAGTACGCCGGCCACGCCGAGACGGTTGCCCGGTTCCAGGCCGAGGCACGCCACGCAGGGCGGCTGATCCATCCCGGCATCGTCCAGGTCTACGACTATGGCCAGGACCGTGATGCTGGCGTCCCGTTCCTGGTTATGGAGCTGGTGGACGGACCGTCGCTGGCAACCGTGCTCGCCGGCGGGCCGCTACCGCCGTCATGGGTGCTTGACATGATCGGGCAGGTCGCGGCGGGCCTGGCTGCCGCACACGCGGCGGGCCTGGTGCACCGCGACATCAAGCCCGCCAACCTGCTGCTCGCCCCGGGCGGCATCGTGAAGATCACCGACTTCGGGATCGCGTCAGCGGCTGGATCAGCGCCGCTTACCCAGTCAGGGATGCTCGCCTGCACGCCCGGCTACCTGGCCCCCGAGCGAGCCGAAGGAACCCCGGCAGGCCCGGCCAGCGACATGTACTCGCTCGGCGTGGTTGCCTGGGAGGCCCTGACCGGCAGGCCGCCGTTCACCGGCACCCCGCTGGAAGTAGCGCTCGCCCATGTGCACAGGGATCTGCCGCCGCTGCCGGCCTCGATTCCTGCCGGGCTGGCGGCGCTGGTCGCCGCGCTGACCGCCAGGAACCCGGCCGCCCGCCCCGACGGCGCTGTCGTCGCAGCCCAGGCCGGCCAGCCGCGGGCGGCGCGGCTGGCCGCGCCGGTGGCACAGGGACAGCGGCAGGACGGCCAGTCCGCCACCTTGTTCCTGACTGGGATCGCGGCGCATGACGTGCCACCGCCGGGCCAACCGCCGCGCGGCCGCTTCCGCCGGCCCAGGCCGGCCGCCCTGCTCGCGCTCGCCTTTTTGGCTGCGGCAGGCGCACTGGCCGCCATCCTTATCGCGAACA
>Ga0126371_10007012_pt1 | contig 10062 bp, 7 predicted proteins | sample PanSoiMetaPlot_4_FD_110145 | JGI IMG/M metagenome (GOLD analysis project Ga0126371, IMG submission 110145) | Tropical forest soil microbial communities from Panama - MetaG Plot_4 | ecosystem: Environmental > Terrestrial > Soil > Tropical forest > Bulk soil | place: Panama | collected 2016-02-17
CGACCCTGTTCGCCAGCATGACTATTCCCCCGTTGGCCTACGCCTTTGGCTGGGTTTTGCTTCTCAATCCTAATAACGGCGCGCTTAACGTGTGGCACAAAGATCTGTTCCGTCTGGACCAGCATCCCTTTGATGTCTACACGCTCTCGATGATGATCTTCATTTCGGCGACGGAGCTGGTCCCAACAATGTTTGTGATGCTGAGCGGTCTCTTCCGCAACATGGATCCTCAGCTCGAAAAAGCCGGCGCTGTTAGCGGCGCGAACTACCTCAAGACGGCGCGGTACATTTTGTTGCCCCTGCTCACTCCAGGCCTCCTTTCCGTCGCCATGTACATGCTAATGATCATGGTGCAGGCATTCGAGATTCCTCTCGTCATGGGTTTGACCGCCGGAGTCCCGGTGCTGAGCGTCTATATCTATCTATTAAGCAGTCCGGAGGGCGGTACCCCAAAGTACGGGTTAGCAGCCGCGTTTGGCATCGGCCTCCTCGTACTGGCGATTATCTTAATGGTTGTCTATTACGCCGCCACGCGCACAGCAGAGCGCTTCCGCGTCGTCACCGGCAAGGGATTCCGCCCGAAGAGAATCGAACTGGGACGCGGGCGCTACCTAGCGATGATTTTTACCTGGATCTATTTTGGGAACATGGTCGCGCCGTTACTTGCGCTGCTTTGGACCAGCTTGCTTCCTTTTTATCAACTACCTTCGGCCATGGCGCTGAATAAAATCTCGCTCAACAACTACCGCACCATCACTAGCAGCACCAAAGTGCAGCAGGCCATCCTCAACACATTCATTCTGGTCTTTTCCACGACAACGCTGGCGATGCTGCTGTCGGGCATAATGAGCTGGTTTGCGGTGCGAGGCAAAGGAAAGCTGGCACGTTTTCTCGATATGATCGCCTTTGCTCCGATGGCGATTCCGCGCATCGTAATGGCCGTCTCGATTTTGCTGCTCTACATTCGGACGCCACTCTACGGCACGATCTGGATCATCGTTTTAGCTCAAGTCACAGCCTACCTCGCCTTTGGCACGAGAACGATCAATGGGGCTCTAATCCAAATCCATCCGGAGTTGGAGAACGCGGCCACTGCTGCCGGAGCGTCCTGGCTGACAACGATGAGGAAAATTTTGCTGCCGCTCTTGTGGCCTCATTTTCTCAACGCCTGGCTCTGGATTATTGCCCACAGTATGCGCGATCTGACGTTGGCTTTAACGTTGATGTCACCTGATAATGTCGTCTTGAGTTCGACTTTATGGATTCTCTGGAGCTTCGGCGATGTCCCCAAAGCTTCGGCCCTGCTGATGCTTATGATGGTTGGTCTGCTCTTAATCGTGCTGCCGATACAGCTTTACGCGGCGAGAAAAGCTGGGGGCTAGCTAGTGTCCTCTCGCGAAAATTCGGTTGGAAAATTCAACCGGTGAGGGCCGCTTTGTCCCTTTTTCAAAGGGCAAATCTTTTCCGTGGATCTTAAACCCCTCTTTGAATTGACCTCAAACCACCGGCCATCGCTGCATAACGGAGATTCCCGTGCGCGCCAGGATCGATTCCCCGATCTCCTGCACCTTTTGCATGAGCGGCCATTCCTCCGCGAAATGCTGCTCGTAGGCTTCCACCACAATGCGCCCATCAACGATTACTGTATGAATGCTGCGGCTGTCCGCGCTGTAGATTAGATTGTTCACCGGATTGAACAGCGCCTGCCATTCCGGCCGCTTGGTGTCGAAAAGCAACAGGTCCGCTTTTTTCCCTTTTTCGACGGATCCAAGGTCTCGTGCCAGCCCAAATGCTTCGGCCCCCATGATCGTTCCCATCTCCAGGGCTCGCTCGGCTGGAATCATCTTCGTGTCCAGCCGCGCATCCTTGTAGAGGCAGGCTGCCAGATTCATGGAGCGGACAATGTCCAGGTGATTAGAGCTATTCACGGAGTCGCTTCCCAGCGCCACTTTGATGCCCTTTTCGAGCATCTCCGGCATGCGTCCATTTTCTTTGATTCCTTTGGCTTGCTTGATGGCGTTCGCAGGACACATGACAACGTTTGTTCCGGTGCGCGCGAGGGAGTTGATCTCTGCATCCTCCAGACCCATAGCGTGCGCAAGCAGAACGTTGGATCCCAATACTCCGATCTCCTCGAGAAATTCCGTTGCCAGCTTGCCGTGCTTTTCCCGAAAACTCTGCTGCAACTTAGGAGTCAAGGTGTGGTGAAAAGTCATGCCGGTCTGATATTCGTCCGCGAGTCTTTTCAAGGCTTGCAATAATTCCGGTGTGCAATTCACGGCTGAGAATGGCATGGGCCAGCAACGAACTCGGTCGTTGAGCCGGTGGTCATATTTTTTGATCCACTGTTCGGCGCGGAAAATCGCTTCCGCCGTCGAATAAAGCGGCAACTTCCGCGTCTCAGGGATGTCGGTCAATCCTTCACCCAGAACGATTCTGCAGCCGGAGTCTTCGTAGGCTTGCATGCAAGCGTCAGGAAATTTGGTCGTGCCCGGATCGATAAAGCAGGTGCTGCCGTTTTTCAGCAGTTCAATAATTCCGAGCAGGGTTGTGTAATATTCCTCTTCTTCGGTCATGAGCGATTGCAAGTGAAAGACGGTGTTGAGCCGGTCGGCGACGTCATCGGGAAAAATTCCGCGCACCGGATGCGCGTAGCTGATGTGCATGTGGCCGTTGAAGAATCCCGGTGTAACCACCATGGCGCTGGCATCGATGACCCGTTCCGCTGAAATGGCAGCCAGCTCCACCGCCTTACCCACATGAGTTATTCGCGAACCTTCAATCACGATTGAGCCGTCGCCAATGATCCGCCGCTCAGGATCCATCGTCAGAATAAATCGGGCATGATCGATCTTCAGAGTCATGGCCGCCATGGAAAATTTTCTCCTGGTGGAGGAAGCTCGTAACAGCCGGCTATTTTCCTACCGCCACCGTTGCAAGTAACTTATCTAACTTCTCGTTGACTGCGTCGAACGCCTTGAATTCTTTCTGATTGGTAGGTTCCAGCACCTTTGCATTGGGGGCGCGCTGCTTAATGCTTTTATAGAGCGGTGATTCCTTGCGAGTCACCCGGGTTGTAACCTCCATCTCTTCATAGATCTTCATTCCATCCATGGCCAACCACGCGATAAACAGCCGGCCAAGATTTGGTTGAGAAGCCTTTTTAGTCACCGAGTAGCCTTGGCTAAGAACCGGAATGTACTCCCCGTAGGTTTTCCAATCCACGGGGGCGCCCTGCACTTTGAGCCGCTCGCTCTCGTGAATGCTGCCGAAACCGAGAGGGGCTTCTCCGGCGGCCACCGCGTTGTTGACCGCGGGAGTTCCTTTCTTGAAGATGGGCCGATTGGCCATAAGTTTCTTTACGGTATTGAGGGTCCGTTCTTCTCCCCAAACCAAGGAAAAGAGATCGAATGGTGAACCCCCGCTGGCGTTCATTGCAAATTTGCGCGCCCATTTGGGATCCGCCACGCTTTCGATGCTGTCGGGCACCTCACTCGCCTTCATTTGCTGTGTGTTGAAAACCCAGCTCCGCGTCGCATCATAAATGACAACCCATTTTCCCTTCAACTCGGCCGGTACACGATCCATCGAGGCTTCTCTGATATCGGGAAATTCGCTGCTAAAACTGGCAACCCAATCGAAGCTATCAAGGAACCCCGCGTGATCCAGATCGAGGAGAGTAGCGGCGCTGGACATGAGCACCGTGGGGCCGGGCTTGCCGGCTTTTATCTCGGTGATTGTGCGCGGTACGGCCACCGAGGGATGAAGCTCGAGCCATTCGAATTTGAAATCCGGCATCCCGTATTTTTTCTTGAAAGCATCGAATAGAGCCTGGCGCGTCTTTTCCTCTCGGGGATTCGATGCGTACACCACAAAGGCACCGGAGCCTGCCTCCTTCTTAGCCGCATTTAGCAATTCCTGAAATCTATTTGCCTGCGCACCAGCGTACGACGCAAACAAAAAAATTATGAGGAAACCCAGAAAATTACTTTTCCCTAACGCGCTTAGTTTCATGCAATCTCCCTCGCAATATTCATAGAGTCGAACCGCAAAGCTCATTTCGTCCGGCTTTCCTTTGTGCAGAGCGGCGATCCATTTGAAAAACATTTTCGCAATGCTGCACAGCCATAAAGGCGCTGTTTCGGGCGTGGCATATGCTGCGCGCAGCCCAATGAGAGATCATCAAGATCGCGTATACATTAGCCGGCCACGGACACCCCGAGCAGCCAGCCCACAGAGTAGGTGATGGCAGAGACGATCAGCCCGATGCAGAGCATGCGCGCGCCGCTCACCAATGGACCTCGCGCCGTAAAGATCGACAGGAGCGCGCCGACGGCAAACAGAGCTAAAGAGCTGAGCAGTGCGCTAGCTGACCAACCAATCATTCCTGAGCTGATCAAATAGGGGGCAACCGGGACGAAAGCACCAATGACGAAGGCGAAGAAGGAACTCAGAGCCGCAGTCCAGGGCGAACCCAGTTCGGAGGGATTCAACCCCAACTCTTCCCGCGCCAACGTATCAATGGCTGTTTTAGGATTTTGAATGATGCGCCGGGCCAGCTTTGCCGCCTCATTCTCAGGAATACCTTTCGCCTGATAGATTAATGACAGCTCTTCTTCCTCTTCCTTAGGCGACATTTCCAATTCCTGCTTTTCCATGGCGATCTGCTGCTCGAAGACTTCTCGTTGCGCCCGAATGGAAACGTATTCGCCCGCGGCCATCGAGAACGCGCCTGCAAGCAATCCCGCAACTCCGGCGAGCAAAATGTACTCCGGTTTCGCTTCGGCGCCGGCGAAGCCCATCACGAGACTGAAGTTCGAGAGTAGCCCATCGTTCACGCCGAAAACGGCGGCGCGTAGGTTTCCGCCCCGCGACGTAAAGTGCCAACGCTCCACACCGATAATCGACGCCGGACCAGGGGCACCCCCCGACATGGCCCACAGCGTACGGCTGTGAGCCCTCTCTTCGGCAGGCAGGCCTGCCGCCTCCGGCTGATGCATGTACCCGGCCTCATCGCGCGCCTCCATGCTGCTGATGATCGGCACCACGCGATGCGTCCCGAAAGTCCGCGCCATCCACCCCAGGGCCCGCACCCTCAAGCTCGGACGGTACCGCGGCACTGCGCCGCCTGCCGACAGAATGAGCCGCGCCCAGCGCTGCGCGTGTCGTTCTTCATTTTTGGCCAGCTTATTGAAAATCTCAGCCCGTGTCTCGTCTTTTTCTGCAGCGGCCATGGAACGGTAAAGCGCGATGCCATCCATCTCCACGAGGTAGTTCTGCTGGTAGCGGTTGACGTCCGCTGCGGTGGCGGCTTGCTCAGGTTGCATCGAATAGAGTGATTCCGGTTTCCTGTTTTAATTGCTCGAAACCATAACAACGGTGCCACAGACATTGCACGCAAGTCAAATTAACGTTGACAAGATTACCTTGCAGTCTTTGACCTTTCATTCTAACGTCGCCTTAGCATGATTACTTTCGCCGATGTTGAAGAGGCGCGGGACCGTATCAAAGACCATATCTATCTTTCGCCGTTCCCTTACTCAGAAACGATCAGCCGCATGACGGGCCATCGCGTTTTTTTTAAGCTCGACAACCTTCAGATGACAGGCTCTTTCAAGGAGCGCGGCGCCCTCAACCGTCTCTTACTGCTCACCCCGGAAGAAGCTAAACGGGGCGTCGTCGCCGCCAGCGCCGGCAACCACGGCATGGCTGTCGCGTTCCACAGCCGGCGGCTGAACATAAAGGCAAGTATTGTCATGCCAGTCCATGCGCCACTCATCAAAGTCAGCCGGGTGCGCCAATACGGCGCGCAAAGCGTGCTTTATGGCGCGGATTACGACTCGGCTTTTGCCGAAGCAGAACGGCTGAGCCGAGAAAAAGGCATGACATTCATTCACGCATTCAACGATCCCGAGGTTATTAGCGGTCAAGGAACCGTTGGACTCGAACTTTATGAACAGAATCCTGATTTGGACGCGGTCATCGTTCCCGTGGGCGGCGGAGGTCTCATTGCGGGAATTGCGTTAGTGCTGAAGACGCTCAATCCAAATATTCGCATCATCGGTGTCCAAGCAGAGGCTCTACCCTCGATGAAAGTCGCTTTGGAAAAAAGCGAGCCGGTTCAGCTCCCACCGGCCGCGACCATTGCCGACGGCATCGCTGTCCGCGCCGTAGGCGAAATTCCGTTGTCCCTCGTAAAACAATTCGTGGATGAAATCGTTACGGTGAGCGAGGGTGAGATTGCCAACGCCGTCTTGCTTCTACTGGAAATTGAAAAGACTGTGGCTGAAGCCGCGGCGGCAGCTCCTCTCGCCGCGCTTATCAATAATAGAGTTTCCCTCCAGAACAAAAATGTCGGTTTGATTGTCTCCGGGGGCAACATCGATATGAATTTGATCTCGCGCATCATTGAGAAGGGACTTATCGAAGATGGCCGGTTAAGCCGTTTTTCCGTGGTATTACCCGATAGGCCAGGGACTTTGGGTCGGCTGAGCCAATGCATCGGTGAGCTTGGAGCCAACATTCTGCACATCGCGCACAGCCGCGGCTTCGGGCAGATGGCTATCGACGAGACGGAAGTAGAATTGATCCTGGAAACTACCGGCCCGGAGCACATCGCGAGGATTCATCAAGAACTCAGTCGAAATGGCTTTCGGATCAAGGCCGGCGCATAACTATTTGGGTGTTCTGGTCAAGCCATCACTTCGCTCTTACCACCAATACCGGATTGCCCGAATGGCGCACCACTCTTTCCGTAACACTACCAAGCATCCAGCGCTGTACTCCAGACCGTCCATGGGTGCACATCGCGACCACCGCGTTAGGGGTTTTCTGCGCGTAAGTGATGATCTCACCCGGGCCAGGCCCTTCCATCAACGCCGAGGAGACTTTTTCGAGGCCGCCCGCTTTAATCGCCGCTGCTTTAGCATCGAGGTAAGCGCTGGCTTCTTGTTTGACTTGATTTTTGAGTTCGTCGTAGTCAGGAAGATAATCCTCTTTTCCGTAATAGGCTGTCGCGGGCAACTCGTACGCCCTGAACAGAATCACTTCAAGGCCCAATAAGCGTGCAAGGTTCAGGGCTGACGGCAAAACCGATTCCGCCAATTCGGACCCGTCTAGTGTAACGATAATCGCTTTAATGTGAGCCTCACCCTCGGTTTGACCGTCCTGGCTTGCTCTTACGAGAAAGAGAGGGTTGCGCGCGCCCCGCAGCACCTTCTCCGCTACGCTCCCCAGCAACCACCGGCTGATTCCGGATCGCCCGTGGGTAGCCATCGCGATGAGGGCCCTCTCATCGGCCGCCGCTTTATCGATGATGGCGTTCTCTGCTTTGCCTCTCGCGACCGTGCATTGAATAGTGGTCCCGGAAAACGATTCGGCTATTTTTCTCAAATAATTCTCACTCTTGCGTTCAATGTCGCCCGCTAGGGTATCGAGGTGTGTGCCTTTCTCGACAGCGGTGTGCGTGGCCACGCGCGCGATGTCAATAGTCTCCATGAGTTCGACGGGAATCCCAAGGACCCGTGCCAGGGTCCGCGCATAAGGCAAAACATTCTCCGACGTTTTCGATCCATCGAGCGGGATTAGCATACTGCTATAGCTAGCGTCTGCCATCGGTCCTTCCTCCACTTATTATCTTATTCTTGTGATGAATAAATTTGCTACCTACACGACTTACGCTGGCAAATGAAAGTCGCAAAAGTGGGAAAATAATCTCACGGCTGAGACAAGTCGGACTTTATCCCTCCAAAACAACACGAAAAAGCTTCAACGGCTCTTCCTGATAGACTGGCATTTCTTTTGCGCACCCTTCATAGCGAAAAGAGGATTGCCAATGGCGTATTCTGACAAGCTACAACAGCGAAAGAAAGAGATCGAACTGACCTTGCGGCATCTCGCCAAAGAGCGTCATGAGGTTCAACAAAACACCGAGTGGATCGATCAGAAAGCCTACGAGAGAAGAATCAGTCTCCTTGATGTTCTGGCTAAATGGTATCGTGAAGAGATAACTAGGATCGACGATGTGCTTGGCCGCGTTCAAGACAGCCGGTATGGTTTATGTCTGGCTTGCCACGAACCCATCGAAGCCGATCGATTGGCGATCTATCCCGAAGCGGAATTGTGCTTTGACTGCCAGGAATTTAGGGATAGAGTTTAAGGAAGTCCTCCGCCCATGCGCGAGCGCAGGAACTCTTCGCTGGCATGCGCGAGCTGTTCTAAGGGCCCTTCTGTGTTTAATTCGAGGCGAGCAGCGGCGGGGATGTCGTCAAGCGGTTGATAAGCAGCCGCCTGCTGCACGTAAATCTCCCACCGTCCATCGGAGAGGTCCTTTCCTTCAAATGTTCTTTGAGCCAGCCGTTCCCTTGTAGTCTCTTCGGACGCAACACAATGAATCACAAAGAGCTGAACTCCATGCTTTTGGGCCAAACGAATAAGCCTCGCGCGATGTCGTTTTTGGCCGAATGTTGCGTCTAGAATAGCCCCCCGGCCGTTTCGTATTTGCTGTTCCGCATCCCGTGTCATCTTCGCGTACGTCTTTTCCGTCATGTCTGGCCGGTAAATTCCCGCTTTAAACGGCACCTTCTGCTGGTCGGATTTCCCTGCCATCGCTTTGCGCACGGCGTCAGAGCTGATCACTGGCATGCCCAAACGTTTTCCCAACTCTCGTGCCAGAGTGGATTTTCCGCTTCCCGTGAGACCGCAAATGATGACGAGAAAGGGTTTGAGGGGGTCCCAGACGAAGCGCGTGGCAAAGCGAAAATAGCCTCTCGCCGCCTCAGCGTTGTCCCGTAGCGCATGCACTTTACCGCGCACGAGTACGCGGTAACATTTGTAAAATGGAAGCAAGGTGGTCAGGTCCGGATCAGGCAGCAATCCGCGGTATCGAGTTAGAAACGGTTCAACCAAAGATGCGCAGCCGCGCACCTCCATATCCATCAGGAGAAAAGCTATTTCAGAGGCGAGATCGCAACAACGAAGCTTGGAACTGAATTCGATGCAATCGAAGATCTGAATCCCCTCGGGAGCGAAGCAGACGTGCTCGCAGTGAAGATCGCCGTGCACATCGCGAATCCACCCCTGAGCTGCTCGACTAATGAGCAGGTCATGGTGGCGATGAACAAAGCGTGTTCCCAAATCCTTAAGCATTGCTAGTTTTTCCGTCTCGATCAAAGTTCCCGCAAAGGGTCCCAGGTCGGTGAGATTGTCATTCCACTCGTTCTCTACAGCCTTCGGATATTCGGAAGGGTCGCCAGCCACAACGCGCTCGGCGCGATCATGAAATTTGGCAAGGACCTCGGCTAAATCGCTTAACATCGCCGGCGTTACTTGATTTGTTTCCAGAAGAAACGGCAACATCCGTTTCTCCGGCAGGCGGCGCATAACCAGCGTGTATTCGACCGCTTCACCTTCAACTCCTAACTGGAAGCCGCTTCTACCCGTTGTTATCGGGACTACTGCCAAATAAACCGATGGAGCGAGCCGCCGATTCAGCCGCAGTTCCTCATTGAGGAAATGGCGCCGTTTGCCTAATGTCGCATAATCGAGAAAAGAAAACCGAAGCGGTTTTTTAACTTTGTAGGCCAGATCGTCGGTCAGGAAAACGTGCGAAATGTGGGTCTCTTTATGTATTACTTTCGAGGGCCGCTTTGGATAAAAATCCGGTTCCGACATCGCCCGTATAAGCTCGTCATATGACAGCCCGCGCCGTTTGTCTGTCGGTTTGAGCATTACACCCCTCGTATCTTCTAACACCGCAAACATGATGCCACCATCGAGAATATCGAGAAAATCGAACAAGCGCTTTTCCTTTTTTAGAAAGCACGGGTCCAGCGGTTTTAGAAATTGGAAATCCCTACAAACGGGGGCGGGGCCAAAGCTGGCCCGAGGGTAAGCGAAACCTGGATTCCGCAGTTACGTTACGGCCTAAGCAGGCGAGGCGTGAGCCTGGAGTAGCAAAGGCACAGAAGCGTAATGTTTCAAAGTCGTTTTTGGTATTCGCCAGGCCGTTCTAAATGATCGAGGACCGACTCATCGCACAGCTGTTCGCGACTTTCCTTAGAG
>Ga0126371_10007013_pt1 | contig 10061 bp, 10 predicted proteins | sample PanSoiMetaPlot_4_FD_110145 | JGI IMG/M metagenome (GOLD analysis project Ga0126371, IMG submission 110145) | Tropical forest soil microbial communities from Panama - MetaG Plot_4 | ecosystem: Environmental > Terrestrial > Soil > Tropical forest > Bulk soil | place: Panama | collected 2016-02-17
CCAGTCCGGCTATCTGGCGTCGCTCTCGGACGGGCTCCACGTGGCTTACGACGATCTCGAGGACTGGCTTCAGCGCCGCACTCTCGAGCAGACGGCCGTGGCTTGGCTGATCGGCTTCGCAGTCCTCGTGTGGATCGTCGCGCGCGGCGTCCGCCGCCGCGGGAGCCTGAGAGCCCGTCCGAGCGACGACGAGGCGGGGCTCCCGTGTCTCGACGTTCTGCTCGCCACGCTCTCGCGGTCAGGTATCGGTCACGACCGTCACGAGCCCCTCGAGCGCCTCGCTGCGCGCACTGGCGACGCCGGCGTGCCCGTCCGCCAAGATCATCGATCGTGTCCTCGACAAGAGCGTGACGATCGGCTACGCGCAAACGCTAGCGATAGACATACCGGAGACGTACGAAGTCGGCACGACGTCGACCGCGCACGAAGCGGTGGCGCTCATGGCGTATCCGGTCATCGCCAAGCCACGCAACCACGCGGTGCAAGGCGGGATCCGCATCCGTCATTTCACCGGACCTGACGAACTTGAAGCCGCATTCGCCGACGACCCGACGTTCGAGTCGCGCTACCTCGTCCAACAATTCGTGCCCGGCGCGGGAATCGGCGTCGCCGCGTTCATGCACAAAGGCGATCCTATCGCGACGTTCGTCCACCGGCGGATCAAAGAGCTGCCCGCTTCAGGCGGCGTAAGCGTCGTGTCGGAATCGGTCGAGCGCGATAAGGCGCTCGTCGACAAAGCGATCGCGCTACTAAGGGCGATAGAGTGGGAAGGCGTCGCCCTCGTCGAGTTCCGGCGCGCCGCGGACGGCACCGATTGGCTGATGGAGGTGAACGGCCGCTACTGGGGCACGCTGCCGACGGCGATCGCGGCCGGCGTCGACTTTCCGTTCTATCAATGGGAGATCGTCAACGGACGGATGCCGGTGGTGCCGCCCGAATACGCGGTCGGAATTCGCGTGCGGTGGACGCGCGGTGCGCTGTTGCGGCTGCGCGAGCGGCTGTTCGAGTCTCCCGGGTTCCGTACGCCGCGGATGACGAAGTCGCAAGAGCTGCGCAGCTTCTTCAAAGAGGACTTGGCGCGCGACGTCCGCAGCGCGGTGTGGAGCTGGCGCGAACCTCTGCCGGCGATCATCGACGCGATGCCCGGGCTAAACCGGCTACTCGCAAGCGCCGTAAGCGCGGCATTCAAACCGCTTGTCCCTCGCCGCTTTCTTCGAGCCCGCCGGCGTTTCGGCACCGCCGGAGCGATCAGTTACTCGATGTTCGCCGTCGCGCGCGCCCTCGGATTGCGATCGGAGATGCTACCCCGGCCGTTCGCGCCCCGAAGCGTTCTCTTCGTTTGCACCGGCAACATCATGCGCAGCGTCCTCGCGGCAGCGGCCTTTCGCTCGGCGCTTGAAAAACGCGGCATCGAAGTCCGGGTCGACACTGCCGGGCTCCGCGCGCTTCCGGATCTCCCCGCGGCGAGCAAGACGTTGAGCGCCGCGGCCGCTGCCGGACTCGACGTGCACGGACATCGATCGAAACGGATCGACGTGGTCGACGTCGACGCGTTCGACGCGGTGTTCGCGATGGATCGGCTGCAGGCGTTTGAGATCGGACGTCGCTTCCCGAAGGCGCGCGACAAAACGTACCTCCTCGGCGCGTGCTTGCCGCACTATCGAAAAGTCGAGATCGCGGATCCGAGTCTTGCCGGCGACGATGAGAGCCGCGAGATCTTCGCGCTCGTCAGCGAGCGAGCGGCGGCGCTCGCCGGCATGACTGCGTGAGAACTCGAAGCGCAGGGGCGAACGCTGCGCGTGAAAGAACTCCCGGAACGCGGTGCAGAGTATGATAGGCGCTCGACCTCGCGTGACGCGAGTGACGCCGTTCGACGTGACGGCGTGGACGGCGCTCGATCGCGTTGCGGCGCCGACGTTTCAAGCGCGGCCGATCTGGGCGCAAGCGCTCGCCGATTCGAACGCAGCCCTTGAGGCCAGCCCGCTCGCGTGCACGTTCGACGACGGCCTGACATGTGTCGTTCCGCTCGTGAAGGTGCGCAGCCGATTTGGCTGGCGAGTCTATTCCGGAATGCCGCTCGGCGGATACACCGTCGTCTTGAACGCGGACGGCCGTGTCGCCGACGCCGCGCATGCGAGTGCGGCCTTTTCAGCGGTGCTCGCCTCCGGCGCTCATAGCATTTCGATCACGCCCTGGCCGCTCGGCGATGCGGACATGAGCGGCTTGCGCGGAACGACGGTGAAGCGCGAGACGTCGGTCATCGACCTTTCGGGTGGTGCCGAAGCTGCGATCGCGCGCATGGACGGGAACTCGCGGCGCATGGCAGGTCAAGCGCAACGGCGCGGCGTGAATTGCGAAGTCGCGCGCGGCGCCGCAGCGATCGATGCCTACTATGCGATGCTCGAAGAGTCGGCGATCCGTTGGGGGCGAGAACGCCCGACGTTTCCGAAGCGTCTGCTCGAAGCGCTCGTCGAGCGCGGCGGTGACGACGTCGAGATCTGGTTCGCGATGTTCGAAGGCCAAGCGATCGCCGGCGGCGTCATGCTCTACGGATCTGAAGAAGCGAATTTCTGGAGCGCGGCGATGCGATCGGATTTCGGCCCGCTCCGCCCCAGCAACGCGCTGAACGTGGCGCTGATCACAGCGGCCGCGCGACGCGGCGTCCGGTGGTACAACCTCGGCGAGAGCGAAGGTCTGCCGGGCGTCGCGCGCTTCAAACAGGGACTTGGCGCAGCGACCATACCGTACGCGACGTGGCGGCGCGAACGACCGTCGTACGCGCTCTACAGCGCGCTACGGACGTGGATGACGCCGAAGCACAAAAGGGCGGCCGCGGTGCGGCTCGAAGGATAAGCAGGACCCACCGCATCCCCAGCGGGACGGGCCGCAGGTGATTTCGCAGATGGCCGCCACGTTCCAGGGCCTCCTCGCAAAAGTGAAGACGTATCAGCCGAACCTCGACGAGGGGTGGATTGAGAGCGTCTACACGTTTGCCAAAGAGGCGCACGGCGGCCAGACGCGTGCCTCGGGCGACCGCTACATCTCTCATCCGCTCGCCGTCGCGACCATCCTCGCCGAATTCGAGCTCGATCCGCCGACGATCGCCGCGAGTCTCCTCCACGACGTCGTCGAAGACACGAGCGTTTCGCTCGAAGAGGTCGAGCGCCGCTTCGGTCCGGAGATCGCCGGCCTCGTCGACGGACTGACGAAGCTCACGAAGATCCCGTATCAGTCGAAAGAAGACGTCCAAGTCGAGAACCTCCGAAAGATGTTCTTGGCCATGGCGAAAGACATCCGCGTCATCATCATCAAGCTCGCGGACCGGCTCCACAACATGCGGACGCTCGAGAGCCTCGGCGAACAGAAGCAGCACGCGATCGCCGAGGAGACGCTCGAGATCTACGCGCCGCTCGCGCACCGCCTCGGCATCTCGAAGATGAAATGGGATCTCGAAGATCTGAGCTTGCGCTTCCTCGATCCGCCGGCATACCGCGACATCGCAGAAAAAGTCCGCAAGCGCCGCGCCGAGCGCGAGCGGATCGTCGACGCGGTCATCGCCGAGGTGCAAAAGCGCTTCGAGGCGATGGGACTCAAAGCCGACGTCTCGGGCCGTCCGAAGCACTTCTACTCGATCTATCAAAAGCTCCAGCGCGGCAAAGAATTCGCCGATATCTACGACCTCATCGCGATCCGGATCGTCGTCGACTCGGTGAAAGACTGTTACGGCGCGGTCGGCATCGTCCACAGCCTCTGGACGCCGCTGCCCGGACGCTTCAAAGACTACGTCGCGATGCCGAAGACGAACGGCTATCAATCGATCCACACGACCGTCATCGGACCCGGCGGCGACCCGATCGAGATCCAGATACGCACCTGGGAGATGCATCGGACGAGCGAATACGGCATCGCCGCGCATTGGCGCTATAAAGAGGGCGGCCGCGCCGACGAATACGACCAGAAGCTCGCATGGCTCCGTTCGCTCCTCGAGTGGCAAGAGGACATGCGCGACAGCCGCGAGTTCATGGAGCGGCTCAAGCTCGATCTCTTCGACAACCAGGTCTTCGTCTTCACGCCGAAAGGCGACGTCTTCGGACTGCCGGCATCCGCGACGCCGATCGACTTCGCCTACCACGTCCATACGTCGGTCGGCCACCACTGCGTCGGCGCGAAAGTGAACGGCAAGATCGTGCCGCTCGGCTCGAGTTTGCAAAACGGCGACATCTGCGAAGTGCTCGTCAACAAGAGCAGCGCGGGACCATCGCTCGACTGGCTCACGATCTGTCGCACGAGCAGCGCGAAGCACAAGATCAAGCAATGGTTCCGCAAGAACCGCCGCGACGAGAACATCACCGCCGGCCGCGATGCGCTCGAACGCGAGGTCGCGCGCAATCAGCTCGGCGCGATCGCGACGCAAGAATTCTTGACGGCGCTCGCGCCGCGTTTCAATTGCGCGAGCGTCGAGGACATGTACGCCGGCGTCGGATTCGGCGACGTTTCGATCGCGTCGATCATCGGCAAGCTGCGCGAAGAAGCGCGCAAGCGCAACGTCGTGCCGCTGCCGTCGGTGCGCGCGATCGGCAAGCGGCCCGCGCGGCGCGCAGCGTCGGGCGTCGCGGTGCGCGGCGACCACGACGTGCTCGTGCGCTTCGCGCGCTGCTGCACGCCGGTCCCCGGCGATCCGATCATCGGGTTCATCAGCCAAGGCCGCGGCGTTTCCGTCCACCGCGTCGATTGCCCGAACGTCGGTCACATCGGCGCGCAGCCCGAGCGCCTCATCGACGTCGCGTGGGATACGGCGCGCGAAGAGACGCACACCGTCGACGTCGAGATCGATGCGGTAGACCGGCCGGGCCTCTTGCAAGACATCATGGGCGTGCTTTCCGAGCAGAAGACGAACGCGACGTCGGTGACCGCGAAAGTCAAGCGCGATCGCACCGCCATGATCTCGTGCAGCCTTCAGATCAAGGATCTCGAGCACCTCAGCCGCATCTTGACGAAAATATCGCGCGTGCGCGACGTCCGATCGGCGTATCGCGTCACGAAGCGCGAAGCGCGCGCCGGCGGATCGGTCTAGGGGCTCGCTCATGCGGGCGGTCATCCAGCGCGTCAGTTCGGCGCGCGTCGAGGTCGCCGGCGAGACCGTAGGTTCCATCGGTACGGGTTTTCTCGTGCTCGTCGGCGTCGCGCGCGACGACGTCGATGACGATGCGCGCGTCACGGCGTCGAAGATATCGGGCTTGCGCGTCTTCAACGACGACGAAGGCGCGATGAATCGCTCACTCGCCGAAGTCGGCGGCGCCGTGCTCGCGGTCTCGCAGTTCACGCTCTACGGCGACGTGCGAAAGGGCCGCCGGCCGTCCTTCATCGATGCGGCGCCCGGCGAATCGGCTCAGCCGCTCTTCGATCGCGTCGTCGAGCTGCTCCGCCGCGACGGCATCACGGTCGAAACCGGCGTCTTCGGAGCCTCGATGCGCGTCGAGCTCGCCAACGAAGGTCCGGTCACTATCCTCATCGACTCGAGGAAGACGTTTTGATACCGCCCCGCTTCGTGCTCGATCTCGAAGCGGTGCGGCACAACGCCGCGGCTTGGCGCGCGAGGCTCGGCGATCGCGAGCTATGGGCGGTCGTCAAATCCGATGCATACGGGTGCGGAGCGCTCGACGTCGCCCGCGCCGCGCTCGAAAGCGGCGCAGCTCGCCTCGTCGTGTTCGACATCGCCGAGGCGCAACGTCTGCGCACCGCCGGCGTCCGCGCGCCGATCGTCCAGGTCTTCGCGGCCCGCGGCGATGATCTCAACACGGCCATCTTCCTTGGCGTGACGCCCACGGTCGAAGACGAGTCGTCGGTGCGCGCGGCTTCGGAGCTCGGCGATTGGCGCGGCAAGCGGATCTCCGTGCACGTCGCGATCGATTCAGGAACCGGATGGAGCGGTGTTCCCGCAGCGCGCGCGTACGAATTCGCGCGCTCGGTGCGCCAGTTCGCGGGCATCACGTGGGAGGGCGCTTGGACGCACATCGCCGGTAAAGATTCGATGGACGGCCAGATGCGCGCATTCGCCGGTGCCGTCGCGGCGCTCCGCGCGGAAGGCCTTGCGGTGCCGGTGGTCCACATCGCGAGCACGGGCCCGGCGCTCTGGGGACGGGCGACCGGTGCGGCGAGGATCGGCATCGGACTTTTCGGAGCGACCTTGTCCGACGCCGACGACAAGCCGGCTCTGCGGCAAGCGGTCGACGTCCGCGCCAATGTCATCGCAGTGAAGACATTCGAAGCGGCGACGCCGCTCGGCTACGGCGGCGAATACGTCGCCGAGCAAGGCGAGACGATCGCGACGCTTCGCATCGGGTACGCAGACGGGCTGCCGAAATCGCTCACCGGTTCCGGGACCGTCGCGATCGGCGGCACGCGATGTGCGATCGTCGGCGCCATCGGGATGAACACGACGATGGCGAAAGTGCCGGCGGGCGCGCACGTATCGCCCGGCGACGAAGCGATCGTCATCGGGTCGCCGCCCGGCACGACGCTCGACGAGGTGGCGGCAGCGGCATCGACCGTGCCGCACCAACTGCTCGGTGCCCTTGCGCGCGGGATCGGCGTGCGGCGGATCGGTGCGACATAGTGACTGAAGAGCCGAAGCCGCGGTCGGCGAGCCGCGACGCGGTCCGCACGCTGTTCTTCAACGGCGCGGCGGCTGCAGTCGGCATCGTCACGGGCATCGTCGTCGCGAAAACGCTCGGACCCACCGGCAAGGGTTATTTTTCCGGGCTGACCCTCTTGCAGTCCGGCGCGTCGTCGGTCATCAGCGGTTTCGGCGCGTCGATAACGTACTTCTTGTCGCGCCACAAGCGTACGCCGGCTGATCTCCTGGGCCCGCTGACGGTCATCTTCGCAGTCATCTCGGTGCTCCAGCCGATATTGCTCTTGCTCTGGGGCTGGCGTTTCGGACTAACGCCGGCGCTCGTCGTCTTTTGCGCGGCATCACCCGCGACGGTCATCGTCGCCTGGCAGCAAGGCATCTATCTCGGGCTCGATCGCGTGCCGAGCCTCAACTCGCAGGTCTTCGGATTCACCGTCTTCTTACTCATCGCGGTGAGCGCGGCGCTCGCGCTGCACCTCGGTCTCGCGGGGGCGCTTTGGGCGTGGGCGCTGACGACCTACGGAGCCGCCGTCGTCATCATGCTTCGTATCGCGAATCTGCTGCGCGGCAAGGCGGCGTGGAACTTCCGCGATGCCTTGCGATCGATAACGACGTACGGCATCACCGCGAACGGCATTCTCGGCTTTTTGAACTATCGCATCGACTCGCTCGTCCTCATCGCGTTCTTGGGCGCGTCCGGTTTCGGCGTCTATTCGGTGGCCGTCTCCGCAGGCGAGGTGCTGTTCCGAATACCGCGTGCCGTCGCGACGGCGACGACCTATCGCGTCGGTGCGTCCGCCTTCGAAGACTCCGCGTTGACGACGGCGCGCTCGATCCGCACGTGCACCGCGATCGTCATCGCGGCCGCGCTGCCGCTCTACATTCTCGCGCCGTGGCTCGTGCAGTGGTTCTACGGGCCGCAATTCGCCGAAGCTTCGCCTGCGCTGCGCATCTTGCTCCCAGGCGTCGTCCTCTTCGTCTCGGTCGGCTTGTTCAGTCCGTTCTTCTCGTTCCAGATGGGCCGCCCGATCGTCATCATCTGGATGTCGCTCTGCATGATCGCGCTGCAGACGGGACTCGGGATCTGGCTCGTGCCGATCTACCATCTCGACGGCGCGGCGATCGCGTCGACGGCGACCTACATCGCGGCGGCGATCATCGTGACGGTCTACTTCTGCAGGCTGACGAAGATGAGCTGGATCGACGTGTGGATCGTGCGGAAAGAAGACCTCAAGACCCTGCGCCGGCTTTTGCCGCGAGGTCGTCCATCTGGGCGCGCGTCATCGGGCCGCTGACGATCGCGCGGACGACACCGGATCCGTCGACGACGATCGTGTGCGGGATGACCCTCGCCCCGAGCAAGTCTTTCGTCTGACGGCTCGAGTCGATGAAAATCGGATACGCGATGTGGTAGCGCGAGGCGAACGTTTCGACGAGCGGCGCCGTCTCTTCCTGATCGATGCCGACGACGTCGACGCCTCGGTTCTTCCATGCGCTCGCGAACGCGACGAGATCCGGCGTCTCGGCCTTGCATGGCGGGCACCACGTGGCGAAGACGTTGACGAAGGTGACCTTGCCGTGAGCCGGCTGAAGCTGTTCGGTCGATCCGTCAAGCGTAGAGAAGGTGAGGTCGGGAAGCGGCTGGCCGACGGTCGCCGACGGGTGGAGGTGAAAGCCGCAGCCGGCTGTGGCGACGATGAAAGCGGTCATGCAAGCGGCGAGGAGCATACGAGGCATCGTCTTCGTGCGCTTCGTTCGTATGCCGCCATAGTCCCGTAATACATGGGTTCGTGAGGTCGCGACGAACGTCTGAACCCTGCTTGTCACCGCTTTGTGCCGTGTGATAGACTCTTGTAGCGGTCGAGTTCCGGTCGACCATAAAGGTCGACCGCTCCAAAGCCGCCCAAAGCGCGCTCCGCGCCATTTCCTTCCTGCTCGCCCGGCTTGCCGCATCTCGCGGCAGCATACTGGACGGGCCTCACGCCCGAAGGGAGGCAGCGACAGATCATGTCGCAATACGAGATCACTTATATCGTGCGTCCGCTCCTCGAAGACCCGCAGGTCGACGAGGTCGCAGCGCATTTCTCCGACGTCGCAAAGCAGAACGGCGGCGAGGAGATCGGCGCAGAGCGCATGGGCAAGCGGCGGTTGGCCTACGAGATCCAAAAAGTGCGCGAAGGCCACTACGTGTGCATGAAGTTCAAGGGCGTGGCCGCGTGCGCCGATGAGGTCATGCGCCAGATGCGTCTCCACGAGAACATCCTCCGGGCGCTCGTCGTCCGCGTCTAACCGTTGGATATAGATCAAGGAGCGGTCGAGATTTATCTCGACCGACCGCTCATCACCATACCATTTGTGAGGTGTCATCGTGGCAGGATCCTATAACCACATCGTGCTCGTCGGCCGTCTCGTGGCGGACCCCGAGCTGCGCCAGACGCAAGACGGCACCCCCGTCACGTCGTTCCGCATCGCCGTCAACCGCCCGAAGGGCCGCAGCGGTCAAGAGCAGACCGACTTCTTCGGTGTCTCCGTTTGGCGTCAACGCGCCGAAGCGGCGGCGAAGTATCTCCAAAAAGGAAGGCCCGTCTTGGTCTCGGGCAGGCTGCAGATCCGCGAGTATACCGATCGCGAGGGCAACAAGCGCACCGCGGTCGAGGTGAGCGCCGACGACTTCCAATTCATGGACAGCAAGCCGGCCGCCGGCGACAACGGCGGAGCACCGCGTCAAGCATCGGCTGGATCGTCGGACCTACCGGAGTATGAGTTCCACGGCGACGCCGACGAAGAAGTCCCCTTCTGATCCACGACATTGTAGCGGTCGAGCTTTAGCTCGACCGGAACGATAAGGAAAACAGATGCCAGCAAGGCCGAAACTGAAGAAGCGAGTCGCCAAAGACCGCAAGCCGAAGCGCAAAGTATGTTCGTTCTGCGTCGATAAGGTCGAGCACATCGACTACAAGGACGCACCGCGACTGCGCAAGTTCGTCTCAGAGCGCGGCAAGATTCTGCCGCGCCGCATCTCGGGCAGCTGCGCGCGTCACCAGCGCGCGCTGACGGCCGCGGTGAAGCGCGCGCGTGTCATCGCGCTGTTGCCCTTCGCCTCGGACTGACGAGCCGCAGTGAAGGTCATCCTCAAAGCCGACATCAAGGGCGTCGGCAAAGCGGGTACCATTCTCGACGTGGCTGATGGTCACGCGCGGAACTACCTGCTACCTAAGGGGTTGGCCGAAGAGGCGACCGCCGGCAACCTCGCACAACTCGAAGGGCGCCGCGCCGCGAAGCAAAAGCGCGACGACAGGACACTCGCTGACGCGAAGACGCTCGCCGCAACCCTATCGACAAAGCCGGTCACGGTGCGCGCGAAAGGCGGCGAGCAAGGAAAGCTCTTCGGCGCCGTGACGACGACGCAGATCGCGGACGCCGTGCG